>Ga0164290_1000611_pt1 | contig 102138 bp, 74 predicted proteins | sample Micstemetagenome_FD_108782 | JGI IMG/M metagenome (GOLD analysis project Ga0164290, IMG submission 108782) | Contaminated culture microbial community from soil near Moab, Utah, USA - Microcoleus steenstrupii SON62 (Illumina Assembly) | ecosystem: Environmental > Terrestrial > Soil > Soil crust...
AAGAGCCGAGGTGCGCAAGCACCCGGCTCTTTCGTCCTCCGCTCCCCAAACCTGCCGCTCGCGCGGCTCGGCTCCTATTGACGCTCACCCTAAGAGCCGAGGTGCGCAAGCACCCGGCTCTTTTACTTCGTCATCACAACTTCGCCAACGACGCCTGCGCCGCCGCCATATCCGCCTGGGCCTTGGTCAGTTGGTCGCGCGTCTGTTGCACCATCGCCGGGGGCGCGCGATCGGTGTAGCCGGGGTTCGCCAACCGCCCTTGCAGCGTCATGACGGATTTTTCGAGGTCGGTGATCTGCTTCTGAATGCGAGCCTTCTCGGCGTCCGCGTTCACGCCTTCGCCCGCGTCGCTCAGGTTTGACAGGCGATACTCCAGCCCGTCGAGCGTCATCGCCGTGCTCGGCGTGTCGCCCGCCGGAGGCGCGTCGCTGATCGCTTCAAGTCCGCCGAGCGTCGTAAGCAGCGTGCTGAACGCCGCGACATTTGCGCCGCGCGCCAGGTGCAACGTGATACGACGGCTCGGCTTGACCTGCTGCTGGGCTCGCACCTCGCGGATCGCCGTCACCAGCGAACGCATGCGCTCAAAGTCACGCTCCGCGTTCTCATCGCGCAGCGTCTCGGCGACAATCGGCCAACCGGCCGTACAGAGCAGGCCGCCCTTGCGCGACGGGCCGAGCGAAACGCCCGCGAGCGGCGCACGCGCCACGCGCGACACCTGCTCATAGATCGCCTCGGTCACAAACGGCGCGATCGGGTGCAGCAGCCGCACGATCGTCTCCAGCGCGTGGATGAGCACGGTGCGCTGGGCCGCATCGCTGGCGACCGTCGGCTTGATCGCCTCCAGATACCAGTCGCAGAAGTCGCGCCACAAGAGGTCGTACAACGTCTGCGCGTAGGAACTGAACTCGAAGCGATCGAGGGCGCGATTCGCCTCGGCCACGCCCGCCGCCAGTCGCGAGAGCATCCAGCGATCCGGGAGCGACAGCGTCGCGCCGGGCTGATTGTGGTGGGCCGGATCTCCGAGCCGGCCCGAATCCACTGCGTCGCTCGGCCCGCCCCGGAGGTTCGGGCCACCAGAGACATTGAGAATGCCGAGGGCAAAGCGGGCCGCGTTCCAGAGTTTGTTGCAGTAGTTGCGGCCCAGATCGAACTTGGGGCTGGTGTTCTTGCCGCTCGCACTGTCCTTCTGGACAGGCATGCGGATGTCCTGTGTCTCGGTACACATCTGGCAGAGCGTGAAGCGCATCGCATCCGCGCCGTGCGTGGCGATGATGTCGAGTGGATCGACGCCGTTGCCCAGCGACTTGGACATCTTGCGTCCCTCGCCGTCCTGGATGACGGGGTGGATGAAGACATCGTGGAAAGGGATGGGGCCGCGGCCACCACCAGACGCATTCGGCGTTTGGGATTCGGCGTTCGCAGCAGCCGCGCCGGTCTCGGGCAAGAAGTACCGATTGAACATCACCATGCGGCTCACCCACAGCGTGATGATCTCGCGTGCCGTACACAGCGTGCTCGTCGGATTGAAGGCCTGCAGCAAGCCCGCGAACTCTGAGCCCGCGCTCTTGGCATCCGGCCAACCCATCGTGGAGATGGGCCAGAGCGCGGAAGAGAACCACGTGTCGAGGACGTCGGGGTCTTGCGTCCAGCCCGCGGACTCAAAGTAACGGACTGTGTCTCCATCTTCTGAGTCTTTGACGCACGCATATGTGCGATTGTCGAATCGATGAAGAACTGCGCGCCCGGCAAAGGCGCTGCTTGCGAGGTTGAGCGTCACACTGTCATGGGATGTGGTGTTCGCGGACCCGTCCTCCGGACTCACCCACACAGGGACGCGATGTCCCCACCACAACTGCCGACTGATGCACCAGTCGCGGATGTTGTCGTGCCACTGCTCGTAGCTCTTGGCGTAGCGATCGGGATGGAACGTCATCGTGCCATCGCCTGGCGCGGGCATTCTGCCTTTGGTGGCCCGGATCTCCGAGCCGGGCCGTGCATCCGCCGTGAGGCAATGCATCACCGTGTGGGCAATCCAAGTCCACCTGTAAGCCGAGGCATCATCAACCAGACCGTCGGCGACCGGATTGCGGACGATGTATTCGATGAACTCTTCCAACCACGCCTGGTCTCTCACGATGTGATCGAAATGCTCGTCCTGCCAGAATGAACTCGAACTGGCGCTCACCTTATTGATCTCGGTTGCCGTAAACCGCTTCACGCTCGATACCCACGCCCCGATTCGCGTCTCTCCGAGCGGACGGACGATCGCGTGAACGTGATCGGGCATGATGCACGCCGCGAGAAGATCGACTTGTGAGCCTTGCCCATGCAAAAGCGAGGCGAGGACGAGATCGCGAGCCTCTGGAGAAACTGTTCTGCCGTTGCCGCACCTCCATGTGACGAAATAGGTGGCACCCGGTAGTTCGACATGCGGCAGGTTCCGCACCGTCACCATCAATCCGAGCGGTGACCGCGCGCCGTTTGGATAGGGGTCCATGCCGACAAACTCGGGGACCGCCGTGCGGATACGAAGTCTGGAGTTGAGAACTGAGCGGAGGGCAGGCCCGGTTTGGCTGTCCGGGCGAGGAGAAGCAAAGACAGGCCCGGCTCGGAGATCCGGGCCACCAAAGACATCGGAATGACTCCGCTGTCCCTTCACCATGGCCGCGTTCGCGCTGGCCGCCATGCGCGGGTCGGTCACCTTTACATACCACTGGTCGCTCAGGTACGGCTCGATCACCGCCTTGCTGCGGTCGGAGTGCTTCACGCTGTGGCGATAGGGCACCTGCTTCTCGAATAGGCCGCGTGCCTCGAACTCCTTGACCACCAGTTTACGGGCCTCGGCCATCGTCTTGCCGACGAAGATGTGCGCATCGCCGATGTCGGTCCAGCCGTGCTTGTCGCTCACGCGGCCATCGGGCGACATCATGTTGACCAAGCCCAGCTTGTGCCGCTGGCCGAGTTCGTAGTCGTTGGTGTCGTGCGCGGGCGTCACCTTGAGGAAGCCCGTCGCGAACGCGGCCTTGGGGTCGTTGGCTTCTTCCTCCGTCCGTGCGAGCGCTTTGGGCAGCACCACATACGAGTCTTCGACGATCGGGATGAAGCGGCCGACCAGCGGCAGTTCGACAAACAACCCGCGCAGGGCCTTGGCCCGCGGATCATGCGGGTTGATCGCGACGGCGGTATCGCCCAGATACGTCTCGGGGCGCGTGGTCGCCACCGTCACCCATGCCGGGTCATCGGACGGATGCTCGGTGGCGCCGGGATAGCCGCGGCGTGCGAGTTCATCCCACGTCACCGGCTGCGGGTCTTCGCCCTTTTCGGTCGCGTTGTGGACGAGCGGATATCGCAGGTAATAGAACGCCGCGTCGACTTCTTCGTCGTAGCACTCGTCGTCGGCGACGGCGGTCTGCAGCGCGGGGTCCCAGTTGACGAGGCGTTTGCCGCGGTAGATGAGGCCGTCGCGGAAGAGGATGAAGAACGCCTCGCGCACGGCCTTGGCGCACACCGGGTCCATGGTGAAGCGCTGGCGATCCCAATCGCACGAGCAGCCCATGCGTTTGAGCTGGTCGGTGATGATCGCTTCGTACTCGTCCTTGAACGCCTGGATCTTGGCGACGAACTCCTCGCGCGAGAACTGGTTGCGGCGTTTCTTCTCTTCCTTCATGACGCGCTTTTCGACCACCGCCTGCGTCGCGATGCCGGCGTGATCGGTGCCGGGCATCCAGAGGGTTTCGAAACCCTGCATGCGTTTGGCCCGCGCGAGGATGTCCTGGAGCGTGTTGTTGAGCGCGTGACCAAGGTGGAGTTGCGCGGTGACGTTGGGCGGCGGGATGAGGATGCTGTAGGGCTTGGCCTCGCCGCGCAGGACGCGCTGCGGATCGGCGTTGAACGCCTTCTGGGCGTCCCAGCGGGCGCGGATGCGATCCTCGTAGTCGGCGGGGCGATAGCGACTCGGAAGCTCGTTCGAAGGGGTGGTTGGGGTCGTGTTGGAGGGGTCAATCGACATAGACCCAAGTGTAGGTGCGGGGGCTTGGTGGTCGGCCGCCTGAGAGGAGGAAGTGGTGGTCAACATGCGAGAGTTGAGGAGCATCACGAGACACCTCCGATTTGTCGTGAGTGGGCGCACGACGCCCCCTCCATAGAGACGGGTCGCGTCCACGTTTGCGCGCGCAAACGTGGACATGCGCGGAGGGACAAGTGGAGTTGAGGCTGTGATTCTCGGCGAAAAATAATCTTGGAGATTTTCGCGGGGGAGGCGGTTTGCGCGCACTTTTGCGCGCGCAAACGTGGACATAGGAGGAGAAGTGCGGGTGAAGAGACGAAGTTCCGAAGAAACGGAGTGCGAAGGCGGAAGCGTTGTCCACGCAAAGGGGGCGACGCTGCGAAGAAAGGCCACGAAGAAGAGCACGATCATCCTCGCAAAGCCTCGGATGATACGGATCACCGTCCAAAAGGAGGTGTCTCGTGGTGGCCCGAACCGCCGGGGCGGGGCGCTGAGCCCATGAACACAGGCGATTTCGGCCCGGCTCGGAGATCCGGGCCACCAAAGGCACGCCCGAGATTGACCGGCGATCCGTATGAGTCGTGGCACAGATGGTGAAGAGAGGGTGGCGGTCGTGCGGAGGAACGCGGCACGGGGGCGCGTCACGCCTGGCGCAGGTGAGACTGGGTCAGCACGTCGGGCAGTGCGTCGAGCGTGAGGGCGTCGGTGATGGAGTGAACGCCGACGCGGGTGCGGCGGAGCGCGGCGAGATGGCCGCCGGTGGCAAGGGCGGCGCCGAGTTCGCGTGCGAGGGAGCGGATGTAGACGCCCTTGCCGCTGGTGATGTGGAGCGAGAGTCGTGGCCAGTCGTAGGCGTCGATGCGGATGGCGTCGATGCGGACGGGGCGGGGCTGGAGGGGCGGGGCCTTGCCTTCGCGGGCGAGGTCGTAGGCCTTTCGGCCGCCGATCTTGAGCGCGCTGAAGGCCGGAGGCATCTGCATGATGTCGCCGATGAAGCGGGGCAGCACGGCTTGGATCTGTTCGCGCATCGGTGGCGTGGTGACGGCGATCTCCTCGCGCGGGCCTTCGAGATCATCGGTGGTCGTGAACGCGGAGAGATCGACGACGGCGGCGTATTCCTTCTGGCCGACCATGATCGCATCGCAGAGGCGTGTGCATTTGCCGACGAGGACGACGAGGACGCCGGTGGCGAGCGGGTCGAGCGTGCCGCCGTGGCCGACTTTGATGCGTTTGGGCGCGCCGCCGCGGCGGAGGCGGGTGCGGATGATGGCGCAGACGTCCATGGAGGTGAAGTTGAGGCCCTTGTCGATGACGAGGATGCCGGAGGGGGTGGGGATGGCGGGATCGGGCGCGGGGGTGCTCATCGCGAGGCCTCTGGCGATTGGAGAGGCGCGGGGTTGATCGCGGCGTTGTGTGAGGCAAGTTCAACGATGACGAATCGCCACTCGCCGAAGATCATGACTTCATTGAGGCGATGGTACTTCGCCAGATAGAAGAAACTGTCGGAGTCTTCTCCGGCGGAGACATGCTTCGGGCGCGCGATCAAGATGCCGTCGGGATGGTCGGCGAACCATGAGTCGATGAGTTCGGGGTCGATGCGTTCGACGTGGCCGCGTGTGCTGAAGATGAGGCTGTCTTCGTGGTAGGTGGAAGCGAGCGGGCGTGCTCGCCAATCAATCTTGACGGTTGGCTCGTTGAGGGCGAGCATGAGCGTGTCGGTGTCGACGCCGGGTATGAGCAACGGGCCGAGCGCGCCGAGCCCGAGCATGTTGAGCAGCATGCCGCCGACGGTGGCGAATGCCTGAGCGCGCGGCCAGCGGCCGGCTCGCGCGGCACGCAGGACGAACAACCATGGAATCGCGAAGAGCAGGAACAACGTGGCGCACATCGCGATGCCGATTGCGAATGCGGTGCGGTCCGAGGTGAACTGAAGCACAACGACGATCGACGCGACGAAGAGAGCCGCGATGATGAGCGGCCCGGCCAGCACACAGGCGGTCGCGCCGAATCGCGCGAGGCGATCGTGCGGCAGCAGTTTCGCCGCGCTCATGACGGCGCGGGCGCTCAGCAGCGCCAACGCCGGGTACATCGGCATGGTGTAGTGCGGAAGTTTGGTGCTCACGAGTTCGAAGACGATCCACGCCGGGATGATCCACGCGAGGCAGAAGAGTTCGGCATCGCGTGCGGGGCGGCGTTTCCACCAGCGGCTCGCCGCCTGCCCTTTCTCAACCACGCGCGGCCAGCCGATACGCACGGCACGCAGCACGCCGACACCGGTGAGCATCGAGCCGGGCCAGAGGAGCGCGACCATGAGCACGAGGTGATATCCGGGGGGGCCCCAGTGTCCTTCCTTGGGCTCGAGGCTGCGGGTGATCGTCTCTTTGAAGATGGTGTCGAAGTACTTCTGCCAGCCGACGTGCTCGCCGACCATCCACAGCCAAGGCAGGCACACGGCGAGCACGATCAAGAGGCCGCTGATGGGCCGGAGCGACCAGACCCAGCGCAGTCCATCGCGGCCGTGGACTGCGGCGAGTGAGATGGCCGTGAGACCGATGACGAGTGGGCCGATGGGGCCTTTGGCGAGGATGGAAATGGACAGGCAGAGCCACAGTGGCAGAGTGGCAAAGTGGCGAAGTGGCGAAGTGCGAGAAAGAAGAGACGAAGAGACGGAGAGACGAAGAGACGAAGTGCGGGAAGCAGCAAGGCCAGAAGTCGCGGATTCAGGAGTCCCGGAGTCGGGAGTCACGAAGTCATCGGACGCTTTTGCACTGTGCCACGTTGCCACTCTGTCACTTCGGCTCTTCCACAGTCGCCAGAGCCAGTACTGCCCCGCGAGGATGGTGGTGAGCAGGAGTTGATCGGCGCGGGCCATGTGGGCATCGACGACGACGAGCGGGCAGACGCCGAGGATGACCGCGCCGAGGAAGGCGGCACGGCGGTCGAACATGCGGCGTCCGAGTCGCCATGTGAGCAGCGTGCTGGCGATGGCGCAGAGCACGCCGGGCACGCGATACATCCAGATGTGGTCCTTGAGCGGATCGCCGCCGGTGAAGATGGCGGCGGAGGCGGCTTGCAACCAGTAGACGAGCGGCGGTTTGTTGAGTCTGGGGCGATCCTGCACCATGGGCACGGCGAGGCCACCGGAGTGCATGGCTGGGTCTCGCTGGTCGGGGGGGAGGGCGACGGACTCGAACATCTGGCGGCTGGCCTGGGCGAAGCGACTCTCGTCGCGGTCGATCGGGGCGATGGAGGTGAGACCGGGCAGATACACTGTGAGGCAGATCGCGATGAGTGCGATCCAGGCGCGTGGGCCGTCGGTCCACGGCACGAGTCGCGACCAGACATCCGGGCCGCCGCGCTGGGAAGTTTCGGCCTGTGCAGACGAGTTCATGCCCACCGAATCAGACATTGTGGCCGACTATACCAGCGCGGACGGGAAGTACGCCGAGGTGCATGACGCGCGCGAGTTGCCGCGGTTGTGGTGGGCGTGGGCGGGGCTGGGCGTGGCGGCAACGTTCGCGCTCTTGCCGTTTGATGGGCGGGTCGCGGCGTGGGCGCGGACGGTTGAGATCGGCGGCGATATCCGGCGCGAGTTGGAAGTGATCCAGCAGTTCGGGTCGTTCACGTCGCTGCTGGTGGCGGCGGTGGTGATCTGGGCGATGGATGCTCGCTGGCGGACGCGGCTGGCGGATGCGACTGCGGCGGTGCTGTCATCGATTGTGGTGACGCACGCGGCGAAGATGCTGATCGGCAGGCCGCGTCCGAAGTTTGAAGACCCAGACTATTTCTGCGGGCTTTTTGGCGCGTATCCGGTGAAGGCGGGAGTTGTCGCGAGCGGGTGGGAAGTGTGGCGCGGCATTTCGTCGGACCTGGCGTCGATGCCGTCGAGCCATACGTCGGCGGCGATGACGCTGGGCGTGGTATTGGCGTGGTTTTATCCGCGACTGCGCTGGCTGATGGTGTTCTTTGTCGTGGTGACAGGGGTGTCGCGCGTGCTGTTGCGGGCGCACTATCCGGCGGATGTCGCGGCGGGTGCCACGCTTGGCTTTCTCGCGGCGGTGTTCGCGCTGAGCGGCGGCTGGGGAAGTCGATTGCTCGGGCGGCGGGGATGAGCGTTTCGCGCCGAAGCGCTTTCACCGCGAAGGACGCGAAAGTCGCGACGCACACAAAGACAGGAACACAGAGGAAACAGAGAAGAGGAGAAGGAGCGGCGTTGGGATTCGACTCACGCCAATCACGGTTGGGAACGCGGCGAGATTGAAATCACTTCGGCGGCTTGAGGTAGACGTCGTTGACGAGGTATTCCCAATCGGGGTGGGCGTGGTTGGTGAGTTCCTTGCTGTCCTGCGGGCTGAACATGTCCTGCTCATAGTCTCGGCCGTTGTGCCAGCGACAGTCGGGGTTGCCGGTGTCGAGGAGGTTGAGCGTTTCGACGTGGCCGTCCTGGAAGCCGTAGTTGCCCTTGCCCGCGTGCCAGTAGCCGTAGAACCCGGTGCCGCGGTAGTCGATGGCGAGGAGTTCGTTGGTGACGCGCATGTCGGGGACATCGCCGGCGGACTCGGTGATGAGGATGGTGTGGCTGGGGCGGAGGATGGCGCCGTCGTTTCTCTCGGCGTCCTTGGTGGTTTTGTTGAGTTTCCAGACGAGATGGCCGTTCATGGCGTAGTTGCTGGGGACGTCGTCGAGGCAGGTGGAGTTGTTGTCGAAACCGCCTTTTTCGCCGACCATCGTGCCGCGATAGCCGGGGCAGAGCCACGACTTGCCGACGGGGATGTAACCGGCCTTGGCGAACTGGGCTCGCCAGGTGACGTGCTCGGCGGGGCCGACGAGGGTGCGATTCTCGGGCAGGCGACCTTTGTTGTCGGTGGCGAAGGTGTTCATGGCCTTGACGACCTGGCTGGTGTTGGACATGCAGGCGACGGTGTGGGCGCGCTTGCGTGCGCCCGCGAGCGTCGGGAGCAGAATGCCCAGCAGGACGCCGATGATGGAGATGACGACGAGCAGTTCGATGAGCGTGAAGGCGTGGCGGCGTGGAGCGGCGACGCCGGGGAGATTGTTCATGGTGTGGATCGTGTTCATGGTGTTTCCTCCGGCTTCCATGTGAGCACGCTGAGGGTCGGGTCTTTCTTGGCGTCAAAGCCGCTGGGCCACTCGTTCATCCTGGTCGAGGTCCAGAGGTGGGTGGCGGTGGTGTAGCCGTGTTCGTCCTTGCGGATGAGGGCTTTGAAACGTTTGCCGATGCGTGTGGGGTCGTAACTGCGTGCGACGATGAGTTGGGCCTTGGCGAAGCCCTCGTCGGCGGTCCACTCGATGATGCGATAGCGATCACCGAACTGGCCGTTGCTGCCCTTGAACATGACGGTGACGTTGTTGGGCGAGAGCGCGAACTCGAGCGGGGGTTGCTCTCGCCACGTGCCGGCGAGGGCGGGCTCGCGCGGGAACTCGGCGGCGGCGGGCTTCTTGTGGGCGGCGAGCTGCGCCGGGGTCGTTTCGCCGAGGGTAATCGGCTTGCCCTCGTCCCATCGCCTGCCATCCCACGACATTCTCCAGTTTGTGTCGGTGCGCTCGGGCGTGCTCTGGGTGAGGATGATGCGTTCGCCGCGGATCTCGTAGGTGCTGTCGAGCACTTGATCGTGGATGAGGGCGAAGCGTTCTTTGGCGTCGGGCATGCTGCTGGACTTGAGACGAATCTTCATCCAGCCTTTGGCGGTGACGCCGGGCTTGGGTTTGTCGGCAACGAACTCGAGAATCTCGAAGATCGCGCCGCGCCATGTGCCGTCGGGTTCGGGATACATGCGAAAGTCGATGATGTCGTCGTGGAAGCGGACGTGTGTGAGTGGCTGGTCGCTCGCGGACGCGGCGAAGAGGTCGATGGGCTCGGTCTCTTTCGCCGGACGCTCAAACTTGGCTTTGGGGTCGAATGCGGCGGCGGTGGCGAGCGTGATCGTCTTCGCGGGGAAGAGATACCACGCCCCCGCGCCGACGGTGCCGACGCCGAGGGTGGCGAGGAGCACGATGGTTGCGACGCTGCGGGCTGCGCTGGTTGTCGCGATGGTCGCGCCGATGCCGGTGAGCGGAATCTTGGCGATCGCGGCGGTGACGGCTGCACTTCCGATCTGCGATGTGGCGGCGTGCTCGAGCGTCGCGGAGAGCACTTCGGGCGAAGCGAGCGCGCCGACGCCCATCACGCCGGGGCCCAAACGCGCCCGGAGGTTGGCCAGAGCGCGGTCGATGCGACGATGCATCGTGCCCGCGGCGACGCCGGCCTGGGCGGCGAGTTCGTTGAGCGGACGTCCCGCAAGAAACCGAGCGACGATGACGTCACGGTCTTCGTCGCTCAGATCGGCCAATGCTGCATCCAGCAGTGGTTCAATGTCGCGCCACAGCCGAGCCGTTTCCGGTTCGCCGCTGTCGGGCACCGCGTCGAGAGAGACGCTGGGTCCGGCGTGGGCCCGGACTTCGCTCCCCTTGCGACGCATCAAGTCTCGGCAGGCGTTCATGGCGCAGGAGTGGAGCCACGCGCCGGCGTTGCTCTTGATCGTGCTCGCGCTGCGGGCCAGCCGGAGAAATGTTTCCTGGGTTGCGTCTTCGGCGTCGGCGTCGTTGCCGAGCACACGACGGCAGATCGCGAGCACCATCGCTTGATAGCGGGTGGCGAGAATCTCGAAGGCCCGCGGGTCGCCGCCGGCGGCGTAGCGCCGGAGCGCACCGATATCGTCGTCAATCGAGTTGATCGTGAGGGCGTGGTTCATAAGGGTGTCCCGGTGCCCGATGGTGGTGGGCCGCCGCATGTATGGACGAAGGGTTGTTGGTGTTTTTGCGCGCCGGATTGCAAAATCGAAGAAAAGAACGAGGTGCGAGACGCGACTGGCGATCTCGCAAGGTCCTGATATCGGCGCGTGATGGGCGATTGAGTTCGAGTTGTCGCGTGCGGACGGCGGCAGGTGGAGACACCTGGCGTTCGCGCGGCTCGGCTCTGATGGGCTCGGATGCTTTCGTTCGATGTGCGTGTCACGAGGCGGCGGTGATGCCATCGCGGCCGCCAAACTTCAGGGCTTTGCGCACGAGTTCGACGAGTTGCTCGACCTGGAACGGCTTGTAGAGGACGTCTTGCAGACCCTCCTGGCTGGCGCGCACGATCGAGTGGTGCGGGTCGTAGCCAAAGCCGGTCATGAGGATCACGGGCAGTTCGGGCTTGATGCGACGGGCGGCGGCGAAGACCTCGTAGCCGTTGCGGTCGGGCATCTTGATGTCGCTGACGACCAGATCGAACATCGGGGCCTCGCCGCGGGCGGATTTCTCGAGTTCGGTGATCGCCTGCGCGCCGTCCTCTGTGATGACCACGGTGCAGCCGCGGTTGCGGAGCACGTCGCCGATGATGCGCCGGATCTTGGGCTGGTCGTCTGCGATGAGGACATGGCGTTGGGCCAAGTCGGGGTCGATGGTCTTGACGGCCAGCGCCTTTTCCGCGCCGAGGAGCGACGTCGGCCCCGCGGCCACATCCTGCAGGCGGCGTCGGATCGCCTCAACATCCGCCTGTATCTTGGTCACGTGCGACGACATCTCGGGCTCGGCGGCGATGCGCCGCTTGAGCACTTCGACTTCGTGGAGGATGTCGGCGAGCGGCTCGCTGAGTTCGTGGCTCATGCGCCCGCTGATGGTCTGGTTGGTCTCGGTGCGTTCGACGACGAGCAGGTCGAGCATGTGGACGGCGAGGGCGACGTTGCGTGCGAAAATCTCCGCGAGCTGGCGATCGTCATCGCTGAACGCGTGCGGCTGCTGGCTCTCGACGTTCATGATGCCGATGACCTTGTCGTGCAGTCGCAGCGGCACGGTGAGCGACGATCGCGCGCCGTGAACGCCCGGCAGGAAGAGGTCATCGCGTTGGGCGTCGTGGCAGATGTACGACTGTCCTGTCGCGGCGACATAGCCGCTGATGCCGTTGCCGTCGGCGCGGGCGTAGATGTCGAAGGCGTCGTACTCGCTGGGCAGGCCGTGGGCCATGACGAGTTCGAGTTTGGCGGTGCGTTCGTCGAGGAGGCGGATGCCGAAGTGGTCGAAGTGCAAAAGATCGCGGCTGAAGCGGACGACTTTCGTCTCCAGAAGCTTCAGCCGCTCGATGACATTCATCTTTCGGATCGTGGTGGCTTCAAGTCGGACGAGTTCGCTGCCGGCGCGGTCGATGGCGTCGATGCGCATGCGCGTTCGATTGGCGGCGGTGACATCGCGAACAACGACGGCGACGTGATCAACCACTTGTTTGGGCTGGCCGGGCTTGGCGGGTGGTGCCGACGTCGCCCCCTGGACACTGGCGGGCACTCGGGCGGCGACGCTGGACACGAGCACTTCGAACAATCGCGAGCCGTCGGGACTGGGAATGTCGAAGCGTCGCGCGGGCATGGACTCGGCGTTGCCGCCTTGCTCGTTGAGCCACGCGGCACCTTCGGCGGCGACGGCCTTGAGGCGATGGCGCGTGTCCTCGTCGATGCCCATGTAGAAGTCGTTGGACCAGATCGGCTCGCCGTCGGCCCGCGCAAGACACGCGCCCTCGCCGATGGCGTTGAGGAGAGCGACGGCCCATGCTTGCTTCGGATCGGTCGTGGGCTGGTTCTTGCGGGCGAGAAGTTCTTCGAGCGAGCCAACGAGCGACGAGGGATCGCCGCCGACCGCCGACAACAGCGCGGCACCCTGCGGCGCATGGACGACCTGGAACCCCTCGCCCACGGCACGCTGGATGTCCGCGGCCGAGTCTTCGGGGCCGCCCACGATCAGAATCTTCGGTCGCGCATCGGACAAAGAGCCGTCTCTCCAAAGCCCTACCTGTATCGCCCGGCGAACAGGAACTCGGAGCGCAGTGTAGCCGAGAGCGTGGGGTGGCCGCACCCGCGCTGCTCCCTACTCTCACCCCAACAGACTGGCGTCCTCGCAGAGGCAGGCGCCTTTGGACAGGCTGGTGCGCGCTTGGTACCCTCGCGTTGGCGTTGCTGGGGCGTGCCGACCGATCCCGAGGCAAGCCCCCGCGCCAAAGCCACCCCTATGACCGCGACCGCGACAGCACCAGTCCCAACGCCTGCCGGGCTTGATGCGGCTCCGACGCTGAGCGTTCAGGGCGTGACGAAGTGCTTCGGTGGCGTCTGGGCGGTGCGGGGCGTGAGTTTCGATCTGCGGCGCGGCGAAGTCGTCGGGCTGCTGGGGCCCAACGGCGCGGGCAAGACAACAACGATTCGGATGATCACGGGGTATCTGCCGCCGGATGATGGTCGCATTCTCGTGATGGGACACGACAACGTGCGTGAATCGATTGCGGCGCGCCGGTGCATCGGGTCGCTGCCCGAGGCCGCGCCGTTGTACGCGGAGATGGCCGTCGCGGACTATCTGGATTATCGGAGCAGGCTTTTTGGACTGTCGCGTGTCGAGCGCCAGCGGGCGGTGGAGAAAGGCATCGAGCGCTGTCGACTTCAGGACGTTCGTCGGCGTCGGATCGGGCAGTTGTCCAAGGGGTTCAAACAGCGCGTGGGGCTGGCGAGTTCGCTGTTGCATGAGCCGCCGATCGTGGTGCTGGATGAGCCGACCGATGGTCTGGACCCGACGCAGGTGCGCGATGCTCGGGCGATGATCCGCGAACTGGCGGAGAGTCGGACGATGCTGATCTGTTCGCACGTGCTGTCGGAGATCGAGCAGATGTGCTCGCGGGTGATCTTGATCGCCGGCGGTCGCGTTCGTGCCGACGGGACGCCGGAGCAGTTGGCGGCCCGCAGCGGCGGCGGGCAGATGTTCACACTGGAAGTCAAGAGCCGCGACGGCGCGGCGAGACATCTGGAAGCGATCTTCATGAAGGTGCAGGGCGTGGCGGATGTGCTCGAGAGCACGCTGCCCGACGGGTGGACGCGACTCAAGGTGCGCACGCGACCTGAACTCTCCGATCCGCGGGAGCGGCTCGCGGGCGCGGCGAGCGCGGCGGATCTGGTCGTGCGTGAGCTCAGCCCCGCGAGCGCGAGTCTTGAGCGGGCGATCGTGTCTTTGCTCGAGACGCCGGAGGTCACGGGATGATGACGGACCTTCGCCCTCCTTCGGGAGTCTGGGCCGCGGTGACCATCGCTCGGCGGGAGCTCTCGTCTTTTTTCCGGCTTCCCGTCGGATGGGTGGCGATCGCACTCTATCTGTTTCTCGCCGGGGTGGTGTTTGTGGTCGCGACGCTGCAGCCGGGCGGGCCGGCGAGCATGCGCGAGTTCTTCACGCTCTCAGGGTGGTTGCTGGTGCCGGTCGCGCCGGCGATTTCGATGCGGTTGCTGAGTGAGGAGCGACGAACCGGCACGATCGAGCCGCTGCTGACGGCTCCGGTGTCGGATGTCGCGGTGGTGCTGGGCAAGTACCTGGGCGGGACGCTCTTTCTGGGCTGCATGTTGGTGCCAACGCTGTTGCTGGTCGCGATTCTGTATGCGGTCAGTTCGCCGTTGCCTGATCCCGGGCCGATTGTCGCGGGCTATTTGTGCCTCGTGCTGCTGGGGATGTTCTATTTGTCGGTCGGCGTGCTGGTGTCGTCGCTCACGAGCAACCAGACGCTGGCGTTTCTCGGCACGTTCTTCGCGCTGGTGCTCATTCAGATGCTCGGCGGCGTCGCGGAGTATGTTCCGGCGGCGGCGCGCGACGTCGTTCGCCACCTGGACGTGCTGTCCCGCGTCGCGGATTTCGCCAAGGGCGTGATCGATCTTTCGCACGTTGTGTTCTTTGGCGGGGCTTCGGCGTTCTTTGTCGTCCTCACCGTCGTCGTCATGGAGTCGCGTCGATGGCGATGAAGCACACGCGATGGGGGCGACTTGCGCAGTCCGTCACGCTGGTGGCGGCGGCGTTGCTCGTCGTGGTGTTCGCGAATGTGCTCGCGGCGCGGCATCTGCCACGGCTGGATGTGACCGCGACGGGCGAGCACCAACTCTCGCCGCGCACGCGATCGCTCATCGCCGGCCTGATGGGCGAGCATCGGATTGTCGTCGCCGTCGACTTTTCGCGCGTGGACCCGCGGGCGCGGCGCGATGCGGGCGATGTGATCGAAGAGTTCCGGCGCGCTTCGCCGGGCGTGTCGGTGTCGAGGATTGACACCGGTTCGGCCGCGGGAATGACGGCCTATGCAACGCTGCTGGGGGAACTGGCGGCGCGCGATCGCGATGAACTGGATCGGCAAGCCGCGAAACTCCGCGAGGGTGCGAACACCGCATCGGAGTTGGCGACCTATCTGGAATCGTCGCTCGCGCCTGTGCTGAGCAAGATGCGTGACAATGTGACGCCCGAGACGCCGAGCGCCGAGAGCGTGCGTGGCTATCTGGATCAGCGTGCCGCCGCGTGTCGACTCGCGGCCCGCGACCTGCAGAAGGCGGTTCAGAAGGGGGCGGCGAGACTGGAAGAGTCGATCGCGGGCGTGGCCATCCCCGAGACCTCCACGGGCGCGGCTGATCTCGTGACAGGACTGACGCCCGCGGTCGACGCGCTCAATGTGCTCGTGTCGGATTTGCAGAAACTCGCGGACGCGGAAGCCATGCCGCGGAACATCCGCGATCTGGCGCGACCGTTGATGGCCGACCTGCCCGCGCGACGAGACAGCGCGAGCGTGATCGTCGATGAACTGGGGCGACTGCCGAAGATCGCGGTGCTGCGAGTGGCGGCGGCGCTCAAAGCCGCGAGTGGTGTGCTGGTAATCGGCCCGCGCGACGCCGGGCTTACGGTCATTCCTGCCGATGATTTCTTCCTGTCCGCGGCGGCACTGGATGTGAGCGGCGCGGGACGGGCGGACATTCGTCGACGCAGCGAAGACCTGCTCGCGGCGGCACTGAGCGGATTGAGTCGCCCCGATAAGCCGATCGTGGTTTTCATGCACGCCGAGCCGCGACCGTTCATCATCCAGAGCGGCGCGTTCACGGCGGTGCTGGATCGCCTGTCGCGTCAGGGCATCGACATTTTGGAATGGGCCGCACTCGCGTCGCCTGATGAGCCAAGTCGCGCGTCGATCGACCCGAAGAACACGCGCCCGGTCGTGTACATCGCCTTCAGCCCGGACTCATCGACGGCGGCACGCTCGCAGAGCGATATCCCCGGGCCGCAGCGTGCCGGGCGACTTGGGCAAGTGCTGACGCGCCTCGCGGACGAGGGCAAGAACATTCTGCTTTGCCTGAACCCTTCGGTGCTTCCGACGTTCGGCGACAGTGATCCGGTCGCGGGTGTTCTTGAACGCTTCGGTCTCAAGGCCGAGAGCGGTCAGCCGATCATGAGTGCTGCGGCGGGCGAGCGCGGGGCGGGGATGTCGCCGCTGGCGCAGACGGACGCGTTGTTCGTCGCACAAAGCGTGTTTGAAGACCTGCCAGAGTCGCGGATTGCGGGGGCGATCGAGGCACTGCGCGTGACACTGCCGTGGCCGGTCGCTCTGCGTCCGTTGTCGGCGCCGAAGGGCGCAACGGTGCAGAGCGTTCTTTCGCTCCCCGAGGGGCAGGCGTGGCGCGAGACGCAGTGGCTGCGTCTGTGGCAGACGCCGCGCCCGCAACGACCGCTTCTGGCTGAGCAACCGAAGTTTGATGAGGGGCAGGATTTCAAGGACGGCCCTTGGCTTGTCGCCGCCGCCGGCGAGCTTCCAGCGATCGCGCCGTCAACCAAGTCGCGGCGGATCGTTGCCGTGGGGTCGAGCAACTGGCTTGTCGATCAGGTGACGCAGCAGGCGGCGATGGTCGACGGGCGCGCGGTGCCGCTCTCACCGGCAAATCTTGAACTGCTTGATGCGAGTGTGGCGTGGCTGGCGGGCGAAGATGAGTTGATCGCGCCCGGCCCCGGCTCGCGTTCGATTTCGCTCATTTCGCCGCTGCACGAGCGGCAGATCATTGCGCTGCGTTTGCTGGCCGTGCTCGCGTTGCCGCTGGGCGTGCTGGCGCTTGGCGTGGCGTGGCGGATGTGGCGCGGGTGAGGCGCGGATGATGCGTTTGCGTGCCCCCCACGACGTTCGAGTTGGTGGCACAACCGCGCCTTGATGCCGAGCTGAATGTGGGAGATGGCGATGGACAACAGCGCGAGTTGATCGTCGGGCGATGCAACCGTCGATCGCTCGTCGCGGTATCTTCGTTTGTCGGAACCGCCGCGCGAGGAACCCCATGCGCCTTGTCACCCGCCAGATTCATCGCGCGTTTCCAGAACTCGATCGCTTCAGCGATGAGCAATGCGGGCGGTTCGTGAAGGCGGCACGCGGCGGGTGGGTCGCCCGCATTGTGCGTGCCGCCATTCTCGGCGCCCTCGCGCTGGGCGCAGTCTGCATTGCTCCCTCGCTTCTGCTGGCGATCCTGACGACGTTCGCGGCGGCGCTCACTCCGGCATCATGGGGCTCCGAGGACCGCGCGATGGCGGGAAGCTTCATGCTTGCCGTGATGCTGGTGCTGTCGCCGCTGATCGCACTGGTGTTTCGCGACATCCTGCTTCGGGTTCGCATCCGTCAGATTCTGCGTGCCCACAGCGCGTGCGAACGCTGCGAGTATCGCCTGCTCGGCCTGCCGCTGGACGAACACAACGTTGTCGTCTGCCCCGAGTGCGGCACGCGGACTCGGGTTGACCCATCGCTCGGCGCGCTCGTCGCCGGCGAAGCGAATCTCTCGCGTCGCTCTGTCGGCGAAGACCTCGTCAAGCCATGGATCATGTCGACGAGCGGGTGGCGATTGACGCGCCGACTTGGCGTGTTTGCGTTCGTGCTGTTCGTGGCACTGCCGATCTTCGTCTTCGGGTGCTGGGAGTACTTCATCCAGAAGCAGGCGACGGCCGCGCGTGCGACGTTCGGGACATTTGTCGAGGCCGAGTCTCTGGCGAAGTCGTTTCTGAGTTTCGATCCACCGGGCGAGTCGCTCCGTATCAACGAGTTCGACAAGCGGTTCCGCGAACGATGCAACACCATCGACCCCGCGTTGTTCGACGAGATGGTCACTCTGCCGAGCGGGACATCGCAAAAGGCCTACAGCCGCTGGCGCACACCGTGGAGGCCGCGTCCGACTCCGCCGACTGATCCGGACGCGATCGCGCTCGATCAGGCGAATCGTCGCCTGGAAGCGGCGTGGCTTGCGGCGGCCACATCGGCGGGAATTCCCGACCTGATATCCGAACTCGTTCGCTCGCCGCGACTTGAGTTTGCCGTCCCGCATGATGTTTCGATGCAGGGCGTCGCGAGTTTCGGCGCGTGGTCGATCCCTGAAGCATTCACGCTCACGTTCGCACGGCTGTCGATCGCGAGTGAGAATCGCGACGATACCGAACTCGTCTCGGCCGCGGAGGACATCTTTGCGGTCGCGCGTGGCGTGAGGGTGCAGAGTGGAATGATGGACCTTTCGACGTCGCGGATGATGCAGACTCGATCGCTCGATTCGATTCTGCTTGCGTTGCGCGAGCGCCCGAGCACGCCATTCGCCGAGGCCGTCGGAGCGATGCTCGCCCGACAATGGCGCGACATTCCGCCGAAGTTGGAACTGGAACGCTCACGATTGCTGATGCGCGATCATGTCGCGGCGTTCTTCAGCGATCCTTCGGCGGCCCGTTTCGGCGGGGCGTCCGCGGGTTTCCGCAAAAACTACGCGGGGATGTATCCCGGTGGCAAGGTGCCGATATGGGTCGGCACGCTTGAAGACAACCTCGGCGACATCGACACACTGTTCAAGGTCGCTGCGACTCGACAGAGTTTCGAGCCGTTCGAACGTGATTCCAAGTCGGGAACGAGCTTTGACCCGTTGACGATGCACCCGATCGCGCGTATGGCCGCCGGATGGATGCTCTCGGGGACGTGGGCCGTCGCAACTGTTTCCGGTGAATCGCCGCAAGATCGTCTTGAGCTTCGTCGCCGCTTCATCACCGTCGCCGCCGCACTCGCCCGTCATCATGCCGTTGCCGGCACCTACCCCTCCACCCTCGCCGAACTCGGCCCGCTGCTGCCGACGGTGCCGCTCGACCCGTGGAGCGGCAAGCCGCTGCTCTATCGCGCCGAGGGCGGCACATACGTCCTCTACAGCGTCGGTTTTGACGGCGTCGACAACGGCGGCGTGTCGACCCCGCCGCCGAACGGCCAGCCTGTCGCGGGGCTGGACATCGTCGCTGGGCAGGAGTGATGCGGATCGCCGGTCAATCTCGGGCGTGCCTTTGGTGGCCCGGAAATCGCCTTCCGGGGGCGAGCCGGGCCGAAATCGCCTGTTTTCATGGGCTCAGCGGCCCGCCCCGGAGGTTCGGGCCACCACGAGAAACCTCCTTTTGGACGGTGATCCGTATGAGCGGACGCGTTGGTTTGCGCACACGCGCGTGTGATCGACGGCCTGACTTTTCGGGTTTGGACATCGCTTTGGTTTTGAGGGGCATTTCGCGTAAACTCCACCCATGAGCACGATTCAAACGCCCGGCACATCAAAGCCCGCCACCGCTGTTCCGGAGATTGATCCGCAGGCCGTGACCATTTCGGGTCTGGTGCTCGATCCGGCATACTCGCCTGGAACGCCGAGCCAGTCGCTGCGGAACATCCCGCGCGACATCGCCGAGCCGGGGCAGTTTCCGTTCACGCGCGGCCTGTTCCCGCAGGGGTACCGCACCCGCCTGTGGACGATGCGGCAGTTCGCGGGGTTTGGGAGCGCGGACGACACGAACCAGCGGTTCAAGTATCTTCTGAACGCGGCCAAGGGAACGAGTGCGAACACCGGGCTTTCCACCGCGTTCGATCTTCCGACGCTGATGGGGCGAGACAGCGACGATGAACTCTCCGTGGGTGAGGTGGGTCGCTGCGGCGTCGCGATCGACACCATCGAGGACATGCACCGGCTCTACGCGGACATCCCCGTCGATCAGGTGACGGTGTCGCAGACGATCAACGGCCCGGCGTGCGTGATCTGGGCGATGTATCTGGCGATGGCCAAGCAGCGGAACATCAGTTGGGACACGCTGGGCGGCACGCTGCAGAACGACATCCTCAAAGAGTTCCACAGCCAGAACGAGTTCATCTATCCGCCCGAGCCGAGCGTCAAACTCGTCGTCGACACCATCGAGTTCCAGAGCAAGTTCGTGCCCAAGTGGAACTCCGTCTCGATCAGCGGCTACCACATCCGCGAGGCGGGCAGCACGGCGACGCAGGAACTCGCGTTCACGATCCGCGACGGCATGGAGTACGTCGAAGCGTGTGTTGAGCGCGGGCTGGACATCGACTCGTTCGCGCCGCGTTTGTCGTTTTTCTTCAACAGCCACAACGAGTTCTTCGAAGAACTGTGCAAGCTGCGGGCCGCCCGGAGAATCTGGGCCCGCGTGATGAAGGAACGCTACGGCGCGAAGAACGAGCGTTCGTGGTACATGAAGACGCACGTGCAGACGGCGGGGTGCAGCCTCACCGAGCAGCAGCCGCTCAACAACATCGTGCGCGTCGCGTATCAGGCGATGGCGGCGGTGCTGGGCGGGTGCCAGAGCCTGCACACCGACAGCATGGATGAGACGCTGGGCCTGCCGACGGAGCAGGCCGTGACGGTTGCGCTGCGGACGCAGCAGATTCTCGCGCACGAGACGGGCGTGACGCGCGTCACAGATCCGCTCGGCGGCTCGTGGTTCATCGAGCAACTGACCGACACGATGGAGCGTGAAGCGTTGAACTTCATGCACGAGATCGACGCGATGGGTGAGTATGCGGATTGGAAAGCCCAGCGAGCCCGCAGCGCGGGCGAGGGCCAGCCCGCGAACCCGTCCGAGCCGCTGGTGAATCACGCCGCGTATCAGGCGCGGCGGACGTTCGGCAAGTCGGTCATCGCGGGGATCAACCGCGGCTATTTCCGGCGTCAGATCGCCGAGGCGTCGTATCGCTTCAGCGAAGAGTGCGAGGCGGGCGATCGTCTCATCGTGGGCGTGAACGCGTACGTCGAGAACAACGAGACGCGCCCGATCGAGATCCTGCAGATCAGCCACCAGGTCGAGGTCGATCAGTGCGAGCGGCTCAAGGCGTTCAAGGCACGACGCGACCCCAAGGCGGTGGCGGCGGCGTTGCAGCGCATTCGCGTGGCGTGCCGCGATGGCGACCCGCAGGCCGAGCAGATGGGGCTGAACAAGCACAACATCATGCCGTCGCTGGTGGATGGCTCGCTCGCCAACTGCACGATGGGCGAGATGGTGCAGGCGATGGCCGACATCTACGGGCGCTACAGCGGCGGGCCGGAGTGGTAGCGGATGTGGGAGGAGTCGTGAGACCCGCGCGACGCGCTCCTCGCTTCGCGTAAACTCCCCCCATGCCCAAGCGTGCCCTCATCACAGGCATCACCGGCCAGGACGGCTCCTACCTCTCAGAACTCCTGCTTTCCAAGGGGTACGAGGTGCATGGCCTGGTCCGCCGCACGGCGCTCGAAGACCCGCTGCACCGCATGGGTCGCATCGCCCATCTGCGCGATCAGGTCACGCTCCACCCGGCGTCGCTCGAGAGTTATCCGAGTCTCTTCAAGACCGTGATGCAACTCCAGCCCGACGAGTGCTACCACCTCGCGGGGCAGTCCTTCGTTTCCTACTCCTTCGAGGACGAGTTCAGCACGCTCAACACGAACATCAACGGCACGCACTTCGTTCTGTCGGCGATCAAAGAAGCCGCGCCCAAGTGCCGCCTGTATCACGCCGCGTCGAGCGAAACGTTTGGCAAGGTGAGGGCCACGCCGCAGGACGAGGGCACGCCCTTTCACCCGCGCTCGGCCTACGGCATCTCCAAAGTCGCGGGCTTTGAACTGACCCGCAACTATCGCGAGGCCTATGGCCTGTTCGCGTGCAACGGCATTCTCTACAACCACGAATCGCCACGCCGGGGGTTTGAGTTCGTCACCCGCAAGATCACGCGTCACGCGGCCCTCATCAAGATGGGTCTCGCGACGGAACTGCGCCTGGGCAACCTCGACTCCAAGCGCGACTGGGGCCACGCCAAGGAGTATGTCGAAGCGATGTGGCTGATGCTGCAGCATCACACCGCCGACGACTTTGTCATCGCGACAGGCGAAATGCATTCGGTGCGTGAGTTCTGTGATCTCGCGTTTGACACCGTCGGGCTCGACTATCGCCAGTATGTCGTGACTGATCCGCTCTTCTTCCGCCCGGCGGAGACCGAAGTGCTCTGCGGCAACCCGGCCAAAGCACGCCGAATCCTCGGCTGGCAGCCCCGGACGAGGTTTCCGGACCTTGTCCGAGAGATGGTGCAGGCGGATGTCGCGGACATCGAGCGGCGTATGCGACCGCAACCCGCGCTGAGCCGCGAAGAACTGTTGTCCGGGCAGCCCGTACGACCCTGAACCGGGGGTTTTCGTTCGAATTCAAGGGAAGCCGGATCGCGGCGCGGCATCACTTTCGCGCAACGTCCGGCGGACTTCCCCTGACATCCACCGATATTCGCACGATTTTGAGAGCCATGAGGCCTCAAATCACCGCTCGATGTCATTTTCTCGCGCACACCTTGCGGTTTTTTCCTTGTCTTGCTCGCAAGGTTCTGGTATGTTCGACAACGGCGTACCGATCGTCGGGCGCGGGCGTGGTTCTGTACCCGTCCGTTCCAGTTGATTTTGACGCTCGATGCCTCGGTTTCGTTCCTGGGCATTGTTGAGTCGCGTCGTTCGTTGAGGAGATGCTGAGAGAGATTGTCGAGCATTGCCGGTTTCTTGCTCACCACGCCGAGGGGAGTTCTCAGTCTCGTCTGAGAACATGGTTGAGAGGCCTTGGGCCGCTGGCAGGTTCTTGCTCAAGTTCCCGTGATCGGATTCTCGTGATCGGGGTCGTCGGGTCGGGCGCGTGCGCGGGCACAAGCCATGGAGGCTCACCAGAGCCTGGCTCGGCGAAATCAAGGTTCTTGTCCCGGCGGTGCGGACGCCGCCGGTTCATTGGTCGGGCCTGGTTCCAGGCCCCGTTGTCCGGTGTGTTTGTCTCTGTGTCAATCAGAGGAGTGTGCCATGAAGAAGAGTCTGATGATTGCGATGTTGGCCGGTGTGGCGGCGACGCCTGCTCTGGCCGCCGATGCCCTGCCCGTGAAGAAGCTGGGCCATATCTACATCAACATGAAGACCGGCGAGCGTCAGATGACGCCGTTCTACAACGATCGCGCCGGCCCGGACATCTGGAACAACGACGACGGCGCCGTCTGCGGTAACTTCTTCTACGGCGTTGATCGCCCGACCCGCGCCACCACCGACCCGCGCCCGCGCTTCAGCGGCGGCGTGTTCAACACCGGCGACATCGCTGGCGCGGTTGGCGTCGGCACGACGATCGACGGCCTCGGCCTCGGCACCGCTTCGGTCGGCATCCTGTCGACCGACACGGTGAACCACGAGACCCTCGGTTTCGACATCGTCGCGTCGTTCTATGACAACGACGATGCCGGCACCACCCCTGACACCCGCGCTCAGGCCCTGTTCATCGTCACCATCGGTGACATCCCCGGCGAAGAAGGCACCGGCAACGCCTGGACCTTCACCGTCGACCTCGCGGGCGGCAACGAGTTCGTCCTGGGTGATCAGGATCTGGACGGCGATGGCAAGCTCGACTTCGGTTGGGGCTTCCACATGGTCCAGAACCAGAGCCTGACCAACGGCATCAACAGCGCCAAGGGCATCGCTGGTCCTCAGCTCGTCGCCCCGGCCGGGTTCGTCAACGAGAACAACGTCGCGTCGACGTCGACCTCGACCGTCACCCGCAACAGCATCGCGTGGTTCTCGGCCCTGACGTTCGATGCGTCGGGCAATCCGAACCCCCGCACGACCGGCCAGTCGTTCGTTGGCAACTTCGGTTTCGGCGCACCCGCGTCGAACAACCCCTGGGCGTCGACGCACCTCATCCTCGCTGGTCCGACGGCGGGCTGCCCCGCCGACTTCAACGGCGACGGCTTCCTCGACTTCACCGACTTCGATGACTTCGTCTTCGCCTTCGAAGCCGGCGACCCCTCGGCCGACTTCAACACCGACGGCTTCCTCGACTTCACCGACTTCGATGAGTTCGTCGCGGCGTTTGAGGCTGGCTGCTAAGTCCCCGATGGTCTGGTTCCTTCAGACCTGAACTCTACAAGGTTCCGTGCCGCCCCCGAGCAATCGGGGGCGGTTCTTTTTGCTCCGTGGACATTTCGGCAACCCCGGAACGCCGATCGCGTCGGTGATGCCAATCACGGTTGAACCTCGCGCGGCGCGGTGGTGGGCCCGAGCCTTTGGGACGTGCCGCTGAGCCCATGAAAACAGGCGATTTTCGGCCCGGCTCGGAGATCCGGGCCACCAAAGACACGCGGATTCATCAACTGTGATTTTTGTGATTCGTGGACGCTTGGCTCGCGGTCCGTGCCGCCGTCACAGCGTGCGTTCACGTTCCAGTTCGCTCTTGAGTGCGTGCGCGAGGTACTGGTACTGCTCGACGCTGTTGTACAGTTGGGCGCTGAGGCGCACGGTGCGGCCCCAGTTGGCGGCGCGTCCGGCGAAGGTCCGTGCCGGGGCGTCGGGACTCCAGCCGGGCGTACACCAGATCGGCACTTGAATGCCGTGGCGGGCGATGAGTTCATCCCAGAGCGCGTCGTGGTACTTCGTCGGTCGCTGGCTCAGCCTGCGCTGGAGGTTGGGCTCGTGCGGCGGCAGCAGGACGGTCGCCATCGAGCCGAGCATGGAATCCGGCGCGGGAGGCTCAACTTCGAGGACACGACAGATTTCATCGCGGCCGCGGAGCGCGAGTTCGTGGTTCCGCTTCATCACTTCGGGCCAGCCGCCGGGCACCATGGCGTTCATGGTGACGATCGCCTCGGGGATGGACATGAACGCCGACGGGTCGCTGGTGCCGACGTAGTCAAACTCGGTGAGCAGATGCTTGCGGTCCGGGCGGGGTGTCTCCGCGCTGTTGCTCAGGACGAGCGGTCGGCAGTCCTTCTGGCGATCGGGGCGCACCCACAGGAACGCCGAGCCCTTGGGCGAGCAGACCCACTTGTGGCAGTTGGCGGTGTAGAAACTCGCGTTGATGGCGGCGATGTTGAGATCGGGGAGCATGCCGATCGCGTGGGCGCCGTCAACGACGCAGCAGATTCCCCGAGGTTCGAGTTCACGCGCGAGTTCGCGCACGGGGAGGATGATGCCCGTCGGGCTGGTGACATGGCTGAAGAGCGCGGCCTTGGTGCGCGGCGTCACCCGCGCGAGATACGCGTCGACCACGTCCTGCGGCGAGCGAATGGGGAACGGCACGTCGACCATCACCACGACCGCGCCGGTGCGGGCGGCCAGATGGCGCAGGCCGATGATGCACGCGGGATACTCGTGCGTGCTGACAAGGATTTCATCGCCGGCGGCGAACGTCTGGCTGGCGAACGCGATGGCGACGCCGTGGGTCGCATTGGGGACGGGAACGATGTCGAGCGGGTCGCTGTCGACGAAATGGCCGATTGAGCCGCGGGCATCGTCCATGAGACCTTGGCGCATCTCGACCAGGAAACGCACGGGCTCGGCTTCGAGCGCGTCGCGGAGACGTGCCTGGGCGCGAAGGACTTCGGTGGGGCAGGCACCAAATGAGCCGTGGTTGAGGAACACGACCCGCGGATCGAGTCGCCAGTTGGAGGCGAGCGGGCCGGGCTTGGGGAGCGCGTCGGGGCTGACCTGCGGCAGGATCGCGGAAGACTCGCCGGGGAGAAACGGCGGTCGCATCTCCGACTGTTGAGAAAGCGAACGGAGCATGCTCATGCCCGATCGTAACCGAGGCGTCGGCAATTGGGGACGTCTAGGGACGAGAGACCCCTCTGAAAGGGTGCAAATAAAAATCGTACTAAATACGGTCAAAATATGACTCTATGGAGCTGCGACGCTGGCGAGATTGCATGGACTGACCGATACTTCTGCGAGGGGTTCCTACGCTTTGAACGCAGGCGATGCCGCGATCGTGGCCGCCGGGAGGTATCTGCGTGTTTCTGATCCGCCGAGCGAAAATCGAGGACGTGACCACTCTCTTCAAGCTGGCGAAGATGGTGCACTTCATCAACCTGCCCGCGGATCGCGACATCATCTCCGGGAAGGTGATGCACAGCCGCGAGTGCTTCTCCAAAGCCGCGGCCAAGGCGCACGGCATCATCCACGAGCCGGCGATGCCGGTGGCGTACGCGGCGGGGGCGAAGCGCCTGCCTGCGGGCATGGTCGGGCTGGGGCAATCGGTGCAGAAGTCCGACCTGTTCATGTTTGTGATCGAGGATCGCGAGACGGGCAGCGTGCTGGGCACGTCACAGGTGCTCGCGCACATGGGCGGCCCGGGCAACCCCAACGTCTCGTTCAAACTGAGCACGAAGGAGTTCTTCTCCAGCAGCCTGCAGACGGGCACGAAGCACACGGTCGCGCAGTTGTATCTGGATGAGAGCGGGCCGACGGAGATCGGCGGGCTGATTTTGCAGCCGTCGTTCCGCGGGCACAAGCAGGGGCTGGGCAAGATGCTCAGCCTGATCCGCTTTCACTTCATGGCGCTGCATCGCACGTTCTTCGCCGACCGGGTGATCGCGGAGATGATGGCGCCGATCACGCCGGACGGTCAGAACCTGCTGTGGGAGTACCTCGGTCGTCGCTTCATCAACCTGACGTACACCGAAGCGGATCGCTTCTGTCAGTATTCGCGCGAGTTCATGACGAGCCTGCTGCCGCGCGAGGAGATCTACCTGACGCTGCTGCCGCCGGAGGCACGCTCGGTGGTGGGCCAGGTCGGGCCGGAGACGGTGCCCGCGCGACGGATGCTGGAGAAACTCGGCTTCGCGTATCGCGACTACATCGATCCGTTTGATGGCGGGCCGCATTTGGAAGCCGACACCGACGAGATTTCGATCGTGAAGCACACGACCCGCGGCACGCTGGGCGAGCCGATCGGCGCGAGCGGCGCGAAGAGGTCCGGCTACATCAGCGTCATCGATGCCGACGGCGAGTTCAGGGCGTTTCAGGGTGAATACAGCGTCGAGAAGAACAGCATCCGCGTGACCAAGGCGACGATGGACGCGCTGGAAGCCGAGCCGGGGATGCTCGCTGGCGCGACGCCGAGCGAGATCATCGAAGGCGATCGGCATGAGCATCGCGATGCGGCGCGGGCCGACACGAAGGGTGCCAAGCAGGCCAAGACCAGCAAGAAGAAGGTGTCGGCGTGAGTTCACATCCTTCGCTGCAGCGCGGCCCGGCGGACCTTGTCGCGGGGCAGTGGCGGCCATTGTCCTTGGGCGCGAACTCGCTTCCATCGCGCAATCCAGCACGTCCGACGCAGACGATCTGGTCTGGCGCGCCGGTGCTCGCGCACGCCGCCGAGGCCGCCCGTGCGGCACGTGAGGCCGGTCGCGAGTGGAGTCGCTGGCCGCTGGAGAAGCGGGTCGCGGTGTTGCGCGAGTTCCAGAAGATCTGTGCCGCGCGGCTCGATGCGATCGCGACGCTCATCCGCGACGAGACAGGCAAAGTCTCGTGGGACGCCAAGGGCGAGGCGGGTCTGCTCGGGCCCAAGGTGGACATCACGCTGGATCCATCCGGCGAGGGCGCGATGCGCCGCGTGACCGGGCTGGAACTGGATCTGGGCGGCACCAAGCGCGGGCGGAGTTGGTTCAGGCCGCATGGCGTGATGGCCGTGCTTGGGCCGTTCAACTTTCCGATGCACCTGCCCAACGGGCACATCGTGCCCGCGCTGGCGATGGGGAACACCATCGTGCTCAAGCCCAGCGACAAGACGCCCGCGTGCGGACAGATGCTGGGCGAGTTGTATCAGGCTGCGATGGAAGCCGCGGGCGCGCCGGCGGGTGTGGTCAACGTCGTACAAGGTGGCGCGGATGTGGCGAAGGCGCTCATCGCCAGCGACGACGTCGACGGCATTCTTTTCACCGGCTCGTGGCCTGTGGGGCGTCGGATTCTTGAAGCAAATCTCGATCGTCCCGGGCGGATCGTCGCGCTGGAGATGGGCGGGAACAATGCCGCCGTCATCTTGCCTGACGCGGACCTGAAGCAGGCGATCATCGAGTGCGTGCGATGTGCGTTCATCACCAGCGGCCAGCGCTGCACCTGCACGCGGCGCGTGATTGTACACGAAGCGGTGGCCGCCAAGGTCATCCCCGCGATCTGCAAGGCGGCGAGTGCGCTCATCATCGGCGACCCGGCGGCGTCGCACCCGGTGTTCATGGGGCCCGTCATCAACGCGGAGTCGCAGCGGGGCGTGCTTGACGCGCAGTCTCGCTTCATCGCGGCGGGGGCGGAGGCGCTCGTCCGCGCGACCGCGATCGACGGCGGCACGGGCGGCAGTTACGTCACGCCCGGCGTGCTTCGCGTCGATGCCTTCCGCGCCGACGACGAAGGCGGCGGATGCGATGTCGAAGTGTTCGGGCCGCTGCTTCGGATCAGCGTCGTGAAAAGCATCGACGAGGCGATTGAGCAGGCCAACGCGACGCGCTACGGCCTCGCCGCGTCGCTTTTCACCCGCGACCAGAACGCGATCGACCGATTCCTGCACGAAGCCAAAGCCGGCTGCGTCAACATCAACTGCGGCACGGCAGGCGCGAGCAGCAAACTGCCCTTTGGGGGCGTGGGTCTCAGCGGCAACCATCGCCCCGCCGGCTCCTTCAGCCTCGACTACTGCGCGTATCCGGTGGCGGGGATGCTCGAGGGCGGGGCCGCGTTCACACAGGCCGCCGGGATGCAGTTTGAGGAATCGTGGCTGACGTGACGGGGGGGTTGGCCCCGACTTGCGGCTTTTCACGCGGCGTGGGATGATCCGCCGATCAGACCAAGAGACTCGATCGCCTGAGGCGCGTGCGTGCCGTCGGGCCGTCGACGGTCTCTGGCATGGATGCTCTGGAGAAGGTCATGGCCGACGCTCAACAGATCACGGTTCTGGGTCGCGACGCGAAGTTCAAGGGCGAACTGACGTTCGATTCGTCGCTCAAGGTGCTTGGCCTGCTCGAGGGCGTCATCCGGGCTGGTGGCGAAGTGACGATCGCCGAGGGCGGCCTGATCAAGGGCGATGTTGAAGCCGCCACGATCATCGTCGAGGGCACGGTGGAGGGCGACCTGATCGCCAAGAGCCGCTTGCACCTGACGGCCAAGGCCCGCGTCGTGGGCGACATCACCGCCGCGTCGCTGGTGGTGGCGGAGGGCGCGACGTTCATCGGCCACTGCCGCGTGGGCGGCGATGCGATCGCCAAGACCAAGTCCGAGATGACCACGCGCGAGATTGACGCGCCGGCAGTTGAGACCAAGCCGCTGAAGACGAGCGTGCCGGCGATGTCCGCGGCATCAACGCCCAGCTCGGGCACGCCGGGCAAGTCGACGATGCCATCACTGAACATCCCGCCGATGCCGACGCTGCAGGGATTGGGCGCGTCGGGCGTCGGCCCGGGCAACGGCTGGATGAACGCGTAAGCCCCGGGTTCTTTTGCTCACAGACGTTCGGCGGAGCCGCATGTCATGAGACACGCCCCACTCCAAGTGCATGTGCCGATGCGGAGCACCGCCTGCTATCACTGCGGGCATGTGTTCGATGCACCGGTCAAGGCGATCAACGCGACGTGCCCGGCGTGCTGCAAGCGACTCACGCTGACGGACGTGATCATTAAGGGTCAACAGAGCGAACGCCGCATCGAGACGTGCGGCATCGTTTTCGTCGAGAAGAAGAGTCGCCTGGCCGCCGGCGATGTGTTTGGCGGCGAGGCGGTCGAAGTGCTGGGTGAACTCAAGGGCAACGTCCGCACCGCAGGACATGTTGTGATCGGCAAGAAGGCGACGTGGCGCGGCGATTGCCATTCGCCGGTGCTCGTTGTTGAAGCGGGTGCCAGGATCGAGGGGTTCTTTCACATCGTTCCGAAGTCTGACGCGCACGATCGCGATGTGCCGACCGCCTGAGCCCACGACTCGGGCGGGGCGCGGCACGTTCGCGTACTGTCCCTCGTCATGAATGCGGCAACGCAAGCCAACTCCGGCCCGATCGTCGGCATCGACCTGGGCACAACCAACAGTCTGGTCGCGGTGTGCGATGCGCGTGGGCCGCGTGTGCTGCCCGATGCCGCGGGGCGAATGCTGGTGCCGAGCGTCGTGCGCTTTGTCGAGAGCGGCGGCGAGAAGCACGGCGGGGCGAAGGTCGTCGTCGGGCACGAGGCCCGCGAGCAGGCGGCGGACTTCCCCGCGACCACCATCAGCAGCGTGAAGCGACTCATGGGTCGCTCCCTCGCCGACGCCGCCGCGGACCTGCCGTATCTGTCGTACAGCGTCGTCCCGGGCGAACACAACACGGCTCGCGTGGTGATTCCCTCGCTCGGCGGCGAGCGTCTGGTGACGCCGCAGGAAGTGAGCGCGCAGGTGCTGGCCGGGCTGAAGCGTCAGGCCGAGGCGGCACTGGGTGTGCAGATCGACCGCGCGGTGGTGACGGTGCCCGCGTATTTCGATGATGCGCAGCGCCAGGCAACGCGCGACGCTGGGCGACTGGCTGGATTGGAAGTTGTGCGGATCGTCAACGAGCCGACGGCCGCCGCACTTGCCTACGGCCTCGGTGTCGGCAAGACGGGGGATGCGCCTCGCCTGGTCGCGGTCTACGACCTCGGCGGCGGCACGTTTGATGTGAGCATCCTGCGAATCACGCCCGCCGCAGGCGAGGGCGAGATGTCCTTCTATGAAGTGCTCGCGACCGCGGGCGACACGCACCTGGGCGGCGACGACGTCGACAACGCGCTCATGGGTCTGCTGGCTCGCGATCTTGCCGCGTTGGGTGTGCCGCCACCGAGTGCGGCATTCAAGAAACGCCTCGCACGCGAGGCTGAGCGTGTCAAGGTCGCGCTGACCGACGCGACCGAGGTCGAGGCGCGACTGACGCTGGAGACGACGACGCGCGAGCACACGCGACGAGTGACGCGCGGCGAACTGGAGTCACTTGCGCAGCCGCTGGTCGCGCGGACCATGGACGCCTGTCATCGTGCGATGCTCGACGCGGCCAAGAAACTGCGACTCGCGCCGGACGTGAGGCCAACACTCGATGCCGTCGTGCTGGTCGGCGGCATGACCCGCATGCCGTTGGTGCGCCGTTCTGTCGCCGAGTTCTTCGGGCTTGACCCGTACACCGCGGTTGACCCCGATCAGGTCGTCGCGTTGGGTGCCGCGGTACAGGCGTCGATTCTGTCGGGCGTCACGCGCGGCTCGCTTCTGCTCGACGTGATTCCGCTCTCGCTGGGCATCGAGACGCGCGGCGGGGCGGTGGCCAAACTCATCGTCCGCAACTCGACCGTGCCCTGCCGAGCCAAGGAGATGTTCAGCACGAGCATCGATGGTCAGACGTCGATTCAGATCCGCGTGCTGCAGGGCGAGCGAGAGATGGCCGAGGATTGCCGCGATCTGGGCGTCTTCCACCTGCGCGGCCTTCCTCCGATGCCCGCGGGCATCCCACAACTCGAGGTTGAGTTTCTGGTGGACTCCAACGGCGTGCTCAATGTGAGCGCGCACGAACGCCGCAGTGGCAAGCGGGCCGCGCTCCAGATCGTGCCCAACCACGGGCTGACGCGCGAGGAAGTGGATCGAATTGAAAACGAGAGTTTCGCGCATGCCCGCGAGGACATGACCCGCCATCGCGTCGTCGATCTGTGCGTCAACGGGCGACTCGATCTGAAGTGGATCGGCGAACGGCTGACGAAGTTCGGCGCATTGCTCGATGCATCGCAGCGTCAGACGTTGGAAACACTCGTCGCGAGGCTCCGCGATACGATCGACGCCGCCGAGAAGGACTGGCGCAGCGCGAACCCCGACGAGATGCACCGGTTCAAGGAAGAACTCGATCGCGCGAGCATCCGGCTGCAGGAAATCAGCATTACGCAGTCGCTGAAGGAGTAGTACGGGGCCGCCCCTGACGCTGGCCGCGGTACACTCTCCATCCGCGGACCCTTCCGCCACGCACCGCCCATCGCGCGAGGACCGATGCCCGCCTTCAACCCCGCCCGTTTCACGCGTTCGCTCTGGCACTACGGCCTGCTTGTCGGGTGCGTTGCGCTGTTGCTCGTCTTCCTCGTCTATCCGATTCTGCTCACCATCGGTGTCGGCTTTCTCGTCGATCCCAGTGATCCCAAGTCGGGCTTCACCATCCGTCACATCGCCGCGATTTTTGCCGACCCGACGCTGGTCGCGGGCTTGCTCAACTCGCTGAAGATCGCCGCAGGCACCACAACGCTGGCGATCATCATCGCGCTCCCCCTGGCGGTGATCGCCGCCAACTTCCGTTTCCCCGGCAAGTCCTTCTTCAACGCCAGCGTTCTGATTCCCATGATCCTGCCGCCCTTCGTCGGCGCGATCGGTGTGCGCGCGCTGCTCGGGCGTGCAGGCGCGCTCAACGCCATCACCGGCTGGGATCTGGACATCCTTGGCGACGCCAAGTACTTCGGCGTGATCGGCGTGCAGGCGCTGAGCCTGTATCCCATCATCTTCCTCAACACCACCGCGGCACTCGCCAACCTCGACCCCGCGCTCGACGAAGCCGCCGAGAACCTCGGTGCCGGATGGTGGAAGCGATTCTTCCGCATCACGCTGCCGCTGGTGCGTCCGGGCATCTTCGCGGGAGCGACGATCGTCTTTATCTGGTCGTTCACCGAACTCGGCACGCCGCTGATGTTTGACTACTACCAGGTCACGCCGGTGCAGATTTTCTACGGCCTCAAGGAGGTCGAGACCTCGACCCGTCCGTACGCGCTCACCTTCGTTCTGCTCACCTGCGCGATCAGCATGTATGTGCTGGGCAAACTCGTCTTTGGCGGCAAGGGCTACGCGATGTACTCCAAGGCCTCGCGCGCCGGCGGCGAGAAAGTCCTCACCGGTCCCGCGGGGTGGCTCGCGGCGGGCCTCTTCGCCACGGTGGGTTTGCTTGCCGTCATGCCGCACTTTGGCGTCGTGCTCACGAGCATCAGCGTGCCGGGACAGTGGTACGAGAGCGTTCTACCGACGGCGTTCACCAGCGACCACTACTCGCGGGCCCTCGGTGCCGCCGACTCCTTCGGCTCCATCGTCAACAGCCTCAAACTCGCCAGCGCGGCGATGGTGATCGACATCGTGCTCGGTGTCGTCATTGCGTATGTGATCGTGCGGACGAACGTCAAAGGCCGTGCGTTCCTCGACGCGCTCTGCATGTTGCCGCTGGCGGTGCCCGGGCTCGTGATGGCGTTCGGCTTTGTCGCGATGAGTCTGCGCTGGCCCTTTGGCAAGGACGGCCCACTCTCCGGGTTGGCCCAGATCGTCGGCACGGATCCAAACCCGTTCCTCTTCCTCATGTGCGCCTATTCCGTGCGTCGCCTGCCATACATCGTGCGATCGACTGTGGCGGGGCTTGAGCAAACGTCGGGCGAACTCGAAGAGGCGGCTGTCAATCTTGGCGCGTCTCGCTTCACGGCGGTGCGCCGCGTGATCGTGCCGCTCATCATGGCGAACCTCATCGCCGGCGGGCTCCTGGTCTTCAGTTTCAGCATGTTGGAGGTCAGCGATTCGCTGCTTCTGGCCCAGCAGACCAAGGACTATCCGATCACGAAAATGATCTTCGCGTTTACCGAAAGACTGGGCGACGGGCCGTACATCGCCAGCGCCATGGGCGTGTGGGGTATGGCATTGCTCACGGTCACGCTGTTCGCGGCATCCAGTCTGCTCGGCAAGAAGCTTGGCTCGATCTTCAGGGTGTGAGGAAGGCATCGTGTATCAGGCATTCGTGAAACGCGGAAGCCAGAAATCCAAGAGAGACAACGCAAGGAGACAGCAGACCCGCAGACGACGAAGGCCGTGCTGCCTGCCCATGTCTCATGCCTGAAGTGTCGTGTCTCGCATCACACTCTCACCGTCACCGGAGTCGTTCGATGAACCGCCTCGCTCGTCTCAATCTGTCTCTGGGCATTGTGCTCGCCACCTCCGCGCTCTCGCTCCCCGGCTGCATCATCGTCGCCGACAACAGCGGCTATGAGCGCAACCCGCGCAACAAGGTCTCGTGGGACGAGGCCAACAAAGTGCAGGAAGTGTCGAGCGTCAGCACGCTGCCGACGGTGCGAGAGAAGTACGCGGACGCGCTCGCGAAACTCCAACCCGGAATGAGCGTCGACGCCTTCAAGGCCGCCATCCCCGCCGCCACGTTCGTCGAGCAGCGCAAGGCTGACGGCGGCACGCAGGAGGCGTACAGCGTCGTCGTGCGTGAGCAGTACCGTTACCGCGGCGAGCGTTACGTCTACGAGCACACCGACGAGGCGTGGTTCTACTTCACGAACGGCGGCTTCTCCAAGTGGGGCAAGCCCGCCAGGTGGCCGGAGTAACGCCCATCGCCGCACACCGTGAATTCGCACTCGGTGCGCGGGCAGGCACTACCCTTCCCGCGTGAGCCTCGCTTCACGCCAACTCCCGACCATCGGCATCACTCTCGGCGACCCCGGCGGCATCGGCCCTGAGGTCATCGTCAAGGCCCTGGCCGACGAAGCACTCCGCGCGCGGGCGAAGTTCGTCGTCCTCGGGCCGCAGTGGCCGATGCTGCACGCCGCGGGGCTCGCCGGAGTGCGTCCATTCTGGTCTGCGCTGACCAGCGCGGCATCGTTGAGCGACGAGCCGGGTACGCCGGGCGCGTGCGTCCTGCTCGATGAATCGCCGTCAAACGACCCCATGACCGGCGCGTCGTCGCGCTGGCCAGTCTCGGCCAACGCCCGCGCGGGCGAACTCTCGTTCGCGCTGGTCGAACGCGCGATATCACTCGCACAATCCGGTGTTCTCGGCGCGATCGTCACCGGCCCCATCAACAAGCGTGCGTGGAGTCTCGCAGGGCACACCCGGTATCCCGGGCACACCGAGTTGTTTGCCGAGCGATTCGGCGGCGCGGACCAGCGGTGGGGCATGATGTTCCACGCGTCGGATGTCAACGCTCGCGGACACGCTCTGAATGTCATCCTCGCCACTGCGCATGTGCCGCTGATGAAGGTCGGCCCATCGCTGAGCGTCGGGCGCGTGCTCGATGCGATCATGCTCGGGACTCACGCGTGTCGCGATCTGGGTGTGACCGCGCCGCGGGTCGCGGTGTGCGGGCTCAACCCGCACGCGGGCGAAGCGGGGCTGCTCGGCAGCGAGGATGACGCGATCATCGCCCCGGCGATCGAGGCCGCATGCGAGAGCGGCATTGATTGTCGCGGTCCATTTCCCGGCGACACGATCTTCACAGCCGCGGTCCGCGGCGATTTCGACCTCGTCGTCGCGATGTATCACGATCAGGGCTTGATCCCTGTCAAACTGCTGGCGCGTGATCGCGCCGTGAACATGACGGTCGGCCTGCCCGTCGTGCGCACCAGCCCCGACCACGGCACCGCGTTCGATATCGCGGGAAAGAACCTCGCCGACCCCGGCAGCATGCGCTCGGCGATTGAACTGGCGATTCGTGCGGTGCAAAAGCGATAGCGGTGCTGCAACTCGCTATGGCATCCAAACTTGTGCAGGGTGGTTCTTGTGAGAAGTGCCGGGCGATTGCGCACCTCGGCTCCTCTTGATGCGTCGTCCCCATGTGCCGTTCGTCTCGGCGTAAAAGCCGAGCCTCGCAAACGGCCAGTTCTTCAGCCACGCTCAAAAGTGCCAACCCAAACTCTCGGGCACGCACTCGCAGTCGTCGTTATCGCAGCAGATTCATCACGTCGTGGAAGGTGACGACGAGGAACATCGTGCCGATGAGCGCGAGCCCCGCAAGCGTCGCCGCGCCCTGGATGCGATCGGACACGGGCTTGCCGCGGACGGCTTCGATCACCAGGAACACGAACTGCCCGCCGTCGACGATCGGCAGCGGCAGAAAGTTGATCACCGCGAGATTCACGCTGATGAGCGCGAGGAAGAAGAGAAGTTTCACCCAACCCTGCTCGGCGACCATCGTGCCGAGGTGGGCGATGCCGACGGGCCCCTTGAGGTGCTCGACCTTCACCGTGCCCTGAAAGAGCCGCGCGAAGGTGACATAGGTCGTCAGCATGACCCGCTTGGTCTCTTTGAGACCCTTGACCATCGCGGCCATCGGGCCATCGGCGCGGATGATCGTCTGCCGCGGTTCAAAGAGTTCGGGCGGGAGCGGGCTGGACCAACTGAGCGCACGCAGCGCGTCAAGATCACGGGCGGGAATCGTCCACCGCACGTCATTCACGCGCGTGACTCCCGTGCCGGCGGCGAGACCTTCGAGAGTCACGCCCACGGTCGCGTCGCCACCGGCATCGGTCTTCATCGCGGCCGCCAGAAGGGCCGAGCGGATCTGGGTGAAGTTCTTCACCGGCGTGCCTTCGATGGCGATGATGCGCACGCCGGGACGGGAAATGATCGACGCGGCCGCGCTCTCTCGCTCCTTGTCGCCCTCGCGGAGCGTCAGCGGCAGCGATACGAGCGTATCCGTCGTCGACGTGTCCGCAGGCGCGAACCCGATGCGGCCTTCGCTGCTGACATTCACGGTGATCGCGACTTCCTCGCGACGATCGCCGTCGTTCTGGTCTGCTGTGGCGCGGAGCACCACCAGATCAAGCGTGCGACCCGCGTGGGCGCGGATCTCGGCCACGCCGCGAGCAAGGCTCGGGAACTCCATGCCGCCAATCCGCGCGAACATGTCGCCGGGTTGAAGGCCTTGGGCCGGGTCGCGTGATTCAGGTGCCACGCACATGACCGGCGCGAGCCCAAGCAAGTGACTCTGATTGATCGGCAGCGTCGGCGTGACGCGCAGCCGTTCGACTTGCAAGTCGGCGACGGGCGTGAGCGTCACCGGCACCGATTTGCCAGAGGCGTCGGCGAACCGGACGTCGATCGGGCGGCCTTCAGAGCGACGGGCCGCTCTCTGCAAATCATGGAATGCGAACTCGGTTCCTTCCTCCGCAGCCTCGCCGGTGATGCGATCGATCCGCATCCCCGGCTCAACATTGGCGATGCCGAACCGCGCGTAGATGTCTTTCTGCGTCGCCAGATCGGCCCGCGAGCGGCCCTTGATCAGCGTCAGGCTCTCCGGCGGCGCGATGCCCAGTTCGCGCAGTCGCGATACTTCGCCCTCGATCGGCGACACATCAAACTCGATCGGCTCCGCCACACCCGCGCGGAGCACGCCCAGCCGCAGCGAATCGCCGTGCGCGCTCATCGCCGCCGCGAGCATCACATCGCTGAACGAGTCGGGCTTCACGCCGTCAATCGACACGATCTCATCGCCCGGCTGAAGGCCTTTGGCGATGTCGTGGCGGAGCGGGGCGGCGTTGGCGGCCGCGCTCTCAGGCGCCACAAAGCCGACGGCCGCCGGCTCGGCCCGCAGGCCGATCATGAACACCAGCACAAACAGGACCGCCGCGAGGATGAGGTTCATCACCACGCCCGCGCTGATCACGACCATCCGCTTGCCAGGCTTGCAGCGCTGATAACTGTCGGGCTCGCCGCTGGTGGCGAGCGGATTCATGTCGTCCTGCCCGAGCATCTTGACGTAACCGCCAAAGGGCAGCGCGTTGAGACGATACTCGGTGGGGCTGATGCCTCGCTTGTCAGTCAGCGCGATGTAGTCGGGCTCGCTGCTGCCGCGCCTGAAACCGAGCCCCCCGCGATACGACACGATCGCCGGCCCGAATCCCAGCGCGAACGCGAGCACGCGAATGCCCGCCCAACGGGCGGCGATGAAATGCCCGAGTTCGTGCACGAACACGATGAAGCCAAAGCCGAGGATGACGAGAGAGAGATCGAAGATGGTGCGGAGAAGGTCAAACATGGTGGATGGCGGGTTGAGTAATCAGGAATCAGTGCGGTCGTGCGGCAGTGGCAAAGTGCTCCGGACTTCGTGACTCTTGCCTCCCTGACTTCTTCTTTGTCTTTCGCACTCCGTCTCTTCGTCTCTTCTTCCTACACAATCGGCGTGCCGGGCGTTGACCCGACACGCCGTGGTGTTTATCGACCTCGCGTCCGCGGTGTGTGAGTCCCGCGTCGGCGATTGAGATCACTTCTTGTCATTCTTCTCGCCGCCCTCGGGCTTCTCGGCCTTGGTGGCGTACTTCACGCTGCAGCCGTACGGCTTGGTGCTGGCCATCGAGACGGGCTTGCCCGCGAGCAGTTCGTCCACGGCCTTGGTGACGTAGTTCGTCTTGCCGATGCCGTTCATGCTGCTGTCGTCGTCAATCGCGCCGGCGTACGCGAGCTTGCCGTCGGCGGCAACGACGTACATCGCGGGCGTGTTCTTGGCGCCATAGGCCTTGCCGACCTTGCCGTCCTCATCGATGAGGATCGGGTAGTTCATGTTCCACTTCTTCTTGGCCGAGGCCGATGCGTCCTTGCCCGCGCCTTCCTTGCCGGGCGCGCCGCTGTTGATGCCGACCATGACGACCTTCTTGCCTTCCCATGCCTTGGCCATGTCGTTGAAGGTCTTGGCCTTCTCATAGTGCTTCACGACGAACGGGCAGCCGGGGTTGAACCACTGAATGACGACGATGTTGCCCGCGCCCGTGAGGTCGCTGAGCTTCACGTCCTTGCCGTCCGTGTCCTTGAGGATGAAATCCGGCGCGAGCGAGCCGATGACAGCCTCGCTGACGTTGCCCTTCATCTCCTTCTTGGCTTCTTTGGACGCGTCCTTGGCTTCCTTCTTCGCGTCCTTCTGGGCGTCCTTCTCGGCGTGCTTCACATCGCCGTGTTTCTTCCCCTCGCCCTGTTTCTGTTTCGTGGGCTCGGTGGCCTGCGGCGCCGGCTGGCTCGGCGGCTGGCTCGCGGGCTGGCCTTCCTGGGCCAGCGCGGGCGTCACCATCGCCACGGCGGCGATCGCGGCAAACAGCATCTTGGTCGTGCGAGTCGTCATTGCGTCCATTCTCCTGCTCGCTCGGGGCGAGCGTCCGGCGGAGCGGCAACCGAGCGACACGCCCGATCCGTTCCCGCCTCGATCCGTGATCCCAGCTGTCGTGTACACGTCAGGCCTGGCTCTTGCGAGCACGACGAATGGAGCCTCACGACAGACATTCCCTTCGTCGATTCATCATCTTTTTCCAAAACCCGCCCGCCAGCGGCAGGTCCGATATCCAATCAACGCTTCACACCCCATCTGGCTTGCCTCTGCTCGTTGCTACTTGCCCCTTGGTTTGGCGGGCGAGTCTTGCGCCGGTTCCCTGGTCGGTTTCTGAAATTGTCCGGTCGGATCGCTCACGGTTGGCGTCGGATCCGCCGCGGCGTCTGATTTCGCCGCTCGAAGGTCGACCCAATCATACTCCCAACTTGCCGTCGACGACGATCGCGATGCAACCACCCCGGCCGCCCTGCCGACGTGGGCCGCGTCCGCGAAGGCCACCGCGAGCGAATCTCCAGTCGCGGTCGTTCCCTCGATAGGGCTGCTTGGCTCCGCCGCGTCGAGGGCGGGGAAGAACTGCACCTCACTGGCACCGTGCACACGAAGCAGCAGCGTGTTGCCTTCGACTCGTGCCGAGGCACGCGACGTCGCCTCAGACGCGAGCGTTGCGCCCCGTGGGATCGCCGCGCGGACTTTTTGGATCTCCGCACGCGCTGCCCGACCGCTTGAAGATTCCACGCGGTCAGCCGATGCCGCCACGATTGGCACAGTGACACTCACGTCCTGCTCTTCGAGCACGCACATCGTGTCACAGACCATCCACTCGACATGCAGCGGAAGCGTCACGCTCGTTCCAGGCTTCGCATCTTTGGACACGCGCACTTGCAGCACGATGCCCAGTGTGCCCTCATAGATATGGTCGCGGATGTCGCCGGGCAGGACATGCCGCGTCGGCCCCGGCCACCCCGCGGCCTCAATCGCAAAGCCCGCCGGCCACTCCCGTGGCGTCCACGTCGGTGCCAGCCCCGTGTCATTCTGACCGTTCCAGTACATGTGCCAGTGCGGGCGAATCTCAAACCGAAGCAGCAGCAGCGCCGACTCGCCGGGCGTGAGCGCCTCCGAGCCCGCAAGCAGCAAGACCTTCACGTTCTGTTTCTTCTCGCTCATGCTCGGCGCGTCCACAGTCGTGCCTTTCGACGCGGCATCCTTGGCGGGCTCTGGTGTGGGCTGGCTGGCGAGCAACGGCCCACCGCCCGTACCGACGGCACACAGAAGCCCGAGCCAACCTGAGATGAACTGCTTCAACGGCACCCCCATCCAATTCCCCGTTCGGTCGCGTCACATGTTCGCTGCCACGCCGGTTTGATGCCGACACATCCAAGGCGATACGCTACGCGCATGAACGCGACCACGAAGAACATACTACACGACGGCGTCCCAAGTTCGTTCGGGGCCGCCCCCACGCGGCCCGTGCCGCCGACGACTGCCTCGGTGATGCTCGGTTTGGGCCTCTGTTTGGCGACCCTCGGCACCGGCGGCTGTGGCAACATCGACGACACCGACATCAAGAACGTCTCCATCGGTGAAGTGACCACCGCGCTGGCCGCACGCGAGAAGAACCCGATGGCACTCGCGCTGGTCGATGCCCGCGCTCCGCAGGACTTCGCCACGGGGCACATCCCGGGCGCGGTGAATCTGCTCATTGTCGATTTCCCCGAGCAGCGCGAACGTGACAGACGCTTCGACGCCTTCGACCGCATCATCGTCTACGGCAAGGACCCGTCGAGCCCGTCGGCGAGGGGTCTCACGAAGCGAATGATGTATCTGGGCTACGACGATGTGAAGTTCTTCCCTGGCGGGCTGAATGAATGGGTCGGCACAGGCCGCCCGCTCGAAACTCCCGAAGCCAAGAAGACGCCCGACGCGAAGAGGTGAACTGCGCGACTCGAGTGCTCAATCGGAACCTGCCGCATGACTGAGCGCGACCCGCAATATCCAGACCGCAAGCGGGAGAGCAAGCCAACGCGCCAACCCGCGGGCAAGCCGCCCCTGTCGCGTTCACTCGGCGGGTTCTTCGGAGAGTTGTGGAAGGCCGTGACACACGACCCGTCGGCGGGGAACGCCTCATCGCCGCGCCGCGACGAGCGGGCCACCGACGCATCACCCACCGCGCCGCCCGAGCCGCGCGTGCAGATGGTTGACCAGCGCGTCGAAGAGAAAACCGTCGACACGCCGCTCGGCCCTGTGACGCTGCGCCGCACCACGATCGACGAGGTCGAGTTTCATCAGGAGCCGCCCGGGAAAACCTGATCGGCGTCCCGCCCGCGAAGTCCTCACTACGTCCTTCGTCCGTGCATTCGGACGGTCCTTTCATCGGCACGGCGGTCTGCCGCTCAACTCGTTCGACGACCAAATCGCCGCGGAGACATCGTGTGGAGCCCCAGCACGCCGGAGAGCGGGATGAAGACCATTCCCAGCAGCACGCCGATGCCGCCTGTGTAGAGCGACGCCCACAGGCGGGCGAAGAGTTCGGGCGTCGCCTCCCACATCATCTGCGGCATGAGGGCATGACGGAGGGTGTAGAGGCTCACAACCACGATCTGGGCGACGACATAGCCCGCGCACGACACGAACCCAAGCGAGAGCGGATTACGCGGGAAGAGCAGGGCGCGGATGATGATGATGAGTTGGGCCGCGAGGAGATAGCCCAGCGCGTGCGGCCCGACGAGCGTGAGCGAAGGTGCCGCGTCGCCGTGGTTGATGCTCGCGAGCAAGTCGACGAGAATCCCCAGCACCAGCGCGGCCCAGCGTGCCGTCGGCCCGGGCGCGGCCATCGCGATATACGCGGCCAGCGGAAAGACAAAACTCGGCGCGGCACGATACGAGTCGCCCAGCGCGATCGCGTCGCGCAGACCGGTCTCCATGCCCAGCAGCACCCACGTCAACAGGCCGAAGGCGAGCCAGTTCATGGGCGGCCTCCGGCGTTGGGTTCATCTTCGAGGCGCAGATAGACCTCGCTGACGCGATCCAGCAGCACGCTGGGACGCACAGTGAGGACGCGGCGCAGCGGTTGATTCGCATCGGGCTCGATCGCTTCGACTTTGCCGATGAGCAGCATCTGTGCGCTGCCGGGCCAGCGATCGGGGTCATCGAGGCGGACGGTCATGCCGATGGCGACCTGTGGAGTTCCGCTCTCATCCTGCACCGGCCCGCGGAGCGTGCCGTCACCCACGGGCTCGAGCGTGCAGATGCGACCGTCGGTCGCGGTCTCCGAGAGCATGACCATCGCACGGATGGACTTGGCCGCCTTGGCGGTGATCGGTTGTACGCGCGAGGTGACGCGACCAGCATCGACAACACGCCCGAGCAGTTGAAGCCCCGCGCACGTCGCGACGGTGCCGGGGATGACACCCTCGCGTTCGCCGGCGCGGACCACAAGTTCGCGGCTGGAGAGATCGCTGGAGACGCGGATGACCGAAGCGGCGAGTTGACGCACGGGCAACGCGGGGTTGAGTTCAAGGCCGCGCTGAAGTTCCTTGATGATCTGGCGGAGGCGGGCGTTGTCGGCCTGCTCGCGGAGGGCAAGTTGCGCGAAGCGTTCTCGCTCGTCGCTGAGCCATTGCATCTGCTTGTCATCGATGCGGGCGCTGGCCGGCCAGACCCAGCGCGAGACTTTGGCGAGTGGATGGCTGATCGGCGTGACGAGCCGCTCGGCGAGCCCGCCAAACCACGAAACCCAGCGGATGCCGCCGGCGGGGAGCAGCGCGAGCGTCAGGAGCAGCGCGACCACGCCGGGCATGATCCATCGAGCGTGCGGAGTGTGAGAGAGCGAGCGGGACATGCTGGGGGGAAAGAGACGAAGTGCGAAAGACCAGAAGTCAAAATTCAAGAGTCACGAAGTCAGAAATCACTCTGACACTGGGCCAGGGTGTCACACGTCCTGCTGCCGCAATCTCGTCTGTTTGGCAATTTGACCATTTGATCTTTGGTGATTTCGTCGCGGCCTTGCGGTGACGGCCTCACACGTCCATGTCATTCTCGAGCGTGGACTTCCACTCCTCGATGTGTTCGAGATAGATGCACGTGCCGCGGGCGACGCAGGTAAGCGGGTCGTCGGCGAGCCGCGTGTTCAGGCCCGTCGCTTTCTCGACAACGTTGGACAAGCCGCGGAGCAGAGCGCCGCCGCCGGCCATGACAATGCCGTTCTCGACAAGGTCCGCCGAGAGTTCGGGCTCGGCACGCTCCAGTGTGCGCGTCACGGCCTCGATGATGCCGGTCACCGGTTCTTGCAGGGCCTCGCGGATTTCCTCGCTGGTGATGACGGTCTTGCGCGGCAGACCGCTGATCATGTCGCGCCCGCGCACTTCCATCGTCGTCTCGGGACCGACCGGCGAAGCGCTGCCGATTTCGATCTTGATGCGTTCGGCGGTCTGCTCGCCGATCATCATGTTGTACGTGCGCTTCATGTGGTTGATGATCGCTTCGTCCATGTCGTCGCCCGCGACGCGCACCGACTCGCAGGTGGCGATGTCGGCAAGCGACATGATCGCGACCTCGGTCGTGCCGCCGCCAATGTCCACGATCATCGACGCGGTCGCTTCAGCGAAGGGCAGCCCCGCGCCGATGGCGGCGGCAATAGGTTCTTCGAGCAGATAGGTCCGGCGCGAACCGGCCCGCTCGGCGGAATCGAAGACGGCCCGCTTTTCGACGCCGGTGATGCCGCTGGGAATGGAGATGACCACCCGCGGCTTCCACAACTTCGCCTTGCCGTTCACCTTGCGGATGAAGTAGGAGAGCATCGCCTCGGTGATCTCAAAGTCGGAGATCACGCCCTCTTTGAGGGGACGGACGGCGGTGATCGAGCCGGGCGTCTTGCCAAGCATTTCCTTGGCGACCCAGCCGACGGCCTCGCCGTTCTTGAGCACCTGGTTGGTGCCCTTCTTGACGGCGACGACGCTGGGCTCGTTGAGAACGATGCCCTGGCCGCGGACCGACACCAGCGTGTTGCAGGTGCCCAGGTCGATGCCCATGTCCACGCTGAATAGCCCCAACATCCTGTCCAGAAACACGGGAGTGGCCTCTCAAGCCCCGGGGCGTCCTGCCCCCAGGTTTCAGCGGCGTTGACCCACGGGACACGCCCCGTGCCGCCAACGCGACAACTCCCGCCGGAGACCGGCGGTACAGGAGATTATCGGCTGTTGGGGTCTTGGACCACCCAAAGTCAACCATCGGGGCGGTATTGGGGCGATTGGCGAATATTGTCAGCCGGGAGGGCCCAGAAACCGATGCCCGTTGAAGTGGATCAGGTGGTCAGCGTTGTCTGCGAGCCAAACCTCGGTTTCCCACGCAATCTCGCCTCGATACTTGCGGTAGGCTGCCATGTTCAGAAACGCCGTGACGTACACGCGGCCAAGTCTGCACTTTCCGAAGACGGCTTCGAGTTCGCGGTGTCGTTTCGGTGAGACGGGGCCGTGCGAGGTGACCGCTTCGATGAGGAATAGCCAACCGCGATTGTGGTCGTGGAGAATCACGTCCGGCAGTTTGTCATGCTCGGCCAGCGTCACGCCCATCCCAGCAAGCGAGGCGGCTTCCATGATGACGTGCTTGTCGGCAGTGTCGCCAAGATAAAGCACGCGGGCACCGGGGGCGAAGCGAGGACCGAACTCGCGAATGATCGCCGCCTGCAAAACGTTGTGCGCGCCGGCCGACAGCAAAACCTCCTTGCCGTCGGGCAGCACCAGCGGCACACGGTGCAGTTCGCGTGCGCTTCGATACGCAGCGCTCAATTCGCCGAATCGTTTCTTGAAGTCGGCAACTTCAGCTTGATACGCAGGCCCACTTCCGTATCTGCGGACAACGGCAAGGGCGGCATCGGTAAGGCGATATGCGTTCTTTCCGCTATTGGTCACCCGTGTCGGATATCGGGATTGCGGCCAACCAAACTGTCCTGCGCGAACTGAGGGGGCGCGCAGCCCGAGATCCGGTCGCGAGGTCGGAAACATTTCGCTGACGCGCGATCATCGAAATGGATGAAATGCTCAGGTTCAGAAGCGAACCACGCAAAGGTGCCCCACCCGGGCATCGCTCGGGATTCGGTTAGTTCACGTCTCGCACCGTATGCTGTAACAATTGATGCTTCACCATTCCACCACGCGAACTCAGCTCGCCAGCGCCTGGCGACGGCAGTATCCGCTACAACTCCATGTAAGTAGTCAGCGACCAGCACCAGCCTGTTTCGGTCGCCATCCAGAATCACTCCGGTTGGCGAAAACATGGAGTTACGTCTGCGCTCTTCGCGCAATAGTTCAACCTGGCCGCCCCGAAATCGCTGAGCGATGATGGCGGCCCTCGGTCCGAGGATTCGACACAGCAGCAACACACGATCACTCGGCACGGTCGGAGCGGCTTTGTCGACTGGAGGCCAGATGAAGGATTATCCCGATTTCGGATACTTGAGTCAAGCACCTTACCGTGCTTTAAGTGAAAAAGACTCGATTTTCTCCCGCTGACGAAGTCTTTCGAACGCTCCTACGAGAGCTTCGACAGTCTAGCGGGCTTACTCAAGTGCAGTTGGCCAAGCGGCTACGAGTGCCTCAGAGCTTCGTGAGCAAGTACGAGTCGAGCGAGCGGTCTCTGGACTTCGTCGAAACAGCTGCGGTGTGCGATGCGCTAGGAGTGTCGCTCGTCGAGTTCGCTGAAATGTACCTTGAACGCTTCCCGGCCACGAGATCGCGTGCGAGCGGGAAGGACGCTCGCTGATGGCCCGGACTTCACGCAAACCAAAGATCGACGCTGCTGCGCATGTGATCGAAGGGTTGGCCGAAGCAACAAGTGACCCACTGCGTGCGGGCGAGAGCGGGCAGTTCACGGCCAAGCGAGCGAGCGCGATCCTTGTTGCGAAGAAGGTTGGATTCGTAGTGCCGACAGGGACTCAACGCCAAAACCTGCTGGTGGCCTTCGCGAAGCGCGGACGAGTCGTCTATGGACGCGCATTCGACATCTTGAAACTGTCACGAGCCGTGGATTTGAACAGCATTGAAGCCGTCGAGGCCAACTTGGACGCGATCACGGTCTATGAGATCAAATCCACTAAAAAATCGCTGCCCAAGAACTTCTCAGGCTTCTTCTTTGCCATCTCTGCTGCGGAGGCACTCGTCGCGCAAAGCCTGAAACAGCAGTTCAAGTTCGCGTTCGTGAACACGGTCACGGGCGACTACCTCGAACTCAGTCTAAAAGAGATATTCGCCCGCTCGCGAGGCATTTACCCGACATGGAGCATCATGTTCTGATCCTCGCACAGCGATTCTGCCGCCGGCCCCGTCGAAATCTGCAGCCCACACTCAGCAAACGAACCCGACCACGACTCCACTACTCTGATGATTTCCAGATCACGGGACTCGGCGGGCAACCGGATCACGCAGTCTCCCGACGGATCGTCAATGATCGTGCTCGCGACGTGCTTTCGTGATTTGGCTTCCTCCATGTTCGCACCGCGCGACACACTCACAAGCACCTCGGCGGCCTGCTCAGGCTGCTTGGTCGCCACGGTAATGATGCTCTCTTGCAGGACTTCCGAATCTTTAAACGTCGCGCGGCGCGACTCGAACAGATGCACGTGCCGCAGGCTCATTCGGGCCAAAAGCCATCGCCGAAACTCGCGGAAGTACAGCCCATTGCAAAAACTCCGGGGCGTGATGGCGACCAACTCTCCGCCCGGACGCAACAACTCGACTGCTGCGGCCATGAAGAGCGCGTACACATTTGGCTGCCCATGCACGATCTCAGCAAAGGCTCGCGCCTGCGGCGAGTCTTTTGCGAGTTTCGCGTAAGGCGGATTCATGATGACGAGGTCGGCGTAGTTGGTACGCGGCGTTGGCGCATACAACGTCGCCGCAGGGCGCCGAAGCACAAAGTCTTCTTCGATGATCGCTGCGGTCAGATGGTGACCCGCCGCCAAAAGTGCCTCTTGACACTCAGCAACCGTCCGCCGAAGCACCGGCAGCACGTCGGAATCTGTTTCGTACAACTCTGCGATCACATGACGGGGCTTAGGCATTGCGGCGATGCGCTCACACATCGCGGCTGTAAGCACGCCAGCCCCGGCACCCGCGTCGATGAACGTAAACGATTGTGGCGGTGTTGATGCACGATCAGCCATGAATCGAGCAACGCTTCGGGGCGTAAACACTTGTGCAATCGCGCGACGATCGTTGACATCTGTTTGGGCAACGTGGTTCGATGTCCGGTCGGCAACCGACGCAACGATTCCGGAATCATCAGTCGGAGTCCGGATTCGACGGGATTGCAAAATGTCCGTGTTCGACAGAGCCATTGGATTAGCGTACCCGCGTCAAAGTGAGTACGCAGGTCGCGTGAGCGGCCTGGCGATCAATCGAAGATCTCGGTCCACCACGCCTTCTTGCGCTTGTACTGGTACCCGGCTTTCGAGTCGTCGAGGTCGGGGCGGTAGTTTGAGCCTTGCTGCTGCGGGTGCGGCTGTTGATACGGCTGGGCGTAGGGCTGTGCGGGCGGCGGCATCGACGGCGCGGCCTGTGCCGCGTCCGACCCTTCGTGTGCCGCCTTCTCGATCAACTTGTCGAGTTCGCCGCGATCAAGCCAAATGCCGCGGCACTTGGGGCAATAGTCGATCTCGATTCCCTGTCGCTCGGACATGACCAGATCGGGCGCGGTGCATACGGGACACTTCATGGCGAATTCCCCAGAGCCGACACCAACGTCGGGCGCGGAGAATACGCCGCGGCTCACGGGCGGTTCGTCGCGACCAGTCGCTTTGCACCGAACCCTCAAACGCCATCGGGATGCAGAAAACTCAAATGTCCCTCGGCATGGCGCAGGTGCAACATCTTCCACTCCGCGTGTGTGAGCGGGCCGAACACGGGGTTCGGGTCGCGCGGCGGTGCGGCATCGAGTTTGGCCCACGCCTTCACGAGTCGATCGACCCCGACTTCCGCGGGCATGTCGTCGGTCGCATAGGTGCCAGTGGCGACGCCCGGGATCTTGAAGCCGACCATCGGCGGGCCGCTGAGAAACTTCCTCTTCATCAGTTTGATGATGAGGCGCATCAGCAACGACGGCGGCTTCATCGGGAAGCCGGTGTAGCCGTATTCGATCCATGCCGCGAGATGGCCGAGGTTCTGGCCGAGCGTCCAGTTGCCCAAGCGGCGAAGGGCACCGCGTCTTTCGGCGTCAACGCATCGCCGGGCGTCGGCCAGCACGTCGGTACTGGACTCGAATCTCAGCGTTCGCCGGTCCTTGACGGTCTTGGTGTCGATCATGGATGTTCCAATTCGTGAACTTGCCGGAACAAACCCGACAAGAAAGGGTAGATTACCGAAACTGGGGGATCGCGCGGCGCGGCCGCCGATGTCGAAAACGTGCTCGCGGATTCGGTTCTGCGGGCGGCGGCGCGGGTGTGGCCTTCAGGAGTCGAGTCATGCGCGGAACAATCGGATCATCGACGGCGGTGGTGGTTTTGGCAATGGCGGGCGCACTCGTCGCCAGCGGATGTTCGAGCGGCACGAAAGTCGCGGGGACGCCTGGGCAGGAACAGACCAAGGCGATGGAGCGGCTCAAGTCGCTCGCGGGCGAGTGGACGGAACTGGGGCCCGACGGCAAGCCGCAGACCATCGTGTACAGCGTGACCGCGGGCGGGAGCGCGGTGCGCGAGGTGATGTTCCCCGGCATGCCGCATGAGATGACGAATCTGTATCACATGGACGGGGCGTCGCTGGTGTGCACGCACTATTGCGCGCTCGGAAATCAGCCTCGGATGCGTGCCAGGGGCCTGAGCGCCGACGGCAAGTCGATCGTGTTCACGTTCGACAGCGTCACAAACCTTGCCAAGCCCGACGGCCAGTACATGGGCGGCCTCGCGCTGGAAATGCCCGATGCGGACCATGTGACCCAAGTGTGGACCAGTTATGCCAATGGCAAGCCTGTCGAGGAACATGTGCGGATCGCACTGACGCGGAAGAAGTGAGAGGAAATCCGCGAAGGAACGGCGTGCCACTCTTCTTTCGCGTTTTCGTATCGCCGTTGCTTCACATTTCCGTCGTCGCGCGGCTGAGGCGATCATGGATCGCGTCCCAGATCGGGTCCGGTCCCATCGGTGGCAGTTCGACCGCGATCAACGATGGGTCGCCCACGTCCGCCTCTCGCAGCGCCGCGTAGAACCCGCTCGCGTACCCGGCAGCATCGTCGGGCAATCGGATCAGCCGATGCGGCGGGGGAACGACATGATTTGCGTGCGAGATCACGACGCCGCGACCGGACAGGGCCATCGCGCGCAGCGCGTCCTCGAATCTCGCGCCCTCGAAGCGGACAGCACGCGCGATGGGAGCGTAGTGGCGATCAAGCAAACCCGGCGAGGGCAGCACACCGGCGCGTGCGGGAGCGCTTCCCTCGCCCGCAGCGGCGACTCTTCGCCCGAGCACGCTGGAAATCTGCTCGGCGGAGATCAATCCGGGGCGGAGGATCCGCGGCGTGCCGTCGGCGAGCCAGAGCACGGTGGATTCGATCCCACCGCGGCATGTGCCGCCGTCAAGGGTGAAGACGTCGCTGGCGCTGAAGGCGGCGCGCACGTGCTCGGCGGTCGTCGGCGAGACATGGCCGGAGACGTTCGCGCTCGGGCCAACCAGAGGCGTGGCGCACGCTTCGAGCATCGCGAGGGTGAGCGGATGATCGGGGCAGCGCACGCCGACGGTGTGGCCGCCGGCGGTGACGTCGGGCACGATCGCATCGGCCTTGGGGAGCACCAGTGTGAGCGGGCCGGGCCAGAACGCGCGGGCGAGGGCGGCGGCATCCGCGGGCCAGTGCTCGACAACGCGGCGTGCCATCGCCTCGCCGCTCACATGAACGATGAGCGGGTTGTTGCTCGGCCTGCCCTTGAGCGCGAAGACGCGACGCACGGCGTCGGGGTTGAGGGCGCTCGCGCCGAGGCCGTACACGGTCTCGGTGGGGAATGCGACGACGCCGCCAGCCTTGATGCGTGCAACAGCGATGGCGATTTCTTCAGGGCCAGACCACATGCTCAGCAAGCGTAGCGAGATGCCGCCGAAGGCGGCATCGCCGCAGAACAGCACGGCGACACGAGCGACAACGGCATTCGAATGCCCCATGCCGAATGCCCAATCCGTTCTCACTCAAAGCGGGCGCATCGACGGTGCCGCAGACACCGGAGCCGGAGTGATCGCGGGTCGCTGACGCGAGCGTTGGAGGAACATGCCCGCCGCCGCCAGCGTGAGCCAGATCGTGAGCCAGCCGATGGGCTGGACGCCGACTCGTTCGAAGATGCCGGGGAAGACCTGCGAAACCAACCACGCCGCGCCGATCATCCATGCCGCGCTGCCGAGCGTCGCGGTGAGCAGCGCGGTCGCGGGTCGCGTCGCGGCAAGTCCGAGGATCATGCCCGCGAGCAGACCCATCAGACCGCTCATCAGCAGCGTCACTTTCGTGGTGCGGCTCAGCGTCTGCCATGTCTGCGTCACGGCTTCGGTGTGCTCGCGCACGTCGCTCTCCATGCGTGCGGCCGGGCCGGTGAACCCGAGCGGACTGGCCGAACGCTTCGCGTCGGCGTGAACGAGTCGATCGGCACGGACGAAACCGCCGCCGACCGACGCGCTGGTGACATCGCGATCATGTGAGACAATCCACACCCGGGGCGAGCCGTACGCGCGGGCCGCGTCCTCGTGGGCTTCAATGAATCGAGCAACACCGAGCACGCCGCCGGTGGCCGCGATCGACAGCGTGGCGCAGACGACGCCGAGCGTGACGGCGATGGCGGTGCGGAACGCGAGCAACGTGGCGAGCAAGCCGAGCAGCCCGCCGCAGCCCATGCCGATGTATGCGGGGTCGATGTTTCCGGGCGTGGGCGCGCCGGGTGCGGAGAGCATCGGGAAGAGCAGCATGCCGCAGACGCCGCCGAAGATCGTGCCGAGTGTGGCGAGCGAGGGCTTGAGGATGCGTGCGCCGGTGAGCCAGAGGATGAGGCCGACGAGCACCGCGCCGCTGGCGACACACCAACTGAAGCCGGGGTTCTCGTGCATCCACGCGCCGGCCTGATTGACGCCGTCCACCGCCGTCCCGAGAAAGCGAGAGACGACCAGCGCGTTGCCGGCGTCCTGAGTGAGCGAGTTGAGATCGGGCGAGGGCAGGTCCATCACCGACTCCGTGCCGCATGGCGGCCAAAGCGCAGATGGGTCCCGCGGCGCGGCGCGCGGTGCGGGCCCATCACCATGTTCGGTGTACGCGGGCGCGGGTTTTGCTCCGAATCCGGGATTCGCCGTCTGTGAGGCACGGACCGTACCGTTCGTGCCGATAAGGATGAGAGGATGGGGCAGGCAGGCCGTTCATGCCGTCCGCGTTTGTCCCGGCCAACCATCCAGCATCAATCGGGCTCCAGCCCGTCGCGGCGAACGAAAGGCAGAGTCGATGGCCAAGCGTGCGAGCAAAGCAAAGTCACCCCAGGCGACGTCACCCAAGAAGACGGCAGGCACCAAGCCGCCGTCTCCTGCGCCCAAGCCCGCCAAGAACGCCGCCGCGATGAAGGGCCTCGACGCCGTGCGCGTCAAGATCAGCGCGATGGACAAGAAACTCGTCGAACTGCTCAACGAGCGTTCGCGTCTGGTGGTCGAGGTCGGCAAACTCAAGCGTCAGGCCGGCCTGCCGATCTACGCCCCGCACCGTGAGGCCGAGGTGCTCGAGCGCGCCATCAAGATGAACAAAGGCCCGCTGCCGGATCGCACGCTCGAGGGCGTGTATCGTGAACTGATGTCCGGCAGTTTCCAGCTCCAGCAACCGCTGCGGATCGGCTATCTCGGCCCGCCGGGCTCGCACAGCCACGCCGCCGCGGTGCGCCACTTCGGCAGCAGCGTCGCGTTCGAAGACCTGCACGAGATTGCGGGCGTCTTCACCGAGGTCCAGCGCGGCCACGTCAACTACGGGCTCGTGCCGATCGAAAACTCCACGGGCGGCGGGATTATCGAGACGCTCGACGCCTTCAAGCACGCCCGTAGCGACATTCACATCTACGCCGAGGTGCAACTCGAAGTACACCACGCGCTGCTCGCCAACTGCGAGCCCAAGAATGTCCGCCGCATCCACAGCAAGCCCGAGGTGTTCAGCCAGTGTCGCATGTGGCTTGCGACGCAGTATCCGCAGGCGGAACTGATCCCCGCCGCCAGCAGCAGTCGCGCGGCACAGATCGCCGCCCACGAGTGCAAGACCGCGATGGAGATCGGCGCGACGCCGGGCTCGGCGGCCATCGGAAGCGAACTCGCGGGCTCGCTCTACGGGCTCAACGTGCTCTTCGCCAAGATCGAGGACAACGCGAGCAACATCACGCGGTTCTTCGTCATCAGCCGCGCCAAGGCGATGCGCTCGGGCGACGACAAGACGAGCATCATGTTCAACACGGCCGACAAGCCCGGCGCCCTGGTGGACGTCTTGCAGGTCTTCCGTGACGCGGGCATCAACCTCTCCCACATCGACAAGCGCCCCAGCGGGCGGAGCAACTGGGCCTACACCTTCTTCATCGACGCCCAGGGCCATCGCGACGACCCCGCCATGGCCGCGGCGATCGAAGCCGCCGCCGAGCACTGCCAGGAGTTGATCGTGCTTGGAAGTTATCCGCGGTCCAAGCGGATTCTGTGAGAGCGAGAGAGGCGAAGAGACAAGCCACGAGACAAAGAGACGTAGAGACGCCGAGACGAAGTGCCACAGGCACGCTGCACATCGTCTGAGAATGACGTTGGCGGCAGAGCCGTCCATGGCTTTGGCATGGCCCCACTCAAGCGATTACGGGTCGGCTGTTTGGCAGGTTGAGATTTGGCCCTTTGCCGTGCCCCGCCTATCCTGTAGGCCCGGCTTCCCCCAGAGGCCGGTGCGGCAATGCCGCGTCCGACAGCCTGTTTCCCGCGATTGTGACGGGGTGTAGCGCAGCTTGGTTAGCGCGCTTGACTGGGGGTCAAGAGGTCGGGGGTTCGAATCCCCCCACCCCGATTGGCGACGTCGACGCCCGCAAGGCACTTCCTTGCGGGCGTTTTTGTTGGATGTCGTGACGGCGCATGTCCGCTCGTGATAACGACCCACTCTCCGAGCGACGTGGGCAAAGTGCGTGCGTTCTCTTCGTTGCCGTGGGCAGACCGAACTCTCACCCCTTGTTCGGATGACATGACCTGAGTGTTGGGGACGGGCTGAACGGCTCGCTCACTTGCTCACCACAACCTGAGAGCCGCCCACGCACATCCGCTTCACGTCGAACGGCATTTCTTCTTTTCCGGATCCATCATGCACTGGAGTCGATCGTCCTTCATTACGGCGGCTTTCACCCGGTCGCGGTCTCTCTTCGACTTGTACACGCTGAAGGAGAAGATCACGGTCTCGCCCGCTTCAGCTTCAGGAGTGTCGGAAACGGCATGCCCCACTTGGTAAGCAGATCATCAGCCGACGGTGTATCCATGGCTCTTACGCTCTCGGCAACTGGTTCCATCGGCGTGGTCTCAAACCGATTGGCTTTCGGGATTGTCGCCGCAAAGAGCTCGATTGCCCGCGCGGCTCGCGACGTTTCCGCAGCACTTCAAATCTCACGCGGCTTCGTATATTCATCCAGTCACTTCGCCTCACGCTTTTCTCTCAGAAACCCACCCCACGGCTTTGCTCGCCCCCGCCGCGCGCGTACTGTCTGCGAGTTTGCGCCCACCGGGTAATCCCACCGCGGTTTCCGCGAAGGCGCACGACACGCCTCTCCCACGCTCCGCACACACTCCCCGCGCCACCACGCCAAACATCTCGCTCACGAAGGGGTCTCATGCCCAAGCGCACCGACATCAAGACGATCCTCGTCCTGGGTTCCGGCCCCATCGTCATCGGCCAAGGCTGCGAGTTTGACTACTCCGGCGCTCAGGCCTGCAAAGCGCTCAAGGCCGAGGGCTTCCGCATCGTGCTGGTCAACAGCAACCCCGCCACCATCATGACCGATCCGAGTCTTTCGGATCGCACCTACATCGAGCCCATCACCGCCGAGGCCGTCCGCAAGATCATCATCAAAGAGAGCCAGCGCGGCCCGCGTATCGACGCCATCCTGCCCACCCTCGGCGGCCAGACCGCGCTCAACTGCGCCTGCGCCCTCTTCGACGACGGCACGCTCAAAGAGTTCAACATCGAGATGATCGGCGCGAACCGCGAAGTGATCCATCGCGCCGAAGACCGCCAGATTTTCAAGGACATCTGCGAGAAGATCGGGCTCAAACTGCCCAAGGCCAAGACCGTCAAAACCCTCGACGACGCCGTCGCGTTCCTCGATGAGATTGGCCTGCCCGCCATCATCCGCCCCGCGTTCACGCTCGGCGGCACCGGTGGCGGCATCGCCTATAACCGCGAGGAGTTCCGCGACATCTGCCAGCGCGGCCTCGCCGCTTCGATGATCCAGCAGATCCAGATCGATCAATCCGTCATCGGCTGGAAGGAATACGAACTCGAAGTCGTCCGCGACAAGAAAGACAACTGCATCATCGTCTGCGGCATCGAGAACATCGATCCGATGGGCGTCCACACCGGCGACTCCATCACCGTCGCACCCATCCTGACGCTGACCGACAAGGAGTATCAGGCGATGCGCGATGCCGCCATCGCCATCATGCGCGCGGTCGGCGTCGAGACCGGCGGCAGCAACGTGCAGTTTGGCGTCAACCCCAACCCCAAACCGCGCGAAGACGGCAGCAAGCCGTTCGAGATGGTCGTCATCGAGATGAACCCGCGTGTGTCGCGATCGTCGGCGCTGGCGTCCAAGGCCACCGGCTTCCCGATCGCCAAAATCGCTGCGAAACTCGCCGTTGGCTACACGCTCGACGAACTCAAGAACGACATCACCGGCACAACCAGCGCGTGCTTTGAGCCGACAATCGACTACGTCGTCACCAAGATGCCGCGATGGACGTTCGAGAAGTTCCCCGAGGCCGACGAAACGCTGACGACGCAGATGAAGAGCGTGGGCGAGGCGATGGCGATCGGGCGCACGTTCAAGGAGAGCTTGCAGAAGGTGATCCGCTCCATGGACGTGAAGCGCTTCGGCCTGGGGCTGGATCGCAACGACAAGTGGCTCGCCGCCATGCGCGCCGTCGAACGCGGCGACATCGTCCTCGATGTCATGTCCGACCCGGGCGTGAAGCCCGCCGACGATCCCAACGCCGACGGCGTGGCGATTGTCCGCTCGGCGATCAAGCCCAGCCCGACCGGTCTGCGCACCGCCGATGGTGCGCCGATCGAGTGGCCGATCCCGCACGAGAAACTGTCGCGCAAACTGGCCGTTCCCTCGCAGGGGCGGCTCTACTACGTACGCTATGCGATGAAGATGGGCTGGAGCATCGATAAGATCCACGCCCTCACCAACATCGATCCGTTTTTCCTCGATCAGATGCAGCAACTCGTCGAGTTTGAGGATGTGCTGTGCAACTCCAAGACCCTTGATGATGTGCCCACCGAGGTGTTCTTCGATGCCAAGCAGCTGGGCTACAGCGATGCCCAACTTGCCATGCTCTACCTAGGCAAGATTTCACCCGATACGATTCTCGCGGTGCGCCAACGCCGCATCGCGCTGGGCATCGAGCCGGTGTACAAACTGGTGGACACATGCGCCGCAGAGTTCGAGGCGATCACGCCATACTACTACTCGACGTATGAGCGAGGCATCGGGCATCAGGCATCGGGCCTCTGTGCGAAGGCGGGCACATACCTCGGCGACGACGAATGCCGTATTACCGACAAGAAGAAGGTCGTCATCATCGGCGGCGGGCCCAACCGCGTCGGCCAAGGCATCGAGTTTGATTACTGCTGCTGTCACGCCGCTTTCTCGGCCAAGGAACTGGGCTTTGAAAGCGTGATGATCAACAGCAACCCCGAGACGGTGTCGACCGACTACGACACGTCCGACCTGCTCTTCTTCGAGCCCCTGACGCTCGAAGACACGCTGAATGTGATCGAGCGGCTGAACGGCACACGACTCGGCCACACCGCCACTTCTGGTCTCGTCCACGGCACCATCGTCCAGTTCGGCGGGCAGACACCCCTGAATCTCGCGCACGGGTTGCTCGCGGCAGGCGTGCCGATCATCGGCACCAGCGTCGACTCCATCGACCTTGCCGAGGATCGCGATCGCTTCGACGCGCTCCTCGAACGACTGAAGCTCAAGCGTCCGCCCGCGGGCATCTCACGCACGCTCGAACAGGCCGTCTCCATCGCTCGCGACATCGGCTATCCGGTCTTGGTTCGTCCCTCCTATGTCCTCGGCGGGCGCGGCATGGAAATCTGCTCCGACGAGCGTGCTCTCACCAGTTACGTCACCAACGCGCTGCGCCTCGGCGGGCTTGATGACGCGCCGGTGCTGATCGACAAGTTCCTCGATGGCGCGATCGAAGTCGACGTCGATGTCATCGCCGACTTCCCCGCCAGCGGCCCGATCCCCGACACCTGCCGCGCACTGGTCTGCGGCGTCCTCGAACAGATCGAGCAGGCCGGCATCCACTCCGGCGACAGCGCGTGTACCGTGCCGCCCGCGTCGCTCTCGCCATCGATCACGCAGCGCATCGAGACGCTCGCACGCCACATCGCCCGCGAACTGCGCGTGTGCGGCCTGATGAACATCCAACTCGCCGTGAAGGACGACGACATCTACATCATCGAAGTGAATCCGCGCGCGAGCCGCACTGTGCCGTTCGTCGCCAAGGCCAAGCACGTGCCGTGGCCGGCGATCGCGGCCAAGGCGATGATGGGCCAGAGTCTCGCGCGGCAGGGTGCAACCGAACGCCCGATGCACAACTGCTTCGCCGTCAAGGAATCCGTGTTCCCCTTCAGCAAGTTCCCCGGCGTGGATGTGGTGCTGGGGCCGGAGATGCGTTCGACCGGCGAGGTGATGGGCATCGATCGCAGTTTCCCGGTGGCGTTCGCCAAGAGCCAGATGGCCGCGGGCATCACGCTGCCGACTGATCCGCGAAAGGGCGCGGTGTTTGTGAGCGTGCGCCAGCAAGATCGCGCGACGATCATCGAACCGATTCGTCGCCTCGTGTCCATGGGCTTTGAGGTCTACTCCACTGGCGGCACGGCGGCCCACCTCAAGGCCAACGGCGTGGAAACTCAGGTCCTCCAGAAAATCGCCGAAGGCGTACGCCCCAACGTGCTCGACCTCATGCACAACCGCCAGATCGCACTCATCATCAATACGCCCACGCGCACGGGCTGGCAGACCGATGAGGGCAAGATCCGTTCGACCGCCGTGCGCCTCAATGTGCCGATGATCACGACGACAACCGCCGCGATGGCCGCCGTCCGCGCGATCGACGCGATGCGCACCGGCGGCTGGGACGTGGCGGCGATGCAGGATTATCTCGAGACCAGTAACGAGCCCGCGGCCGCGTCAGTCCCCGAGTTCAAACCCGCGAGTCGTGCCGCGCCCTTGGCAAGACCGTGAGTGTCCGTCTTGGAGCGGCGGGTGCGCTCCGCTCTTGTCCCATCTTGACATTGGTCTACTTCATTCTTCGCTCCCTCGGCCTTCTCCTATTCCTCTGTGCTCCTGTTCTTTCCTCACTCTCACTTTGACGCGCTCCGCGTTGAAACCGCCCTATGGGCTCGATGCTCGTCATCGCGTCGTTCGTCCTCATCGCGTTTCACACCGCGGCACGCGCTGACGTTTCGCCCCTCTTCACCGTTCCCGCCCCGGCCTCGATCGTTGCCTTCGCCGCCCCACTGCTCGCGTGGTTCGTTGCGCACGTCTTCGTGTGGTGGGCCGGGCGCATGCTCGACCGCAGCGGCCGTCTCCGCGTTGTCTTTCACGCCGAGCGGTTGCTCTCCCTCGTCCGTTGGTTCGCGGTGCTGTGGCTCTGGCCGTCGCTTGATGCGGGCTGGGGCGAGTCTGCCGCGAGCGCGGTCTTCCATGCGCCGGGCCTCGCAGAGGTCGCGGTCATCTCGCCCGTGCTGCTGGTCGCGACGCTCACGTGGTGGTCGTTCTACCCGATCGATCGACGGCTGCGCGAGGCCGTGCTCTTCCGCCAACTCGCCGAGGGCGCGCCGATCCATCGCCCGCCCAGCGCGTGGCGCTTTGTCACCAACAACATCCGCCACCAACTGCTCATCATCCTCGTGCCGATCACGCTCATCCACGTCTGGGGCGGCGCGTGGGATGCGTTCCGCGTCGCTCACCCATCAATTCCGGGCGCGCACAGCGGCTGGCCCTACGTCGTCGGCGTCGTCATCATCATCACGCTGATGCCGTGGGTGCTGCGCGTCATCTGGCACACGCAGCGCCTCGGCCCGGGGCCGCTGCGCGATGCTCTGCTCGCGGTGTGCCGACGCAACCGCGTCCGCGTCGCCGACCTGCTCGTCTGGCACACCGACGCCAGCACTGTCAACGCCCTCGTCACCGGCGTCGTCGCGCCCGCGCGTTTCATCCTCTTCTCCGATGCGCTGCTCGACGCCCTGCCGCGCCGCGAGATCGAGGCCGTCACCGGGCACGAAGTCGGGCATGTCCGCCGCCGACACTTGGTGTGGCTCTCGCTCATCACCATGGGCATCGCCACCGGCGCGTGGGGCTTCGCGGTCGGAACGGAATCGCTGCTGTCAAGCCATTTTCTAACCGCGGCATCAACGCCCAACGCGAGCGGCGTCGATTCGTACACCGACCAGCACGATGTCCACCACCCCGCGTTCGTGTCTCTTGAAACAGACTCGTCTTCATCCAGCGCCGCCGAGTGGCTGTTCGTGCTGACGATTGTCGGTGCCGCGACGATGGGGTTCGGAAGCGCGAGCCGCACGTTCGAACTTCAGGCCGATGCCTTTGCCGTCGCCGATCTCAGCCGCACGCTGAACGCGAGCGACGCGGACACGTCCGGTCAATCGCCCGCATCGCACCTCATCCGCGACGACGCCGTGGACGCGATGCAGAGTGCGCTCCGCCGGGTCGCCGCGCTCAACGGCATTAATCCGCGTCGATTCACCTTTCGCCACGGTTCGATCAACACGCGCCTGCTGCACCTTCAATCCCTGCGCGGCCGACCGCTCCATCGCCTTCCCATCGACCGTCGCGTCACCCGGGTCAAGTGGCTCGCCGCGATCATTATCGCACTGGTCACGCTGCCGTGGCTGGCGATGTGGTTTCTCCCCTGAGCGGCTCGCTCAGTTCGATACCTCCGCCCCGTTGCTCGCAATCACCTTCGAATACCACTTCGCCGAGTCCTTCAGAGTGCGCTTCTGCGTCGCATAGTCCACATGCACCAGACCAAATCGCATCGAGTATCCCTCGGCCCATTCAAAGTTGTCCAGGATCGACCAGTGGAAGTACCCCGTCGCCCGTCCTTCGCGAGCCGCGCGGCTCAACTGTCGCAGGTACGTCCGCGTGTACTCGATCCGCTGCGGATCGTGTACCGCGCCGTCGCCGCTCACAAAGTCCAGGTTCGCCATGCCGTTCTCGGTGATGATGATCGGCAGGCCATATCGCTCGTGCAGAAACCGCGGGCCCCAATACAGACTCTCCGGAGTGATCGGCCAGCGGAACGCCGTCTGCGGCCCGCCCACCGGGTGCGGCACTTCCACCGGCTCGCCGCTCGCGCCCGCTCGATACGCCGTCCCGCTATAGATGTTCACACCATAGAAATCCAGCGGCTGACGGATCGTCTGCATGTCGCGATCGGGGAACTTGGGCATCTCCGCGCCGAACGTCTTGATGCCGCTCTCTGGGTACCGTCCCAGCACCACCGGGTCGGCCCACCACGAGTTGTTCCATGCGTCGCGGGCGTACACATCGAACATCCGCGTCCGCGCCGCGTCGATGTCAGCGGGCGACTCACTGACCGGATAATCAACGCGCCCACACGGTGCCCATCCGACGATCGGCGGCTTCTTCGCGTGAGCGCGAATCACCTGCGCCGACATGCCGTGCGCCAGCAGCGCGTGGTGCCCCGCACGCAGAAACTCGCCGACGCTCAACTTCAGCCCCGGTGCCTGCGTGCCCAGCAGATGTCCCTGCCCAAGGAAAATCTGCGGTTCATTGATCGTCATCCACCTCGTCACGCGATCCGACAACCGATCAACGATCACACGCGTGTAGTCGGCGAACCACTGCGGACTCTCAGGGTTCTGCCACCCGCCGCGCCGATGCAACGCCTGCGGGTAGTCCCAGTGAAACAGGGTCACCCAGGGCGTGATCCCCGCGCGCAGCAACTCATCCACGAGACGATCGTAAAAACCCAGCCCCTTCTCGTTGATCCGCCCGACGCCGTCGGGCATCACCCGCGGCCACGCGATCGAGAAGCGATAGTGCGGAATGCCCAGCGACTTCATCAGCGCGACGTCGTCGCCCATGCGCCCGTGGTGATCGCACGCGACCTCGCCGGTGTGCCCGCCATGCACCGCGCCGGGCGTGCGGCAAAACACGTCCCAGACGCTTTCGCCGCGCCCGTCGGCGCGTGCCGCGCCTTCGATCTGGTACGCACTGGACGCGGCACCCCACACAAAGCCGTTTGGAAACATCGACAACCCCTGCACGCGACATCAACCCACACCTCACCCGTCTCGTTCGACCGGGCAAGGACAAGGCAAGCGTAGAACCATACGGCGACGTCCGATCTGGAACCGCATCATCGAGGACACTCGCACCGGCCGTGTACACACGCGAGGGATCAAGAAAAACAACGCCGATCGTGCTGCGGAACAAGCACGATCGGCGGCGCCGCGTTTCCCGCGGCTTCTGGGCTCTCTCCTTCCCAGACCTTCCGAGCCTCACGCGCGGCCTGATGCACGCACGTCAAACTGACCATGCACGCACGCTCCGGTTCCAGCGTGACGCCCGACTGTTCTACTTCGTGCCCAAGACATCGATCGGATACCCGCTGAACGCGGGCTGATCGATCCCCGTCACGACCTTCCAGAACGGTTCGCCCATCCCGTCGTCGTACCACGCGCGGCACTGACCCTTCGCATCGCGCAGATACTCCGACAGCGGCGAACCTCCAACGAGTACCGCACGCTGGATGATGAGCAGATCATCCGACACGTACTCGCACTCGGCGGCCACTCCGGCCAACGCATCGACGAGTTGGCCAAACAGCGCGCGATCACGCTGCATCAGCACATCCGCGTCGTGCCAGATGTAGTACCGGAACTTGGATGCGGGGCGACCTTTGTGGCTCGTGCGCGTGCGGAGCAGATCCGTCACGCCGCCCGGGCCATGGATACGCCGCGCCAGGTTCGGCCCCGGCACCGCCCGCTCCAACTGATGACAGAACGACTCAAGGTCAGTGATGTATCGCCCATAGAAAGGGCACACCTCGGTGTCGCGCTGGGCACCGAGGAACTGGCCGAGAGCCACGGCAAACTGCAAACGCCGACCGGCGAGTTCCGACCACGCCGCGACGTGGTGCTCGTCGAGCACTTGCCCGACGTCCGGTTCCCAGTTGGCGCGGACCAGAGGCTGGTCCAAGTGACGTGAAAGCGCGCTCATGGAGGTTTGGTCCAGGCTGCTCTACACCACGTCACACGATACCCAAGGCGTACACATGCCTCAGGCCCACACCCTAAACATGCGCGCAAATCGTGGCGTTACAACCCGCAAGGTCGGATTCTTCCACAGATTGTGCACATTCGGATTTCTTCCTCTGAATCGCTCCATTCCATGGAAGCGGTTCCTTGCCACTCAAACAGGTGATTCTGGATGCGATCGGGTGATGGACGACTAGGGTCATCTCCCGAAAATGAGAGTTCTCAGTGTTTTCACCGGTCTTGGGCTTGTGAAATGCCCACAATTCCCCCGATACTCGGCTCAGTGATTGTGCTGACTTTGCAGCGTTGTTTGGGTTCAACCGCATCTTCTTGCGATCCCTGCGGCGGAGCGAGGGGCTCACCGCACCCGAACATCGCCATCGCAAAAGGGGCTGACACATGGGCCTGCTCGAGTCACGTTTTGCGCCGGGGGGCGTTTCGGGAATCGGGGCCGGCGTTTCCGGAACCGAGGAAGCGCTGTGCGCCGTCGCACACCTCGCCGAATCGCTTTCGCAACTGCCGGCGATCGCCACCCTTGATTGGTGCGATCAGGCCGCCGGGTGTCTGCAAATGCTTGCCGCCGGGCCAGCGGCAAGCGTCATGATCGCCACAATCGACGCCGACGGCCGAATCCGCGACCTTGAAGCCATCGGATTCGCCACCCGAGACCACAGCCCCACGACCCTCAGCGACTTGCGCTGCCGCGCAGACGGCTGGGACCACATCGGCATCGCCCGCCCGGACTCATCTCACGGGATCGTCACCTTCATCGCGGAGGAGACTGGCGGCCTGGTCTGGAACTCCTCTCCAATCGGGCGCACATGGAAGGACCTTGGCGCGACCCGCGTGATCATGAGCGTCGCGCCGCTGGGCACGAGCGTGGCCGGCCGCTGCCTGATCGTCTGCATCGCGACGGCAACCACGGAGTGCGTGCCGATGTTGTCGCTCCAGACCCGCGCGATCATGCCCGTGCTGTCGCATCGGGCCGTGATGGCCGTCGGCACCGAGCGAACCCGCCGTAACAACTGGATCAGCCCCAAGGAACTGGGCGTGCTGGACCAACTGGTGCTCGGCAAGAGCGTTCGCGAGATCGCTGAGGAACTCGAGCGTTCGCCGCACACGGTCCACGACCATGTGAAGAGCTTGCACCGCAAACTCGGGGCGTCCAGCCGCGGCGAACTCATCGCCCGCGCTTTGGGCCACACCAGCATCGGTGCCGCCCCGGGCGGCCTGCCGCGCGTCGACCACACCGACTACGCCGACCCACCAGCTGGCCGGAACGAGAACCACCAGAATGGCCATGGCTCGCGCGGCGGCTGACGCCTTGCGTCCCCGCAGTCTGCACCGCAGACTGTGCAGGCTTTTTCGGCCTGGGGCCGATACTCTGGGACTGTGATCCGTCCCGGCCAAGTGATCGCGTTGTGCGTCCTCGCGCTGCTCACCATCGGCGTGGTGATGGTCAACTCCGCGCTCATGTCGGTCAACGCCGACCCCACCCGCGCCGGCGTGACGGTTCAAGGTCTCCTGCTCTCCAAGTCAACGATTTACATGGGCCTGGCGATGGTCGGCCTCGCCGCCGGGGCGTTCTTTCCCCTGCGCGGCATGACCGACGGCATGCTCGCGAGCAACTCGCGTCGACCCGCGCCGCTCACATGGATGTTCATATTCTGTTTCGTCCTCATCGGCGTCATGGCACTGGTGTATGTGCCCGGCCTGAGCCGCGCCCGCAACGGCAGCCATCGCTGGATCGAACTGCCCGTGCCTGGCTTGGGCGACGCACTCTCGATCCAGCCCAGCGAGTTCGCCAAGCTCGCGCTCGTCGCGCTCGTCGCATGGTACGCGGCGACCCGCGCGAGCCTCATGCGTCAGTTCTGGCGGGGATTGGTTCCCGCTCTCGCCGCGATCGGTTTGGTCGCGGGCTTCATCGTCCTCGAAGACCTCGGCACTGGCATCCTCGTCGCCAGCGCGTCCTGCATTGTGCTACTCGCGGGCGGGGCGCGGGTGTGGCACTTCCTCTTGTTCGTACCCGTCGCGGTCGCGGGGTTGGTCGCCGCCGTCATCGCCAATCCCTATCGCCTCAATCGGCTCACCGCGTTTCTCGATCCCTACGCCGACCCGGAGAAGACCGGCTATCACATGATCCAGTCGATGGCCGCGGTCGTGAACGGCCAGGGCTTCGGGCGCGGGCTCGGCCACGGGCTGCAGAAGATGGGCTATCTGCCCGAGGATCAGACCGACTTCCTCTTCGCGATCGTGTGCGAAGAACTCGGCATCGCCGGGGCGGCGGTCGTCATCGGGTTGTTTGTCATCATGCTCGGTGCGGCGATGCGGATCATCCGGCGAGAGCCGCAGATGATGCTCAAGTTGCTCGGCCTTGGCATCATCTCGATCGTGGGTTTGCAGGCACTCATCAATCTCGCGGTCGTGACAGGGCTGGGGCCCACCAAGGGCATCGCCCTGCCGCTGGTGAGTTCGGGCGGCACAGGCTGGACCCTGACCGCATTCGCGCTGGGCCTGCTCGTCTCGATCGATCGCGCCCACCACGAAGATGAATACGTCCCCTCGGCGTCGGTGACCGCGTGAGCCGCTTTGACAGTCTTTCCAGCACGACCAGCAACGGCCAAGGCAGCGGGCTGGCTGTGATCTTCGCCGGCGGCGGCACGGGCGGCCATCTGTTTCCCGCGTTGGCGATCCATGAACAACTCCGCACCATGGGGAATGTGCGTGCGCTCTTCCTCTGCTCGCGCAGGCCGCTGGACGCAAAGATTCTGTCAGACGAGGGAGTCGATTTCGAGCCGATTCCCGCCGAGCCGGTCGGGCTGCATCCGCGTCGACTCGCAAAGTTCCTGTGGACGTGGGGCGAAGCCGTTCGAGCCTCGCGTGCGGCGATCCGACGGCTCAAGCACGACCACGCGCGCGTCGAGGTCGTCGCGATGGGCGGGTTTGTCGCCGCCCCGGCGGCTCAGGCGGCCCGCGTTGAACACTGCCGCGTCACGCTCGTGAATCTCGACGCGGTGCCCGGCAAGGCCAACCGCTGGATATCGCGCCGGGCCACGACGATCCTGACCGCGACGAACGCCGCCGGTTTTGATTGGCCCGTGGTGCCGCCGATCGTGCGCGGCGCGGCACTCTCGCCCGGCGATGCGGCGATGTGTCGCCGCGAACTCGGGCTCGACCCGGCGCGGCCGACGCTGCTTGTTTGCGGCGGGAGCCAGGGCGCGGGCTCGATCAACAAACTGCTGCTCGCGCTGATCGCGCGAGATGCCGCAGCGTTTCACGGCTGGCAGGTGGTTCACCAGACCGGGAAGAGCGATCTCGACGAACTGCGTGCGGCCTACGCGGGCGCGAATGTGCCAGGCGTCGTCGAGCCGTTCTTCCAGCGGATGGGCTCGCTGTGGGGGGCGGCAGACTTCGCCGTCAGTCGTTGTGGTGCTGGCAGCGTGGCCGAGGCGTGGGCCAACCGCGTGCCGTCGGTGTTCCTCCCGTATCCGTATCACAAGGATGAGCATCAGCGCCACAACGCCGAGCCTCTTGATCGCGTCGGCGGATGCGTCATCGTGACGGACCACATCGAGGCACAGGCGAACATCAGTGATGCCGGCGCGCGAGTGTTGGAGATGCTGCGCGAGGGCACGCGGCGTGACGCGATGCGGGCCTCGCTTGCGACGCTTGGCCCGGCAGACGGTGCGGCACGGGTGGCGCGGGCGATCGTCGCGCGGGAAGCAGCCCGCATTTGAACCCGTGAAAGTTGTCCACAACGCCGGATAACCAGCAGCCGCACCAATGTTTGCGAGAAAACAGCCACAATTGCTCTTGCTCTGAGCCGGGGTTTTTACGATACTGTGTTCATCACCGAAACGGGCACGAGCAGTGGAAGGGAACACCCAGCCCACGCGTGTGCCGACGATGACGACCGACGACCCGAGAAGGTCATCGAGGCCTTCAGGTCGCGCGGGCGATGTGCCGCGAGCGACGGCCCGCGGGGAAGGAGTTCGGCGACGGCGTGATCGCGCCGCGACGGCCGAAAGGGCTCTTTCAGCAAGGAGGTGATCCAGTGTCAAGTCAGATCGTTTCGAGGCTGCGCGCTTGATCGCAGTTCGACGGAGCTGCGTTGCGCAGTTTCACTCTTACGTTTGAACGTACGGCCGACCTTCCCAACTTGGGAAGGTCGGTTGTTTTTTAGTCCATTGTTTTTCAGACTCGCGCGAAGCCGCAACGCGATCGCGCCGCCGTGCGGCCTCCGCCCGCACAACATGATGACCACGCGCCTCCACGCCGTCGTGCTTACGCGTGAATCACACGGCCCTCGCTCGCCAGCGCGGCCTCGTGCACCGCTTCGTGCATCGTCGGGTGCGCGTGCATCGTCACGATGAGCTCTTCGCTCGTCGCTTCGAGGCGGCGGGCCAGGCCAAGTTCGCCGATCAGTTCCGTGGCCTGATCACCGAGGATGTGCGCGCCGAGAATCTCGCCGCGCGGCAGGCCGCGGATGATCTTCACCACGCCCATGTTCTGCATGCTCGCGATCGCCTTGCCGTGCGACTGCAGGTTGTACGACCCGGCCTGATAGTCCTTGCCGGCGACCTTGCCCATGGCCTTGAGCGCACGCTCGGTGTAACCGACGCTGGCGACCTGCGGATGGCAATAGGTGCAGCCGGGAATCGTGCCATAGTCGATGCCGATCGGCTCATGATTGCCATGCGGCAGTTTCTTGTCGCGCCACGCGATCCGCTCGACGCACAGGATCGCCTCTTCGCTCGCGACGTGGGCCAGCCACGGCGGGCCGATGACATCGCCGACGGCATACACGCCCGCCAGATTCGTCTTGTAATCGATGTTCTGCTGCTCGAGCTTCGACGGGTCGTAGTCAGTCTTGATGTGGTCCTTGACGGTTTCGAGGCCAAGCGACGCATCGAACAGCCCGTCGTAGCGACCCTTCACACCGACGGCGAGCAGCACCTTGTCGGCTTCGAGGGTTTCCTTCTTGCTGTCATCCGCCTTGCCCTTGCCGTCGGGCCCGACGACCCACGGCGCAACCGTCACCTTGACACCCGTCGCGGTCTTATCGATCGAGACGGTCGTCGTGTTGGTGCGGATTTCCATGCCCGACTTCTTGTACATCTTCTCCAGCGCGGCGGAGATGTCGTCGTCCTCCACCGGCAGGATGCGCGGCAGCATCTCGATCACCGTCACCTTCGCGCCGAACGTGTGGTAGAAGTACGCGAACTCCATGCCGATCGCGCCCGCACCGATGACGATGAGGCTCTTGGGCATGGCCTTGGTGTTCATCGCCTCGCGCGCGCCCATGATCTTGTCGCCGTCGAACTTGGCGAAGGGCAACTCGCGGGCCACCGAACCCGTCGCGACAATCACATGCGTCGCCGTGATCGTCTCGCGCGGCGTCTTGGACGTGTTGTCGCACGGCGCGTGCGTCAGTTCGTCCTGCACCTTGCAGTCGTACACCTCGACGCGGCACGGGGCGGCACCCTTTCGGGCGGCCACAATCTTCGCGTTGCCCACGATGTGCTCGATCTTGTTCTTCTTGAGCAGGAAGCCAATGCCATTGTTCAGCTTCTTGGCGACGTCGCGGCTGCGGCCGATGGTCTTGGCCCAGTCGACTTCGATGGTGCCGTTGACCTTCAGGCCCCAGTCGGCGGCCTGGTGGTGGACCTTCTCATACAGCTCGGCGTTGGCGAGCAGGGCCTTGGTGGGGATGCAGCCCCAGTTGAGGCACACGCCGCCGAGCTTGTCACGCTCGATGCAGGCGACCTTGTAGCCCAGTTGCGCAGCCCGGATGGCCCCGACATAGCCCGCGGGGCCGCCACCGATCACCAAGACGTCGAAATGCCGTTCAGCCATGGCGGAGAAGTCCTTTCAATGGGAAGGGCGGGACTATAGGTGAATACACCGGGGCGTCGGCGGGGCTTTTGAAGCGCATCAAAACCGCGCGCCGGTCTCTCTTTGGATGGCCTTGATCCCCTTGCGTGACGACGGGCGAACGAGGCGGGTTTGGGGTGTCCAAGTCCACACAATCCGCGGCTGATGGCCAAGGCAAGAGGAAAAGTTCCTCACGCCCCGCGACATCGGTCTGCCTCGTGAGGTTCACGGGGCTCGGCACGGCGCCACGGATGCACCGCCGATGCCGCACGGGTTGGTTCTCGCGTCCATGACCGACGAATGGGGAACTGCCATGATGCTCTCTGCGACGCAACCGATGTCTCTGCGGGTGATGACGCTGTGCCTGGCCTCGATGGCGACGGGCTTGGCCGATGCCGCGTCCAAAGGCATGTCTTTCATCGGCGCAAGCCGCGCGGGAACCAATGACATCCGCTTCGCGGCGGATTCGCTGGCGGCGGCGGGCGGCGATGTGCAATTTGCATTCTTGCCGTTCGAGTTCAATCCGGCCGAGCCGTTCGACAACGTGTCGGACTTGGTGCGCTCCGCGCTGCCGCGAGTGAAGGGCAAACTGCGCGTGACGGTGTATCTGAAGTGGTATCCGCACGACGCGGGCGGAATGGCCGAACAGGCGAACTTCTGGAGCGCGTGGGCGACAAACTCACCAACGATCGAGCAGCAGAAGATCCGCCAAGGGTTCATGAGCCGCGTCGCCAAGGCGAACGACTGGGTGGCCGAGATTCGCGCGTGGGCCGCCCGCCGCGGCCTGGACGACCAGCTCGGAATCACATTCGTGCCGGTGCTGGAAGACACATGCCCGGTGTCACGCGAAGGCGCGTATCTGCGCGTCATCAACGCGATCATCGCGGCTCAGTCAAAGGACCGCGTGGCGAGCAAGTTGCGTCGCTCGTGCCTGAGCAACAACATCTTCCGCGTGAACGGAGCCTCGCTTGAACTCCACGGCACATGGAGCCAGTGCAAGAACAACCTGCAAGCCGGTGACACGTGGTCCAACGACGGCACCCGCTACGACGGCACGCGCAATGAGGATGGAAGCGTCTATTCGCTCGATCAGTTCATTTCCGCTCAGCGCGACGCCCGCATCCGCGCGATCAACGTGATGTACTGGGATGCCTCGTACAACGGCGCGCCGTACGAAGCGCGGAACTGGGCTCGCCGCACCGTCAACCCGTTCACGAGCGCGAACAAGAACACCGAGAAGCAGACGCTGACCAAGGTGATCTCGGCCCGCTGACGCTCTCAACACGGCGGGCGTGAGCGCACGCCCCCCGGGGTGGACCGGGCTTGCGGGGCGATTGGGTGTGGGGGTCCGAGGGGAGGGCGCTCCGCATCGGCTCGGATTCGGGTGACACGCCGATTTGCGTCGGCGTGTCGCCTTTTGCGATGCTTGCACCGGTGGCCATTGACAACCACCGAACGCCGCGGATGTCCCTCTGAAGCCACCGGCGAATCCGCGCGAGATCGCATCGCTTTTGGTGCCCGTCTTTGGTAGCATCGACGTCTCTGGAGGTTTCGACCATGACGATTCGCCACGCCGTCGCGCTCGCCGCATTCGCCGTTTCGACCGCTGCCGCCCACGCGCAGTATTCGATCACATGGTCGGTGATCGCGGGCGGCGGCAACACCGTGCCCAGCACTGGTGGTGTGTACGCAGTCGCGGGAACCATCGGCCAAGCTGCGGCGAGCAGCGTTGGCTTCGGCCAGATGACCGGCGGCGGGTACGCCGTCAACAGCGGCTTCTGGGTCTTCGGCAATGCCTGCCCGGCCGACTTCAACGGCGACGGCTTCCTGACGTTCGAAGATTTCGACGCCTTCGTCGGTGCCTTCGAGGCAGGCGCACCCAACGCGGACTTCAACCTCGACGGCTTCCTGACGTTCGAGGACTTCGACGCCTTCGTCGCGGCGTTTGAGGCGGGTTGCTGAGGCGGCCAAGTCGCGCGTGACGCCACAGAAGGCTCGTCGCGTGCGGTTCACATGTTGTCACCTTCTTGCGAACGACGTGCGGAAACTCGGGAAAACCACGGGTCCGCGCCGCTATCTTTGCGCGCAATCAGCCAGATTTCCTTTGCTTTCACTCACAGCCATCGAATAGGCTGAGTCGATCGCGTTCGCTGTCGCGCGCGCGATGTGGTGAGCGAGTGCGGGCGTGCTGGGAGGAAACAACATGATGTGCCGTTCCACGACAACGAAGTTGTGTGCGTTGGGCTTGCTGTGCGCCGCTGGCCATGCCTTGGCCGTGCCCGTCCTCATCACCGCTCCGCAAACACTGAATCCCGGCGCGACGACGATCACACCGACGGCCGGCGGTGCGCCGGTGTTGCTGAGCGACGCGGACATCACAGTCACCGGCACCACGCTCACTGTGAACGGACGTTACACGATCAAGTCGCTGGCGTTGACTGGCAATGCCACGGTCACCCACGGGTCGAACTTCAGCAACGATTACTCGGGCGGAGCGGGGACGGATGTCGTCAACGGTCTTTCGATCACCACCACCGGGGACGTGACGATCGATGCGGGAAGCACCGTGAATGCCGCAGGTCGCGGGTTCCCCGGCTCGCAAGGCCCAGGCGCGGGCGGCAACAGCAACAACGGCGGCATCGGTGCGGCGGGCGGCGGTTACGGCGGCCCCGGCGCGCCGGCGGGTCCGTTCCCCGGCGGCGTCGCGTATGGCTCACTCACCGCGCCCACGGACTTTGGCTCCGGTGGCGGTTCGTATGTCGGAAATGCCGCGGGCGCGGGCGGCGGCGTGATTCGACTCGCCGCCGGTGGCACGCTGACTGTCAACGGAACGATCAGCGCTACGGGCGCCATAGGGTCGAGTGCTTCCGGTGGTGGCTCGGGCGGCTCCATCTGGCTTTCGGCAGTGACGCTCACGGGCTCGGGCAGCATTCTGGCCAACGGCGGACCTCCCACCAGCGGCACCTGGGGCGCTGGCGGTGGCGGACGCATCGCGATCCAAAACGGCAGCAACTCGTTCAGCGGCACGACCCAGGCGTTCGGCTCGCTGGGCAACACCCGCGCCAGCGCGGGAAGCATCTACATCAAAGCCACCGTGCTGCCGCTTGGTGATGTGATCATGGCCAACTCAGGCCCGGGCGCTCGATCGACGCTGCCCGCCGCCGTCACATCGCTCCGATTGCTGACGGTCACGGACCACTGCGAACTGATTCTTGATACGCCGCTCTCAGCGCAGTCGGTGCTGGTCACGGGTGGCGGCGTGCTGTCGCACACCGAGGCAAATGCCACAGGACTCAATCTGACGGTGACCGGAGACCTCACGATCGACGCGAATGGCTCCATCAATGTCACCGGACGCGGCCATCCGAGCACCCAAGGCCCGGGTGCTGGCACGAGCAGCAACAATGGTGCCGTCGGCGGCGCGGGCGGTGCCTACGGCGGGTATGGCGCCGCAGCACGCGGCTTCCTTGGCGGCGTTCCGTACGGCTCGATCATTCAGCCCACCAACCTCGGCTCGGGCGGCGGGTCGTACGTTGGCAATCCCGCTGGCCCGGGCGGAGGCGCGGTGCGGCTGGCCGTCGGCGGCAGTCTGACCAACAACGGTGCGATTCTCTCCGGCGGCGCAATCGGTCCGAGCGCGTCGGGCTCAGGCGCGGGCGGCAGCATCTGGATCACGGCTGGCGCGCTCTCCGGTACGGGGACGATCGCCGCCAATGGCGCCAACGGCAGCGCCGGCACGTGGGGTGCGGGCGGCGGCGGGCGCGTCTCGATCACATCGACGACGTCGTCGTTGGTCAATACCCCCACCGCGTTCGGCGGCAGCGGCGGCGAAGGTCGCGGCGGCGAAGGCACCGTCTACACCAAGGTCGGCGCACAGCCAGCACGACTGCTCCTGGACAACAACAACGGCGCACTGAGCCGCACGGTGCTGACGGCGCCGCTTGCGTTCACGGGCGATGTTGTCATCCGCAATGGCGTCCGCATTTCGGGCACTCCCGGCGACCCCGTCGGCGTGAATCTCAACGTCACGGGCAATCTCTCGGTCGATGCCACAAGTTCAATTGATCAGATTGGCCGCGGCTTCGCGGCCGCACAAGGGCCGGGCGCGGGCGGCAACAGCAACAACAGCGGCATCGGCGCGGCGGGCGGCGGACACGGCGGTTCGGGTGCCAACAGCAGCCCCTTCCTGGGCGGCCTTCTCTACGGGTCATACGCACAGCCCATCGCCATGGGATCTGGCGGCGGCAACTTCGTCGGCAACCCCGGCGGTAGCGGTGGCGGCGTGGTTCGCATTCAAGTCTCCGGCACCTTCACCAATGACGGGTCGCTCTTGGCTGATGGCACGACGTCCACTTCGGCCGCAGGCTCGGGTTCGGGCGGCAGCGTGTGGATCACCACTCCCTCGCTCTCGGGTTCGGGTGTCATCTCGGCAAACGGGGCCACGGGTTCAAGCAACGCATGGGGCGCGGGCGGCGGCGGTCGCATTGCGATTGATGCACCTTCGGGCTTCGCGGGTGTGGTCCGCGCCTTTGGCGGCACGGGCTCTTCAGGACGCGCCGGCGCGGGCACCGTTCACTTCAATCGTCCCGGCCAGACCGTCGAACTGGTCTTTGACAACGGTGGCGGGACCGTCGGCTTCACCACGCTCGCTGAACCGCTGACCTTCTCCGGCAACGTCTTCATGCGCAACGGTGTCGGCTTTGTCCACTCGCCCGGCGATCTGAACGGTTTGCAGATCAAGGTCAACGGCGACCTCACCACCGACCCGTCGTTCGCCTTGTCGCTTTCCGGGCGCGGCTACACCACCAACCAAGGCCCCGGCGCGGGAACCCCCAGCAACAACGGCGCCATCGGTGCCGGCGGAGCGGGCCACGGCGGCATCGGCGGCTTCTCCGGACCATTCCCCGGCGGGCCGGTCTATGGCGATCCCTCCAAGCCCACACGTCTGGGCTCGGGCGGCGGGTCATTCATCGGCAACGCCGCGGGCAGCGGCGGCGGCGCGGCCCAGGTCACCGTCTCGGGCACCTTCTCGTTTGACGGCTCCATCACCGCCAACGGCGCGAGTGGGCCAAGCGCCTCGGGTTCCGGCTCCGGCGGCAGCGTCTGGATCACCGCAGGCTCGTTGACGGGTGGCGGCACCATCGCCGCCAACGGCGGGGTTGCCAGCAACGGCTTTGGCCCCGGCGGCGGCGGGCGCATCGCCATCTACTCCTGCAACCAACTCATCCCCGTCAGCAACTTCAGCGTCGCCAAGGGCACCGGCGGCAGTAACTCGGCGCAGAACGGCTCGATTCTGTTCGGCTCGTCGAGCATTAACTTCTCGCAGCAGCCACCCACGATCACCACCCTCGTCGGCCAGGACATCACGCTCCAGGTCAACGCATCGTCCTCGAATGGCGCCGTGTCCTACCAGTGGCGACGCAAGAACCTGTCGGGCGCGCCGACGGACCTCGTCGAGGGCGAAGGCGGCGGCCGCTACACCGGTGTCAACACTCGCACGCTCCGCATCGACAACTCCACCTGCGGCGACAGTGGCGAGTACGACTGCCTCGCGACTGATGCGTGCGGCAGCTTCCCAAGTGAGGCGGCGCTTTTGACCGTCAACACCCCCGCCGACTTCAACGGTGACGGCTTCCTCACCTTCGAAGACTTCGACACCTTCGTCGCGTCGTTCGAGGCCGGCGAAGCGGGCGCGGACTTCAATGGCGACGGGTTCTTGACGTTTGAGGATTTCGACGAGTTTGTGCTGACCTTCGAGGCTGGCTGCTGACCTTCAGCGGTCGGTTCAGCATCCCGATTCGAACGCGGCGACCATCGCGTCAAAGTCCTCGAACCCGAGGAACCCGTCGCGATTCGCGTCGGATGTCGTGCGCCCGGCGAGGAAGTCTTCGACGAAGTCGTCGATATCGACAAACGTGACGAACCCGTCGAGGTTGTAATCCGCGAGACACACCCGCGCACACTCATCAGGAATGTTGTCGGCGTTGCGATCACTGCTCGCGCCGAGAATGTCCGTGAAGTCTGACACGCCGTTGGCGTTGCAATCGGTTTGCAAGATGCGCCCCGCATTGACGATGCCGAATCCCTGCACGAAGAGCGGGTCGGGCCCGAGCCCGGCGACACTGCGCGACGCGTTCTGCATCAGATACTGCCGCATCTGCGCTACCGTCCACGTCGGGCGCGCCTGCACAAGGCACGCGACCACGCCCGCGACCAGCGGCGTCGAAAGCGATGTGCCGTTGACCGATGCGTATCCGGTGTTCGAACTCGGCGAGACCGTCGCGGTGCCGACGCCGCGTGCGAGCACCTCGGGCTTGATGCGCCCGTCGGCCGTCGGCCCGCTGGAACTGAATGACGCGATCTGGCCAGAAGAAGACACGGCACCGCAAGTGATGGCGTCAAACGCATCGGCGGGCGCGCCGAGCGTGCTGGTTGTCGCGTTGTTGTCCCAGCCGTCGTTCCCAGCGCCCACCGTGAAATGCACGCCGTTGGCGGTGAGGATGTTCACCGCCTTGGTGGTGACCGCGGTCTTGCCGTCAAACGTCGCCTGCGTGTACCAGTCCTTGTAGGTGAGCGACGCGGTCACCAGATCGACGCCTTGGGCCTCGGCGAACTCCAGCCCCGCGACGAAGTAGTCTTCTTCGATCGGCGTCTCGGTGGGCAGCACTTCGGTCTTGCACAGGACATAGGACGCATCGAACGCGCCGCCGACCATCGTGCCCGGCACATACGACGCGAGCGTGCCGAGGATGTAGGTGCCATGGTTGGCCTGGCTTGCCGGGTCGCTCGCTTCCTGCCCGGCGTTGGCGTCGTTGTTGATGAAGTCGCGCTCGGCGAGCACGCGCAGCGGCTTGGCGGGGTTGTTGAACGCAACGTGCGATCGGATGAAGCCCGTGTCAAGAATGCCGACGATCACACCCTTGCCCGTGAAACCCGCGGCGTGCAGCGAAGGCAGATTCACCTGCGTCAGTTGATTGGTCGCCGAACCGTAGTTGATCGTGCTTCGCTCCGAAAAGCTCCCCGAAGACGGCTCCGCCGGCGCATCGATGGGTGTCGCGGTTGCTGCTGGCCTCGGGATCGCGCGCGCCACGCTCTCAACTCGCAGCACTCGCGGATGGACGACGATCGCTTCGAACTGCGAACGCGTACCACGCACACTCACACGGTTGAGCCAGCGGCTCTCGATTCGGATCGTCGCGCCCGACGCCGCCACCGCGGCCACATACTCGCGCGAGATCGGCAAGTCGCGTGCATCGAACAGGCCGGGGTCGGTGCGGCGGAGTTGGCGCCGACGGAGCATCTCCGCGTTCGCCGTTCGCGGCAGTGCCTCGACCGCGCGGCGCTCGGCATCGGCGTCGCGAAAGCCCTTGTCCGCAAAGACCACCCATGCGACGGCCTCACCGCCGTGCGCGAGTTCACGCTGAAGCGAAGCCGACACCGTTCCCGCATGCGCAAAACCCGCGGTCATGCTCAGCGCGGCGGTGATTGTGACTCGTTGCCAGTGGTGCATGGAATCGTCCCCGGTTGCTCGCGTGGCCAACCTCGCCACGCAAAGAACATCGCCACCCAGAATACCGTCGCGGACAGGGGAGCCAAAGCACAATCTCATGAATGCTCGACGGGCAAAAAGGACCACGCGGGGTGTTGGCCCCGCGTGGTCAAATCACGTCATGGTGTCCCAAGTCACTCAGCAAGGCGTTTCGAACGCGGCGACGTACGCGTCGAAGTCGGTGAAGTCGACGAACCCGTCGTTGTTGAAGTCCGCGCCGGGGCCGTTGTTCTCAAATGCCGTCACATAGCCGTCGAAGTCGGTGAAGTCGACGAACCCGTCGTTGTTGAAGTCGGCAGGGCACGAAGGCGGCGCGACGACCTCGCCCGTAATTGTCACCACGCGCGCGGGTTGCTCGGGCGAATCGCTGCTGATGGTCACCGTGCCGCTCTTGAGGCCCGGCGTGCTGGTGTCGATGGTGATGGTGTGGCTGTTGCCGCCGCCGCCCGCTGCCTCGACAAACGAGCCGCCCGGAGCGGTGAAGCCCGCCGAGCCTGCGAGCGTGTAGTTGAGGCTGGAGATGCCGCCGGCGGTCCACAGTGCGACATCGCCGTTGTTGGTGACGGTGAGCGACACCGGCGCCGCGTCGCCAACGTTGACCGTACCGAAGGAGAGCGTTGTCGGGCTGGTGACCTTCGGGGGCACACGGAAGTCGAGATAGACGGGCAGGTGGCCCAGACCGTTGGCCGTGGCGACAAGCGCCTGCGCGATCGTCGCACCGACCATCGTGTTCCCGGCGGTCGTCAGCGTGGTGTTGTACGACGAGCCGTCGTTGCCCCAGCAGCGATACGAGTGATTGGGGTCGTTCCACGTCGACGTGCTGAACGGAATCGACTGGTTGCCGATGTACTCAAAGCCGCTGCCGTTGATAAGGCTCGTTCCGATGAGAATCTGATCGTGGCGATCGTCCATGCCGCCGGTCGGATCAGCCGGGTCCTGCGTGTGGATGAAGCGGAACGCGATGTTGTTGTTCCATGTCCCCGGTGCGTTGATGGGATCCCAGAAGCGGCCCGTGTTGTTGCTCTCGCTCTGCACGAGGCGCTGGTACGCGGTCTGCGTGCTGGCCTGGATGTTCAGGTCGGCACCAAACACAAAGTTCCATCCCGCTGGGAGCGCTGTGCCGACGCCGTTGGTGTCCAGACCGTTGGCGTTGTCGCGGATCTTGTTGGCTTCAAGCAGGCGGCGGGCCTGATCGGTGCTCCCGCTGCTCGACTTCATGTGGGCCGAGTAGCACGCCAGGCGCGTCGCGGGCACGTCGGCGTACCCCTTGAGCACCACGTCGTAGCGATAGGTGTTCCGCGGCGGCAGGCTCGTCGAGCCCGTCACCAGCGACACGATCACCGTGTTCTTGTAGTCGATCTTGCTGGTGCGATAGAAGAACGCGCTGTCCGTGTCCGGCCCGTCGATGAACGGTGCCGCCGCCCAGTCGCCGGGGCTGCCCGGCGCGGTGTTCAGAATGCTCAGGAAGTTGTTCACGCCCGTCTGCGACAAGAACTCCTCGCCGATGAAAACATCGGGCGACATCGACTTGCCCTGCAGGGCGAGCGGCGAAGGCACCACGCCGTAGATCGAGGTCTGGAACTCGTTGATGCGACCGCTGGAATAGTTCGTCACGTTCCAGTTGACGACGCGGAGTTGGGCCGACGCCGAGCCAGCCGAGGCAATCAGCGCGAGACAGACAAGACCGGTGCGAGCGATAGCGCGAGTCATCTCTTCTTCCTTGGGGGTGACAGCGTTGACCGTCTGGAAATCGATTGAGGATAAGTGTAGCCGATCCGGGCGCAATTTCCGCCAAAGTTTCGTCAAATCAAGGGTTGCGCACGCCCGGAGGCCACCCCAGACGTCCGCAAACCATCACGATTTCCTGTGGGCGCAATCGCCGCGGGCCTGTAACCAGCACTGGAAGCCAGCATCGCAGGTCTATCGTCGCTCCCGACGAACCCCCTCCAAGAAGGAAACTGTCATGGACATGAAGAACAAGGTCGCGTTCATCACCGGCGGCACCTCCGGCATCGGCAAGGCGACCGCGATCGAGTTCGCACGTCGCGGGGCGCACGTCGTCTTCACCGGTCGCCGTGCCGCCGAGGGTCATGCCGTCGCCGAACAGGTCCGCGCGGCGGGCGCGGCCAGCGGCACGAAGGCCGTGTTCGTCCAAGGTGACGTCGCCAAGGACGCGGACATCCGTCGCGCGATCGACGAGGCCCTCAAACTCACCGGCCGCATCGACTTCGCCTTCAACAACGCGGGCGTCGAAGGGCTCGTCGGCACGCCGATCGTCGAGCAGACCGAGGAGAACTACGACCATGTGATGACGATCAACGTCAAGGGCGTGCTCCTGAGCATGAAGCACGAGATTCGCGCCATGCTCGCCTCCGGCGGCGGCTCCATCATCAACAACGCCAGCATCGCCGGCTCGATCGGCATGCCCGGCATGAGCGTCTATATCGCCAGCAAGCACGCCGTGCTCGGCTTGACCAAGTCCGCCGCGCTCGAAGTCGCCAAGAACAACATCCGCGTCAACGCCGTCTCTCCCGCCGCAATCGAGACCGAGATGTACGACCGCTTCGCCGCCAGCGACGATGCTCGGAAGTACATGGCGTCGCTGCATCCGATCGGTCGCGTTGGCAAGTCTGAAGAGATCGCCAAGGCCGTCGTGTTTCTCGCGTCCAGTGACGCGTCGTTCATCACCGGGCTTGATCTGAAGGTCGACGGCGGGTTCACGGTGCCGTAAGCGGCCGCGCTGCTCGCGCTCCTCGGCTCTTCTCGATGCCGCGCGGGAGGCGATGCCATGAGAGCCGAGCCGCGCGAGCGGCCGGGTGTTTCATCCACACGAGCCTCAGAAGTTGAAGATCGCTTCCAGCACACGCGGAATCCAGCCCTTGGTCGCAGTGTCCTTCACCTGTCCCTCGGTCTTGCTGATCACCTGCAGGTCGGCGAGTTGGCTCGACAGCACGGTGTTGCTGGTGGTCACGTCCTCGCTTCGGCATGAGCCGCTGAGGATGATCGTCTGGCTCTCTTCGTTGTTCTGAATCGTCTTGCGGGCTTCGAGCACGACGATGCCGTTGGGCTTCACGTCGAGCACGGTCGCCGTGATCTTCGCGCTGAAGCGATCGGATCGCGTGTACGTCCCGTCGCCCTTGAACTGGTTCTTGCTGGTCAGATCGACCGACGCGATCGGGTTGCGCTGCCCTGCTTCAAGACGTGCCTCGAGCAACTGGGCGAGATCAGGAAACTGCTTGAGCGCCTCGGTGAGCGTGTAGTCCTTCTTGGTGTCCAGGGCCTGCTTGCTGCTCTGGCTGCTGGTTTCCTCAACCAGAATCGTGATCTGGTCGTGCTTCTGAAAAACCTTGGCCTTGGGCGGCTCAATGAAAAAGTAACTCGCCATCTTCAGTTCCGCGCTCTCGTCGGGCTGGCCCGTCGGCGTGGTCGCCACCGGCGCGGTCGGCGCCCGGAGCAAACTCTGCGCATGGGCCGACAGAATCTGCGCTCCGCAGAGCGTTCCCATCGCCGCCAGCACGCTGATTGCACGCATGATCGCCTCCGTCGGTTTGGTCTCTCGTGGGCCGCTCGTGTGAGCAGTGCCAGATGCACACACCTCTCGCGGCGCGGCATCGCACCATCGCAATCAACATGCCGCGCACCCACACACGACTCAGCTCGCGGTTCATCGCGCAACTTGTCTCGCTCCGCGACTACCGCCCTTCTTTGATCGGGAAGAACTTCAACGCGGGCTTTCGGCCTGTTGGCTTGGGCTTTGGCTCCGCCGACGGTTGCTCCACAACATCAGGCGCGACCCCGAGCGATGAATCCCCCGTGCTCGTCGTAGGTGTCGCCTCCACGACCGCTGCGCTCGTCGGCCCATCGCCGCGCGCGAGCGTTCCGCCAGCGTCGCCATCGGTTCCGGCGGCGATCGCCACCGCGCGACCCCGCCCGTCGACGCGAGCCCGAAACTTGCTCTTGGGGCCGCTCTTGACGCGCACCTTGCCGCCCTTGGCTTCGCTCAGTTCCTGCTTGGGCGAAAGACTCTCGAACTCGACGATCTCGCCGAGTTTGGCGTCGCCGAGGGCCCGCGCCCGCTGCGTCACCACGACACTCCCCGCCAGACAGTCCACGGCCACCACATCGCCCTTGGACACGACCGTCGGCGCGTCCAGGTCGGCGTCGCGCACGATCGAACCCGCGTTCACGCGCTGACGCGCGACCGAGCCGACCAGCCGCGACAACGCGGCGACGTCCTGCCCCGGCGCGATCCATCGATCCTCGACGCTGAACACGCCCTCCTCAACGACTTCATTCCTCGCGATCGCGCGCGTGGCGACGCCCACGCGCGTACGCACCAGAGTGCCGACACGCACCGTGCCCGCGATCACGGTTCGATCACCCTCAAGCACGCGCACGCTCACAGGCACTTTCGCGCCCGCGCCCAACACCTGCACCACCGCGGTTCGACCCGCGAGCGTGGTCTCCAGCAGTCGAGCGTCGGCGTTTTCAAACGTCAATCGCAAATCATCGACGGTCGCGCGCAGCTCCTCGGCGATCTTGGCCACCACCTGGCCGCGCACGGTCTCGATGCTCGTCGCTCCACCATCGATCGGCTCCGCCGCACGCGGCGTCGGCGCGGCCGCCGCCACCTTGGGTGCCTCGGCTCTCACGGCGCTGGGCCGAATCGTCACCGACGAGCCCGAGAGTTCGACTTGGGCCCAAGCGACGTCGTCCCGCTTCAAGAGAATCGCGCGCACTCGTTCGATGTCGACCATCGCCCACGCGGTGTTCGGCTGCGTGCTGGCGTTCGCATTGGCGTTCGCGGCCGAAATTTCTTCGAATCGCTGCGCGATGACCACACCGCCGAGCGCGACCGCCTTGGGCCCTTCGAGTTCTGCGATGTGCGCGAGCGTGATCGGCGCGTCGGCTTCGACCATCGCCGCGGACTTGAGCGCGATCGTGTCCGCCGCCGCCATCATCGGCAGTCCAAGCCCGATCGCCAGCAGCATCCTGAATCGTCTCACGCGAATCCTCCGCGTCGCTCTCGTCGCGCTCCCCGCACTCACTCACTCACTCACCGACGCAACTGGGCGACGTTCCGCAGCGTCTCGTCCGCCGCCTTGATGGAGTTGGAGTTCATCTCGAATGCGCGCTGCGTCTTGATCATCTCGATCAGTTCCTTGGTCGGATCCACGTTCGACGATTCGAGCATTCCCTGCTTGATGCGCCCGCGATTCTGCTCGCCGGGGTTGCCGCTGACCGGCGTGCCGCTCGCGACCGTCTCGCGATAGAGGTTCTGCCCGATCTGCGCCAGCCCGCCGGGGTTCACGAACGTGCTGATCTCAAGTTGCCCGACTTGCGTGGGCTCGGTGTTCCCGTCGGCCAGCAGCACAAAGACCTTGCCGCTGGAGTCGATCGCCACCTGCGTCGCTTCGGGCGGAATCGTCACGTTCGGCTCGAGTCGTCGCCCGGTGTCGTTGGCGAGCACCAGTTCGCCGTCCTGGTTGAGCGCGAAGTTCCCCGCGCGCGTGAACGCCACGGTGCCGAGGTTGTCCTCGACCTGTACGCGGAAGAAACCCTGCCCGTCGATCGACATGTCCAGTTCGCGCCCGGTCTGCTGCGGCGTGCCCGGAGCAAAGTCCAGTTGCGTGCCGCTCACCTTGACACCCAAGCCGACGAACAAACCCGTCGGGTTGCGCTGCCCCAGCGCGTTCTCCGTGCCGGGCTGGACCTTCTCGATGTAGAGCAGGTCTTGGAAGTTCGTGCGACTCGCCTTGAAACCCGACGTGTTGACGTTCGCCAGGTTGTTGGCGGTCACGTCGAGCGACGTATTAAGGGCGGTCAGCGCGGACGCGGCGGATTGGAGTGCGTTGATGGCCATGGGAGTTTCGAGAGAAAGACAAAGAGAAAAAGACGAAGTGCGGAAGAGAGGCGAAGTCACGAAGTCAGAGGATCAAGAAATCAACACGTCACGACACGCGGCCCAACGTGTTGATCGCCCGATCGAGCATCCGATCCTGTTGCTGAATCAGCGAGAGGTTGGCGTCGACATCGCGCCCGGCGTCGGTCACATCCATCATCGACTTGATCTCGTCGATCGCCGCCTGCTCCACAAATCCCTGCTTCACAATGCCGCGGGCCGGACGCATCCCCGCGATCGCGTCGTTGGGTGCCTGAAAGAGGTTGTTTCCCATCTTCTTCAGCCGGTCGTGGCGCGGAACGCTTGTAAGATTCAGTCGGGCGATCTCGCGACTGCCTTGGCGGATCACTCCGTCGGTCCCGATCTGCACGGGGCCGTCAGGCAGCACGATCGGCCGATTCTGCCGATCGAGAATCGGCAATCCTGACGCGGCCTGCACCAGCAATCCCTCAGAGTTGCGCGTCAGCCGACCGTCGCGCGTGAGGCGAACGCGATCCGAATCACCATTGATCGACTCGCGCACCACGAAGAACCCGTCGCCCTGAAACGCCAGGTCCAGATCGCCCGCGGCCTCCAGATTGCCTTGCTCGAAACTGATGCGGTTGGGGTTCAGCAGCACGCCCGCCCCCAGACGCTCAAGCAGCGCGTTCGACGGCATGTTGCGCACGCCGTCCTCTTCGCGTACGACGTTTCGCTGCTTCGTCGCACTGCTGTCGGGCTTGAAGCCCACGGTGCGCGCGTTGGCGAGGTTGTTCGCGGCCACATCCTGCCTGAACAGGCTCGTCAGCACGCCCGACGCCGAGATTTGGAACCCATAGTTCATCGCGTGCCCTCCCGACGTCGCACCCGCTGCGGGTGCGGGGCCATCCGTGACCCGACGCCGATGGACGAACCGCCGCGACCCTGGCATCCATGCCCGAGCCCGCCGCGCCGTACCCCGCCAGTCACAAATGGCGTGCCAAAGACCGAAACATGGGCACCCGGCACCGGGCCTCCGTTCCCCTTACCCTTGCTCCGCGTGCGCCCGCGTGACTGGCTCGTTCTGCTCGCCCTCGCCTTCGCCTGTCTTGGCGTCGCCGTCCTCCGCGCGCTCATCGCCCCCGACGGTCTCGCGTGGCCCGACTCCGCCGACATTCAGTCGATTCGGTTGCAGCGCGTCGCCGCGGGCATCGTCGTGGGTGCCGCCCTGGGCCTGGGCGGCGTACTTCTCCAATGCCTGCTCCGCAATCCGCTCGCCTCGCCCGATGTCATCGGTCTGGCTTCAGGTTCGGGGCTTGGCGTCATGGTGGCGGCCTATGTGACGTATCTCCTCACGCATCAAATCGCGCCCGCAGGTGTCAACGCCTCGGCCGCCCTCGTGGGTTCGCTCGCGGCCCTCGCCGCCGTCTATTCACTCGCCCAGCGGCGCGGGCGTGTCGATCCCGTCGGACTCATTCTCATCGGCGTCATCATCAGCATCCTCTGCGGTTCGGCGACAATGCTCATTCAGAGCCTCTTGCCCGACCGCGGAGTAGCCGCCTCGCGCTGGCTGCTCGGCGCGATCAATGACGACGTTCAATCGCCCACGATCTTCGCGATCGGCGCGATCGTCGCGGGGCTGCTCGCGTGGACGACATGGCTCGGCCCGCGATTGGACGCCGCTTCGCTCGGCGATGACGAGGCCCGCAGCGTCGGCGTCGCGCTGTCGCCTCTGCGCGTCCAACTGTTTTTGGCATCAGGCGTGCTCGCGGCTGGCTCGGTGGTGCTCGCCGGCCCCGTGGGCTTTGTCGGCCTGGTGTGCCCGCACCTGATGCGGCTCGCCCTCGGGCCGCGCCATCGCCTGCTTGCGCCCGCCGCCGCGCTCGCCGGCGCAGCACTCGTGGTCGCCGCGGACTCGCTCGTGAAAGTGACCGATCTGGGCGCGGGTCGACTGCCGATCACCGTGCTCACATCAATCCTCGGCGGCCCGATCCTGATCTGGATGCTGAGGCGCGAAGCGACAACCAGATCAATGGATCGATGAGGACAGCGCAAATCGCGCCGCGATCGCTACGGATTCGACCATCGCTGCACGCGCATATCCACCGTCGACGCGAGGCAGACATCGCCGCCGCTCACATGTTCTTCATCCCCGAGCAGGCATCGCGCGAGCGTGCGGGCCTCGTCGTCGCTCGCGGGCAAGTGTTCACGCGGCCCGCTGAGGCCGATCACAACCACCTGCGTCGGCGACGTCACGCACGCCTGCTCCATCGACGCCGCGAGCAGTTCCTCTGGCGCCATCGTCACGACATCGCCGCCCGCGGTCGGCGCGATGCGTTGCAAACACCAGCACTCGGGGGTCGTCGCGTTCGAACTTTCATCACCCGCGAAGAGCGCGATGAGCATCGTCGCATGGTCCGCGCCCTGCACGCCCGCGGCCACACCGCCGCCGACGCTCGCGCTTCGTGACGCGATCGTCGTGATTGTGCCGCGCTGATTGTGTTTGGCCAACCACCCCGCCGCGAGCGACAACCCCAGCGCGACCGCCGCCGCGAGCGCGGCTCGCCAATACGCCGCGTGCGTCGATGATCCGCCCGAACCGAGGCGCGCGAGCAGCGACCGCTCCGGCTCGCCAAGCAGATCGCGCTCGAGCCGCTCGGCCTCGCGCGTCATTTCCAACAGGCGTTGTGTTTCACGTTCGTTCATCGTCACTCGATCGGGCGCGTTGGGCACGTCCCACGCACCATCTCTGGCTCCCGTCTGTTGTTCGCTCGTTCGGGTCGCCGCGCTCGGTCAGTTTCCCAACCACTTTGCAAGCCTTGCCAGCAGCGTCTTTCGTCGCTCGTTGGCCGTGCTCGCCGCCACGCCGAGCCGTGCCGCCAGTTCTCGGTCGGTCCCTCCCTCGGCGATCGCCCGCAGCGCATCCCGCTCCACCGGCGTGAATCCGCCGCCCTGCCCCGCCAGTGCTTCGCGCACCCGCTCGATCTGCGCCGCGAGCGTCGCGGCATCATCAGCCCCCATCTCGCCCGCCGCGATCTCTTCGCCACCGATCGCCACGCCAGCTCGCCTCTGCTGTCGCTCGCGCTCACGCCCCCATCGCATCCACACCACGGCGGCCACCGCGTACACATACGTCGTCAGTCGTGCCCGCGACGGGTCGTACTTGCCCTGCTGCAGCAGCGCCCACACTTGCACCCACGTGAGTTGTGCCAGTTCCTCGGCCTGATCGATCAACCCGCGCCCGCCGCCCAACTTCCGCGCAAAGTGCCGCGTCAGCCCCGGCGTCAGCGCATCGTGCAACTCCCCCAGCGCGGCTTCCTCCCCCGCCACCACCCGCCGCGACAGCGCGTCAAGCCGATCGGCGGCAACAGCACCGGCGTCGCGATGAACACCACGTTCGTGGTCGTCGGGTTGTCGCGGTTCATTGCCCACGGCCCACAGTATCGGCGCCTTTGCCGCGCCGTGTACTGCGGTACTGTGCAAAAACGAAGACCGCCGCATGGCGCGGGTCGCATGGAGGGAGACATTCCACGCAATCCGCTTCGGCGGCGGGCTTCGCTGAGAGAGAACAAGAGAGAGTTCATTCTTGCATTGCGCCCACAGGGGGCTGTCACTTCATGCACACCTCCGGCGACGAGCGGCAATCAGCGGCAACACGCCCAGCACCAGCGCCGCGGACGGCGCGGGGACCACCGTCAGCACGCGGATGTCCGCGCAGTACTGCGAGGTCGTGTTGACATACAGATCCCATGAAATCGTGTTGTTGTTGATCTTCAGCACGGACGAATAGAGCTGCCCCGTCGCGTAACTCCGCCCCCAGCCGAACGAGTTGTAACTCGTCGCCGGGTTGCCGAACAGCGCGTCACCCGCGCCAAGCCACAGCCCCGAGAAGATGACGCCGACGATCTTGCCGTTGAACGAGGCCGAGCCGGAGTTCCAACTGTCGAACTTCGGCGCGAAGTGGATCATGTGCGATGCAAACGGACCCTTCGCGCTGGAAAGCAGCCAGTTTGTGCCCGTCGCCGTCACTGGGTTCGCCGAGATGTTCACCGGCACCGAGTTGACGCCGACAAACTGCTTCTCGTTCCAGACATACGCCTTGGGGCCGCTCAGCGACGTATCCGTCACAGGCGGCGTGGTGAGCCACACCGTGTTCGCGCCACCGACGCCCGTGATGAGGGCCGACGAGTTCGAAGTGATGGCCAGATGTGCGAGACCCGAGAGCAGAACGAGTTGGCTGATGCGAAACATGTCTTGGTTCCTTTCATCACGCCCACGACGGACGAGGTTCAACACGCAGACACACGAGACTCACCGACGCCGACGACCGGCGAGCACGCCGCCCAGACCGAGCAGGGCGAGCGAGCCCGGCCCGGGAACAGGATGCGTCAGCACACGCAGTTGGATGACCGGATTGCCCGGCGCCATCGTGAACAGGTTGAACGACAGGGTGTTGCCGACCCAGTTCAGGCTGTTGTTGCCCAGCACGCCGCCCAGACTGCGATTCGGGTTGCTGGTCGGATAGACCGTGCCGAACGAGCCAAAGATCGCGTCGGTGCCGTCGAGATAGGTGTTCTCGTAGATCACCGCGACGATCGGATCAACAAACGTCACGCTGCCAGAGACATTGAACTGGCCCGGAATCCCCTCGAAGTGGATCATGTGCGAGTCGAACGTGCCGGCGACGATGCCGAAGTTCGCCGCGTTGCCGGTGTAGAAGCCTGGCGACGTGAGATTCACCTTGATCGGGCCCGTCGTGACATTCACCTGCTCGTTCCACGCTTGGGCGTTGAACGACGTCAACATGCCCGGGGCACACGACGGCGGCGGGAAGATCGGCACCGCCTGACCCGCGACCGATTGAATCGCGGCACCGGCACCAGAGACGAGCGAAAGCGACGCGAGAAGCGAGAGAGCGACGAGAGAGGAGCGAGACATGGTGGTTCCTTTTCTTTGGTTGCGCGAGGACGGGAGAGGCGGCCTCGCAATGTGACTGGAGAGAGAGAGAGAGAGAGAGAGAGAGAGAGAGCCGTTGCTCATCCTCGACGACGACGCGCCGCAACCAGGCCGCCCAGGCCGACGAGTGCGAGCGATCCCGGCGCGGGCACCGAGTACGTCAGCACGCGCACTTCGATCATGCGGGTCGTCGTGTCGGCGACGAGATTGAACTGCATCGAGTTGCCGAGCAGACTCAGATTGCTGCCATTCAGCGCGCTGCCATGGCTGCGGAACGGGAAGAACGTCGCGTAGGTCGTGCCGCCCCAGCCGAACGTCGGATCGCTGAGATCAAGCAGCGTGTCCTGATAGATGACGGCGGCGATGTTGCTGCTAAACGAGATGAACCCGCCCGTCACGCCGACGCCCGACGCCAGATCAAAGTGGATGAAGTGCGAGTCGAACGTGCCGCTCACCGTGGCGAAGTTCGGCGTCGATCCCGTGTAACTGCCAAAGCTCGACGCGATGTTCACGGCCTGACCCGACACCGAAACATTCTGCTGCTCGTCCCACACATGCGCCACCGGCATGGTCAGAGCGCCCGGCAGTGCCGAGGTCGGCTGCGATGTGTGCCAGAAGACGCTGCCGGCGGTGCTGGTGATGGCCGCGTTGGCGGTGCAGGCGACGAGCGAGAGCGAGCCGAGCAGAGACAGAGTGATAACGCGATTCATGACGATGTTCCTTATGCAAACAGTGAATGGGGAGAGGAGAAACAGGAGAGAGACGAGAGACAGGGGGAGAGAACGGCGAGTGGTGTTCGCCCGATGAATCAGAATCCAGAGAGAGAGAGAGAGAGAGAGAGAGAGAGTGTGTGTGTGTGACGACTCGATCTTCAATCACCGGCGACGACGGGTGATCGCCAACCCGCCCAGGCCAACCAGTGCCAGCGATCCGGGGGCGGGCACCAAGTGCTCCGTAATGACCCGCAGTTCTTCCAGCCGGAACGCCGCGGCGTTCGCAAAGATGTTGAAGTGGATCGTGTTGCTCGCAAGCGTCAACGCCGTCGCGCCCAGCGCCGGGCCCCAACTGCGACCGGGCATGTTCGTCGGATACACCGTGCCAAACGAGCCGAAGATCGGGTCGCTGATGTTCAGCAACGCGTCCTGATAGATGACGGCCACGATCCTCGTGTTGAAGGTCACGCTTCCGCTCACGAACGGCACGCCGCTCGCATTGTCAAAGTGAATGAAGTGCGAGTCGTAGGTGCCGCTGAGCGTGTTGAAGTACGGCGTGTTGCCCGTGTACGTCCCGCTGCTGCCCAGGATGTTCACGTTCAGATTGCTCACCGTCACGCCGACCTGCTCGTTCCAGGTGAACGCGTTCGTGCCATTCAACTGCCCGGGCATGGCCGACGTCGGCGGCGTGATCAGCCAAGTCGTGTTGCCGGTCACCGCCGTGATCGCGGCGGTCGCATGATTCGCCGTGCCGACGGCGGCGGTCAGGGCAGCGGAGACGAAGACGATTGAAGCGGTCTTGGACGAGTTGGTGAACGAGGTCTTGAACATGGCGTGGCTCCCGAGGGGTCGTGGCCGGGCGTGACGCCTGGCCAGTTGTTTGCCCACCCTTCGGCCCCGGTCGCACACGCTCCGGGCTGCCTTGGCTGGACGGTTCAACAACGAAGACCCCGCACGTCACTCACGCAATGTCATCTCATTCAATCAACATTTCCTCGGCCCCATGTCGCCCCGCGATTCTCGGGCCATGCCGCACCTTCACCTCGATTCACAAGAGAAAAACGCAAAAAGGCGACCACCTCGGATCGCCTGTCGCAGATAACATTACATACGAAAACCACGAGGCCCCACGCGTCGCGCTTTCCGCTCGCCGCGCCAGGGTTCGGGCCGTCTGCACCTCAGACAGCAGCGGCCCAAACCCCACATGCGCGGCTCTTGCACAAAGACTTGCCACCCGCTGCCTAAATCTTGCACGCCCGCGCCAGAAATGCCCCTCCGAGCCCGCCAAGGCCCAGAGGGACAAGAGAGGGAACCGATCAACACCCCAACTCGAACGCCGTCACAAACGCGTCAAAGTCGGTGAAATCAAGGAAGCCATCGCCGTTGAAGTCGGCGCTCGCATCGCCGCTCTCGAACGCCGTCACAAACGCGTCAAAGTCGGTGAAATCAAGGAATCCGTCGTGGTTGAAGTCCGCCCGGCACACCGCCGTCCCGTCACCCAGACGCGCGATCTCGCCCGAGTCCTGACGGAACTTCGACACCGGCAGCGTCAGCGCCGTGTTGTTCTGAATCTGAACGTTGTAGAACACGTCAAAGAACGCCCCGATCATCGTCGGCTCGGGGATCGGGAAGATCGCGTTCACGCCCTCGCCGGGCCAGTTGCCCACCACGCCATCGTGGTTCACGTCCAGATACGTCCACTTCTGCGCCTGCACCGTCGTCGACTGCACCGGCGACTGCAACTGCATCACCAGCGAGCCCGGCGGCAGGAAGTTGTGGGGCTCCGCCGGCGTCGTCATCCCGACATCTCCGATCGGCATGAACAGACTGAACGACGTCTGGTTGCTCGGGTCGGCCAGCCACGCCGTCGGCTCAACAATCGCCGAACTCAACCCCGCGATCGGCCCACCCCACGGATTCACACCCGGCACCAGCGGCCAATTCCCCCCGCCACCCAGCGGCGGCACCGTGATCGCATGGATATCACCGTGGTCGGTCACAAACAGAATGAACTGCTCGCAGCACGGGTTCTCGGCGTTCCTGATCAGATCGCCGATCTCCTTCATCGCATCCTCCATGCCCTTGTGCGACGCGGGTTTGTCATAGCCATCCGCCGCCCCGTTGCCTCCGACGGTGTGGACGGTCTGCGTCACGCCGTCATCGGGGAAGTTTGCCTTGATCGCATCCCGATCCGCATCGTCCATCGGCTCAGGAATGCCCGCGTACACCAGGATGTGGCGACTGCACACGCCGTTGGTTCCGACAGGATCGAGCGGGAAGTCCGTCAACCCCAGCCCGCCGCCGCTCTGCGGACTCTCGCTCGCCGCCTTGCCCGCGGTGCCTGCGTCGTGGGCGTCCTTCGCGGTGCGACCCGGCCCGGACTTCAGGCCCCGCGCCGCATCGTCGTGATACCCGCCATAGATCGACTCGTCGCCGGGCTCGTCGGCGGATGTCGTCGCGGTGTTGGGATCACCCTCGAACTGGTCCAGGAAGTTCCCGCCATAGCACTGCGTGAACATCATCAACTTCTTGCTGCACTGCGGGATCAGCCGACGGATCATCTCCGCCAGTTCATCGTCGAAGATCGGCGGCTCACCCGGTGCCGTGACAGGAAGGGTGCCGTCCGTCACCGCGACCTGGGCCTGGACTGCCTGACCCGCGGACACACACAACGAACCGACCAGAACGTAACGCAGAAATGAGAGAGAGAAACCAGACATGACTCCGCTCCTGAAGTCGGCGATCCGAGAGAGCGGATCGCGTGGGCTTTGAGCGGCCGCGACACGCGTCACGTGATCCGCTCATCGCCAGACAAGCGGAGTGCTCGCTGACGCGCGCGCTCTCCCTGCAAGAAAATAACCTGAATTCCGCGTCGATCCGTGCGTGAGCGGAACCGCGTGCTGACGTTGTTCGAACCAGATGAGCGACAGCGCGATCGCCGCGCGCCGCTCCGTGCCCACGAGCACGATTGCGATAGCCCCACGCGGCACATTCGCGCGACACCGAGGTGCTCATGACCGCTGCACACGCAACCATCGCTCGCTTTGCCGCAACGCTCCTCGCGGTTTGCGGTCTCGCGCTCTCGCCCCGCGCCCGCGCCGACGACGCCACACGCGCATCCTCCCTCGCTGCGTTTCAAATCGTTGCCAAAGTCGAGGGCGTCAGCGGTCGCCCCGCGTCTCGCCCCGGCGCGTGGCTTGTCGGATTCCGCACCAGTGCCGGCGTGCGCGCCTTCGACGCCGAATCATGGCGCGAACTTCCGATCCACGCCCACCAAGTCTTCACCTCCATCGTCGCTCTCGGCGCAGATGAAGATCGCTTCGCCGTCGCCGCAGCGAATGACGGCTCACTCTGGCGACTCGAACGCTCCGCATCAGACACCCCACTCGCCAGGACGCGCCAACTCCTCGCACCCGGCGAGCGCCGGGTCGATGCCCTCGCCAGCGACGGCATCGCGCACGTCGCGTGGTATGACGATCGCGCGGCAGCAGGCGGCATCGTCAGCGTCGCCGACGCTCGCGAAGTCCTCGCCCTGCCGCTCATCCGCACCCGATCCGTTCGCGACGCCACTGACGATCCGATCGTCTTCGACGCGCTCGGCCGCGTCCTCTTCACCGGCGGCATGAATCGCGACGCCGACACCCTCGTTTGCGCCGTGCCCATCTCCGACCCCGCCAAAGCACTTCGCAGCACCAACGCCGCGGGCACGCGCAACGCAGGCATCACGCTCGCCCGCTCCGGCAGCCTTTTCGCCGTCACGACCGACCGCGACGACTATGCCGCACGCGCCATCGTTCGCCTCAGCCCCGACGGCTCGCGCCAGACCCTCATCTCCGCCGCCCGCTATCACCACACACCCGACCTCTGGCTCAGCGGCCAAAATCGTGTCCTGCTCGAAGCAGGGTTGCCCGGCGGCAATCCAGACGACACCAGTCTGCGAGCCTTCGATCTCAACGCCGACGGTTCCTCCGTCGCCGCGCCGCGCTTGCTCAACACGCGACACATGCCTCTGACCGCCGACCCCGCAAGCAATCTCTTTGTGATCCCGACCACGGAAGCCCGTGCAGCGATTCTCAACGCCATCTCTGGCGAAGTCATTCGCATCGCCGCACTTGACGACATCCACGTCGACGCTCAAGTCGACGCCGCGATGTTCGTCAGCCCCGACACGCTCCTCGTGGGCGTCGTGTCGCACTCCAAGGACGCGACCCGCACATGGCTCGTGCTGTCATCGCGCCCAGCAACCCCCGCGGCATCAACTCCATCGCCGCCCGTCAACCCGGACACCACCAAGACCGCCGACACAAAGTAAGCCGCGGCCCCGCGCCGTCGCTCCGCTTCACCGCACGCCGCGCCACAACCGCAATCGCGCCACGCCCGCCAGTGCCGCCGGAATCTGCACCAACATCTCCGCCGCCGTGATGAGCAGCACCGCCGCGAACCCCTTGCCGCCCGTCACATCCAGCGCGGCCAGCGCCACCTTCGTCCCGCCCTCGCGCGCCCCCAACATCCCCGACGGGCTGATGATCCCCAGCACGAAGTACGCGAGCGACACCAGAATCGTCTGCCCCGCAGACAAGTGAATGTCGAGAATGTGGGCCGCCACACCAAACCGTGCCGCCTGCGTGATCACATCCGCAAGTCGCAGCGCCACGCCACGAGCCAGCGTCGCCGGATGCGCGAGCATGTCAAACCCCGCGTGCAGATGCGCGATCGCGTGCGACCCGCGAACCTTCATCGCCAGCTCGCCGCTCCCAAGCACGCCCAGCCACCCACGCAGACGCGCCAGCCCCACCGGCCCCGACAGCATCCGCGCGAACACCATCAACAACGCCGCCGAGCACACGATGCCCCCGCCCGCCGCCACGATCCACGTCGCGTCCATCTGCCCGCGCCACACACTCACCCCCAGCAGCGGCACCATGATCGCGCCCATGATCAGCGTCACCGACGCGAACCATGCACCGATCGTCAGCAGCGGCACGCCGTCCCGACGATTGTGCATGAAGAACCGAAACAGAAGCCCCAGTTTGAACGGCAGATACCCCAGCAGCACCGCGACCATGTGCGTCGCCTGAACATCAACCATCTTCAGCGGCTTCACCGGCCGAATGCCGTTCCAGAACATCGCGCCGTTGAGCACGAGCGACAACAGCGACAGCCCCACCAGCGCCGCGACAAGCGCCGGGTCCGCTTCGCGCAGCCGCTCAAGTTGCTCCCGATTCTCCGGCCGCAGCGCGCCGTGAATGCACCACGCCAGCAAACCAATCCCCACGCCAAAACCCAGCAGCTGCAACGCCACCTTCAGCGGATGACGGGCCGGGCGAGGTGCGTGCGGAACGGCGGACATGGGCCCGAGGATATCGCGCGTTCGGACCACGCGAACGCTGGGCATCGCCTCCATTTCTGCCGATAATCTGCCGACGAGAACTGCCGCTGAAATGGAGTCTGCTGATGTCGAACCCCTATCCCCTCCTCTTCCGCCCCATCTACAAGGACAAGGTCTGGGGCGGCCGCTCTCTCGAAAAGATCGGCAAGTCGCTCCCCCCCGCGCTCAACATCGGCGAAGCCTGGGAACTCGCCGACCTCGACGCCACCAGCGTCAGCGGCGGCGGCGGCGGTGCCGCGCACTCCATCATCGACAACGGTCCCCTCGCCGCCAAACCCCTCCGCGACGCGATGCGCACGTGGGGCCCGTCATTCATGGGCACCGCGAAACCGACATCCTCCGGCGCGTTCCCACTCCTCGTCAAGTTCCTCGACGCCCGCGAAAATCTCTCTGTTCAAGTTCACCCAAGCCCCGCCTACGCCGCCGCACATCGCGATGCCCACCTGAAAACCGAGTCGTGGTACATCCTCGCCGCCGAGCCCGGTGCCGTCATCTACAAGGGCGTCAAGCCCGGCGTCTCCCGCGACGCCTTCGCCGCCCACATCAAGAACAACTCCGTCGCCGACGACATGATCGCCATCCCCGCCGTCGTCGGCGAGATCCACAACCTCCCCAGCGGCACATGCCACGCCCTCGGCGCGGGCGTCCTCGTCGCCGAGATTCAAACCCCTTCCGACACCACCTTCCGCGTCTTTGACTGGGGTCGCGTCGGACGCGAACTCCACATCGATCAGGCCCTCGCCTGCATCGACTTCGGCCCCGCGCCACAAGGCTCGCGCCTCGCCCCCGGCCAGCACCGCGGTCGCCTCGTCACCACTGACTTCTACACCATCGAAGAAGCCCGCCCAACTCGCGCCCAGCGCGTGCCGCTCCACGTCACCGGCGGCCCCACCATTCTCATGCTCCTCCGCGGCGACGGCTCGCTCGAATCCAACTCAAACGCACACGCCGCTGTGCCGCTCCGCGCCGGCCAGACCGCGCTCCTCCCCGCCACACTCACCTCGTCGTCCGTCTTCGTCGCCGGCAACGACGCGACGCTCCTTCTCACGGGTGTCTAGGCTCTGTCTGACGGATCATTTGGCGGCCCGGATCTCCGAGCCGGGCCGTTTGAGCACGCAACATCTCAAACCGTCCAGCATGATTTCAAGACCTGTGCCATCGGTCGCGATCCCTCCGACAAAGTCTGGTGCGAATGCCATTGGAACTTTGGCCGCGACAGTCAAACATGCCGCATGTGCCGCATGTGCCGACTGCGCCGTCTGCGCCGCCTGCGCGGCCTCACCGATCGCGCCGCGCCCTTCCGCGCCGCCGCGCCTCCGCGCCGATTTCCTCCGATGAATCAGGGGAATGCTCCGCGTGCTGCTCAGACATGCCCGCCCCGGGATGGTGCTGTCATTGCCCATCTTCCATCCGCGCGCCCGCGACATCGTGCTGCTGCGCGCCGGCGTCGAGCTCGACGCCCAGCACATCGCCAAACTCCGCGAACTCCGCATCCGCGAAACCTGGATCCACTACCCACAGTTCAGCACCATCGAGCAATACGTCTCCCCCGCTGTTCACGAAGCCTGTCACTACGTCACACACACCATCTCCGACGCGCTTGAGAACGCCCGCTCCAACGCACACGCCCGCCTCGACTACTACCGCTACAAGCGCGCCATCTCGCAACTCCTTGAAAAGTTCGCCGCCCATCCCGTCGCCGCGCTCTTTGTCCAGGACATCGGCGACGACGGCGAGCCCGCCATCCGCCACGCCAGCACCGTCTGCCTTCTCAGCCTCCTCATGGGGCTCAAACTCGACTTCTACCTTGTCCGCGAACGCGCCCGACTCGCCCCTCACCTCGCCACCGACATCAGCAACCTCGGCGTCGGCGCGATGCTCGCCGATGTCGGCATGATGCACCTCGATCCCGACACCCTCCGCCGCTGGAACACCCACGCCGACGAGAACGACCCCGCCTGGCGCGCCCACGTCCTCCGCGGCTTCGCGATGGTCCGCGATCAGGTTGAGCCCTCCGCCGCCGCCGTCGTCCTCCACCACCACCAGTCCTTCGCTGGCGACGGCTTCCCCAAAGTGCGCCGTCGCACCGAAGAACCGCTCCCGCTTCATGCCCGCGAGATTCACATCTTCGCTCGCATCGCCGCCGCCGCCGACCTCTTCGCTCGCCTGCGCCACCCCGCGCACGCTCCCGGCTCCGACGATCTCAAAACACCCTCCATCCCCGTCGCCCGCGCCCTCAAAACAATTCTCTCCTCGCCCCTCCGCGAGCGCCTCGACCCCGTCGTCTTCATGGCCCTCATGACCGTGTGCCCGCCATACCCGCCCGGCACACTCGTCCGCCTCAGCAACGCCGTCGAGGGCGTCGTCACCCAGTGGCACCCCGAAGACCCCTGCAGACCCACCGTCGAGACCCTCGTCGACTTCGCCCACACGTCGCGCGCCCAGGAACGCCCGCAGCGCTTCATCCTCCGCCGCAGCCACGACCTCTTCATCACCCACGCCGACGGCATCGACGTCAGCAACGACAACTTCTATCCCGCCGTCCCCGGCGAGTTTGACCTCTCGCGCGTCAGCCGCATGATGCGCAACCGCGCCGAAGAACTCGAACAGGCCGCCCACCCCGCAAAACCCGACGCCGACGCCGGCCCCGCGCTCCCCGGAACGCCCGTCGCCGAGTGACTCCGCCCGCGCCAATCCACCTTCCGAACAACCCAAATATCTCCCAAACCGCTTGACAAGGCGGCCTGAATCGACTTTCCTAGCCCACGCCCCTCGACCCCAATGGCCGATGGTGTGCATCGCTTTCGCCGCGCATTGCATCACACCAGTGCCCGACGCCCACCCCGCCCACGTCCTTCCTCTACCTGTAGAAATGAGCACCGCGGCCGATGGCCAAACGCCCTTCCACAAAATCCAAAGCCGCCTCCAGCGACGCCGACGCCGCACCCTTCGCCGCCACCGGTGACACCGCCGCCGCCGCCAAGCCCGCCGCCGGTGGTCGCTCCGCAGGCCGCAGCTCCGGCCGCGGCAAGATGCAGTCCTACACCGCCGGCGCCGCCAAGGGCAAAGACCTCGTCATCGTCGAGTCGCCCAGCAAGGCCAAGACGATCAACAAATACCTGGGCGCCAAATACGTCGTCATGGCGTCGATCGGTCACATCCGAGACCTCCCCAGCCGCAACCCCAAGGGCGTCAAGAGCCCCGTCCCCGGCGTCGACCTCAAGCACGACTTCAAGCCCACCTACGTCGTCAGCGAGGACCGCGAGAAGATCATGTCCGATCTCAAGCGGGCCAGCAAAGACGCCATGACCACCGGCGGCACCGTCTGGTTCGCCACCGACTTGGACCGCGAGGGCGAAGCCATCGCGTGGCACCTCGCCCAGGAACTCGGCATCGCCAGCAAGGACGCCAAGCGCGTCATGTTCGCCGCCATCACGCAGGCCGAAATCGAACGCGCCTTCCACAACCCGCACCCGATCGACGAAGATCGCGTCAACGCCCAGCAGGCGCGACGCATCCTCGACCGCATCGTCGGCTATCAAGTCTCGCCGCTGCTCTGGAAGAAAGTCGCCCGCGGCCTCAGCGCGGGGCGCGTCCAGAGCGTCGCCGTCCGCCTCGTCGTCGAACGCGAACGCGAGATTCGCGCCTTCGTCCCCGATGAATACTGGGAGATCGAAGGCTCGTTCACCGCCGACCTCGCCAAGGCCGCGGGTCTCGTGCCGCAGATCGAGAAGTTCCTCGCCGGCAAGGACGAGAAGGGCCTGCCACCCACGCAAAAGGCCATCGCCCAGTGGATCAACGAGCACGGCGGATTCAGCGCCGAACTCGTCGAAGTCGCCGGCAAAAAGCCCGAGATCACCGGCAAGACCGGCGAAGAACTCGACGCCCTCGCCCGCGCCATCGCCACCAAGGCCGGCCTCAGGGACATCAAGACCTCGCTCCGCGAAGACCCCGAGGCCCGCGGCCCCGCCAAGTTCCTCCGCCGCATCACCGGCACCGTCGATGCCGGCGCGACCTACACCGTCGACTCGATCGAAACCAAACGCATCTCCTCGCGCCCCACCGCGCCCTTCATCACCTCCACACTCCAGCAGGCCGCCTCCAGTCGCCTCGGCTTCGGCGCGCAGCGCACCATGCGCACCGCCCAGTCGCTCTATGAAGGCGTCGACATCCCCGGCGAAGGCCCGGTCGGTCTCATCACCTACATGCGTACCGACTCGACGCACCTCTCCAAGGACGCGCTCGACATGGCGCGCTCCTACATCCAGCGCGAGTTCGGCGACAAATACCTCCCCGACAAGCCCAACTTCTTCACCAGCAGCAACAAGGACGCGCAGGAGGCCCACGAAGCCATCCGCCCCACGAGCCTCAACTACCCGCCCTCCAAAGTCCGCCGCGCCCTCAACGACGATCAGTTCCGTCTTTACTCGCTCATCTGGGAGCGCTTCGTCGCCTGCCAGATGATGCCCGCGCAGTGGGACTCCACCGCCGTCCTCCTCCGCGGCGGCAGCGACAAGAGCGTGCTCTTCCGCGCCACCGGGCGCATCCTCGTCTTCGACGGCTTCTACAAAGTCGCCGGCATCCCCAAGGGCGGCGAAGAACAAACCCTCCCCGCGCTCAAGGAAAAGCAGCCCGTCGCGCCCATCTCCATGCGCCCGACGCAGAAGTTCACCAGCCCCCCGCCTCGCTACACCGAAGCGGGCCTGATCAAAGTGCTCGAGTCCGAAGGCATCGGCCGCCCCTCCACCTACGCCTCGATCATCAGCGTCATTCAGGATCGCAAGTACGTCGAGCAGCGCGAACGCCGCTTCTACGCCTCCGACCTCGGCGAGGTGGTCACCGATAAACTCATCGAAGCGATCCCCGACATCATGGACTTGGGTTACACCCGCGAGATGGAGAACAAACTCGACAAGATCGAGGAAGACCACCTCGACTGGATCGACATGCTCCACAAGTTCTACGGCCCGTTCACCAAGGCCCTCGAACTCGCCGAGAAATCCCTCGTCCACGCCAAGGCCGAGAGCACGCCCGCGCCCTACCCCTGCCCCACCTGCAACAGTACCACCGTTTACAAGTTCGGCAAGAACGGCAAGTTCCTCTCCTGCTCCACCTATCCCGAGTGCAAGTACGCCAGCCCCGTCGACAAGGACGGCAAGCCCCGACCCGCCGTCGAGACCGTCGACGTCGCCTGCCCCAAGTGCGGCAGTGCGATGACCAGGCGCACCGGCCGCTTCGGCGTCTTCCTCGGTTGCTCGCGCTACGGCGACAAAACCACCCCTTGCGACGGCATCCTCAACGTCGACAAAAAGGGCAAGGTCGTCGCACCCAGCACCAAGCCCGTGCTCACCGATCTCCCCTGTCCAACCTGCGAAGCGCCCATGAACCTCCGCGGCGGCGTCCGCGGCCCCTGGCTCGGCTGCTCTCGCTTCCCCAAGTGTCGCGGCCGCGGCAAGTGGAACGACCTGCCCGAAGATCGGCGCAAGGCCCTCGAACTGCAACTGCTCAACCACGAGAAGGCCAACCCCGTGCCGATCATCAAGACCATGACCGGCAAGCCGCTCACCGACGCCAAAGGCAAGCCGCTCGCCGACGCCCCCGATGTCAACCGCCTCGCGGGCCTCGACGCCCCCGGCGGCGATGGCACCGCCAGCACCGCCCCCGCCGACACACTCGAAGCCGTCGCAGATGAGTTGGGTGTGTGACCAAGGAGTTTCTCTTCAGTTTTTGATGATTTTTACTTGGCGAACCGAAATGGTCGATGTATCGTATGAACACGTCCAAATCGCCGTGATGGCGTAACGCCGACCGGCAAGTCCCGCAGCCAGCTTGCTGGCTGCGGTTGTTTTTGGTATGTATTATTGACCAATGCGGATTCTGTATGTCGACGAGTCCGGGGATACGAACCCTCTCAAGCTCAGCGACACGGCATCCCAACCAGTGCTCGTCGTCGGGAGTGCCGCCGTCGACGCCGCCCGCCTTGAATCGCTCACGCGACAATGGGTGGACCTAAAGAAACGCTTCTTTCCCGGACTGTGCGACCCCGCTGCAACCGGGCGCTGGAGTTGGCAGACCGCGGAGATCAAAGGTACGGATTTGCGACGAGCCATTCGGCAGAACAGTCGTCGCGAACGCCGACAAGCGATCGGGTTCTTGGACAGGACATTCGACCTGGCTGACGCTCACAGCGTTCGCCTCGCCAGTCGCGTCTGGATCAAGGATCCGGGCGCGCGTTTCGACGGGCGTGCCGTCTATACGAGTTCCGTCCAGTGGCTTTGCGAGCGATTCGACGCGTCGCTGCAATCCCCGACGGACTCCGGCTTCGTGATCGCCGATTCACGGACGCCGGGACCAAACGCAATTTTGTCACACAGTGTGTTCACACAAAAGTTTCGTGCCACGGGCGATGCGTACCCGCGGATCATCGAGACGCCGGTCTTTGGTCACAGCCAAAATCACGCGGGGCTCCAGATCACCGATATCGTTCTCTCCGGCGTGACCGCGCCGATCTGCACGCACTTCTTCTTGAGCGGTCGGATCGCGAATCAGCACCTTCACGTTCGTTACGCCGATCTCGCTCAGCGATACACCCTTCGATTGCTTGATCTTCATGCTCGACCATCTGCCGCGACTGAGACCACCTCGGAACGCAAAGCACTCGATTGGGATCTCTCTGTCTCCGATCCGGTGACAAAACGCGGCCACATGCACCTTCGCGCGGCGTACTCCGCCCAATAGGCAACCCTGCGCACTGATCGACCGGGCGCTCGCCGCCGACGCTCAAAGCTTTCACCCACCGCGTCTTTCAAATCAGATTCTGCCGGGTTCCACGATCATCCGAGTCTTCGAGGATGATCGTGCTGAGTCCTTGCACTTCCTGCCTTGAACCGTCCGTCTCTTCATCTCTGCCTCACGGCTTTCGCTGCGCAGCAGCGCACGACCGTTGCCCGCCCCCGGATCGTGAGGCTCTGCGAACTCCGCGTTCCAACCCACGCCACGGCTCGATCAACGTGGACCGTGCATCATCCGATCGCGCCGCAGCGATGGCGTAGTGCTGCCCTCACACACTCTTGACGCTTCTTTCCCTTGTTCGGGCCTGTGTTCGGGGTTGTATCGCCACATCGGCGCGGTACGCTGTGGTCGGCGCGTCTCTGCCGCGCCGTTTTCCGTACCGCTGCTCCCGGAGGGGTTATGACCATCTCTCGTGTTCCGTCGCCGACCAACGCGGCATGTTTCATCCTCGCCGCTGGCGCGGTCCTCTCGGCCGCGTCACTCGCCCTCGCACAAAACACCATCCGCGCGGCCATGCTCTCGGGCAGCGATGCCGTGCCCGGCGTCGGCAGCGGCGCACTCTTCCTCGGCTCTTCGACCGGCGCGGTGCTGCTCGATGACTTCCTCGACGGCCGCGTCGCGTTCGCGGGCAAGACCACCGGCACGCCCGCCAGCGGCATCTGGCGCGAGGCACTCTCGCCGACCACCGGCATCCTGTCCGCCGTCGTGCTCCAAGGCGATCCGACGCCGGGCGCGAGCGGCGGCACGTTCGGCGCGCTCGACAACACGCGGCTTGTCGGCTCCGACAACGGCCATCTCGCGTTCAGCCACCAGACCGCGCTCGCCGGTTCGCCCATCGGCCTGTGGACGCACGACGCCACGACCCTCAGCCTCTTCGCCTTCACCGGCCAGGCATCGCCCACCTCGCCCGCGGGAACCTGGAATCTGAACTTCATTCTGTGGCCCACCGCGATGTCGCGGGCTGGTTCGCTCGCCGCCGTCACCGCGTTCGCGTCCGGCGGCACATACCTCGGCGCGTTCAGCGGCAGCGCGACAACACCCGGCACCATCACAATGTGCGCTCGCACCGAGTTGTCGCTGACCGATGGGTTCGCGAGTTTCAGCACGCCGCAGATCAGGAGCGACGGCCACTTCGCGCTGCCCGCGTCGGTGCGTGTCGGCGGGACGACCAAGTCGGGCCTCTTCAGCGGCGCGTGCGGCACCTTCGCGCCGATCGTGCTCAGCGGCGATGTGATTCCCGCGAACCTCGGGCTGCTGAGCGGCTCGCTCTTCTTGTTCCCGACCAATCTCGGCGCGTCGGACGGCACGGTCGCGTTCATCAGCAACATCAGCGGCGGCGGCGTGACGATCTCCAGCGACACCGCGTTGTGGCGCGTCGACGCGGGCGTGTTCACGCTCGTCGCACGCGAGGGCGAGCAAGTGCCCGGCCTGCCGAGCGGCACACTCTTTGGCGACTTCAAAACCGGCGGCGTGGTCGGGCCGATCGCCAGCAAGAGCGGCGATGTCGCGTTCGCGGGGTTCCTCACCGGGCCCGCGGTCACGACGCAAAACAACCGCGCGATCATCCGCAACGTCGGCGGCACGACAACGGTGGTGCTGCGCAGCGGCCAGACGCCGCCGGAGTACGCCTCGGGCACGATCCAGTCGTTTGGAAGCGGGCTCGCGATGAACGACGCCGGGCAGTTGTGCGTGGGCGCGACGATCGCATCGCCGCCGGTCGGTCGTGGCGGCGGCGTGTTCATCACCGCGACTTCGGGCGGCACGCCGACGCTGTTGTTCGAGTCGGGCCTGTCGTGGTCGGTGCGCCCCGGCGTCACTGCGACGATCGGCGTCGCAACCACGGATGTGCTGACCTCGGGCGGCACGGACGGACTGCCGCGGAACTGGAACAACCGCGGCGCGCTGGCGTTCCGCGCGCCGTACTCGATCGGCGCGACCGGAGAGAGCGGCAGCGGCGTGTTTATCGTCGCGCCGCCCGTGTGCCGCGCGGATTTCAACGGCGACGGCTTCCTCGACTTCACCGACTTTGATGACTTCGTCACGGCGTTCGAGGCGGGGCTGGCAATCTCCGACTTCAATGGCGACGGGTTCCTCGACTTCACCGACTTTGATGACTTCGTCGCGGCGTTCGAGAGTGGGTGCTGAGACACTCGATCGCCAGCGCGTGTTTGCGCCGTGTGAAATCTCCGTAAGACCGCATTGACATTGAACTCCGCGAGACTCCCGAGAGGTACGGTTGTTCGCGACGGAGCAGTTCCGTCGCATACCGATGGGAGGCGATCGTGTCGATCCGCGCTTTGAACGTGATTGAATTCTGTCGTTCGGTCGTCGCGGATCGCGGCGTCATTCTGACGGCGTGCGTCGCCGGACTGCTGTGCGGCGCGTGTTCGCGGGCCGCGGCGGATGTGCTTGAGATTGTGGCATCGCGCGACAACACGCTCTATCACGATCCGAGCGGGGCGATTTCCAACGGTGCGGGGCCTTATGTGTACGCCGGACGCACGCTGAGGAACTCGTCGCTCTACCGAAGGACTCTGCTGGGATTCGATGTTTCCGCGATTCCCGACGGGGCGCAGATCACCGATGTCCGCCTGCGCCTCACGATGTCGCAGACGATCGCGGGCGATGTCGTGGTCGGCGTGCATCGGGTGCAAGCCGACTGGGGCGAGGGAGCCAGCAACGCGGGCGATCCTGGCGGCGGCGGCACGGCCGCGGAGGCGGGCGACGCAACGTGGCTTCATGCATTCTCGCCGGGTGTGCAATGGACGACGCCGGGCGGTGATTTTGACGCCGCGCCGCTGACGAGCACGGTGATCGGAGCGAGCGGCGCGTACGAGTGGCCGTCGACCGGATCGCTGATCGCGCTGGTTGAGTCGTGGCGAGACGCGCCGGGCCAGAACTTCGGAGTGTTGCTGCTGGGCGATGAGGCCCAATCGGGGAGCACGAAGCGATTTGCGAGTCGTGAGCACCCAGAGTCCGCCGATCGCCCGCGCTTGATCATCACCTTCGAGAACTGCCCGGCCGACTTCAACGGCGACGGCTTCCTCGACTTCACCGACTTTGATGATTTCGTCGGCGCGTTCGAAGCCGGCGCGGCGAGCGCGGACTTCAACGGCGACGGGTTCCTCGACTTCACCGACTTCGACGAGTTCGTCGGAGCGTTCGAGGCGGGATGCTGAGGAGGAAGGCGCGCGGCTTGGCGCGCTGAGATGGGCCGATGAGTTCCGCACTTCGCCCCCTTCCGCCGGGAGGGGGCGTTTTCTTGCGCGCGATGGAGACGCGAGGCGGATGCAGGCGACTGATGTCGCGCGTGCTGGATCGCGGAGTGATTTGCGCGTGCGGCCCCTCATCCCCGGCTGCGCCGGACCTTCTCCCCGCCCGTCCGGGGGCGGGGAGAAGGTGGCGGAGTCGGACGTTCTGCTGGCGGCGGATGTCGCGCGTGCTGGATCGCTGAGCGATGCGCGTGTGCGGCCCCTCATCCCCGGCTGCGCCGGACCTTCTCCCCGGCCCGAGGCGGGCGGGGAGAAGGTGGCGGAATCGGACGTTGTGCTGGCGAGGCGGATGCAGGCGCGTGCCGCGTCGCGCGCAATGCACGCGCTGTCGTTGACGCGCAGACGCTGCAGGACTTCGAAGGATTCAGGGAGCGCGCGGCGGGCGAGGTTTCTGGCGCGCTGTTCAGAGGCGGCGGCGACGCGCTCGATGATGAGCGCG
>Ga0164290_1000612_pt1 | contig 102016 bp, 85 predicted proteins | sample Micstemetagenome_FD_108782 | JGI IMG/M metagenome (GOLD analysis project Ga0164290, IMG submission 108782) | Contaminated culture microbial community from soil near Moab, Utah, USA - Microcoleus steenstrupii SON62 (Illumina Assembly) | ecosystem: Environmental > Terrestrial > Soil > Soil crust...
ACCTCGCCGACGTCCTCGGCCGCGTGCAGGATCACCCGGCGAACGCGATCGACGAGCTGCTGCCCGGCGCCTGGGCCGCCGCGGGCTGAGCCGCTGTCAGGACGCCGTCCGCCGGACGGTTACTTTCAACTCGGGAAGTCCGCGGATCGCCTCGCGGCCGTCGAGGACGTCCATGTCCCGCGTCGCGTACCGATCACGGAATCGTACGGTCGGCCGACGTCGCGCGAGGAGTTCCTCTCGAGGCAGTTCCTCTCTGGCGCATGTATTCGTGCGCGCGGCCGCGGCCTCGGGACATGGACTATGACAGCGTTACACTTCTTCGATGGCTGAAAGCTCCGAGGAGCATCCCCGTTCCTCACGCCTCGCGCGCAGGCACGCGCCGTGACCCGGTGAGCGCTTCCTGCGTTTAGACGCCGCGCGGCCCCCCAGCGCACGCGTCGCGGGGCCGACGCTCGGCAGCGCCCCTCCGGCACCTCGCGGATGCGCGAGCCCGTCGGGTTCTGCCGGAGCACGAAACTTGTTTGCCCAAACGGGTGCCCGCGCGTACGTCCGCGCCTCACGCCGCAGTAGCCGGGGAGCGGCATAGTGCTCACGGTAGGGTCACCTTCACCTTGCGACCGTCCGGGCCCTTCCCGAGCAGCACGAGCTCGTACAGGCCGAGCATGGTTCGGAGCAAAGACGAAGACCCGTCGTGTCCGAAGCGGCGCCGTTGACCTTCCAAATAGCTCGGGGCGTGCTTGTTGAACCGTCGCAGAAAGAACGCGATCTCCTTCGCCTCGTCCATCTTGCCCTCGAAGAATTGCCGCGGGCTCAGGACTGTCACGCTCCGCTCGCGACCGTACTTGCGAACGGGCTTCTTCTCGTCGAAAGATCCATCCGTCTTGAGGCCCTCGACGGAGATCGAAGGGACACCTCGTTCATGCGCCGCGTCCACTATGGCGCGGTCGGCGTCCCCACTTCGTTCGGCGCCGGGCTTCTTTGCCATCGTCGGATACCAACCGGCGAGAAGCCTGTCCTTCACGAACCAGAGGAATGCGCGCGTGAACGCACGCTCGAATGTTTTCCCATCTGGCATGCTCGGCGGCGAGCACTAAAGGATCTTTTCAAGCAGCTCGCTGTGAAGCGACCACGTCGTCAGGTTGTTCTTCGACAGGTGCATCCCGAGCAGAAGCGCGTCGCGGGCGCGCGCGAGACGGTAGGTCGTCTTGGCGTGATCGAACGCTGCGTCACCGTGCAGCTGCACCAGTTCCTCGACCTGGCGAAAGTCGTGCATTGAGTGCAGATCGAGCAGCACGTTCGTGTCGACTACGGCGACCGGACGGAGGGACTTGGTGCGCTTGAACATTCGCCCATGCCACGACATCGCCGCCCGGCGCTGACGTCAAGATTCGGCCGGACGTCGGACGTGGGCCGCGACGCAGAGGTAGCTCGCAGCGGCGTGGAACAGCGGGCCGACAAGTTCTGGCCCCGCGGCTCGGCGGGTTCGACCCGGAGGTTGCTCGAGCATTGGCTGCTCGCCTCCAAGGATGACGCCCCCGCCGGGATGGGCGCTACCTTCTCCCGCCGCGACGGCATCGCCGAGGCTCCGCGCGATTTTCCTGTGTGCCGCTCGATCGACGCCAGCGGACGACGTCCCGAGCAGAGACAGACGACCACGCGAGGTCCGCGCGCTGATGGCCATCGCGCCGCCTGCTGCACGGGTTCGCGTGCGTAAGGGTGAGCGGCTTCGAACGGGGTGTCTGGCCGTGCGTTCTGTCGGCAGGAGGGATCGACGGCGGAGGGCGCGGGGCCGACCCTACGGGAAGCGCTGCGCCGTCCGAGCGAGCCACTCGTCACGGTCGGGCCACGCGTCGGCCGTCTTCTGCGCTCGGTACTCTGCCGACCATTTCGCGCGCATCCGCCGTCGCGCGACGAAGTACGCGAGCACGCCCGGCGCGAGGAGCGGGGCGGCCGAGAGCACCGCGGCGATCGCGAGGGTGAAGGCGCTCACGAGGTACGTGCCGGACGAAGAGACGCCGAGCAGCGGCCAGTAGCCCAGCGCATGCGCGGCGCCGCCGAGCCATGCCGCCACGAGGCTCGCCGCCATGGTCGGGAGCGCCACCCGGCGCCGCAGCTGCTTCGTGCGCGCGAGGAGGTCGCGGATGGCCGTCGTCTCGAGGTCGATCGAGCGAGGGGCCTCGTCGCGGTAGACGCTCGCGGCCTTCGCGTGCGGGGGCTCCGGCATGCTTCGCAAAGGTACGCGACGGGAACGCTCCGGCCGCAGAAGCGCTTCCCGCCCTCCCTTCCCCTTCCCCTTCCCTCCAGGCGCCGCGCCTACCCGCGCCCGGCGACGAGTCGCTTCACCTGGTCGCGTCGCATATCGAAGCGCTTCGCGAAGGGTGCGCGCACCGTCTCGAGCACCGCGTCTTCCGCCACGCTCGGATGGCCGCACCGGAACGGCGGCGCCGGGTCGTACTCGAGCTCGAGCTGCGCCTCCTTCGCACGCGTCTCACCCGCCACCTCCGCGATGATCCGGAGCCCGAAGTCGAGGCCCGCCGTCACCCCTCCTGCCGTGATGCGGTTCCGGTCGACGACGACGCGTCCCTCCGCCGGGCGCGCGCCGAACATCGGCAGGAGCTCTCGGAACGCCCAGTGCGTCGTCGCCTCGTAGCCTTCGAGGAGCCCGGCGGCTCCGAGGAGCAGCGACCCCGTGCATACCGAGGTCACCCACCGCGCGCGGCTGCCCTGATCGCGGAGAAACCCGAGCACGCCCTCGTCTTCCATCAGCGCGATCTGACCGAAGCCGCCCGGCGCGAAGAGCACGTCGAGTGGCGGGCAGGCGTCGAACGAGGTCGAGGCGACGAGCCCGAGCCCCGAATCGGCACGCACGATCCCGGCCGACTTCCACACCGTGTGCACTTCCGCATCGTCGATGCGACGGAACATCTCGAAAGGCGCGGTGAGATCGAGCTGCGTGAGATCGGGATAGAGGAGAAGGCCAATCTGGAGCGTCATGCCGTAGAGCGTGCACTCTGCGGCCGGTGGCAGCCATGACAGCGATCGTCTAATTTCTGCCACATGCCGACGACGCGTTCCGCTCGCCCTCGAGCCTCGCAACGCGCCCCACGCGTCCAGCGCCCCCGCCGCGTCGTCATGGTCGCCTTCCCTGGCGTCCAGACGCTGGACCTCACCGGACCCGCCGAGGTCTTCGCCGCGGTCACCGGGGAGCGCCCCGCGTCCGCGTACGAGGTCCTCGTCGCGTCCGTCGGCGGCGCGCCCGTCGCGAGCAGCTCCGGCTGCACGATCGTGACGCGCGAGCTCCTTCGCATCACCCCGCGCGCGAGCGACATCGTGCTCGTCTGCGGTGGTCCGGAGGCAGCCATCCGCCACGCGATCCGCGACGACGCGCTGCGTGCGTGGCTCGTGCGCGCGGCGCGTGTCGCCCGCCGGATCGGCTCGGTGTGCTCCGGCGCGTTCGTGCTCGCGCATGCCGGCATCCTCGATGGTCACCGCGTCGCGACGCATTGGTCGTCGTGCGATCGCCTCGCCGCATACCGTCCCGCGCTGCGCGTCGATCGCGACGCCATCTTCGTCGAGGAAGGACGAATCTGGACGTCTGCCGGCGTCACGACCGGCATCGACATGGCGCTCGCGATGGTCGAGGCCGACCATGGGCGAGCCGTGGCCGATGCCATCGCCGCGCGTCTCGTGCTGTATGCGCGCCGTCCCGGGTTCCAGTCGCAGTTCAGCGATGCGCTCGTCGCGCAGACGTCGGCCTCCGACCCGCTCGGGCCGGCCATCGCATGGGCGCGCACCCACCTTCGCGATGCCGAGCCCGAGACGCTGGCCCGCCGCGCAGGGCTGTCGCTTCGCACGTTCCACCGGCGGTGCCTCGACGTTCTCGGCACGACGCCGGCGAAGCTCATCGAGAAGCTGCGCGTCGAGCACGCGCGCACGCTGCTCGTGACGGCCGACGCGCCGGCGAAGACGCTCGCCGCAACCGCGGGCTTCGGAAGCGTGGCGCGCATGAATCGCGCGTTCGCGCGCGTCCTCGGCGTTCAGCCTCGCGACTACGCGCGCATGTTCGGTCCGCGCACGGCTTGATCCGCTACGCTGCTGCGCTCGTCACCGACCGCTTTCGCAGCCACGTTGCGACGACGCCTAGCGGAACGAGCGGCACGAACAGCGCGAACGTGACGAGCCCGACGGCGAGGCCGGCGACGGACGCCGCCGCGAACGCCGCGACGTCCGCTGCCGACGCCTTCTCGGGCGCCGGTTGCACGAACCGCCGACGAACCTCGCCGACGGTCGCGTCGAGCAGAGGCTCGAACGGCTCGCCGTAGAGCGTCTTGCACCGCCTTCCGCGAACGAACGCCGCGAAGACTCGGCGGGGCGCGCTCAGGAGACCCGCCGCGAGGCCTCCGAGGTTCAGCACCCAGGCCGCGGCGAACCCTTTGCAGCCCGCAGCGATCTCCCATGCCGAAATCTCGAACTCCCCGATCGTGTCCGTGTCGTAGCCGGTGAGCACGTGATGGAGGTCGTGGAACCGAACGGCCGCCACGCGCGACTTCGTGTTCGGGAACGGGAACGGCACCGGTCCGAGCTTGAAGTCCACCCACGCGTCGTCGTAGCCGCCCGTCTCGCCGAAGCCATTCGCGTCGAAGTAGAGGGTGCGCGCCGCGCGCATCGTCAGGTCGCTCGCATAGGGAACGTGCATGGCCGCCTCCAGTGAGTGCAGTCAGTGACTGTACTCATCATGTTGGGCCCAAAGCGTGCGCGGTCAAGGACCGAGTTTGCACATTCGGTGAGCGCGCTCATATCCTACCCGCCGTGGCGGCGCGGATCCGGCGGACGAGGGCGGCACCGATGGCGCGCGCCGACCGCCGTGCGGATACCCGAGAGCGAATCCGGGCCGCGACCTGGGAGCTCTTCACGACGCTCGGCTACGACGCGACCACGACGCAGGCGATCGCCAAACGCGCGGGCGTCGCTTCGGGCACGGTGTTCGTCCACGCGAGCGACAAGGCCGACCTCCTCTTCCTCGTCATGCACGACCGGCTCTCGGCAGCCGTCGAGGAGAGGTTCGCGTCTCTCCCCAGTGACCTTCCGACGCTCGACCGGCTCATGCACGTCTTCACGGGGCTCTTTCGGATGTACGCCGAGCACCCGGACGTGGCCGCCGCCTTCGTGCGGAGCTTCCCGGGCGCGAAGGGCCCGAACGCGCAACGCATGATGACGATGACGTTCGGCTTCCTGCATCGCATCGCGCTGCTCCTCGGCGAAGGGCAAGCGCGCGGCGAGCTCGCGCGCGACGTCGAGCCCATTCTCGCCGCGCAGAACGTGTTCGCGCTCTACTTCATGGCGCTCATCACGTGGATCGGCGGGCACGCGACGCTCGACACGGCGCTCAGCCCGATCCTCCGTGAGGCGCTCGCGCTGCAGATCCGCGGCCTCCGTCCGTAGCGCCTTGTAGGTGAAGGGCCTGCGCACGGCGCATCCCGCGCACCAAACTGCGTCGCTCGGCGCGCGAGGTCTGGCGCCGAATCCCGATGCGGATAGTATCCCGATCGGGACATCGCGCAGGAGCGGCGTCCGAGGAGAGATCGCACGCGATGAGCGCTTACGCTCTGACCCACGAGAGCCTGCGGGGCGACGTACCTCCGGCCGGAACGACCATCGGCCCGTACCGCGTCGAGAAGACGATCGGCGCCGGCGGGCTCGGCGTCGTGCTCGAGGCCGTTCACGTGACGACCGGCAGGCGCGTCGCGATCAAGGTCCTGCCACTCCGCGCGGCGGCCGACCCCGAGGCGGTCGTTCGGTTCCGCCGCGAGACGCGCGCGGCCGCGAAGATTGGGAGCGACCACGTCGTTCGCGTGATCGATTCAGGCGACCTCGATTCCGGTCTTCCCTACCTCGTCATGGAGCACCTCGAGGGCACGTCACTCGCGGAGCTCCTCGAGCAGGCCGCTCCGCTCCGCGTCGACGACGTCGTCGACTGGGTGCTGCAGGCCATTCACGGCATCAAAGAGGCGCACGCGCTCGGGATCGTTCATCGCGACCTGAAGCCGGCGAACTTGTTCCTCGCGCCCCGCGCGTCGGGACCGCGCATCGTGAAGGTGCTCGACTTCGGCGCTGCGAAGGTGACGGACGGGTCGCCGCTCGACGCCGAGACGGGCGGCTCGGTGACGGTCGCGACGTCGCTCATCGGCTCGCCGCGGTACATGGCGCCCGAGCAGATCCGCTCGGCGCTCGAGGTCGACGCGCGTGCCGACGTCTACGCGCTGGGCGCGACGCTGCACGAGCTGCTCACGGGCAAGCCGCTCTTTGCTGCAGACACGCTCGCGCGCATCTTCGCGCAGGTGCTGTGGGACGTGCCGGAGCCCGTGTCGAACGGGCGCCCGGACGTGCCGAGCGGCCTCGATGCGGTGGTCGCGCGCTGCCTTGCGAAGGACCGCAGCGAACGGTTTCCGTCGGTGAAGGAGCTCGCCGCCGCGCTCGCGCCGTTCGCTTCACCCGCGGGACGCCTTCTCGCGGCCGAGCTGACGGGCGCGACGGAGGAGGCTTCGGCACACGCAGACGCGCTCGCGGCGGCGCCGAGCGCGGAGCGGACGGCGACCACGAAAGAGCCCGCGAAACCCGCGCCGGCGAAGGTGCGCGCCGCACGCCTGTTCCGGTCGAACGCAGAGCCGGAGGTCGCTCGCGCTGCACGGCGCTCGAAACGCCCGGGTGCGCCTTCGACGACGGTGATGGAGGACGCGAAGGACGCGCGCGATGCGCCGAGGTCGAGCGGGACCATGCGACTCGACAAGTTCGTGCTCGCCCGCGATGCGGCTCCGCCTGCGACGCGCACGATGAAGCTCGCCGCTTTCGTTCTCGCGCCCTTCCGCCCGAGCCAGGCGCCGCCACGGCCGACATCTTCGCGGACGGTTCGCATGGCGCGATTCGACGCGGCGAACGCCATGGGCCCGTCCGATGCCGCGGCCCTCGTCGACGCTCGAGACGCTCACGACGGCTCGGCGAGGGCGGGGTGGAAGGGCAACGTCGCTGCGCTCGCGATAGGCATCGTCGCCTTCGTCGCGCTGCTCACCGTCGCGCTGTTCGCGGGTCGGTGACTCGCGCGACGCTCCGCTCAGCGAACGAGCGCGGCGAGGAGCGCGACACCCGCGACGAGAAGCAAGAAGATCGCGAGCGCCGGCGGGAGCGCCTTGCCCGCCGAAGGCTCGTCCCGGTGCGCGTGGTCTGCGCGCCCGGCCGAGGGGTGCGCGCGCGGTGTCGGCGCGGCGGACGCGATCGCGAGCTCCGCGGGCACGGCCGGAGCGCCCGGCAGCGCGACGGGCGTGGGGCGCTCGTTCGCCGCGGGCGCGGGAGGCGGACGCGTGACGGCCTCGTTGCCCTGCCCTCCGCGGACGAACGCTTCGCGCGCGGTCGCATCGACGCTCGCCTGCTCGGCCGCGCGCACGAGCGCGAGCAGCTCGGGCGACGCAGGACCTACGACGGTCGACGCGCTGTAGACGTCGTCTGCATCGTCGGGGGGCGGCAGGGTCGGTGGAGCACTGCCGCGTCGCTTCTTGTCGTCGTCGCTCATCGCGCGTAGCCGGGACGCGGGCTTGCGACGCCGCGACACTCTGATTATCGGCGTCGGACGTGGATCCGGCAATGTCTAAGCGCCGCGCGCTCCTCCTCGCGGCTGCGGCGGCAGGGTGCGTTCGCACGGCGAGCGACGCGGCCCCTTCCCGCACCGCGCCCGCGCCCGCACCCGCATCCGCATCCGCGTCCGCGTCCGCGTCCGCATCCGCGTCCGCATCCGCATCCGCGTCGGCATCTGCGTCCCCTCCTCGTCCGGAGACCCTCGAGCTCTCGCCTGGTCGACCCATCTACTACGCGCGGCCGCGCGCACCCGGACCGTCGCGCGTGATTGCGCATCTCCATGGCATCTGCCATCCGCCGTCGTACTCGTGCGGGCGGTGGCTCGGCGCGGGCGCGAGCGCCGGCGTGCTCGTCTGCCCGACGGGGAACGCGCGCTGCGGAGACGCGACGGTCGGGCCGCCGTCGTGGGAGGCGCCCTCGTGGGACGAGCTCGTCGTCTCCATGCATCGCGATCTCGAAGGCGCCATCGCGAAGGTTGCCGCGCGTCATCCCGGAGCGCTCACGCGCGCGGGCGGCGTTCTGACCGGCTGGTCGCGAGGAGCGTTCGCCGCGCCGGTGATCGCGCGGCTGCACCCCGGGCTTTGGCCCTACCTCGTGCTCGTCGAAGCCGACGTCCCGCTCTCCGCCGCGTCGCTCCGAAAGAGCGGCGTACGTGCCGTCGCGCTCCTCGCCGGCGAGCACGGCACGGAGCTCGCGGGCGAGCGGAAGACGGAAGCCGCGCTCCGAAGCGACGGCTTCCCGGTGAAGCTCCTCGTGATGCGCGGAACGGCGCACGCCTACTCGGACGACATCGACGCGCTCATGGCCGAGGCGCTCGCGTTCGTGCTGTCGTACGACGCGCCGCAAACCGACGCGAAGGCGGACTGACGCGCGCGCATGCACCGCGCGTCAGGGCTCGAGCGAGACCCACGCCGGGAGCGGCGAGCTCACGCCGGGATGACCCGCGTTCGGCGCATGGATTTGGATGTTGCCGCCGGCGAGGTCGCCCTTCGTCTCGTAGACGACCGTGCCGGACGCGCCCGCCGCCGGGTCGTTCATCTTCCGCATCGTGAAGTGGTACGTGTCCGGCGTGCCGCCCTTCTTCGTCGCGGCGCTGCTGCCCGGCTCGCCGTGATCCTTCACGACGACGTCGAACCAGTAGCCCTCTTCCCACGTGCCGGCCGTCCGCCAGCGCGCCGGGCCTCCGAAGTACACCTGGTTCGCGGTGAGGCCCTTCTTGCCGCCCGGCTGGCCCGGGCCGATGTCGCCCGAGCGTCGGCACTGCAGGTACTCGACGCGGCCGTGGCCGTGATTGCCGGTGCCGTGGTCGACGTGGTTCCACTGGCCCTTCACGGAGCCGTCCTTCATCGGCTTCGCGTTGCCGCCGAAGTTGTCGTGACCGTCGGCCGCCGCAGCCGGGACGAGGCTCGCCGCTTCGATGAAGCCGCCGCCGGTCACCCAGCATCCGCCCGCAGCCGGCGGCACACAGTCGGAGCCCGAGCCTTCACCGTCGGGCACGCATGCGCCGCACGGTGCCGGATGCGTTCCGGGCGCGCACGTCGGCTCGCTCGTGCACGTCGTCCCTTCGCTGCCGCGCTCGCACTTCCACTTGTCGTGCTTCTTGCCCTTCCCCTTGCCGCCGCCGCCGCCGTCACCCGCACCGGCGCCCGGCCCGGTGCCTCCGCCGTCGCCCGTCGTGGCGCCGCCGTCGTCCTTCTTGTCGTGCCCCGGCGGGCAGTGGGGCTTGCCGCACGAGGTGCTCCCGCCATCCGTCGTCGTGCCGTCGCTCGATGCCGGCGGCGCGTCCGTCGAGCCGCCGCCTTCCGGGCAGTAATCGAGGTCCGGGACGTAGCCGCACTCGGTGCCGACGCCCGTGCCGTCGGTCGAGCCGCTCGCATCGTCGGTGGTGCCGCTGCTGTCGGCGCCTTCGGTGCCGACCGGCGGGCTCTCGCCCGCGTCTTCGCCGGTCGGCGCCGCGTCTTCCGGCGGGCAGAGAAGCGACTCGGCCGGATTGCACTCGTACGCGGGCGGCGCATCGCTCGTCATCGCGGACGACGTGCAGCGCACGACCTCGCCCATCGGGACCGCCTCCTCGGCGCACGTCCACGCGGCGCTCCTCGTGCCGGTGTTCGACGCGCCCTCGTCGGCCTTCGAGCAAGCCATCACGGAGGTCGCCGAACCGGCGAGGAGGAGCGCGACGAGAGCGGAGCGAGGGGTCATCTGGAGCATGGGCGTGCATGGTGCATCGATGATGCCGTTCGATCGCTCGTCGGCCGGTCAGCGGTGCGACCACGACGCGCGACACCCCCGCCGACGCGGCCTTCTCCGCACGAACGCCGCGCCGCCGGCGAAACCCCGACACCGCATGGCAAGCCTGGTTTCCAGGCCGATCGATCCACCAAGAGGCTCGTGGTCCTCGATCGTCACGCGATTGGCGTCATCCCGCTGACATCGTTTGTCGGTGTGCCTACGTTGGGGCGAGCAACGAAATGGTTGCGCGTCACAACGATCGCCGGTACACCGTCTGGCATGTCGTCGCTGCCCTCTTCCTCGTCCTCGCCGGCCGCCCCGCGTTTCGACGAGGTGCTCCCCCTCCGCCAGGCGTCTCGCGCGCTCGTCCGTGAGCTCGGCTTCCTCCAAGCGAAGGACGCTGCGAGCAGCCTCTCCCACTCGCACTGCCACGCGCTCATCGAGCTCGAGGCGCGCGGGACGCTCGCGCAGTCCGAGCTCCCGGCGATCCTTCGGCTGGACAAATCGACGACGAGCCGCATCGTCGCCGAGCTCGTCGCGCGGCGTTGGGTACGAGCACGCGCGAGCGAAGGCGACGCACGTGCTCGGGTCCTCGCGCTGACTCCCGCCGGCCGCGCAAAGGTCGAGCTCGTCCACCGCACCGCGAACACGCGTGTCGAGGAGGCCCTCGCGACGCTCGGGCACGAGGAGCGGGCCGTCGTCGTCCGCGGCATGGAGCTCTATGCGCGCGCCCTCGAGCGTTCGCGCCGGCAAGCGAGCTACGCGATCCGCCCGGTGCGCGCCGGCGATCGCGAAGGCGTCGCCACGCTTATCCGCACGGTGATGCCGGAGTTCGGGGCCACCGGACCGGGCTTCGCGATCATGGATCCCGAGGTCGACGACATGGTCCGCGCGTATCGCGGCCCGCGAAGCGCCTACTTCGTCGTCACCCGGGCCGACCCGCGCGATGGCCGCGACGCCGTCGTCGGCGGGGGCGGCTTCGCCCAGCTCGAAGGAGAAGGCGAAGACACCTGCGAGCTCCGCAAGATGTACTTCATGCCGGAGGTCCGCGGCCTGGGTCTCGGCCGCCGCGTCCTCGAGATGTGCATCGAGGGAGCGCGCCGCGCCGGCTTCACGCGCATGTACCTGGAGACGCTCTCGGCCATGACCCAGGCGCGCGCCCTCTACGAGCGAAGCGGCTTCCACCCCCTCCCCGGCCCGCTCGGCAAGACCGGCCACTTCGGCTGCAACAGCTTCTACGCGAAGGACCTCCGCGAGTAAGCGTTGCCGATACGTCGAGCGCAGCGCAAGCTACCGCATTCGCGCTGCCGTCGAGGCGCGCCCACGAAGGAGCTTGTTCGCATGCGCGTCGCCGTCCTCAGCGCCTCGGTTCTCTTCCTCGGATCCGCGCTCGCCGCGGCTGCCTGTAGCTCGTCGGATTCCCCGGGCGTCACTCCCGAGGACGATGCAGGGTCGAGCGGCTCGAGCGGCACCTCCGGTACGAGTGGCACGAGCGGCAGCTCGGGATCGAGCGGCGGCGAGGACGGCGGGAACGACGCTGGTGACGCGGGGCCCGCTCTGCCTACCACGTTGAAGAGCGGAGAGGTCTCGCTGCTCGGAACGACCGCCGACGAGCGCGTCGTCTACACCGTTGCCGCGGGCGCCGAGCGCTCGATCGAAGCCGTACCCGTCGCGGGCGGCACGCCGGATGTCATTGGCAAGGTCGCCGCCGATGAATACGTGAGCATCGCCGGCAACGCAGTCGCGTTCTGGACAGCGGTCGACGCGAATGCGGGCGTCGGGACGTTCAACGTTTGGACGAAGGCGGCAGGCACGAAGACTCCCGCCGGTGGCACCGATTCCGTCGTCGGCCTCGTCGCCGCGGCGAGCGACACCTCGAGGATTGCCTTCTCCTTCAACTCCCCGGCCGACACGGCAGACTTCGCGGTGACGACGCCGGGTGCGCCATCGACCACGGCGAATGCCACGACCGGCGTCCTCGCGGACGTGAACGTGATCTCACCGCAGTGCGCGCCCGACGTGAACTTCGTCGGCAAGACCTTCTTCGCGGCGCACTGCACCGGCAACGGCAATGCGCTCACGAATGCGCGCCTCGTGACGATTCCGGACGCCGCGAACCCCGCGCCGCAGGTGCTCGTCGACAACAACAACGCCGCGAGCTCGATCCGCTCTTTGTGGATCTCCGACAAGGCGGGCACGAAGCTGTTCGTGCTCGGCGTGCAGAACTCGCAGGCGCGCGTCGTCACCGTTGCCGGGGCAGCCGTCGCACGCATCGAGAACAACGTCGCGAGCGCGTTCCTCAGCGACGACGGTGCGAGCATCTTCTATCGCACGGCGGGCGCTGCCTTCCGCCGCGCTCCGACGACGAACAACGCGACTCCCGCGAACCCGCCGGCGGGAGCGGTCACGCTCGTCCCGGACATGTACGTCGGCACGCTGAACATCGCGCCCGACAAGAAGAACGTTCTCTTCCGCAAGCTTGCGCCCGTCGGCGGACAGAACGAGGTGCCGCGTCTCGACATCAACCTCGTCGACGTCACCGGCAACGCCGCGGCCACGCCGGTCGCGCTCGTCGCGACGGCGACCGGGTTCCCGGCCGGCTTCACTGCCTCCGGCGGCTACGCGCTCTACCTCGCGGATTCGAATGCAGGCGGTATCGGAAAGCTCAAGGTGCGTGCCGTCGGTGCCGGCGGTGCCGAACGCGAGGTCGCGCCCGTCGCCGGCTTGCCCCGCCCGGCGGGCGCTACCGGCAACAAGGCGGTTTACTTCGACAACGTGAAGGTCGTCGGGCAGGCCGCGACGGTAGACGTGCGCGCGTTCGACGCGGCGAGCACCGCTGCCCCTGCGCTCGTCGCTGCCGCCGTCGACCCGTTCTTCGTCATCGCGGGGTCGAAGGTCGTCTTCACCAAGTCCGGTGCGGGCGGCGGCCTCTTCGCGGCCGACGTGCCCTGAACCCGACCTTGACCACGCGCGATCCGGGTGGAAAGCTCGGTCGCTTCACGGCTGCTGTTTCGCGGGGGGCGTCGCCCACTCGTCCGAGGGAAGACCATGCAGAAGTACTACGTCGAGAAGGTGAAGAACTACGTCGGCGGCGAGTTCACGCTCTCCTCGAGCAAAGAGTGGATGAGCATCACCAACCCGGCGACGGGCGATGCGCTCGGACAGGTCCCGCAGGGCACGGCACAAGACGTGGACCTCGCGGTGCAGGCCGCGAAGAAGGCGTTCACGACGTGGCGTGAGGTGCCCGCGCCGGTGCGCGCGCGTTACCTCTTCGACCTCCGCAACCTCATGGAGAAGCACTACGACGAGCTTCTCTCTCTCTGCACGCAAGAGCACGGCAAGACGTTCGAAGAGTCGAAGGGCGACGTGCGCCGCGGCATCGACAACGTCGAGACCGCCGCGGGCATCCCCATGATGATGATGGGCGACTGCCTCGAGCAGGTCGCGAACGGCATCGACTGCGTGTCGTTCCGGCAGCCGATGGGCGTGTTCGCGATCATCGCGCCCTACAACTTCCCCTCGATGGTGCCGCTCTGGTTTCTCCCCTACGCGATCGCGACGGGCAACACCGTCGTCGTGAAGCCGAGCGAGCAGGTGCCGTTCTCGCAGTACCGCCTGTTCGAGCTCCTCGACGAGCTGAAGCTCCCGCCGGGCGTCGTGAACATGGTGCACGGCGGCCGTGACGTGGTGAACGGCATCCTCGAGCACAAGGACATTGCCGGAGTGTCTTTCGTCGGGTCGAGCCCCGTCGCCGAGCACGTCGCCGCGCGCTGCGGCGCGACCGGCAAGCGCTTCCAGGCGCTCGGCGGCGCGAAGAACTTCACGCTGGTGATGGACGACTGCGACTGGGACAAGTCGATCAACAACATCGTCGACAGCGCGTTCGGCTGCGCAGGCCAGCGATGCCTCGCGACGAGCATCGCCGTCGGCGTCGGCGCATCCTCGTACGCGAAGCTGAAGTCGCAAATCGTCGAGCGCGCCCGCCAGATCAAGGTCGGCGAAGGTCACCAGCCCGGCGTCACCATGGGCCCGGTGATCAGCGCGCGGCACAAGGAGCGCGTCCTCGCGTACATCGAGAAGGGCCTCGCCGAAGGCGCGAAGCTCCTCCTCGACGGCCGCAACTGCAAGGTCGAGGGCTTCGAGAAGGGGCACTTCATCGGCCCGACCGTCTTCGCCGACGTCACGCCCGAGATGACCATCGGCAAGGAAGAGATCTTCGGCCCGGTGCTCTCGCTGATGGAGTGCAAGGACCTCGACCAGGCGCTCACCATCGCCAAGGCGCATCCCCTCGCGAACGCCGCGAGCATCTACACGTCGAACGGCGCCTCGGCGCGCAAGTTCACGCACGAGATCGATGCGGCGATGGTCGGCGTGAACATCGGCGTCGCCGCGCCGATGTCGTACTTCACGTTCGGCGGCTCGAAGGGCTCCTTCTTCGGAGACCTGAAGGCGCACGGTCGCGAGAGCATCGCGTTCTACACGCAGAACAAGACGGCCATCCAGCGTTGGTGGTGAGTCGCGCGTGATCCACCGGACCGGGCGTCGCTCCCGCAGCGGCGCCCGGAATCGCGTGCGATCTCGCGTGTAGGATAGCGGCATACCCGTTGCTCGACGCGCGCGCATGGGTCTCCGCTCCTCGTCCGCGTCTCTCTTCGTCGCCCTTGGTCTGACGCTGTTCGCTGGCGGGTGTACCGCCGCTGCCGCGCCCGACGAGACGGACGGCGCCGTCAGCGAAGACGAGATCACGAGCACGGACGGTACGCCGCTCGAGATGCGCTTCGACTCGGAGGTCGTCGCGGCGAAGGACACGCCGGCGAAGAACGCGGCGATCGCGCAGCTCGAGTACCTGCAGGGCGTCCTCACGACGGGCTCGCGGGCGAACGCGCAGTTCCGCTTCGTCGACGTCCAGAACGTCCGCGAGACGCCGGAAGGCGCCGCGAAGAAGCGCATCACGTACTCGGCATCGCTGGCGGTCATCTTCCCGAGCACGCAGCGCATCCCGCGGCGCTACGACCTCGCCGCGCCGCTCGACGTGACGGACCTCGCCGCGTTCAACGCGAAGTACGACGGCCGCTGCGGGCGCAACGAGTACGGCCGCGAGACGTTCTGGCACGACTTCAACCCGAAGGCGCCGGGCTGCACGCTCGATTCCGACGTGAAGAAGATGCGCGCGACGGTCAGGCCGCATCCGCTCGGCACGACCGACAAGTACCCCGAGTACGACCAGGTCTGGGCCGACGGCTCGCTCGACATCGTCGCGGTGTACGGCGCGATCTCGGACACGTCGGACAGCGACACGGGCGCCACGGACCGCGAAAGCTTCCTCGCGAAAGTCTCCGGCGCGCTGCGCGGTGCGGAGCGAAAGGACATCGCCCCGTCCGGCCGCATCCTCAAGCATTCGGTCGTGACCGGCACCACGACCGTCGACGGCGCGACGAAGAAGGTGCGCCTCGTCGCTTACTTCATCGAAGAGGCGGCGAGCGCCGGGCGCGAGTTCCTCGAGAGCTACGCGACCGAGACGGAGAAGGCGGACATCGTCGTCTACAGCGGACACTCCGGTCTCGGCACCAACATCGCCGCGCTCGCGAACGCCACCCGCGCGACGGCCGGCAAGTACCAGATCGCGTTCTTCAACGGCTGCCAGACCTGGGGCTATCTCGGGCCCGGCATGCACGACGCGCGCACGGCGCTGAACGGCCGCGCGACCGATCCGAACGGCACGAAGTTCCTCGACGTCATCGTGACGGCGCTGCCGGCGTATGCCGAGCCCACGCCGACCGAGCAGATTCTGTTCGATGCGATGCTCACGAAGAAGAAGGGCTGGGGCGAGCTCCTCCGCCTCTTCAGCGGTCAGCAGTGGAACAAGCACCTCACGAGCGTCTTCGGTGAAGACGACAACACGTACCGGCCCTGAGGCGCGGCAGCCGCATGGATCTCCTCGAGTCGGGCTCCCGATGGTCCACGACCGGCGGGTCGGCGATCCAGATCATGGGGATGATCTGCCGATGGAGCGCGCGTATTCCCGTGTGCGCGCGCCGGCACGTCGCCTGCTCTAGCGATAGCGCATGGAAGCACTCCGCAGCTCTGCGCCGCGCGCCTCGATGATCGGCGCCTTCATCGCCGCGATGGCGGTCCTCTCCACCGGCGCGACGGGTTGCGCCGCGGAGACGGACGACGTCGAGCAAGGCTCCGACGAAGGTGACGTCGGCGAGACGGCCGAAGCGCTTTCGACGTCGTGCTCCATCAGCCGCTCTTCGATCCTCCAGTCGGTCGCCGGCGCGCGAAAAGAAGCCATCCAGCGGGGCTTCTCCTGGCTCGATGCGGGCGTCTCGTACAGCCAATCGCGCTCGTATCAGGGGTACCGCACCGATTGCTCCGGCTTCGTCTCCATGTGCTGGAAGACCGGCACGTCGTACACGACGCTCTCGTACAGCCAGGGCGTAGCGTCGTCGGTGATCTCCTACGCCGCGCTCAAGCCGGGCGATGCTCTCGTTCGACGTAGCAACGGAAGCGGCCACATCGTGCTCTTCCTCGGGTGGAACGACGCGGCCAAGACCTCGGCGTGCGTCCTCGAGCAGGCGAGCACGGCGCTCGACATGGAGTTCCGCTCGCGGTCGGCGTCTTCGCTGCGAAGCGGCGGCTACAAGGCCATCCGCGCCGACAAGTTCTGAGCGGCGAGCCTCAGCGGAAGAGGAGCAAGAGGCCGGCGCCTGCGAGCGTGGTCGAGACCGCGAGCGGCACGCCGAAGCGCAGGTACTCACCGAAACGGAGACCGCCGACGCGTTCAGCCTTCTCCGCCACGATGACGTTCGCGACCGACCCGAGCAGGGTGAGGTTGCCGGCGAACGTCGATGCGAGCGCGAGGAGCTCCCAGCCGAGCGTCGCATCTGGCAGCTTCGCCATCTCGCCCTTCACGACGAGGATGAAGGGCACGTTGGTGACCACGTTGCTCCCGAGGAGGAAGATGCCGGCGGCGCGTAGCCAGCCGAGCACGCCGCCCTCACCGACGAGCGGAACGCGCGCGAACACCCACTCGGCGGCGCCGCTCCGGGCAAAGGCGTCGACCGCGACGAAGAGCCCTCCGAAGAACAAGAGCACCGACCAGTCGATCTTCTCCCAGACCCGCGCGGGCTCGGCGCGGTGCACGAGCAAGAGGACGACGAAACCGGCGAGCGCGGTGAACGCGAGGTTTCCGCCGGCGGTGTAGATCGCGACCGTCGCGAGGATGACCCCGACCGTCACCGCCGAGCGTGCGGTGAAGACGCGTGCAGGCGCTGGCTCGACGGGGAGCTCGCCGCGAAGCTCCTTCGCGAAGAACACGAGCAAGAGGACGTGGTTCAACGCGAGCCCGACGAGCGCGACGGGCAGCATGTGCGCGAGGAACGGCGCGAAGCGGAGCCCACCGAGGCTGCCGCAGAGCATGTTCTGCGGATTGCCGACGAGCGTGGCGACGCTGCCCGTGTTCGCGCCCGTCGCGAGCGCGAGGAGGAGCGGTAGCCTCGGCAGGCGGTAGCGCTCGATCCACATCACGACGAGCGGCGCCGCGAGCACGCACACGGCGTCGTTCGTGATGACGGCACCGAGGAGACCGGAGCCCCAGACGATCGCCCCGACGAGCCGCCGCGGCGTCTTCGCCCGCGCGATGACGAGCTGACCGGCGCGCTCGAAGAACCCGTCGATCGAAAGGTACGCGCCCATGCCCATCACCGCGAAGAGGAGGATGATGGTCGTCTTGTCGACCGCCTCCGCGGCTTCCGCCGGCGAGCTCGCCCCGAGCGCTACGGCGAGCACGGCTCCGACCAGCGCGCCAGCCGGGCGATCGATCCGGATGAACCGCAGCCGTCGCGAGGCGACGAGCACGTAGGTGATCGCGAAAACGACGATGCCGCGCCACGCCATTTCCGCCCGCAGAGCCTCCGCGCGCGCCGAGCATACCTTGGTCCGCGCGGAGCTTGACAGCGTGGTCGCTTGCGCGGCACGGTCTTCCCTTCGCGGGTGGGAGGCCTCTCGTCATGAGCGACGGATCACGGAGGACATGGACGAGCGCGGAGCTCCGCGCCAAGCACAAAGAGGTGCTCTTCCCGAGCGTCGGCACCTTCTACGAAGAGCCGGTCTGCCTCGACCAAGGCAAGGGCGCGCGCCTCACCGATCTCGACGGACGCACGTACCTCGATTTCTTCGGTGGGATCCTCACCGTCTCCGTCGGCCAGGCGCACCCGAAGGTCAACGCGGCGATCCATGCGCAGATCGATCGCCTCGGCCACGTCTCGACGCTGTACCCCACCATCGGCATCGTGGAGCTCGCGGAGAAGCTCCTCTCGCTCGCGCCCGGCAAGATCGGCAAGGCGGGCAAAGCCTTCTTCACCGCGAGCGGTACGGAAGCGGACGAGACGGCGGTCGCGCTCGCGCAGGTCGCGACCGGCCGGCAGGAGCTCATCGCGCTACGCCACGGGTACTCGGGTCGCTCGATGCTCGCGCAGTCGCTCACGGCGCACTCGAAGTACCGTGCGGTGCCTTCGCAGATCGCCGCCATCAAGCACGCGCACTCGCCGTACTGCTACCGCTGCCCCTTCGGCGCGACGACCGAGCACTGCGGGTTCAAGTGCGCGACCGACATCGAGGAGCTGATCCAGACGACGACGACGGGCGAGATCGCCGGCTTCCTCGCGGAGCCGATCCAAGGCGTCGGCGGCTTCGTCGTCGCGCCGGACGGCTACTTCAAGGTCGCGACCGACATCGTGAAGAAGTACGGCGGCCTCTTCATCTGTGACGAGGTGCAGACCGGCTTCGGCCGCACGGGCGGCAAGATGTGGGGCATCGAGCATCACGACGGCGTCGAGCCGGACATCATGACGATGGCGAAGGGCATCGCGAACGGCATGCCCATCGCCGCCTGCCTCGCGACGGTGCCCGTCGCGGACGCGTGGAAGGCCGGCAACATCTCGACCTTCGGCGGCAACCCGGTGACGACGGCGGCGGCGAACGCCACGATCGACGTCATCGTCGACGAGAAGCTCGCCGACAACGCGACGGTGATGGGCAAGCTGCTCCGCGAAGGGCTCGAGGCGATGAAGCGGAAGTACGGCCGCGTCATCGGCGACGTTCGCGGCAAAGGCCTCATGCAGGCCCTCGAGCTCGTCAAAGACGAGACGAAGAAGGACCGCACGCCGGACCCGACATCGACCGCCCGTCTCTTCGAAGAGACGAAAAAGCGCGGTCTTCTCATCGGACGCGGCGGCCTCTGGGGCAACGTCGTCCGCATCGCGCCTCCCCTCAACGTCACGCGCGCGGAGATCGAAGAGGGCATCAAGGCGCTCGACGACTCTTTCGCGGCGTTCGCCGAGACCACTTCATGACGCAGCAACGAATCGCGGCGCTTCCGCCGGACCGGCTCGAAAACGATCTCCACGACAAGAAGCCGCTCTACTCCGACGCCGAAGCGCGTGCGGAGGCGGAGCGTTGCCTCTATTGCGCCGATGCGCCGTGCATCAAGGCGTGCCCGACGGAGATCGACATCCCGACCTTCATCAAGAAGATCGCGAGCGGCAACGTGCGCGGCAGCGCCCGCACGATCCTCGAGCAGAACCTCCTCGGCTACTCCTGCGCACGCGTGTGCCCGGTCGAGGTGCTCTGCCAGGGCAGCTGCGTGTACAATGCATGGGGTCGCGAAGCGATCCAGATCGGCCGCCTCCAGCGCTACGCGACGGAGCTCGCGAGCGGCGTCGCTCCCGCGGGCACCGGCGGTTCCGGGGCGCTCACGTCGTCCGGCGGCGGCGCAGCGACGGGCGGCGTGACGCGGAAAGCGCTCCCTCCCCTCCTCCAGCCGAAGACGCAGAGGTCTGGAAAGAAGGTCGCGTGCATCGGCGGCGGACCGGCGTCGCTCGCCTTCGCCGGCTACCTCGCGCTCGAGGGCCATGACGCGGTCATCTTCGAGAAGAAGGCAGTCGCGGGCGGCCTGAACACGACGGGCATCGCGCCGTACAAGCTCCACGCGGACGACGCGGTCCACGAGGTCGAGTTCGTGACCGGCCTCGGCGTCGAGCTCCGGACCGGCATCGAGGTCGGCGACACGGACGGCCAGGGCCGCATCTCCGGCAAGAAGCTCCTCGACACGTACGACGCGGTCTTCCTCGGCGTGGGCCTCGGGGCCGACACGCGCCTCGGCATCCCGGGCGAGGACGGACCCGGCGTCTACGGAGCGACCGCCTGGATCGAGCAGATGAAGCTCGAGATGAGCCGCGCTGCCCGCGAGGAGATTGCCGGCAAGAACGTGATCGTCGTCGGCGGTGGCAACACGGCGATCGACGTCGCGCGTGAATGCGCGCAGCTCGGCGCCCTTCACGTTGCGATGATCTACCGTCGCGGCGCCGCCGACATGAGCGGCTACGCCCACGAGATGGAGAGCGCGCGCGTCGAGGGCGTGCGGCTCGTGACGAACGCGCAGCCGGTGGCGTTCGTGCGCGACGCGGCGGGCAAGCTCACCGCCCTGCGCGTCGCGAAGACCGACGAGAAGGCGAAGCCGATTGCGGGCACCGAGCACGACATTCCGTGTGACCTCGTCGCGCTCGCCATCGGCCAGTCGAAGCTGCGCGACATCGCGAAGCAGCTCCCTGGAGTGGAGCTCGACGCGCGCGGCTGCATCGTCTGCGACCCCGAGACCGGTCAGACCGGCAACCCGAAGGTGTTCGCGGGCGGCGACTGCATCAACGGCGGCAAGGAAGTCGTCAACGCCGTCGCCGACGGGCGCGACGCAGCACGCACGCTGATGGCGCGCTGGGCTGCTTCGTCCATCGCCAGCGCCACCGCGAGCACCTGAGGAGCCGAAGTCATGGCTGATTTGAGCATCGAGTTCGCGGGCATCAAGAGCCCGAACCCCTTCTGGCTCGCCTCTGCTCCTCCCGCGAACAGCGGCGAGCAGGTGATGCGCGCGTTCGACGCGGGTTGGGGCGGCGCCGTCTGGAAGACGCTCGGCGATCCCATCATGAACGTCACGAGCCGCTTCGGCGGCGTCGACTACGACGGCAAGAAGCTGATGGGGCTCAACAACATCGAGCTCATCACCGATCGTCCTCTCGAGGTGAACCTCCGCGAGATCCGCGAGGTGAAGAAGCGGTACCCGAAGAACGTCATCATCGCTTCGCTCATGACGGAGACGAAGGACGACTGGCGCGTCCTCATCAAGAAGTGCGAAGACGCGGGCGCCGACGGGCTCGAGCTCAACTTCGGCTGCCCGCACGGAATGTGCGAGCGCGGCATGGGCTCGTCGGTCGGCCAGGAGCCGAAGCTGCTCCAGGAAATCACGAGCTGGACGAAGGAGTTCGCGAAGACGCCCGTCCTCGTGAAGCTCACACCGAACACGGGCGACATCCTCGAGCCGGGCCTCGCCGCGGTTGCGGGGGGTGCAGACGGCCTCTCGCTCATCAACACGATCAAGAGCATCGTCGGCGTCGATCTCGACCGGCTCGTTCCCGTTCCGCGCGTGGGTAACGCGTCGACGAACGGCGGGTACTGCGGACCGGCGGTGAAGCCGATTGCGCTGCACATGGTCGCTGCGCTCGCGCGCGATCCGGGGGTGCGCATCCCCATCTCGGGCATCGGCGGCATCTCGACGTGGCGCGACGCCGCCGAGTTCATCGCGCTCGGGTCGACGAGCGTGCAGGTGTGCACCGCCGTCATGCACTACGGCTACCGCATCGTCGAAGACCTCATGGACGGCCTGTCCGAGTACCTCGACTCGATGGGGATGAAGAGCGTGAGCGAGCTCCGCGGCCGCGCGGTTCCCGGCTACCAGGAGTGGGGCGACCTCGATCTCTCGTACAAGCTCGTCGCGAGCATCGACCCGAAGAAGTGCATCGGCTGTCACCTCTGCGTGACCGCGTGCCACGACGGCGCGCACCAGTGCATCTTCACCGGGCCCGACGACCGGCCGCGCCCGCCGCACGCGCATGCCGTCGGTCCGGCGATCGCGCCGAAGCCGCTCCCGATCGGGCCGATCGCCGGCGACCGCGTTCCGTGGATCGACGAGCCCGAGTGCGTCGGCTGCAACCTCTGTCAGCTCGTTTGCCCGGTGCCCGGCTGCATCTCGATGCAAGAGGTGCCGAGCGGCAAGCCGCGGGAGACGTGGAACGAACGCGTGAAGGACGGACGCGACAAGCTTCCGGGCGGTATTCACGACGATCCCAGCGCCGCGCACTGAGCGGGGCGCGTGACGTCCCGCGGCGCGCACGAGCACGACGAGCTGGTTCGGCGCATCCTCGATGCCGTGCCCGGCGGCGTCGTGCACGTCTCGCGCGACGGCGCGATCGAGCAGGCCAACCCCGAGGCGGTGCGCGTGCTCGGGCTTCGTGCGGACAAGCTGACGAAGCGCTACGTCGCCGACTTCGGCCGCGACACGATCTTCGAAGACGGAACGCCCTGCCCCGTCTCCGAGTATCCGGTCGCGAAGGTGCTCGCGACCGGCGAGCCCCAGCCGCCGATGACGATCGGCATCCGCCAGCCCGGCGGACGCGACGTGCACTGGGCGGTCTTCCGCGCCGAGCCGGTGCACGACGCAGCGGGCGAGCTGGCCGGCGCCATCGTCACGTTCCTCGACATCACGGAGCGGAAGCGGGCCGAGGAAGAGGTGCGTCGCACCGAGGCGAAGTGGCGAGGTCTCGCCGAGAACCTGCCCGACTTCGTGGTGACGACGGACATCGACGGCCGCATCCTCGCGGTGAACCACGTCTTTGCGCACCTCGACGAGCACACCGTCGTCCAGAAGACCGTCTACGACTTCCTCGACCCCGCCGTCGTCGAGGACTACCGCGCGGCGTTCAACGGCGCCCTCACTTCGAAGAAGGTGACCCGTATCGAGACGCGCGGCGAAGGTCCGGAAGGCGCCATCGTCTGGTACGAGACCCAGATCGTTCCGGTCGTCGACGGCGACGAGGTCGTCCGCATGCTCGTCGTCTCGCGTGACGTCACCGAGCGCCGCTCGATGCTCGCGAGCCTCGCCGAGAAGGAGCGCCTCGCAAGCGTTGGAATGCTCGCGGCGAGCGTCGCGCACGAGATCATGAACCCGCTCACGTACGTGCTCGCCAACCTCGACTTCGCGTCGAGCGAGCGGTGCACGGACGAAGCACGTCGAACGAGAGCGCTCGCGGAAGCGCGCGAAGGCGCACGTCGCATGCAGCAGATCGTGTGGGACCTGCGCGCGCTCGGACGCGCCGGGAACGAGGAGCTCTTCTACGTCGATGCGCGCAGCGTGTTCGAGATCGCGCTTCGGCTCTCGGGGCCGGAGGTGACGCGCTCGGCGAACGTGGTGCTCGACTTCGGCGAGGTCCCGGGCGTCCTCGCGAGCGAGTCGCGCCTGTGCCAGGTGTTCATCAACCTGCTCGTCAACGCCGCGCAGGCCATGGACGCGCGCCCCCACGACAAACGCGAGATCCGCGTCCGTACGCGCAACGACGAGAGCGCCGGCCTCGTCGGGATCGAGGTGAGCGACACCGGCGAGGGCATCCCGCGGGATCGCCTGACGCGCATTTTCGAGCCGTTCTACACGACGAAGCGCAGCGGTACGGGGCTCGGCCTCTCGATCTGCAAGGACATCGTCGGCCGCATGGGCGGACGCATCGAGGTGACGAGCGAGGTCGGCAGCGGCACCACGTTCACGGTTTGGCTCTCGACGACGCGCGTACCGGCGCCGCGATCCTCGGCGCAGCTCGTCGGCTGAGCCTCAGAAGCTTCCGCGCAGCCCTGCGCCACCGACGCCGATCCACGGATGCGCGGCCGGCGTGGTCGCGGTCGTGCGTGACGAGCTGCTCGTCACGAGGAGAACGGTCCCGAGCGCCACGCCGACGATGCCGACGCCGAAGCCGACCGTCGAGATGGTGCCGAGCGTCTGGCCCGAGTCGATCGTGCTCTGGTGCTCGGGCGCACAACGCGAGCTCGGACAGGCATCGTCGAGATCGCTCTTCTTGCCGAGCGCGAGAATGCCGGTGACGGCTCCGACACCCAAGCCGACGATGCCGACGCCGAGCGCGACGTACGCGGGTGCGCGGCTGCCCGCTGCTGCTGCCTCGGAGCTCTGCCTCGACGACGCCGGCGCGGTGGACGTGGCCGGAGCGGCCGTCGCCGCGGCGGAGCGCGGCGCGTTCGGGTCGGGCTCCAGCGTCAACGCGACGGCGTCGTAGCCGCCGTCGGCGAGCTTCACCTTCGTGTGCGCCCGGAGATGGCCGGGCGCGCTCGCTTCGATGACGTGCTCGCCCGGGTCGGTGGGGCGGTTCGTGTCGAGGCTCGCGAGCGGCACGAGCTCGCCGTCGAGACGAACGGTGAGCTGCGCGTCCGCCGGGGCGCTCACGGTGATGCGTAGCTTGCCGATCCTCGGCTTCGCCTCCGCGAGGATCTTCTTCGCGCGCTCTTGCGCGGCCTGGAACGCTGCAGGGGCGTTCGCCGGGAGCGGCTCGCGGGCGACGCGATTCAAGCTCTCGGTTCCTTCGACGAGCTTGCCGAGCGCGACCTGGCACTCGCCGAGGCGTGCGAGCGTCGTCGGCGCGTGGAAAAGCTTCTCCGCACGCGCGAGGCGGTCGACCGCCTCCGTGCAGTTCCCCGCGTCTGCGAGCTTCACGCCTTCTTGGCCGAGCGCGCGCGCCGCCGCGACGTCGCCGGCGTTCGGCTCCTCTTGCGCGTAGGCAGGGCTTGCGGCCGCGATTGCGAGCGAGGCCAGGACGGCGGAAGCCGCGCGGCTCGCGACGAAACGACGCGTGAGCATGTCTCTTCTTCCTTCGATCGAGATGCGATGGAACTGCGTCGTCAGTAGCCGAGGTCGGGCTCTTCGCTCGTGCCCGCCGGCGCGGTCGACCCCGCCGCTGCCGGCTTCCCTGCCGCGCGCCCCGTGGCAGTCGCTGCGGGCGCGCGCAGCTTCCCGCCCGCCATCGGCACCGGAGAGGCTTGTCCTGTGGCGGGTCCGCGCGGCGCGACCGCCGCCGCGGACGCGGACTTCTCCACCGGCGCCGGGGGCTCTCCCGACGGCGCAACGGTCACAGGCGCGACGCTCGTGGCCGCCGCGGGCGAGCTGGCCTGCGCCGCGGAGACGGGGTGCGCTTCGCTCGTCACCGTGTGTGCCGGCGCGACCTGAGAAGTACGGACCGCGAACGCGGCGGCCGCGGCGGCGACGACGGCGATCACGATCCCGCCGAGCACCAGGGGCGCGCGGCGGCGCGGCGCGAGCGCCGCCGACTCTCCGGTCGACGCAGCGGAGTGCACGATGTCGAGCGACGCAGGCGTCGGCAGGCGCGGCGCGCTCGGGATCTTCGGCGCCTCGACGGACTCCAAAGCTTCGGGCGGCCTCGTGCTGTGCACGCGCACGGCCGCATCGACGAGGCCTGCGCCCTTCAGCACCGCGATCGAGCGCTCCACGTTGAGGCGTGCCCGCTTCGGCGCGAACGGCAGCAGCGCCAGCGCGAGCTCGCCGACGTTCTGGTAACGACGCGCCGGGTCCTTCTCGAGGCAGCGGTGCACGACCGCGACGAGCCCTTCCGGTACGTCCGCGCGGTGGGCCGTGATCGGCTGCGGGGTCGACTCGAGGATCGCCGCGCAGAGCTCGGTGATCGTCCCGGCGGAGAACGCCGTCGTCCCGGTGAGGAGCTCGTAGAGCACCATGCCGAGTGACCAGATGTCCGATCGCACGTCGGCCGAGTCCGAGCTGCGGATCTGCTCCGGCGACATGTACAGCGGCGTTCCCATCAGGCTCACGGTCTTCACGAGCGGCAGATCGTTCTGGAAGATCGAGCCCGTCAGCGCGGCCTTCGAGATCCCGAAGTCGAGGACCTTCACGATGCGCATCCCGCCGGCGCGCTCCGTGAGCATCAGGTTCTCGGGCTTGATGTCGCGATGGATGATGCCCTTCGAGTGAGCGACGGCGAGGGCTTCGCAGACCTGAAGCCCGCACTCGCTCACCGCACGCGCGCCGAGCGCACCGCGATCGTGCACGAGAGCCCCGAGGTCCTGTCCGTCGAGGAGCTCCATCACCATGAACGGCGAGCCGTCGGTCATCGTGCCGACGTCGTGCACCGTCGCGACGTACTCGCTCTTGATGCTCGCCGCGGCCTTCGCCTCACGCGCGAAGCGAGCGACCATCGCGGTGTCGACGAGCACCTCCGGGCGCAGACACTTCAGCGCGACCTTTTCGTCGAGCTCGACGTTCTTCGCCTCGAAGACGAGGCCGACTCCGCCCTCGCCGAGCAGACGTCCGACGAGGTACTTGCCGTTGACCAGCACACCACTACGGATCGCACCCGGATTCGGCGTGGCGGGGAGCACTCCGCTCGCCGTCCTCGGTTCACCCTTGTCGCCGAACACTTCGCTCGCGACGAGCCGCAGTCCCTGACGCGCTGCCTGCCGTTCGTCCATCACAGCACCCCCGGTGCACGAAAGGAGACCAGTCCCGCGTCGCTCGCGCAACCGCCCGCGCGGCGAACGAACGCAGTCCGGAAGGGCCTCACCCTACAGGCGCGGGCTGGGTGCGACGGTGCGCGACGCGTGCGCGGCGTCACTCGCAATAGCCGAAGTTACAGGAAGGACGCGCCGGATCCGTGCACGCGCTCGCGTCCGTGCAGCGCTTGCAGCTCGGCGGTGGCGCACCGTTCGGGACAGCAGCCTCGAAGGCGCAATCACACGCGAGCGCAGGCTTGAACGGCTCGAGCGGCGCGCCCTCTTTCTTCCGGGTGACGCGCATCGCGCACTGCGGGACGTTGCCGAGGCGACCAAGCGCGCCGAAGAGGTCGACGGACGGATTCGGCGCGGCCGCGCGGCTCGTCATCACGAGCGCAAGGCTCTTCACCGCATCGGCATCGCGCGTCACTGCCTGCCCCGGAGCGCCGACGATCTCGCCGGCAGAAACGCGTGCGTACACGTGCAGCGGGATCCAGACGAAGTAGTGCCCGTCGCGGACGTTGCGCCGGTCGAACGTGGTCGGCGACGAGTCCGGGTAGAACCCGGCGGGCTGCGCGAAGTGCTGGTACGCGAGCCACTTCATCGCCGAGCGATTGACGTCGACGATCTCCGACGAGCTGATGCCGATCGTCTTCTTCGGCTGCGGCGAAGACTGCAGAGCGCGCAGCATGTTGCTCGAGCCGTTCGAGTCTCGCCCGCGCATGGCTTCGTTGGGCAGGCCGAGCGTGAGAGCCACCGTCGTCTGATTGCCCGACGACGGGCGGCGCCGGAACACGAGCTCCTCGAGGTCCCACGGCGCGACCCCCGAGGGAACGAAGCCGTACACGCGGTACGCCGCCTCCGCGCTGATCACGCGCTCGTCCGACGTGGCCGGAACGGCGAACCCGACGGGGTTCACGGGGCCGAGGAGGTCCTGCACGTCGGGCGGCAGCGAGAGCTTGCACGTCTCGGCGAACAGCGCCGACGTGCCGACGTCGACCGGGTGGTCTTCCTCGACGGTGCACTCCGTACGCGTCCCGCTCGTCGCGTCGAAATACGCGACCTTCGTTCCGGCGGTGATGATCTGGGCCCCGGGCGTGACGATGGCGTCGATGCCCTCGCACGAGCCCTTCTCGGCGTAGAACATCGTGGCCTTCGTGCCCATCGCGCGCTGGACGACGTCGAGCGGGAACCCCGTCGCGCCGAGCACGAAGACGGGATTCGGCCTCGTCGCGACGGGGCACGGGTCGACCGTCCCGCCGCCCGCGTCGGTCGGAGTCGACGTCCCTGCATCGAACGCCGGGAGCGGCGGCCCGGCATCGACGAGCGGCGGACGCCGCTTCGCCGGATCGAACCCCGGGATGCGCGTAACGTTGTCGAACGTCTCGAAGGCGGCGCTGGTGCACGCGGAGAGAAGCTCCTCGTTGTTCGTCGGCGGGCATCGGAAGCAGCCGCGGCCGTTGAACCCGAGCGTGTCGATGCATCCGGCTTCCTCGGTCGCGCCGTCGAAGCCGGCATCGGAAGAAGCTTCGAGCGCCTCGCCGCCGTCACCGCCGACGACTTCGTAGTCACCGAAGCCGAGCAGCGCGCTGCACCCCATCGTGGTCGCGATCGCGATGCTGGCGAGCGCAAACCTCCACGTACCCCACGTCCCCCGGCGTCGCATGCGGCGAGGCTAACACGCGGATCGCATCGTGCGACGTCAGTGAGACGGCGGCGCGCTGAGCGGCTCGAGCAGAGAGTCCGGAACGCAATGTGCGCGGCGTTTCGCGAGGTGCGCATATGCCCACGCTGCGGGAGCACCTGCGAGGAGCGCGCCCGCGATCGCGGCGATCAGCGGCGCGGCAGACGCTTCGATCACGTGCGCGAACACCCACGCGACGCCGCCACCGGCGCCCGCGACCGTCGTCGTCCCTGCGAAGGCGGCGAGCCAGATCGTCGTGCGATGCGCGAGCGAGAGGCGAAGGAACGCGAACGTCGCGGCGAACACCACGAGCCCGAGCCACGCCGCGTGCGAGCCGATGCGCGACCACAGCGATGCGCTGAGTGCCGCCGCGACCACGGCGGATGCGGCGGCATTCGACCAGGCGGCGATCTCCGCGGCGCGCCCGTGCCGCGACGCGACGAAAATCGCCCGGTGCACGCGCCGGAGCGCGCGACCGAAGGACGACGAGGCGTTCTTCTGGTTGTCCACACCGGAAGGACGCCAGGAGCGAGGCCGCTATTCGCGTTTCACGGCCGCGTCACCCCTTCGGGTGACGCGGCGACGCGGGACGGCGTGCGCGCGATGGAAGCCGAAGTCAGTGCCAGAGATCGAGCGCGAGCGGCGCGTCGAACTCGTCGGCCGGCGGCAGCACGCGGTGCACGGGCGCGGCGGCATTCGGCTTGTACGCGTGGGTCGCCGCCGGGAACGTGCCTGCGCGGACTTCGTTCACGTACTGGGAGACGGCGTCGACCGCGGCGTCACCCAGCTCGGCGAACCTCTTCGCGAACTTCGGCTGGTGGCCGCGCGCGAGACCGAGGAGATCGGTGCAGACGAGGACCTGGCCGTCGCACGCGGCGCCGGCGCCGATGCCGATGGTGGGCACCGACAGCATCGCGGTCACCTCGGCGGCGACGTCCGGCGGGATCGCTTCGAGCACGATCGCGAACGCGCCCGCCTGCTCGAGCGCGAGCGCGTCGGCCATCACCTTCTCCGCGCCGCTCGCGCCGCGGCCCTGCACCTTGAAGCCGCCGAGCGCATGCACGCTCTGCGGCGTGAGCCCGACGTGGCCCACGACGGGGACGCCGGCGCGCACGATGCGGTGGACGTGCTCGGCAACCTCTTGGCCGCCTTCGAGCTTGATGCTCTCGCACGCGCCTTCCTTCATCAGCTTGCCGGCGCTCTCGACCGCCTGCGCGGGCGAGACCTGGTAGCTCATGAAGGGCAGGTCGCCGACGAGATGCGCGCGCGCGAGGCCACGCGCGACGGCGCGGCAGTGGTACGCCATCTCTTCGAGCGTGACCGGAATGGTCGTCGTGAGGCCCTGCACGACCATGCCGAGCGAGTCGCCGACGAGGACCATGTCCACGCCGGCCTCGTCGACGAGGCGCGCCATCGTGAAATCGTACGCGGTGACCATGGCGATCTTCTCGCCGGAGGCATTCGCCTTCCGTGCGCGCAGATCCGGGACGGTCACCTTCTTCGCGGTGTTCTGGGAGCCGTACATTGTCGTGGTCGCGGCCTGGATACCCGGGTCCGCGCCTTTCTGCTTGGATCCTTAGCGCCGAGATCCCCATGCGACAAGGTTGGTTTGTGAGGCTTTCCCGGGCTAGAAAGGCGGCACCGATGCGCCTCCCGAGCTCTCGCCCGACCCGCGCCCTCGCCGCTGCGCTCGTGGCAGGTGCGCTCGCGGCATGCGATCGCGCGCCCTCCGCCGATGGCCTGAAGGAGTGGACGGCCGCCGACCACGATGGGGAGAAGAAGGCCGCGGCGGCGAACCAGGGGCCGAAGACGCCGGGAGGCGGCGCGTCCCTTGCCGACGCGACGTGGCGTCAGCAGTGCGCGTCCTGCCACGGGCCGACCGGGCACGGCGACGGCCCGCAGGGCGCGATGTTCAAGGCGCCGGATCTGTCGCAATCGAAGCTCGACGACGAGCAGATCGCCGCGACGATCACGAACGGCAAAGGCCGCATGCCGAAGTTCGAGCTCCCCGACGACGTCGTCCGCGGCCTCGTCGCGCGCGTGCGGTCGTTCCGTGGGCAGTGAGCCGGAAGAAGACGGACGCGGCGAAGCGGTCGCACCCGACGCTGCACCGCAGGAGCCCCTTCCCTCCCCTTCTCCCGTTCCCGCTTCGAGCCCCCGCCGCCGGGCGGTGAAGCTCGTGCTGCTCGGCGCCGGGCTCCTCGCGACGCTGTACGTGGGCTCGAAGGCGCCGCGCGAGCAGCACGTCCGCCTCGTCCTCGGCACGTCCGCCGCCTCCGTGCGGCGCGTCGATCTCGCGTATGCGGCGGAGGGGGGCGAGGTCGTCCGCGAGACGCGTTTCGCCTTCGAGGAAGGCCACGCGCCGCGGGTCGTCCCCCACGAGCCCGAGCTCGCGGACGGCGACTACCGCCTGCGAATCGAGGTCGATACAACCGGAGGTCGCCGTTCCATCGAAAGGCGGGTTACCCTCGGGGGCGGGACCACCCAGGTGGACCTCGGCGATGCGCTCGCCGCACCTCGTCAGAACGAACCCCGGACCGCCCCGTGACCGACCCCAAGTCCCCGGAAGACGCCGACGTCGGCGGCTCGAACGCTGGCACGAAGGCGAGCGCGAAGGACGCGCCGCCGAGCTCCGTCGCGCCCGCCTCGGCCGCTGCGTCGTCGACGGCGCGCCGCGCACGCTACGAATCGTCGCAGGAGATCTCGACGCGCGCCGCGGTCTCCGTGCTCGGTGCACCCGCCGGCGTGCAAGCGCTCGTGCTGACCGGCGCGCACAAGGGAACGTCGAAGGTCGTCGGCGGCCGTCTCACGATCGGGAAGGCCGCAGACAACGACCTCGTTCTCACGGACGACACGGTCTCGCGTCATCACTGCGAGATCGTGCGCGCGCCCGACGGGCTCCACGTCCGCGACCTCGACTCGACGAACGGCACGAAGATCGACGGCACACGCGTCCGCGAGGCGATGGTGCAGCCCGGTAGCGTGCTCAAGGTCGGCGAGGTCGACATCCAGTTCAAGCCGACGGTGCACCGGGTCGAGGTGCTGCCGAGCGACAAGCCGAGCTTCGGGCCGGCGATCGGCTCGAGCCTCGCGATGCGGACGATCTTCGGCGTGCTCGAGCGCATCGCGCCGACGGACGCGACGGTGCTCCTCGAAGGCGAGACCGGCACGGGCAAAGACGTCCTCGCGCGCGCGGTCTGGTCGGGCAGCCAGCGCGCGAACAAGCCGTTCCTCGTCGTCGATTGCGGCGCGGTCACCTACTCGCTCATCGAGAGCGAGCTCTTCGGGCACGAGCGCGGCTCGTTCACCGGCGCGGTGGCGACGCGGCAAGGCGCGTTCGAGCTCGCCGACGGCGGGACGGTGTTCCTGGACGAAATCGGCGAGCTCCCGCTCGACGTGCAGCCGAAGCTCCTTCGCGTCCTCGAGACGAAGGAGTACAGGCGCGTCGGCGGAAACCGCACGCTGCAGACGAACGTGCGCGTCATCGCCGCGACGAAGCGCGATCTCCAGCGCGAGGTCGCGGGCGGCAAGTTCCGCGAGGACCTCTACTTCCGTCTGGCGGTCGTGCCCGTCACCGTGCCGCCGCTCCGCGCGCGTCGTGACGACATCCCCGCGCTCGTGAATCACATGCTGCGGACCGCCGGCGGTGGCGATCTCGCGGTTCCGTCCGAGACGATGCAGGCGCTCGCCGCGCACGATTGGCCGGGCAACGTACGTGAGCTCCGGAACGTCCTCGAGCGCGCCATCTACATGGCGCAGGCGACGGGCAGCCGCGAGCTCGGCGTCGTCACGTTGCCGACCGCGAGCAACGCGGCCGACGCCGCGTTCCACTTCGAAGCGGAGAAGAGCTACCGCGAGACGCGCGCGAAGTACGACGCGGAGTTCGAGAAGCGTTACGTGAAGTGGCTCCTCGGCCGGCACGCGGGGAACATCAGCGCCGCCGCGCGTGAGGCGAAGATGGACCGCAAGCACCTGCACGACATGGCGAAGAAGCACGGCCTACGGGGCAACGAGGGCGACGACTCGTAGTCGCGTTCGCTCGCGCTTACGCGCCCGCGGCTGACCCAGGAAGTCGCGGCCGAAGCGTCGACCCTCACATGCACGCGTGTCGCGCGGCGCTCCGTCGCAAGCTCACGTGCAACGTGCATGTGGGCAGTGCTTGAACACGCCGCGCGAGGCGGGCAGAGTCGCTCCATGGTTGCTCACGCACGCAAGGCCGCATCGAGCGTGGTCGCCGAGACGGGAGCGGGGCTTCCTACCCTCCGCGATCGATCGAGCGGTCTCCTCCTCCACATCACGAGCCTCCCCGGGCCACACGGCAACGGAGACCTCGGCAAGGAGGCGCGTGCGTTCGTCGACTTTCTCGCCCGGTCCGGACAGCGTTGGTGGCAGATGCTGCCGGTCGGACCCGTCGGGCACGGCAGCTCGCCGTACAGCGCGCAGTCGGCGTTCGCCGGCAGTCCGCTCCTCGTCGATCTCGAGTCGCTCGAGATCCCGATCGACGAAGCGCAGTTTCCGAACGGCGAGGTCGACTACGAAGCCGCGACCGCCTTTCGCGAGAAGCACCTGCGGCGCGCGTTCGACGCCTTCCGCAGCCGGCCTACCGCCGACCAGGCGCGGTTCCGCGCGTTCATCGAGCGCCAGGCCCACTGGCTCGACGACTACGCGCTGTACGCGGCGCTGAAGCGCGCTCACGACGGTGCGGGGTGGATGACCTGGCCCGACGAGCTCCGGCTTCGCAAGCCCTCGGCGCTCGCGCGCGCGCGGACGGAGCACGCCGACGAGATCGCGTATCAGCAGTTCGTACAGATGTGCTTCGCGCAGCAGTGGGCGGCGCTCCGCGTTCACTGCGCATCGCGCGGCGTCGCGCTCATCGGCGACATCCCCATCTTCGTCGCGCACGACAGCGCGGACGTGTGGCAACACCGCGAGCTCTTCACGATCGACGAGGAAGGAACGAGCTGCACGGCCGTGGCAGGCGTGCCTCCGGACTACTTCAGCAAGACGGGTCAGCGCTGGGGCAATCCGCTCTATCGCTGGGCGCGGCTCAAGAAGACGAACTACGCGTGGTGGGTGGAGCGCTTTCGCTCGTCGCTCGATCGCTTCGACGCGATTCGCCTCGACCACTTCATCGGCTTCGTTCGCTACTGGAAGGTCCCCGCGGAGGAAGAGACGGCCGAGAACGGCAAGTGGATGAAGGGACCGGGCAAGCCGCTCTTCGACGCGGTCGCGCGCGCGCTCGGGCGAAAGGATCTGCCGTTCATCGCCGAAGACCTCGGCGCCGTGACCCCTGCGGTGACGCGCTTGCGACGCGATCTCCGGCTCCCCGGCATGCGCCTCGTGCAGTTCGCGTTCGGCGACGACCCGCAGGTCGCCGTGTTCCGCCCGCACAACCATCAGCGGAACAGCATCGTCTACACGGGCACGCACGACAACGACACCATCGTCGGCTGGTTCACCGATCCCGGCGACGGGAAGGCGAGCACGCGCACGCCCGAGCAGACCGAACGTGAGCGTCGTTCGGCGCTCACGTACCTGGGACGCACGAGCGACAAGGGGCTCGAGGTCCACTGGGAGATGATTCGGCTCGCGATGAGCAGCGTGGCGCGAATCTCCATTCTCCCGGTGCAGGATCTGCTCGGCCTCGGCAGCGAGGCGCGCATGAACAGCCCGGGCCAGGCAGAGGGGAACTGGCGTTGGCGATTGGGCGGCGGTGAGCTCGACGCGATGTTGGCCCGGCGCCTGCACGCCGCGACCGAGATCTACGGCCGTACCGAACAAGCGAAAGCGAAGATGACACGCAAGAAGGAGACTTCGTCATGACGAGAGCGCTGGGTGGTCCTGCCTCGACGCGGGGACGTAGCGCGCGCGGTCCTCGCGCGGCTCTGACGGACGATCCGCTCTGGTACAAAGACGCGGTCATCTACGAGGTGCGCACGCGCTCGTATTACGACTCGAACGGCGACGGCATCGGTGACCTGAAAGGGCTCACCATGAAGCTCGACTACCTCGCCGACCTCGGTGTCACCGCTCTGTGGATCCTTCCCCACTACCCGTCACCGGGACGCGACGACGGCTACGACATCGCCGACTACACCGACATCCACCCGGACATCGGCACGCTCGAAGACTTCGACGAGCTCATCGAGCAGGCGCATCGACGCGGCATCCGCGTGATCACCGAGCTCGTCATGAACCACACGTCGGATGCGCATCCGTGGTTCCAGCGCGCGCGGCGTGCTCCCGCCGGCTCGCCCGAGCGCGACTTCTACGTGTGGAGCGACACGCCGGACAAGTACCGCGACGCGCGCATCATCTTCCGCGACTTCGAGCCCTCGAACTGGACCTACGACCACGTCGCGAAGTCGTACTTCTGGCACCGCTTCTTCTCGCACCAGCCCGATCTCAACTTCGAGAACCCGGCCGTGCACGAGGCGATGTTCGGCGTCGTCGACTTCTGGCTCTCGCGCGGCGTCGACGGCCTGCGCCTCGATGCCGTGCCGTATCTCTACGAGCAAGAAGGCACGAACTGCGAGAACCTCCGCTCGACGCACGACTTCTTGAAGAAGCTGCGCGCGCACGTCGACGCGAAGTTCCCGAACCGCATGCTTCTCGCGGAGGCGAATCAGTGGCCCGAAGACGCTGCCGAGTACTTCGGTAGCGGCGACGAGTGCCACATGAACTTCCACTTCCCGATCATGCCGCGCCTCTTCATGTCGATTCACATGGAGGACCGGTTCCCCATCATCGACATCCTGCGCCAGACGCCCGAGCTGCACCCGACCTGCCAGTGGGCGATGTTCCTCCGCAACCACGACGAGCTCACGCTCGAGATGGTGACCGACGAGGAGCGCGATTACATGTATCGCGTCTACGCGCACGAGATGCAGATGCGCATCAACCTGGGCATCCGTCGTCGTCTCGCGCCGCTCACCGGCAACGACCGCCGCAAGATGGAGCTCCTGAACGGGCTCCTCTTCTCGATGCCGGGCACGCCCGTCCTCTACTACGGCGACGAGATCGGGATGGGTGACAACGTCTATCTCGGTGACCGCAACGGCGTGCGCACCCCGATGCAGTGGAGCGCGGACCGCAACGCGGGCTTCTCGCGCGCGAACCCGCAGAAGCTGATTCTCCCGATCATCATCGACCCCGAGTACCACTACGAAGCGCTCAACGTGGAGGCGCAGCAGTCGAACTCGAATTCGCTGCTCTGGTGGACGAAGCGGCTCATCGCGCTTCGAAAGGGGTTCCAGGCGTTCGGCCGCGGGTCCGTCGAGTTCCTTCATCCGTCGAACCCGCGCGTCCTCGCCTTCGTGCGGCGCTTCGAGAACGAGCTCATTCTCGTCGTCGCGAACCTCTCGCGGCACGTCCAGTACGTCGAGCTCGACCTCTCCGAGCTGAAGGGAATGATCCCCGTCGAGCTGATGGGCCGCACGCGCTTCCCGACGATCGGCGACCTGCCGTATCTGCTCACGCTCGGCGGCCACGACTTCTACTGGTTCAGCCTCGAAGCTCCGCGCATCACGACGCAGGAGCAGCGCATGAGCGATCTCGGGCCGGTGGGGATTACGTGTACGAGCGCCGACGAGCTGCTGTTCGGCGGCGAGCGACAGACCCTCGAGGAGGTCCTTCCCGCCTACCTCGACGCGCGGGGTTGGCTCACCGGCGGCGCCGTCACCGGAGCTCGCGTCCTCGAGACGGTGCGCATCCCGCGTGACGGCACGGCGCCCACTCCCCTCGTCCTCGCATTCTTGCGTGTAGAATACACCGAAGGCGAAGCCGACTCGTTCATGCTCCCGCTCCTCGTGACGACGCCCGGTCCGGCGAGCGCGGGCGGATCGTTCCCCCCGCCCGGCTCCATCGTCGCCCAGCTGCACTTCCACGAGGGCCTGAGCGAGCAAGGACCGACGTTCCTCGTCGAAGCCGCTCCGGAGACCGCCGCGCGCGCGCTTCTCGATGCGGTCGGCCGCGGCGCGAGCTTCGCGGCCACCGGCGGCAAGGTCACGGCGGCGACGCTGCCCGGCGTCGTCTTGGAGCCGGGCGACGCCCGCGTCGTCACGACCGACCGCCTCGGCGTGTCGGTCGCCGTCGGCGGCAACCTCCTCAAGATCTACTACCGGATGGAGGAAGGCACGTCGCCGGAGCTCGAGGTCGGCCGGTTCTTCCAGGCCAAGTCGATTACCGGCATCACCCCGCGCGTGTACGGGGCGCTCGAGTACCGCGCGGGCCGCGCCGAGCCGGTGACGCTCGCCGTGGTCGAGGAGCTCGTGACGCACGAAGGCACCGCGTGGCAGCAAGCGCGCAGTGAGCTCGGTCGTGCGTACGATCGCGTGCTCGCTTCGCCCACGGGTGAAGCAACGCCGGAGATCCCGAGCGAGCCGCTCGTCGAGCTCGCGTACCTCGATCCGCCGCCCGCCCACGGCGAGCTCATCGCGAGCTACCGCGACTGGGCGATGCAGCTCGGCAAGCGCACCGCCGATCTCCATCTCGCCGTCGCATCGTCGTCCGACCCCAGCTTCGAGCCGACCGCGTACTCGACGATGGATCAGCGCTCGAAGTACCAAACGTCGCGAAACCAGGTCGGCCGTGTGCTCGCGATGGTCCGCCGCTCTCTCGCCCAGCTGCCGCCGGAGCTCCGTCCGGCCGCCGAGCAGGTCCTCGCGGCGGAGGGCGACGTGCTCTCTCGGTTCGAGCCGCTCCTCCACCAGCGCGTCGATTCGAAGCAGATCCGCATTCACGGCGATCTGCATCTCGGCCGCGCGCTGTTCACCGGCAAGGATTACGTGTTCGTGACGATGGGCGGCGGCCGCGATCGCCGCCTCTCGGAGCGAAGGCGCAAAGGCGGCGCGATGCGCGACGTCGCGGCCATGCTGCGGTCGTTCCACTACGCCGCGGCCACCACGCTGAAGACGCTGCGCCCGGAAGACCAGGCGAACGCCGAGCCGTGGGGCTGGACGTGGCAGCGCTGGGCATCGGCCGCCTTCCTTCGCGGTTACCTGGAGACGGCGAAGGACGCTCCGTTCGTCCCGAAGAGCCGGAGCGTCCTCGCGATGCTCCTCGAGATTGCGATGCTCGAGAAGGCGTTCACCGAGCTCGGGTCCGAGATCAAGAATCGGCCGGACATGGCGTGGATCCCGCTGCAGGGCATCCTCCGCATGCTCGGGCTGACGCCTCCGCCGACGCTCGCGACCTAGCGCACGCTCAGAACGAGGCGCTCAGGTTCGCGCCGATCACGTACGCCCGCGCGTTCGTGATCGGCGTGCCGCCGAGCGTGTACTCGTCGTAGTCGAAGAACATCACGTCACCGGCGACGCCGAGCTTCAGCCCGGTCAGGAAGCCGAGGATGCGCCCTCGTGCGGGCGCGACGGCATACGTGAGCCGGAGGCCGGCGACGACGCTCGAAAAGGGCGATAGCTCGCGGTCACCCGTCCAGTACTGCCCCTTGGGGCCGAGAGGCGCGTCGCCGCCCGTGTAGTCGTCGCTCCAGAAGAGCGCGCTCGATTGGCGGTAGTAGCGATCGCGCGCCGCCACGCGGAAGCCCTCGAAGAGGTAGCGCTCCGCTTCGAGCTCGCCCGTGCCGCTCGTGACGTCCCACGTATCACGGTACACGCGTCCGCCGATTCGCAGCGCCAGCTTGATCGGGCGGACGAACAGGTTGAAGCGGAACGCGAGCGACTGCCGCACGCGCGTCTCCGGATGGTGCTCCTGCGCCTTGAGGCCCTGCGCGAGGATGATGCTGCGGTAGGGGCTGCTCTGGAAGCCGTCGATGATCTGCGCGGTGTACGCGAGCTGCGTCGCGATGGTGGGCGTCCACGACTGCGTCCACGTCGCCTGGAGGCCGTCGACGTCGAGAGCATGGCGCGTGCGCAGCGGATCGTTTCCCGTGAAGCAGCCGGTCGAGTCCTCGAGCGCGCGGAACCGCGGAGCGCGGTCGTTCACCGCTTGCACGCGGTCGCACACGAGGTCGAAGTTCTTCGCGTACGAGAGCTCGAGCTGCGTGTTGTGCTCGAAGGCGTCCGTGCGCGCCGCGAAGAACAGCGAATGCGATTTGTAGTCGTTCTCCGTGCCGTACGTGTAATTGGCCGTGTACGCGACGTCGCCCTTCCGGAGCGTGACGCCGCCCGTCGGCGAATGCCGGACGTCGTAGACGCTGGCCGTGGTGACGACGTCGACGCCGGGGTTCACGCCTTGGTAGGCCGGCCCGGCCTTCGTGGCCACGCTGGCCCCCGAGACGATGTCGGCCTCGTACCCGGCGCGGACCGTCATCCACTCCCAAGGCGTCGCCGAGGCGGCGACTCCGGGCGTGTACACGGTCATGTTCGTTCGGGTCGGAGCCTCGTGGTAGAACGTGTGCGCCGTGTCGAACTGCGCGACCTGCGCAGACGCCGGCCGTGCAGCACCGAGCGACGAGGCCGAGGCCGCCGCGATGAGCGCCACGCTTCGTGCGTGCGCCCGTAGCTTGCCGGTCAGTTGCAGCCGCATCCTCCGCCTGCGACGCCGCCGCCTCCGTAAGAGCCTTCCCGGTTGTCGATCGCGTGGCGGAGCTGCTGCGCCGCCTGGGGATCGCCCTCGAACTGCATGATGGGATCGGCGAGCACGGCGCGCTGCTGCGGCCGCACCGTCACGCACGCCGAGCTGCCGAGAGCGGCGGCGACGACGGCGAGCATGGACGCGAAGAGCGCAGGCGTGGACGCGCGGCGCGGCTCAGAAGTAGACACCGAGGCCTCCCGAGTAGGTTTGTGCATTCTTCACGCGTTCCGCGTCGAAGAGCGCGAGGTTCGTGACCTCGAGGCGAACGAGGATGCGGCCGCGGAGCGCCATGAGGACGCCGCCGCCCGCGCGGGCGACGAAGAGATCTTCGCGGCGGAGAACGAACGAGTCCGCGTTCGGCAGCACGGAGAGCCCGCCGCCGCCGATCCCGAGGAAAGGACAGACGGGCCACGACGGCGCGAAATGGATGGTCGCCCCGCCGCCGTAGAGGATCTGCGCGCCGTCCGAGGTGAGCGCGTCACCGATGAAGCCGTCGAGGGTGACGGTACGGTGGAGCACGATCGATGGGCGCGCCTCGAGGTAGCCGAACGCCTGCCGCGAGCCGTCGGCGACGGGGACGCTCATCACTCCGCCGACGATGGCGAGCCCGCCGTGCGCGCCCTCGAGCGGGGGCGTCGCGAAGAACCCAGGGCGCGACGGAGCGCCGGGCTCGCCGGGTCGCACGGCGAACACCTGGACCTCGTCGCCGAGCGCGTACGCCGCGCGCCCGTCGGGAAGCACGACGCGCAGCCAGAACCCGGGGCTCGGGCGACCATCGATCGCCAGCGTTTCGCCCCGCTCCGCGCTGTAGATCACGCGGTACGAGACGCCGGGGCCGGAGCGCAGCTCGGCGGAGTCGACGACCACGCGCGCAAAGGCCTCCGGCTCGTCGGCGTGAGCGACCTCCGGGAAGGCCATGGCCGCAGAAGCGCCCGCGGCGAGCGCCGCGACGAGCCGCACGACGGCGAACGCTCTCCTCGTCATCGCTGGGCCCACTGGCGAATGACCTCCACGACCGGGTCTTCGCGCGGGAAGATCACGCGCGGATGGTTCTGCCCGGTCGGTCGCAGGTAGAGCGGCGCCGTCAGCGGGTCGCGGCTCATCACGAGCGAGGCTGCCTGCAGGTTCCCCTGCGCCGCGCTGCCCGCGCCGATTTGCGCGCGGTTCACCGGCCTGCCGTCCACGCAATCGATCGGCGCGTGGTTCGCGATGGCCATGCCGCTCACGGCCGACGAGTTGAAGTGGCAGCCGTTCGGCGCGTCGCCCGCGGCAGGGTCGCCGGGACCACAGCGCTTGCCGAAGAGGAGCTCCGGCTCGACGCGGCAGAAGAAGAAGTCGGCGTCGAAGTTCTCGTCCGGCACGACGAAGTTCGGTCCCGGGTCGACGGTCGTGCAGCCAACGCCCGCCGCGAGCGCCGCCGCGGAGACCGCGAGCGCGAACCCGGACGCCACTCCCCGGCGAGATGCGGACGCGCGCACGCGCCGACGATAAACCGTTCGCATCCGAATGGTCGAGATCCTGCGCCGCGTGCCGCACGTGTCTCCGTGCCCACGCCGCTGCGGGCGCGTGGACCCGAGGGCCGCCGGACGCGATCACGGCGCGAGCATGCGATCGTGGCCGAATCCGAATGCGCCGTCATCTCGGGGCGATGCGCCCGAACATGGAACGTGCCGTGCGAAGGTGCCTCGCAGAATTGCGTTGCGAAGGCGCGGCGGTCCCCGATAGAAACTTCACCCGCACCGAGGACTGTCGTAGCTTATCTTACATGTAGGGCAAGCCTGCCCGCATCACGCATCGCCTCGGAGACATGGAAGAATGAAGCTGACCCCTTGGTACCTCGCAGCGCTCGCACCGATTGCCGTCGCCGGATGCTCGGGTGCGCTGATGGGCCATGTGGCCGTGCTCGCGGTCGCGATCGGAATCTTCGTCGGTACGCTCTCGCTCGGTCGCAATCCGCCTACGGTCGTCGCGAAGACGGTCACGAGCCAGGTCGACAAAGCCGCCTGATGCGCCTCGCCGTGAGCGCGCTCGTTCTCGCGCTCGCGGCGTGCTCGAGCCCTGGGCTCACGTCGCGCGGGTCGCCGCCTCCCGAGCGGAGAGCGCCCGCCGGCGGGCCGGCTGCAACGCCGCCGAGGAGCGCGCCGACGCATTCGGCGAGCAAGCCCTCACGGCCCGTCGGAACGTCGTCGCCGCCCGCGGCGCACGGGCCTGCGCCGTCGCCGAACCCGCTTCCGCCCCCGCCCCCGCCTCCTCCGTGAGCGTGCCTGCGCGGTCATGCCGCGCTACCGCGCGCACGGCTTCCTGGCGTATGGTGGCGCGCGGTGGAGAACGATCGTGGCGGCGCGTGAACGGCTGAAGACGCTCGACGAGTTCACGCTCGCAGACCTCGAGGCGGTGCGGCTCCTGCTCCGCGGCGACTCGGTCATCGACTGGCACCGTCTGAACTTCGACGGCACGCAGGAGATCCGCGATTTCCTGCTCGCGCAGGAGTTCCACCCCGACGAGGGGGCCGACCGCGCGCGCATGAACGCGATCAAAGCGGAGGCGATCAGCTACCTGCGCCGGCACTTCGAGTACCCGATCCCGAAGCCCGTCGAGCAGGCCTCGATCGAAGAGACCTTCGAGCTCGCGACCGGCCGCGGCCACCGGCAGACCTGTGCCTGCACGATCCTGAAGTGCATGCACATCATCCATCACCTCGACGGACGCGAGCTGCTCTTCATGCTGCCGATGTCCGACCAGGAGATCTTCCACCTCGTCGAGGAGAAGGTCTATCGGGTGATCGGCAGCATGCTCGCGGAGGGCTTCCCGATCACCGAGTTCGTCGGCGGACGGAAGAACAAAGACTCGCTCTACACGAAGCTCCTGTCGAAGCGCGAGGCCGTCTCCGCGCAGATCTACGACAAGCTTCGCTTCCGCATCGTGACGCGCGAACGGGACGACATCTTCCCGATCGTCCAGTACCTGCAGAAGAAGCTCTTTCCGTTCAACTACGTCATCCCCTCGCAGAGCATCAATTCGATCTTCCAGTTCAAGCGGTACTGCCACCAGAACGATCGCTTGAAGAGCTACCTCACTTCGATGCAGGCCGGCGCCGACGAAGACTACACGCCGAGCGACAACGTCTTCTCCGCCGACAACTACCGGGTCATCCACTTCGTCGTGGACATGCCCGTTCGACTCCCGCGCAAGCTCCTCGAGCGGGCGCCGTCGAGCGCCTGGTCGCTCGGCCCGATCGTCTTCGTCATCTGCGAGTTCCAGGTCATCGACCGCGAGACGGAAGCCGCGAACGAGCAGGGCGAGGCTTCGCATGCGAAGTACAAGGACCGCCAGAAGAAGGCCGTCATCCGCCGTCTCCAGCTCGGCATGCGCGAGATGAAGACGGCGCCGTCCGCACCTCCGAAGCGCGAAGAGCCGCCGCCGCCCAGCGTGCGCCGCTCGGCCGTCGAGCCCGAACGCGAGCGCCCGCGGCCGGGTGGCCCGCGAAGCCGACGCGGCGGCTGACCGGCCGCGTTCGCGCCGTCGACGCGCGCGCCGTCAGTCGTTCCAGAGGAATCGCCGGAAGACCGGCAAGAAGAACACGAAGAGCGCGATCGACGCGCCCGCGCACGTGAGGGCCAGCCCGAGGACGTACGTGCGCTTGTCGTAAGCGCGGAGAGCGGCCTCGTAGAGCGGCACGTCCGGCGACCTTCGCCTTCGAAGCGCGGTGAGATCCTGCCGCAGCTCGATTTGCCGAAGGAGCACGCGCAAGAAGTAGACGGGCGACTCCCAGACCTTCGTTGGCGGCGCCGGGTAGCGCGCGACGAGCGCGGCGGGCGTCGGGCCGCTCGGGCGCGCGGAGACGGCCGAAGGCGCGGGCGCCGAAGGGCCCGCGGACGGCGCCGACGATGGCGGTGCGGGCGCCGGGGTGTGACTGCCCGAACGCGACGCCGGCGGCACGCTCGGCCCCACGCTCGCGGGCGGCGCCGGTGCCGGCCCGGACGCGTGCGGGCCGCTCCTCGCAGGCAGTGGCCCGGGCGGGCGCGGCGGCGGCGCGGAACGGACGGCAAGATCGGGGACGGGCGGCGCGGCCGACGGCTTCGGGGCGTTCGGCATGTCGAGCTCGAGAGGCCCGCTCGACGCCGCGTCGTCGTCGTCGTCGAAGTCGAGACCGCCGCTGCCGCCGTAGGTCGAAGCGGCTCCTGCGTGACCGACGCCGCTCCCCTTTTCGAAGGCGGGCTCGAGCTCCAGGCCGCCCCCGGGCGCCCCGTCGTCATCGAAGTCGTCGTTCAAGGTCCGCGACACGGTTCTCCCAGGATAGCGAACCTTCCCCGGGCAGCGCCTCGTTTTCGGCGACCGCGCTTTTCCGCGGGCGCGCGTTCGGCTACGGTCCGGCCCACCATGCGTCTGTACGGAGCCAAGGTCCCGACGATCGCCCAGGAGGTCGTGCGGACGCTCCTCTCGTCGAAGGACATCGAGGTGGAGAACTCGAGCGCGCAGCGCGAGGTCGTCGCGGACATCGAGTCGGTGCTCCGCAGCTACCTCGAGACCGAGCGCGTCGTCGACGACAAGACGCGTGAGCTCCTGCAACGCACCGGGCGCGGCACCGGCGAGTTCGGGAAGGTCCGTCAGCAGGTCGCCGAGCACCACGGCATCCGCGTCGGAGACGAGTCGCTCGACTACATCCTCGACCAAGTCGTCGGCATGCTCATGCACTCGACGCACGTCGACGAGGTCTTCGCCGAAGACGTCGCGCTGCGCCGCCGCATGGCGCCGATCTTCAAGAAGTACATGCAGGTCGACACCGACGTAGACACGGAAGTGCGCGCGCAGATCCGTCACGTCAAGGAAGGCACCTCGCAGTGGGACATCGAGTATGCGCGCGCGATGGATGCGGTGAAGCGGAGGCGCGGGCTCGCCTGAAGAGGCCAGCGCGTCGGGTTGGGTAGTGATGCGCAGCATGACCGGATTCGGCGTCGGCGAGGCTCCCCTCGCCGGCTCGGCAGAGAGCAGCGGCGCCCCTCCGGCCGGCAAGGTCGCGGTCGAGATCCGTTCGGTGAACCACCGTTATCTCGACGTGCGCGTGCGCGCGCCGAGTCAGCTCCCGGAGCTCGGCAACATGGTCGAGGCCATCGCGCGCGAGCGACTGACGCGCGGGCGCTTCGACGTCACCGTCCGCTTCGAGGGCGCGGCGCTCGGCAGCGTGTCGATCGACCGAGAGCGCGCACGAAGCGTGTTCGCGGCGCTCGCGTCACTGCGGGACGAGCTCGCCCCCGGCGCAGACATCCCGCTCTCAATCCTCGGCACGGTGCCCGACCTGTTCGTTCCGTCGATCGAGCAGCAGGGCGAGGCCGTGCGCGCCGCCGTGACGTCGGCGTTCGACGCCGCGCTGAAGGCGCTCGACGCGATGCGCACGCGCGAAGGTCGTTCCCTCGCCGACGACATCGTTCGCCGGCTGGCGCTCGTCCGGAAGCTCGCGCAGTCCGTCGGTGAGCGCGGTCCGCAGGTCGTCGAATCGTACAAGCGGAAGCTGAAGGACCGCGCCGACCGCCTACGGCTCGCGGTCGACGTCGCGGTCGACACCGGACGTCTCGAGCAGGAGCTCGCGCTCTTCGCCGACCGCGTCGACATCGCCGAGGAGCTCACGCGTCTCGAGAGCCACACGACGCACTTCGAGTCGCTGCTCGCGACGTCGGACGCCGTGGGGCGCCGCCTCGACTTTCTCCTCCAGGAGATGGCGCGCGAGGCGAACACCATCGGCGCGAAGAGCCAGGACGTCGGGATCGCGCATGCCGTCGTCGAGCTGAAGGCCGAAATCGAGCGGATGCGCGAGCAGGTCCAGAACGTCGAGTAGCGGAGTTCGAACGAACGTGTTCCCTGGTAGTATGCACCGCGTGATGGTCGACCCCTTCCTGCTCCTCATCCTCTCGTCGCCGAGCGGCGCGGGGAAGACGACGCTCACGCGCAAGCTGCAGGAGAGGTTCCCCGCGCTGCGGTTCAGCGTTTCGCACACGACGCGGAAGCCGCGTGCGAACGAGGTCGACGGCCGGGACTACCACTTCGTCGATCAGAAGGTCTTCGACGGCCTCGTCGATCGCGATGCGTTCGTAGAGTGGGCCGAGGTCCACGGCAACTCGTACGGCACCTCGCAGGCCGAGATCGAGCGCGCCCGCGCCGAGCCGGACTGCGCGGGCATGATCTTCGACATCGACTACCAGGGGGCGCGGCAGATTCGCGCGAAGCAGCCCGACGCAGTGGCCGTCTTCATCCTGCCGCCTTCGATGATCGAGCTGGAGCGCCGGCTCCGCGGTCGCGCGAGCGACAGCGACGAGGTCGTGCGGCGCCGCTTCGAGGCCGCGAAGGTCGAGATCGAGCACTACGGCTTTTTCGACTATCTCGTGGTGAACGACGACGTCGAGAGCGCCTTCAGGAACCTGGAAGGCATCATCCTCGCCGAGCGCTCGCGTCGCTTCCGCCGCGCCGATCTCGCCGAGCGTCTGCTCCGCGCCGGCAAGCTCTGAGTCACGTCCCCGCCGTCACTTCCCGGACGTCGCGATGTCGACGCGAATCGTCGGGTCGGATGCGGCCTTGCAGATCTTGCCCTTGCAGGACGTGGGGCGGCACACCGTGCGCGCGCGCGACCAGCGCGCCTTCGGCGAGACGGGCGCGTGGCGCTCGCAGACGCAGAGCTGGTCGGTCGAGGCTTGGGCAGTCTCGCCCGGCCCGAGCGTGCCGTCGTAGAGCGAGCGATTGCCTGCGGCCTCGCAGGTGCCCGTCGACGACGTGACCTGAACGCGCACGGCCTTCGTGCCGCGGACCGACACGATGACCGGAGCGGCCGCACGCTGCGCGTCCGCGGTGGACGTCGTGACGACCGCAAGGAACGAGAGCAGGGCGACGGCGCGCGCGCGCATTCCCCTCGAGCGTAGCAGCGCGCGGCCTTCGAGCCAGCGGGCGACTACTTCTGCGCTTCCGCGCCTTCCGCCGCCGCCGCCGCCGTCACGGGGCTCGTCGCGCTCGTCGGCGTCTCGGGGTGCCCGGCGAGCGCGGGCTCCGCGGCGCCGGGCGTCGTCGGTCCGTCGCTCGTCGGCTCGGCGACCGGCTCGATCGGGACGTCGGCGCTCTCCGGCTTCTTGCCGCGCCGCGACGTCAGCATGTCCACCGCCATGAGCGCGACGCCCACGCAGATCGCGATGTCCGCCACGTTGAACGTCGGCCAGTGGTCGGTGACGATGTGCCCGGGGTACTTCCTCTGGATGAGCTCGTTGAGCTTTTTGATCCAGTCGGCGCGGTAGTCGATGAAGTCGATGACGTAGCCGTACCGGATGCGGTCGAAGACGTTGCCGAGCGCGCCGCCGAGGACGAGCGGGAGGCCCCACTTCAGCGCGTGCTGACGCGGCTGGAGGCGGCGGTAGAGCGTGACGATGAACGCGATCGCCGCCACGGAAACGAGGAGGAAGAACGGCCGGCGAACGTTCTCGCTCTGGCCTTGGAGGAGACCCCACGCTCCGCCCTTGTTCTTCGCAAGGACGAACATGAGGTGGTTCTCCATCACGTTCACGTAGCCCGGGTAGCCTTCGAGCTTCTTCTCGGCCCAGAGCTTGGTGACGACGTCGGCGACGAGCGAGACGATGGAGACGACCGCGAGGAACGACGACGAAGGACGCGGGCCCAGAATCGTCTCCGGAATCGCGCGCGCCGTACCGGCGGGGCGATCGAGACGAGGCACGTCGGGGGCGATCGGCGGCTCTTCCGGCGCGGGCGCGGGCGCATCGGCGGCGGGCGGCGCGTCGACGCCGTCGCCCTTCGGCGCCTCCGGAGCCTCGGTCTCCTTGACGGGCGGCGGACCGGTCTCGGTGGCCGTGTCGGCCGGCTCTGCACCTGGGGAAGCGTTCGGCTCGGTCATGGATGGTCGGCGCGCATGTTCAGCATGCGGGCCCGTCCGCAGGGCCGCGAACCCTACTCAATGACGCGCGCGCTGTCACGTACCCAGCCACGCGCGGAGCTGCCCGCGCGTTTCCGCGTTTTGCCGCAGACCTGCTAGCCCGTTCAGGTTCTTCCGCGTAGGATGCCGCTCGATGGGCGACCGACGCAGCAGGAAGGTCCCGTGGAAAGGCGCGCGCGGCGTCGATGCCGTCGTCGAGCAGTGGCTCGAGAGCCGCGTCGTGAAGCCGTGCCTCACGGCCGACGAAACGGTCCCCGGTCGGGAGCCACGGACCGCACCGCTCCCACCAGGGCTGCCGACGCCGATCGCGTTCGCGCTGCGCGGGCGCGGGGTCACCGAGCTCTACGAGCACCAGGCGCGAGCATTCGCCGCCGCGCGGGACCCGAAGACCCGCGCGGTGGTCGTGGCGACCCCGACGGCGAGCGGCAAGAGCTACTGCTTCCACCTCCCCGTCCTCTCCACGCTGCTCGAAGATCGGGACGCGCGCGCTCTCTATCTGTACCCGACGAAGGCGCTCGCGCGCGATCAGGAGGCCGGCCTCCGCGATCTGATGAAAGCGAGCGGCCTCGAGACCGGCGCCGTGGTCTACGACGGCGATACGCCGGGCGACGCACGCCGCGCTGCACGCGAGCGCACCGGCATCGTGCTCACGAACCCGGACATGCTCCATGCGGGGATCCTCCCGCATCACACCGCCTGGGCGCGCACGTTCCAGAACCTGAAGTACGTCGTCGTCGACGAGCTGCACACGTACAAGGGCGTCTTCGGCTCGCACGTCGCGAACGTGCTGCGGCGCCTCATGCGCATCGCACGTTTCCACGGCTCGAGCCCCGTGCTCATCGGAGCGACCGCGACGATCGGCAACCCGCGCGAGCACGCCGCGCGCATCTTCGGCGTCGACGTCGAGAGCGAGGCGCTCACCTCGATCACCGAGAACGGAGCCCCGCAGGGCGAGCGGCGCGTCTTCATGTTCAACCCGCCGGTGGTCAACGCCGAGCTCGGCATCCGGGCGAGCTACGTGAAGCAAGCGGTCATGCTCGCGACCGATCTCGTACGCGCCCAAGTGCCGACGATCGTGTTCGGCCAGTCGCGCAACAACGTCGAGGTCATGCTGCGCTACCTGCGCGACAAGGTGGCGACCACCTCGCGCGGCGAGGGCCCGCACACCACCGGCGTCGATGCTTCCCGCATCATGGGTTACCGCGGCGGGTACCTGCCGGAGCAGCGCCGCGAGATCGAACGCAAGCTGCGGAGCGGCGAGGTCCTCTGCGTCGTCGCGACCAACGCGCTCGAGCTCGGCATCGACATCGGCGGACTCGACGCCGTGATCTGCGCGGGGTACCCCGGGTCGGTCGCCGCGACGTGGCAACGCTTCGGACGCGCCGGCCGGCGCGGAGACCGGAGCATCTGCGTCCTCGTCACGTCGAGCGCACCGCTCGATCAATACCTCGCGCGCGAGCCGCAGTACCTGCTCGGCGCGCCCGTCGAAGAAGCGCGCATCGACGGCGACAATCCCGAGATCCTCATCCAACACGTGAAGTGCGGCGCCTTCGAGCTGCCCTTCCGGCGCGGCGAATCGTTCGGGTCGCTCGACGCCGACGAGACGGCCGCGGCGCTCGAGTTCCTCGTGCAGCATCGCGTGCTCCACGAGACGCGCGGCGCGGACGGGACGGGCACGTTCCACTGGGCCGCCGACGCGTACCCCGCGAACAACGTCTCTCTCCGCTCCGTCGGCTGGGACAACGTCGTCATCATCGACGCCGAGCACGACAAGACGATCGCCGAGATCGATTGGCGAGGCGCGCACACGATGGTGCACGAGCAGGCGATCTACCAGCACGACGGCGAGTGCTGGCAGGTCGAGAAGTTCGACTACGAGAACCACAAGGCGTTCGTCCGCAAGGTGAAGCCGGACTACTGGACCGACGCGATGACGTACACGACGGTGAGCGTCATGGAGGAGTTCGGAACGGCGAAGGACGACGTCGCGTTCCCGACGGGATGGGGCGAGGTCTCGGTCGTCGAGAAGGTCGTCGGCTACAAGAAGATCAAGTTCTACACGCACGAGAACGCGGGCTACGGCGACGTTCGGCTGCCCGAGATGCAGATGCACACGACGGCCTTCTGGCTGACCGTGCCGGAGAGCGTTTGCCTCACGATCCCGCAAGGCCGCGCCGCCGCCATCGACGGTCTTCGCGGCGCGGGTATCGCGCTCGAGACGGTGGCGACGCTCTCTCTCATGTGTGATCCGCGCGATCTCGGATGCACGCTCGGCGACACGGCGCTCGACCCGGCGGACCGCGACGAGGACGAGCCCGCCGTGCCACGCAAATCGCGCGGCGGACCGCAGCCGGGCTACGACCCGACGCTGTTCCTCTACGAGCACACGCCGGGGGGCATCGGTCTCGCCGAGCGCATCTTCGAGGAGCGCCAGGTGCTTCTCGGGCGCGCTCTCGAGCTGGTGCTCGGTTGTCCGTGCGATTCGGGGTGTCCCGCCTGCGTGGGCCCGAACGCAGGCCTCGATCTTCCGCCCGCGGCCGCGTCTTCGGCAGACGCGCCGGCGAACGACACGGCGGCGGCCAACGTGCCGCTCGGACGGAAGGGCGTCGCCGTTCGGATCCTCCGGCACGCCATCGCGTCGAGCGGATCCGCATGAGGCTCGTCGTCGCGGCGTCTGCGGCGAGCATCCTCGCCTGCGCGTGACACGTCGGCACCGATCGAGGCACGCGCGCCGGCGCGGCACGACGTGACGACACGCTTTCGCGGTGCACGCCACGGTGCTCGAGGTGGCACCGCGTGTGCACGCTACGGACGCATGGCCGGCGTGCGTTTCCCGTGGCTCGTCACGTTTTGCATCCCGCTCTCCGCGTCGCTCGCGTCGCTCGTGGCGTGCTCGGGAGCGGGCAATCAGGACCTCTTCGAGGGAAACGCGACGGCGAGCGACATCTCGTTCAACGAGCCGGAGACGCCGAGCGGAACGACGACCGCGCCTGCGGCAAGCACGGAGACCGAGGGCGCCGATGCCGGGCCTTCGTCTCCCGCGCCCCCTACCCCGCCTCCTCCGGCCGACGCGGGAACGGCTGACGCCGCGCCTGCGGAGACGTGCACGCTCGAGACCGAGCCGAACAACACCATGGCCACGCCGAACGCCTTCACGACGTGCTTCCGCGGTGAGGTCGAGAGCAGCAAAGATGTCGAATACGGGCGCTTCACCATGCCGGCCACGGCGCGCGAGGTGCGGTGGACCCACGACGACGACGGCGGGAAGGTCGCCTTCCGCTTCTTCCTGAACGGCGTGCCCGTCCTGACGAAGAACAACAAGCTGGTGGCGCCAATCCCGGGCGCGACGTACCTCGTTCAGGTCCGGACGACGCAGAGCCGGCCGACGTGGGAGCTCAGGCTCACCTTCGAGTGAGGGCCGCCCGTCCGGCCGAGCGTGGGCTGCAACCGACCGCGCGCGTGCCGGAAGGCCTCGTTGTAGCGAGGAAGAAGGCGTAACCTCGGAGTCGTGGTCCGCACGGCGAAACTTGCCCTCTTCGGGCTTCTCACCGTGGGCGCCGCGATCGCGGCGTGCCTGCCTGGCTCGGGACCCGCGCTGCTCGACCCGGAGGACGGCTCCTCGCCTCCGACCGACCTCGATCGCGACGGCGGCCTCGCGCGGAGCGACGTCGACCTCGGCGACCCGTTCGCGCTCGAGGGCGTCTCCCCTTCGCACGGCCCGTTCACGGGCGGGACGCGCGCGACGCTCTCGGGCCGCGGGTTCTCTTCGAAAGTGCGCGTGTTCGTGGGCGGCGTCGAAGTCCCTCCCGCGGCGTTCGTGGCGAGCACGCCGACGCGTGCCGCGATCGTCACGCCGCCGGGGAAGCCGGGATTCGTCGACGTACGCATCCGCGACGAAGCGACCGCGACCGAGCGCGTCCTCGAGAACGGCTTCTTCTACGACGCGTTCGTCGTCACGCCCGACACGGGGGCGACGAGCGGCGGGACGCGCATCCGCCTCCAGGGCAGCGGCACGACGTGGGACGCGGGCACGACGGTCTCGATCGGCGGAGTGCCGTGCGCCGAGCCTGTCGTCAGCGCGCCCGATTCGATCGAGTGCCTCACGCCTGCATCTCCGCCGGGCGCGAAGGACGTCACGGTCAAGACGTCGGACGGCAAGACTGCGCAAGCGCGAGACGCCTTCACGTACAGCGATTCCCCCGACGGCTACCGCGGAGGCTTGTCGGGCGGCGCCTTTGCCGGACGCGTCCGCGTGCTCGCCTTCGACGCGCTCACCGGTGCGCCGCTCGCGGGCGCGCAGGTCGTCGCGGGCAGCTCGCTCGCGACCGCCACGGTGAAGACGACGGCCGCGACGGGCGTGGCGGAGGTCACGGGCCTTCCGGGCGCGAACGTGACCGTGACCGTCGGCGCGAAGTGCCATCAGCCGATCACGTACGTCGACGTGCCGGTCGATACGGTCACCGTGTACCTCCCGATCATTCGAAAGCCGGAGTGCATCCCGGATCCGGAGTCGATCGGCGGCGGTCCCGGGGGGCGGTTCGGCGGCATCGTCGAGGGCGAGCTGATCTTCCCGGGCGGCGCAGAGTTCCAGCGGACGGGCTGGGGCACCGTCCCCGTGCCGGCGCGACCCACCGAGAGGCGCGCGGCCTACGTCTTCACGGCGAGCGGCTCGTCGGGCGAAGCGTTCGAGCTCCCTCCCCCCTCGCGCGCGATCACTCCGGACACGCCGGGCACCAACGGCTACGCGTTCTCCGAGGTCGTCTTCCCCGGCAACGTCACGTTGTACGTCGTCGCCGGCATCGAAGATCGTAGCGAGACGCCTCCGCGCTTCGTGCCCTATGCGATGGGCGTCGCGCGCGGCATCTCGGTGCCGATGCAAACGCGCGTCACGGGCGTCGACGTGAAGATGGATGTCCTCTTCGACCATCAGGTCACCATCGCGCCCCAACCTCCGACTCCCGGCCCGCGCGGGCCTGACCGGCTCCTCACCACGGCCGCGGTGACGCTCGGCTCCGCGGGGTACGCGATCTTCCCGCGCGGCAATCAGGTGGTCACGCTGCCGGCGCCCGCCACCATCCCGCTCGTCGGCGTTCCATCACTCGACCGCGCGCTCGCGGGCGAGCAGTACGTCCTCGGGGGCGCCGCCGCGACGGGGAGCTCGCTGCAGCGTCCTGCCAGCGTCGTTGCGCGCGTGCGTACGACGAACGCGAGCGACCCGGTCACGCTCGGCGGCTTCCTCGGCGTGCCGGTGCTCGGGCAACCGGGCCTCGGAACGTGGAACGGAACGCATGTGGAGTTCACCGGCGCGAGCGGACCAGCGGACATCTCGGTCACGCAGGTCTCGTCGAGCTACGGCCTCGTCTCGTGGACGATCGTGGCGCCGGCCGCGAAGCGCTCGTTCGACGTCCCGGACCTCAACGCGCTGCCCATCGCCGACAAGCTCGGCATCGTTCCGGGCGCGATCGCGACCACGGTCTACGTCGCGCGCGTCGACGGGTTCGCGTACGGGCGCCTCCGCTCGGGCCAGCTCTCGCAATCGGCGTGGAACGCCTATGCGTTCGACACGCTGAATGGCGCGTACTGAGGGGGCCGCCGCCGCGATGACCGCTCGGCACTCGCGCCTCCTCGCCGCGTCGTCGGTCGCCACGATCGCGCTCGCCGTCTCCTGCCGCTTCGATCCTGCGTACCGTGACGTCCCCGATCCCGGAGCCGTGCCGTGCACCGACGGCGTCGTCGAGTGCCGCGGCGCGAGCTTGACTCGCTGCGAAGGCGGCACGCCGATCACGGTCGACGATTGCGGCGGCAAGGGCCTCGTCTGCGCGCCCGGCCTCCTCCGGTGCACGGCGTGCCTGCCCGGCACCTCGTCGTGCGAGGGCTACGACGTCGTGCGGTGCGAGGCCGACGGGCAGACGCGAACGAAGGCGCAGACGTGCGACTTCGAGCGCGGCGTCGCGTGCCGACGCGGGCTCTGCCTGAACCTCTGCGAAGAGGCATCGCGCGAGCGCTCCAACGTCGGCTGCGAGTATTGGGCCGTCGACCTCGACAACGCCGTCACGTCGAGCGGCAACGCGGCCGCGCAGCAGTTTGCCGTCGTCGTCTCGAACAACGAAGGTGACCTCGTCGCCAACGTCGTCGTCGAGGAAGACACCGCGGCGCCCGGCGCGCCGCAAGCGCTGCGCACGGTCGCGACCGCGCGCGTCGGCCCCCGCAGCCTCGAGGTGTTCAAGCTCGGGCCGAAGGAGGTCGACGGCTCACCGCCGGGCACGTTCGACACCGGCACGCACACGGCGCTGACGCGCAACGCCTATCGCCTGCGGTCCGACGTGCCCATCGTGGCGTACCAGTTCAACCCGCTCGAGAACGCGAACGTGTTCTCGAACGACGCCTCGCTCCTGCTGCCCACGCCTGCGCTCGGCGGCGGTGACGGGCGCGCCTACGTGATCGCGGGTTGGCCGCAGACGATCGCGACGAGCGAAAACCCGCAGCAGAACTTCGGCAGCGACCTGCGCGCGTTCCTTGCCATCGTCGGCACGGCGAAAGACACGCGCGTGAAGATCAAGACGACGGCGCGCATCGTCGCCGGCGGTCCGGTCGCGGCGGGGCTCCCGCGCGGAGGAGAGCTCGAGACGACGCTTCAACCGTTCGAGGTGCTGAACCTCGAGACCGGCGACTTCAACGCCGACTTCACCGGAACGATCATCGATGCGACGCAGCCCGTTGCGGTTCACGTAGGCAGCGAGGCGAGCGATGCGCCCTTCTTCTCCACGCTCGCCGGGCGCTCCTGCTGTGCCGACCACCTCGAAGAGCAAGCGGTGCCGCTACGCGCGGTCGGCAAGCAATATGTGCTCGGCCGCGTGCCGAACCGCTCGCGCGCGCTCCAGGCGGCAGGCGCAGCGATAGCGCCGTTCGAGGAGCCGGAGTTCTACCGCGTCGTCGCGACCCAGCCCGGCATCACGCGCATCACGACCACGCTCCCTCCGCCGAACGACGCGATCGAGCTCGACGGCGAAGGATCGAACCGCACGCTCGTCGCCTTCGGCGACTTCGTGCTGAGCGCGACGCAGCCGGTGCTCGTCGCCGACGTGCAGGCGAGCCAGGAAGCCGCCGGCGTCGTGCGCGGTTTGCCCGGTGGTGACCCGAGCCTCACGTTCGTGCCGCCGTTCGAGCAGTGGCGCAACGAGTACGTGCTCCTCACGCCGGACAAGTACGCCTTCGACTTCCTCGTCATCACCGCTCCCTTCGGCGCCCAGGTTTTCGTCGACAGCCTGCCGATCGACGGCAAGGTGTGCGAGGTCTCCGCCGGCGACGGCCTCGACGAGAAAACGCGAAAGAGCCCGAATCCGCCGTTCGTGGTCTATCGCTGCCAGCTCTCGTTCCCGACCGTGCTGCCCAACGTGCCCGCGCCGAACAACGTGCAGCCGGGTCGGCAGAACGACGGCGTGCATCGCGTGCAAGCCGACCTGCCCGTCGGCGTCCTCGTCTACGGCTTCGACGCGTTCGTCTCGTACGCGTACGCGGGCGGCACGCAGCTGCGTGACATCAATCCGCGCTGAGGGGCCGCGCGATCTACGCGCGCGACTCTTCGGCCACGAGAACTACGCCGGACACCGGCTCGTCGCCGCTCGCCGGCGCCGCTGCTCGAGCGCTGCGCGCGTTTGACAGTACGTACACGTGTCCTGTCCTGGTCAGCTGCGCCCCCGCGACAGCCTTTGCCTTGCTCGATCGCCGCTGTGAGCTGCGTCTCGCGATGCGGACGAGATGGAGCTCCGCGAGCTTCAGGTCCAGATAGCGGCGCGAGATGAAGACCTGTGCATCTGACCGAGCTTGTCGATTTCGTCGTACGCCTTCTCGAGGCGCTGCTCCACGTTCGTGACGTCGTAGCGGACCTTGGTGATCGCGGCATCACACTCACCGTTGAACGCGCGAAGCATCAGCTTTGCCTGCTGCTTCACCATCTTCTTGCCCTCGGCAGCGCTGCCTCCGACCGTCCATTTCGTCTCGCACGGCGCCGCCTTGTCCGACTTGACCAGCGTTCGTTGCTCGTTCCTGATGCCGCTGAGACGCGCCGTGTACTGAGCGGTCGACTCGAGCCCGTACCTCGGCTTGTAGAAGCCGAACGACTGGAGATTCGCCGCCTCCTCGGCCGACTCGAGCTCCGCCCTCACCCGCTTCAGCTCCTTCGTTGCCGCCTCGATCTCGGCCTGCAGAGCGTCGCGCTTCTCGGGTGATCGTGGCGGCGGCGGCGGGGCCGCCGGCGTGAGGATCGGATTGCGCGCGGACACCGTTGGCTTGACGATGCAGGCGCCGGCACGTAGATCGCGTCGCCGCCAAAGGCGGATCCAGCGTGGCTTGCACGGCGACGTGACGACGCCGCACCGCGCGCGCATGCGCATGAGGATGGCGACCAGAGCGCCTCGAGCTCCCGCGGGAGAAAGCCGACGCGACCTCCCCTCGCCCAGACGAGAACGGCGTTTCGGTCGTGCGCGTTCTCGGGCTCGGGCATGAGCCACGCAACGAAGCTCAGATCGACGCGTCCGTGGAGCTGCTGCACGACCGCGGTCATCTGCGCGGCGTTGTAGGCCTCGCGGGCCGAGAGACGCGCGGTCGCTCAGCGCGTGAAGCGCAGCGGCGTCAGCTTCCAGTCGGCGAGGAGCGGAACGCGTGCCGCCGGGCCCGACTGACGGACCGCGCGCGCGCACTCGTCGGTCGTGAGCCGGCGCGGGCCGAACGGCGACGAGTCCGAGGCGTCGCTGTCCATGAGGAGCGTCGGCGTGTCGACGCCATAGTCGTCGGGGTGACCCGGCTCGTCGAGGATGACGTGGCCGAGCTCGTGCGCGAGCGTGAGGCTCGTCCGCCGCGCGCGCACGCCCGCGCGATCGATGATGACCACGTTCCGCATGCTCGACCCGTCGCTCGCGATGAACGACTCGCCGATGCGGCCGCCTCCCGAGAAGAACGGCACGACGATGACTTCGATGGTCCGCGGGTCACCATCGTCGACCGCCTTCACGAGCGCGCGCTCTTCCAGCGTGCCCGCGACGGAGTCGGTGTCGCCGAAGTGCTGGAGGCCGTCCGTGAGGTCGACCGCCCCGACGTTGACGCTCAGGGTTGCGTCGGAAGACGAGACGACCTCCGCGACCGCGAGCTGGCCGTCGGCGCGGCGCATCGTGACGTCCACGCTCGGCGTCGCACCGGGCGCGATCCGCGCGTTCTCGGAGAGCGTCGCGCGCACGCCGGCCCGCTCGGCGACGCGCTGGAGCTCCAGGGCAACCTGCCTCGTCGACCAGCCCTTCTTCGTCGTCACCGTCAGCGGGCGACCGTCGACGCGGAGGCGGATCTCTCCGCCGCTCGCCGGCAACCCGACGTCGTCACCGATCGCCACGAGGTACGCGGGCGGAGGGCTCACGAGCTTGATGTCGAGCTGGTGGATGGGACCGAAGCTCACCCCGCACTGGCCCCACGTCGCCGAAGCGAGCGCGAGCTCCTGACGAAGCGCGGCGATCGCCCCTGCATCGGTGCTGCCGACCGCAGGCGCGCCGCCGGGGACGAGCCGCATCACGTGCACGCGAACGGCCAGGCGGTGACGGCCGATCGGGCCCACGCTCGACTTGCGGGGACCGGCGACGCGGATCGCCTGGAGCTTCTTTCCCGCCGCGTCACGCACGACGACGGCGCCGCCGACCTCTCCGCGAAGAGAGCGCGACGCGACGAGCGGGTGCGACCGATCGACATCGTCGACGACGAGCCGAAGCGGTGCGCTCGCCGAGCACGTCGATCCACTCGCCGTCCCGGAGTCGCAAGACACGGAAGAGAGCTTCACGTCCCGGAGCGCGTCGAGCGGAATGCCTTCGGCGGAGACGGACTCCACGGTCAGCGGTCCGAGCGACGCCGCCTCGGGAGAGGTGGTCACGATGCGGAGCGCATCGGGATCGTCCACCGCGCGATCGGCGTCGTCGAGGTCGACGCGCATCGGTGGCGTTCGTTCGAGCGATGCGCGGTCATGCGTGAGGTCCACGCGCGACTTGTTGCCGTCACGCATCCCGATGCCGTGGACGTCGATGCCGACGGGCCATTCTCGTCCGCCGGCGCGCGCCACCAGCGCGACGTGACCAGGCGTGACGCCCTGGAGCTGCGCGCCGGCCGGGAGCCGCTCACCCCATGCGAGCGGCTTGCCGTTCACGACGACGCGGGCGCTCTCGCGGCCACTCGTCGGCGACAGCGTCGCTCCGACGTATCGCGCGTCGAGCGGAACGAGATCGACACGGGCGAGAGGCGCGACCACGTCGGCGTCGCCGTCCGGCTTGTCGTCGAGATCGTCGTCGTCGCGATCCGCGATGAGGACGATGCGATCACCCATGCCTGCCGGCGGTGCCGACGCGCGCGACGACTCCGGCGCGGACTTCGCTTCGCGCGCACCCTCCGCGTCGCGAGCTTCCGCGGATCCGTGCGACAGCACGCAAGCACCGGCGATGAGGAGACCGGCTCCGCAAGCAACGAGACGAAGGCGCAACTCTACGAGGCTAGCAGCTCCGTTCCGGCGTTCGACCCGCGCGTGCGCCTTGGCGCCGAGCTTGAGCGAAACGAGTACGAGAGGGTGCTACTCGAGCCAGCCCCACTGCACCCAACGGAACGGCGTCTCGCTCGCAACGACGAAGTGCGGGTCGTTCTTGCCGATCGCGCCGGCATGCGCCGCGCGCACGAGCGCACCCCACGCCACGCTCGAGATGCAGCGCGACGTCACGAGCTCGTCGGCGAGCTCGCGCGCCTTCTCGCGCGCCCCCAGGTCGCCGGTATCCCACAGCGCGGCCACCGCGAAGCCGCGGAGCTCGTCGCGCTTGCCGTTCGTTGCGCATTCGAGGAGCGCGTCGCGCATGTCGGCACGGCCGTGATCGCGCGCAAGATACGACGCGGCGCGCACCGCCACCTCGTCGCCGAGCGGCAGCGTCTTCGCGAGGCCTTCCAGCATCGGCTTGCAGCTCGCCGCGCGCGCCCGCGCCATACGGAACAGGAACGTCGTGTCGCGGTCGGCGCTCGGCCGGTCGGACAGGCGCGCGACGAGCTCGACGGTGGGGCGCGTCGACGGCGACGGGACGCTCGCCGGCGCCGGCGACACGCTGGCCTTCGTCTCCGACAGTGCCCAGGCGACGAGCGCCCACGCGGACTTCGCGCTCGACGGACCGACCTGCGCCTTCGAGACCGCCTCTTCGAGCGGCCCGGGGTCTCCGGCCTTCGTCGCGACGTCGGCCAGCACGAGCCAGCGCCCGAGGTGGCGCTCGGCTCCGCGAAGCACGCTGAGCGCGGGGCCGACGTGCACGGGTACCGGCGCGCTGCGCGCGAGCGGAACGAAGAGCTCGACGCACAGCGAGATGCGGTGGCTCTCCTTGATCATCGGGGCGACCGACACGAGGTGGCCGCCGTTCGACTCGCGACGACAGACGCGCGCCGTCTCGGCGCCGAACGCGAGATGGGACTGCCGACTGGCGGCGAGCTTCGCGAGCGGCGCCGTGAGCGACGGGTCCTTGCAGAAGCACGCCGCGCTGAGCGTCGCGTTGCCGCCCGCTTCTTCGCCGGCGAGCGCGCCCTTGAGGAGCGCGGGCACGTAGCGGTCTTCGGCTTCCGCCAGCGTGCGCAGGCACGCGCCGTAGATCTCGCGCGTGAACGAGCCGCGACGCACCATCACCTGCGTCGCTTCGACGAGCGAGCCACGGAGTGCTGGGCTCAGCGACGCGACGGCGCGCAGCGCGCCCGCGAGCTTCGCTTCGTTCGTCGGCTTGCGCTTCAGCGCGCCGTCGAGCTCGTCTTCGAAGCGCGCGCGCGTCGCCTTGTCGACGATCTCTGCGCGCGCGACCGACGGCTTCTTCGGAAGCGCTTCGACGCGTTTCGCTTTCCCGGTCTGTATTGCCATTCCCCGCCCGATCCGAGGGAACGAGGTATATCAGACGACCGAGCCCAAGCGCGTGCGATCACGCGCGTGCCGCTCCGAAATCAGCGCGCGCGTCGGCACGACATCTGCTCGCACGCGAGTTACGCGTGCGCGCTCGTGCGGAGCCTGTGGAGAGTCGGGTTCGTCCTTGACAGTGCGCACGGCGCGCACAGCCGGCGCACGCTCCCGCCCGGGCGCGCACGCCGCCTGCATCCGCGTCACGCTTTCGTGATTCCGATCGTGACCTTCTCGCCTTCGACGTCGACCTCGCGCTGCGTCGCGGCGCTCGCCGCGTCGCCGATCTCCACGCCGACCGCGAGGCATTCGCTCGTGATCGTCGTCGCGTGGGCCTTCGCGATCCGTGCGGCGCGCTCGCTTCCGCCGATCCGCACGTGGATCCGGTCGGTGAAGTCGAGCGCCATTTCCTTCCGAGCGGTCTGGACGCGGTTCAAGAGCTCGCGAAGGAAGCCGAGATCCCGGAGCTCGTCATCGAGGCGCGTGTCGAGCACGACGACGCCGATGCGCTCGCCGGCGGCCGCGTAGCCCTCCTTCGCATCGAAGGCGACCTCGACGTCTTCCCGATCGATCGTAATGCCGTCCACGGTCACCTTGCCTTCGGCGAGCACGGTCGCGACGAGCGCCTGCGCATCCGCCGCGGCCATGGCCGTCATCGTCTTCTTGAGGGTCTGGGCTTCCTTGCCCATGCCCTTCTGTCCGAGCGTGCGGAAGTTCGGCTTCACGCGGTACGTGACGTACTCCTCGGCGCCCTTCGTCACGAGCTCGACGGCGAGCACGTTCAGCTCGTCTTTCATCATCTCGACGTAGGGCGCGAGCCGATCGGCGAACGCGGGGTCGGCGAGGACGACCTTCGCGACGGAGAGCGGCTGCCTGACCTTCAGCTTCGCCTGCGTGCGGACCTGCAGGCCGAGGCTCACGAGGTCGCGTACGGCTTTGATCGTCGACGAGAGCCCCTTGTCGACGAGCGCGACGTCGGGCTCCGGGAACGTGGTGAGGTGCACGCTCTCCTCTTTCGCGCCGGCGCCCTTCACCGCGAGGTTCCGCCAGATGGCCTCCGCCTGGTACGGCGTGAACGGCGCCATCACGCGCGCGAGCGTGACGAGGCAGTGGTGGAGCGTCTCGTACGCGGCGCGCTTGTCCTCGTCGAGGCCGCTCTCGGCCGAACGCCAGAAGCGATCGCGCGAGCGACGCACGTACCAATTCGAGAGCGCGTCCACGAACGTCGTGATCTTCCCGGTCGCGCCGTAGACGTCGTAGCCATCGAGGTCCGCGGTGACGCTCTGCACGAGCAGGTTCAGCTCGGAGAGGATCCAGCGATCGATCTCGGGGCGCTTCTTCGGATCCGAAGCGGGCGCCGTCGGGTCGAAGCCGTCGATGTTCGCGTAGATGGTGAAGAACGAATAGACGTTCCGAAGCTTCACCAGCGTCTCCTTCTGGAGATCGCGGACGTTCGACAGCGAGTGCCGCGTGGTCGACCACGGCGGCGAGCCCGCGTAGAAGAACCAGCGGAACGCATCGGCGCCCGGCGCCGGCGTGGTCGGGTCGACGATCGCGACGCGCTCGCTCGTCGGCAGTGAAGGCACCTCGACCGGCTTCACGTCCTTCTTGGCCGTGACGGAAGCGCCGACGTGGAGGCGGTCGCTCTCGTGCAGAACGACGACGCGGCGGCGCATCTTCTTGCCGGCCTTCAGCACGAGCTCACGCGCGTTTCCGAGCTGCGCGCCATTGCCCTCGACGAAGACGCGCACGCGCGCGCCGTCTTGGAGATCGAGGCCCTCGAGGTCTTCTTTCGCGATGAACGCGGTGCCGACCTCCGCCTTCACGCCGTCGACGTCTTTCTCGTCGAGGACGGCGAAGTCCATCTTCACTTCGTCGAGGATGACGTCGGGAGGCGTGTAGTTGCCCTTCGACTTCGACTCCTTCTTGCCTTCCTTGTCCGAGACGTGGCCGAGCACGATGCACGTCTTGTACGGATGCGGGTACGAACGAACGGGCGCGAGGCCGAAGCGCTTCTGCGTCTCCTCGTCGAAGAGGAGCGTCGAGATCATGAGGAGGCCGTAGAACCAGCCGCGCGTCTGATCGATCGCTTCGCTGATGAAGTCGGCGGGGAAGCTGCGCTTGAACTCCTCTTGCCCCCGGTGCGGGAACCCCCACTGGGCGAAGGGCATGCACCCCGAGTCGAACCAGCAGTCGATGACTTCGGGGACGCGCCGGTAGGTGCCGGGCTCGCCCGGGTTCTGCCAGGTCACTTCATCGATCCACGGCTTGTGGATGACGAGGTGCTCGGAGAGCGTCGGGTCCTTCTTCTTCGCCTCGTGGAAGTGATCGAACGCGTTCGGGTTCTTCGCGAGGATCTCCGCCATCGAAGCCGGCGCTTCCATCTTGCCGGTCTCGTCGTTGATCCAGACGTTGAGCGGCGTGCCCCAATAGCGCTCGCGCGACAGCGCCCAGTCGACGTTGTTCGCGAGGAAGTCGCCCATGCGGCCTTCCTTGATGTGCTCGGGCATCCACTGGACCGCGCGGTTGTCGGCGATCGCTTGGTCCTTCACGCTCGTCGTGCGGATGTACCAGGCGGGCCGCGCGAGCTGGATGAGCGGGTCGGAGTCTGCGCGCCAGCAGAACGGGTACTGGTGGCGATACGTCTCGGCGTGGACGAGGACGCCCTTCTCCTTCAGCTCCTCGGTCAGCTCCTTGTCGCAGTCTTTGACCCAGCGACCGGCGTACTTGCCCATCACGTCGGTGTACGTGCCGTCCGCCTTCACGGCGCAGAGGATCGGCGCGTCGTTGCCGACCATCTTGCGGTGCGCGACGAAGTCGTCTTCACCGAACGCCGGCGCGATGTGGACGATGCCGGTACCCGCATCGAGCGTGACGAAGTCCGCCGCGATGACCTTCCAGGTCGTCGGCTGCTCCTGACCCTTGAACACGTCGAACGGCGGGACGTAGCTCCGGCCGACGAGCTCCTTCGCGGGCACGGTCTTCACCACCGTGAGCGTCGTGCCGAGCTTCTTCGCGATGCCCTCGACCATGTCCTTGGCGACGACGAGCTTCTTCGCGAGCGCCTGCTTCGCCCAGCCCGCCTTCACCTTGTCGGGATCGCCCTGGACGACGGCGTACTCGTACTTCGCGTTCACCGCCGCGTACATGTTCGACGGCAGCGTCCACGGGGTCGTCGTCCACACCGCGAGCGCCGTGTCCGGCTCGCCTTCGAGCGGGAACGCGACGAACACGGACGGGTCGTCGACCTCTTTGTAGCCGAGACCGACCTCTGCGCTCGAGAGCGCGGTGCCGCCCTGCGCCCACCACCAGACGACCTTGTGACCCTGGTAGAGGAGGCCCTTCTTGAAGAGCTCGGAGAGCGCCCACCAGACGCTCTCCACGTAGCTCTTGTGGTACGTGACGTACGCGCTCGGCAGGTCGACCCAGAATGCGACGCGCTCGGTGAGGTCTTCCCAGACGTTCGTGTAGCGGAAGACCGATTCGATGCACTTCTTCACGAACGGCTCGACGCCGTACGCATCGATCGCGGCCTTGCCGTGGATGCGGAGCTCTTTCTCGACCTCGACCTCGACGGGCAGACCGTGCGTGTCCCAGCCGGCCTTTCGCGCGACGTGGAAGCCGCGCATGGTCTTGTAGCGAGGGAAGATGTCCTTGATGACGCGCGTGAGGACGTGGCCGTTGTGCGGGAGACCGTTCGCGGTCGGAGGTCCCTCGTAGAACACGAACGGCGTGCCGCCCTTCGTCTTCTCGAGCGACTTCTCGAAGATGCGGCTCTCCTTCCAGAACGCGAGGGTCTCACCCTCCTCTTTCGGGAAGTCGAGCTCGGCCTTGACCTTGTCGAAGCGCGCAGTCGTCATGTGGGGGCGAGCTTTTTACCAGGCAAAGTGCCTCTCTGGTACCGTGGCGGAGGCACGCGGGCGGGGAGCCACGCAACATGCGCATGCCTCGCTCGACAAGGAAGGGTCTCTTCACCGCGTCCGTCTGCTCCGGCTCGTTCGGAGCGGCCCTCGCGTGCACGCTGCTCACCTCGCGGGCTGCGTCCGCGCAGCTCCTCGACCGCTTCGACCCGGCCGAGCGCGGCAGCCGGTTCTTCGTCGCCGACTCGCTCGAGCTCGAAGCAGCGCGCCCGCGTGTGGCTGCGGGCGTCGTCGTCTCCTACGCGCGTGAGCTCCGGACGTTCGAGCAAGCCCGCGGCGATCGCGAAGCCTCGACGCTCGTGTCGTCGTCGCTCTGGATTCGCCCCGGGGCTTCGATCGCCATCGCGCCTGGCGCGCGCCTCGGGCTCGACGTGCCCATCGCGGTGCAGAGCGGGGAAGCCGCGACGCTCGCCGGCACGTTCCACGGCGCGCCCGAGTCGCCTCGGCTCGGTGACGTCCGGCTCGCGTTCGACCTCCGCCTCTTCGGAGGCTACCGCGCGAGCGGTGACGGCGCGCTCCTGGCCGCCGGCGTGGTCGCGTATCTGCCGACCGGCTCGCGCGCCGACTTTACGGGTGACGACTTCACGCGCATCGGTGCACGCCTCTCGTTCGCCGGAAAGCGCGGCCTCTTCGTCGGTGCTGCCCGCGCCGGCTTCCTCTATCGCCGCGACGACATCCCGGGGCTCGCGGGCGTCTCGCTCGGCAGCGAGGCGAATGCCTCGGTTGCTGCCGGTCTCGCGTTCGGTCCCGTGACCGTCGGGCCCGAGCTCTACGGGTCCACCGTGCTCGTCGATGCGTTCCAGCGGAGGAGCACGCCGCTCGAGGCGCTGTTCGGCGCGCACGTCGCGGCGGGCGACTTCCGCGCGGGCGTCGGCGTCGGGACCTTGGTCGTGAGCGGCCTCGGTGCCTCGCCGCTGCGCGCCGTGCTCTCGCTCGAGTGGGCTCCTGCGAGCAAGCCGAGCGATCGCGATGCAGACGGCGTTCCGGACGGCGACGACGCATGCCCCGACGTGGCGGGCGCGGCGACCGGTGGTGCGGAGCGTGGGTGCCCGCCGGCTCCGCGCGATCGCGACGGCGACGGCGTGGTCGACGAACAGGACGCGTGCCCGGACCTCGGCGGCATCCGCACGCGCGATCCGATGACGAACGGCTGCCCCGACGCCGATCGCGACGGCGTTCCCGACCCGCTCGATGCGTGCCCCGCGGTCGCCGGCGACCGCTCCCCTCTTCCGCGGTTCGACGGCTGCCCCGCCGACGCCGACGGCGACGGCATCGCCGACCTGAACGACGCGTGCCCCGACGAACCGGGCGTCGCCTCGAAGGACCTCGGCAAGAACGGCTGCGCGCCGCCTCCGCCTCCTCCCTCCGACCGCGACGGTGACGACATCGCCGACGTGGACGACGCGTGTCCGGACGTGCGCGGCGTGCCCTCGCCGGATGCCTCGGCGAACGGCTGCCCGATGATCCGTCGCGAGGGCGACGTCCTCGCGCTCGCGCAGCCGATCACGTTCGACGCCGCGGGGAAGACTCTGCCGAGCAGCGAGCCCGTGCTCGCTGCGCTCGCCGCCTATCTCGTCGTCGACCATCCGGAGATCGCGCGCCTCCGCATCGACGTCCGCGCCCCCGGAAAGGGACGCGCGGCGCGGCAAGGCGAAGCGATCGCGAGCCGCCTCGCTGCGTACGGCGCGCCGCGGAAGCGCCTTGCGGTTCGCGTCGCCGAGGCGAAGGACCCGAAGCTCGAGCTGCGCGTCCTGCCGAAGTGAGCTGCGACGCGGCGCCGCGAGATCGATCACCCGCGCTGCTGCTCGCCCTCAACCGAGGGCCGGATGATCCACCGCGAGACATCGTTGGCTAGCAAAAAGCCCGACAAACTGCGGGTACGACATGTGGTATGGGATGTGCTGGGCACGAAGGAGGACCGATGTCGTTCGACCTCCCGCGCAGCCGCCGATCGCTCCGTTTCACGGGAAGCGTGAAAGCGCTCGCCGCACCGGACACGAAGTCGCCGCAAGGCGCGCTCGGACGCGAGCGACCGAAGGCGCGTCCCGCCGGGCGCCCGGCAGCACGCGGCGGAGCCGGCGCGGTGACGACCCCGGCCCCGCAGACGCGCACGGCGCGAGGCGACGTCTACGCCGTCGAGGTCGAGCCCACGCCGTACGTCGCATCGCGGCCGAGCGAGCGTGCGCACCGTGCGGAACGCGTCACGCCCGAAGCGCCGCGGAGCCATGCTTCGCCGGCGCGCACGACGCTGCCACGCGCGGCGATGCCGTCGCTCGCCGACGAGGCTCCGACGCAGACGCTCGATCGCGACGCGCTCGGCATCCCTGGCCTGCAGCCACGGTCGGCACCTCCGCCGACGACGGTCGACAAGACCCGCGTCTTGCCGGTCCCGCACTTCCGCTCCGCCGAAGAGGCGCTCCGCGCGCGCGAGCCCACGGTGATCGTCGCGCGCGCCGATGCTGGCGGTGGCCCGTTCCCGCTCACGTTCTGGCTCGCCGTCGCCCTGCTGTTCGGCGTCGTGACGTACCACTACGCGCCGCATGCGATGACGAGCCTCGAGCGGGCCGTCGGCCTGCTCGAGGCAAAGGCGCTCTGAGCGGAGCTCGGCGCCGTCAGGCTCTCAGGCGACTTCGGCCTGGAGCTCGACGTGACCGAGCTTCTTCTGCACGAGCGCCATCGAGCCGTTGAGCGTCGTCACCTGGGCGAGCTCCGCGTCTTCGATCTTCACCTGGTACTTGCGCTCGATCGCCGCGACGATCTCGACGCCCATCATGGAGTCGATGCCGAGGTCCTTGAAAGCAACGTCGTCCGGGATCTCGTCCTTCTCGGCGATCTCGGAGATGAGGGCCCGAAGCTCTTCCTTCATGTTCGACATGGCGCGTTCTCCCTCACGAAGCGATCTGCCGTGCTTCGACGGCATTGAGCAAGTCTTTGACGGTCGTGATCCCGGCGAGCGACTCGTCGGGGATGTGGATCTTCAGCTCACGCTCGAGCGAGCCGATGATCTCGAGCATGCCGAGCGAATCGATTCCGAGCTCGCTGATCTTCGCGGCCTCGATGACGTGCCCGAAGTCTTTCTCTGCGACCTCGGTCGCCGTGCGACGGAACACCTGGAGAAGCTCGGTACGTTCCATTTCGGATGCTCGAAGCGGTGATGCGGTTATGGCCGTCATGTGATTCTGGGTCCCTGGAAGCGTGCTCGAGCGCGAATCGCGCTACGCGCTCGCCCCGGTATTTTCGGTCGATCCGTCACGACCTTGCACGGACCGTGCGCGCTGCAGCACCCCCTCCACGTACATCTGGCGGGTCTTCCTGCGCTGCGGTTTCCCGCTCGACGTGCGGGGAAGCGTTCCCTGCGGGACGATGACGACCTCGTGCGGCGTCAGCGCGAAGCTCGCGACGACGGCCTGCGCGATCGCGTCTTTCAAGCCTTCGGCTTCCGACGAGAACGCTTCCGCGGCGACGACGAGCTGCTCCTCGCCGTCGACCTCGGCGGGGAACGCCACGACGTTGCCGCGACGGACGCCGGGCAGCTCGCTGACGACCCACTCGATGTCGTTCGGGTAGAAGTTCCGGCCGCGGACGATGATCATGTCCTTCAGCCGGCCGCAGATGAAGACCTCGCCCGCGACCGTGTATCCGAGGTCGCCGGTGTAGAGCCACGTCTCGCCGTCCGGGCCAGCCTTGAACGCCTGCGCCGTGAGCTCCGGCTCGTTGTAGTAGCCCGCCGAGATGCTCGGGCCGCGCGTGATGATCTGGCCGACCTGGCGATCGCCGAGACGCTTTCCGCTCTCGTCGACGATGGCCACCTCGTGCTCTGGGAAGGGCCGCCCGCAGTTCACGAGCTCCTGCGCGATGGCTTCGCTGCCGGCCGCCTTCGCCTCGCCGCTCTCGAGCGCCTTCTTGTCGACCGTGTCGGAGCGCACGCCGCTGTCGACCGGCACGAACGTGATGGCGAGCGTCGCCTCCGCCATGCCGTACGAAGGCAGGAAGCTCGACGCGGAGAACTTCGCGGGCGCGAGCTTCTCGGCGAACTCACGCAGGGTCTTCGCCTGGATCGGCTCGGCTCCGCAGCCGGTGCGGCGCAGGCACGAGAGATCGAGCTCGGCGACGTCCTTCTCCTTCACGCGCTTCGAGACGAGGGCGTAGGCGAAGTTCGGCGCGTACGTGATGGTGCCGCGGTGCTGATGGATCTTGTCGAGCCAGATGCGCGGGTTCCGCACGAAGCTCGCCGTCGGCATGAACACGACCGGGATGTCGGTGAACAGCGTGCCGATGCCGAAGCCGATGAGCCCCATGTCGTGGAACAGCGGAAGCCACGTCACGCCCTTGTCGAAGGACGAATCCTTGTGAAGGCCGTGGATCATGAAGCTCTCGCTGTTCCACGCGAGATTGCGGTGCGTGACCATCACGCCCTTCGGACGCGACGTCGACCCGGACGTGAACTGGAGGAACGCGAGGTCGTTCGGCTCCACCGCGACGTCGACCTTGCCGTGGTCCTGCGCGGTGAGCTCGTCGACCGTGACGATGCCCTTCAAGGACGATGCGCGCGGGAGCACGGGATCGACGTACTGGCGCGTTGCCGGCGTCGTCAGGAGGAGCGAGGCGCCGGACGCGTTGGCGATGTGCGTGACCGTGTCGTGGTAGCTCTCGACGTTCTTGAACGTGAGCTGCGGGTACATCGGGACGGGGACGATCCCGCCCATGATGGCGCCGAGGAACGAGAGGACGAACTCGTCAGGATCCGGGACGACGATCGCGAGCCGGTCGCCCTTCTTCAGCCCCCGGGCATGCAGCTGCGCGGCGCGTCGCTCGGCGATGTCGCAGAGGGCGGTGAACGAGACGAAGCGCTCGCTGCCATCCGGCCGAACGAAGACGTACCCCCGGTCGTCCTTGCCCCGCAGCTGCCGAATCGCTTCGGCGACGGTCGGCGGGACGTACTTCGGATCGCGAGCGGGCTCGTTCATTGCGGCGGCGGGTCATTACTGCGTCAACGGCGCTCGCGCAAGGCGCCAACTGCACGGACGCGCATGCGTAAACGGGCGCGCACGCGTAGCTTCGTTCGCATGGCGACAAGTGGTTCAACCATGCGATGAATCAGGCGATTTCCTGCGCGGGCGCGCATCGCGGCGCGGAGGTGACGGCGTTGCTCCGGCGCGGTGCCGCGGGCTATAAGGCGTCCCGTGCGCGTCTTCATCACCGGCGTCGGCGTCGTGAGCTCGATCGGGCTCGGCAAGGACGCATTCTTCGATGCGCTTGCCGCAGGTCGCAGCGGCATCTCCCCTGTCGAGTCGTTCGACGTCACGAACCTCGGGCGCGAGTTCGCGGGCGAGGTGAAAGAGTTCCGTCCTCGCGACCACCTCTCCGCGATCGAGGCGCGGCGCATGGGCCGCTGCTCGCAGATGGCGCTCGCTGCCGCACGCATGGCGCTCGCCGATGCGCGTCTTCCGGATCGGGCGCTCGCGGGGCCGCGCACGTCGGTCGTGCTCGGCACGACGATGGGCGAAGCCGACGTCCTCGGCGAGCTCGACGACGCGTGGATCAAGAAGGGCGCCGCGGGCGTCCGGCGCGCGTTCCTCCCGAAGTACGGGTCGACCCTGCTGCCCATCCACGTGGCGCGGGCGATCGGAGCAGAGGGCGGCGTCCTCACGCTTCCCGCCGCGTGCGCCGCCGGCAACTACGCGATCGGTCTCGCCGCCGATCTGATTCGCGCGGGCAAGGCGGACGTGGTCGTCACCGGCGCCGCCGAGCTCCTCCAGGAGCTGCAGTACAGCGGGTTCGTGCGGCTCGCGGCGATGGCGCCGGCGAAGTGCCAGCCGTTCGACCTGAATCGCCAGGGCCTCATCCTCGGCGAGGGCGCGGGCATCCTCGTCCTCGAGAGCGAGGCGCACGCCGCGCGGCGTGACGCGTCGCTCCTCGCGGAGGTCGGCGGTCACGGAATGACGTGTGACGCGTACCACATCACCCGGCCGCATCCGGATGCAGCCGGCAGCATCGGTGCGATGCGGCAGGCCATCCTGCGCTCGGGCATCGATCCGTCGCAGATCGACTTCGTCAACGCCCACGGCACCGGCACGAAGCACAACGACGCGGCCGAGTCGAAGGTCATGAAGGACGTGTTCGGCGACCGGAAGGTCCCCATCTCCAGCATGAAGAGCATGCTCGGCCACTGCATGGGCGCGGCGAGCGCGCTCGAAGCGATCGGCTGCATCATGACGCTCGAAAAGGGCGTATATCCGCCGACGATCGGCTACGAGACGCCCGATCCCGAGTGCGACGTCGACGTGGTGGCGAACGAAGCGCGTCGCGGCGCGCACGACATCGTGCTGAACAACTCGCTCGCCTTCGGCGGCTACAACTCCGTCACGTGCCTGGCGAAGCCGTACAAGCTTCCCGACCCGGCATCGCTCGGGCCGGTCCCCGCTTCTCCCCTCCCCACGCGCGCGGCCTGATCCATGGAGCCCCGCGCAGTCACCGGTCTCGGCATCGCCTCGGCGCTCGGCACGAGCACGACCGACGCCTTCTTCCGCGCGCTGGCGGAGGCGAAGCCGCTGGCCTCCGCCGGCGCGGCGCGCGCGATCACGAGCTTCGATGCGTCGAAGTACGCGTCGCCTCCCATCGTCGAAGTGCCGGAGTTCGACGCGACGAAGTTCCTCGGCGACAAAGGGCTCCGCACCCTCGACCGCCTCACGAAGCTGCTCGTCGTCGCGGCGCGGCTCTGTCTTCACGACGCGGGCTTCAAGAAGGATGGCCAGTGGGCGGCGCTCGGAGCGGAGCGCGTCGGCGTCTGCTGCTCGAACGCGTACGGCAGCCTCGAAGCGATCACCGAGCTCGATCGCGTCGCGAAGCTCGAAGACGCGCGGTACATCAATCCCGCGAAGTTCCCGAACACGGTTTCGAACAGCGCGAGCGGCTACGTCTCGATCTGGGAAGATCTCCGCGCCCTCAACGTGACCGTCTCCGACGGCAATTGCGGCGGCCTCGACGCGATCGCGTGCGCCGACATCTTCCTCGCGACGGCCCGCGCGGAGGCCATCCTCGTCGGCGGCGGCGAGGCGATGAGCGAAGCGCTGTTCCTCGCGTTCCAGAAGCTCGGCGCGCTCGCGCCGCCCGCGGACGTCCGGCTCGGTGAGGCCGCCGCGTTCCTCGCGGTCGAGCCTTCGGCGGCGGCGCGCGCGCGCGGCGCTCGCGTGCTCGGCGAGATCCTCGGCTACGGCACCTCGTTCGTCGCGCCGGCGGAGAGCTCGCTGCTCTTCGCGTCGCGCGAGGCGGTCGAGCGCGCCATTGCGCAGGCGCTCGGCGATGCGGGTGTCGCGGCGGGAGACGTGGACCTCGTCGTGTCGGGCGCATCCGGCCTCGAGCCGTTCGATCGCGAGGAGCTCGCGGCGATCACCCACGTCCTGGGCGAGCGGCCCATCGCCGTTCCGAAACGCGCGCTCGGCGAGACGCTCGGCGCGGGCGCGACGGTCGGCATGGCGGCCGCGCTCGCGTGGCTTTCCGGCGTTCGCCTCGCGCCGGAGCTCGTGCTCCGTGGAAGCGCGCCGGCGGCGCCGAAGACCGCCGTCGTGACGACCATCGGGTACTACGGCAACGCGTCGGCCGTCGTCCTGCGCGTGGCGTGACCGACCCGTTCGTCGGGCTGCCGCCGGGCGCCAAAGCGGATCGTCCGCACCCCAGGGCGCTGCCTGCCGGCCGCAGGCTGCCGACGTGATCGCCCGCCTTTTCCAGGGCGGCAGCGTCGGAACGGAATGTGCGTGCATGTAGGCCCGCTCATGCTCCGCGCCCCTCGCCTCCGCGCCCGTTTGCTCTTCCTCCTCGCCGCCGCCGCGGCGTCGGCCCTCTTCGCGCCGGGGTGCGCGCCGGCCGAAGCTCCGGCAAGCGTCGGTAGCGACGAGGCCGACGTGACCGGCACCGCGGTCGCGGACAAGGCCAAGCTCTTCGCGGGCGAGCTCTATTACGTCCGGATCAAGGGCTGGGACCCCGCGCGCATGTCGCCGGCGTCGCTCGTCGACGAGCAGAGCGTCGCCGGCGCCGAGCTCTCCATCCACGTGACCGACAAGGCCTCGGGCGCGCACTGCCCCGACGCCGACGTCGTCGATGCGAAGCTCGTCTACCGGACGAAGAAGTTCAGCGTTCGGACGAGCGGCAACTTCACGAACGGCACGCCGAAGTCGAGCTACAAGCTCTCGCTCGAAGCGAAAGACGACCGCCTCTTCGGCATGAAGGCGCTGAACCTCAAGTCGATGTGGAACGACGCGTCGCAGATGCGCGAGGCGCTCGCGTGGCGGCTGATGAACGCCGCCGGCGTGCACGCGCCGAAGCACACGTACGCGAAGATGTGCATCGACGGGAAGTACTTCGGCCTCTACTCGCTCATCGAGCAGGTCGACAAACCGTTCCTCGAGGACCACTTCGGCGGCAACAAGCACGGCAACCTGTACAAGGCATACTGGCCAGAGCGTGACATCGGCCCGGCGACGCTCGAGCATCGCAGCAAGGATGGCGACGACTCCGGCAAGCAATACTTCGTCGAGTCGGACGTCGACGCGCGCACCTACCAACTGAAGACGAACGACGGCAGCGACGATCCCGCCGAGCTCCAGACGTACGACGACCTCGCGACGTTCGTGCGCACGATCAACGGCGTCGGCGTGGCCGGGCTGCCGCCCCCCTCCGATTCGGCGCGCTTCGACTCGCCGGCGTTCGCCGCGGCGGTCGAGAAGATCTTCGACGTGAAGAGCTTCCTTCGCTGGGCGGGCGTCAGCTCGCTCGTGGGCGCTTGGGACAACTACCTGCGCACGCCCGCGAACTACTACGTCTACGACGCGGGGCCGAAGGACGCGCCGAAGGAGTTCATGCGGCGGCCCTACTTCGTGTGGATCCCGTGGGACTACGACAACTCGTTCGGGGCTTCGCACGACGGCACGCGCTGGCACGACGCCTCGATCGTGGACTGGGAGCGCGCTGCGAAGGAGCGCGGCGGACGAAGCGCCTTGCCGCTCGTCACGAACCTCCTCCGGAACACGAAGTTTCTCCGCTACTACCTCGATCACATCGAGTGGGCGAACGACACGTTCTTCAACGACGCGTGGGTGCTCGGGCAGATCGGTGACGGGCGCGAAGGCCTGCGCTCGCGCGTGCTCCCGGCGGCGTTCCTCGAGTCCGACACGCCGAGCGGCCGGCCGCACACCGGCCGGCAGTTCACGAACGACGAGGTCTGGCGTCACGGCTTCGACCAGCACGAGCTGAACCGCGGGACGATGCACCTCGAAGGCATCCTCCACTTCGTGCGCATGCGTCACGACAGCGTGAAGGCGCAGCTCGCAGCGCTCCGGAGCAAGCACCCGAAGGGCTCGAGCGGGGCGACGTTCCCGGCGCGCGCCGAAGAGGTGCCGTGATGCGCGCCGCCCGTCTCCGCCGCCGGTTCGCTCTCGCGTGCGGCGCGGCCACGATCGCCGCAGCATTCGCGTTCGCGTGCAGCTCGGCGGAAGCGCCGGTCACGCCCGCCGCCGTCGCAGAGGCCGCTGCCGAGGACCGCGTCGCGCCGGAGGCCGCGGCGGAGGATGCCGGGACGGACGCACGGCTCACCGGCGAATGCGCCGACGCCTTCGGCGCGAGCCTCACCGAGAGCTTCGGCCGCATCGACGGCATCGTCTACGCGGTGCAGAAGCCGTCCGACACGAGCTGCGCGATGCCGAACGACGATCACGTCGTCGTGCAGGTCCTCATGAACGGCGAGGTCTATCGTCTCGTCGTCAACGTGCAGAGCGGCCGCAACGGCTCCGACCCGCGCATCCGCTACGCGGCGATCCCGCGTGCGATGCCCGAGCCGGCGTACGAAGAAGGCTGGCACACCGGCATCCCGCTCGACTACGTGAACGTGCTCGGCATCCACAGCGAGGACGCAGGCTTCGCGCCACTGACGCTCGCCGAGGCCGTCGCCAAGATCGACGGCGAGCTCGTCGTCGGTGACCCCGTCGCGGTGTACGCGACGAGCGGCGCGGGACGGCCCGAGAGCGCCCACCTCGTGCATCGCAACAAGCAGAACGAGGACGGCGCCATCGTCGTTCGCCCGGGCAGCGCCGACGCCAAGTTCCTCCTCTTCCACTTCGCGGAGCAATCGTTCTGACGAGCGCGCGTCGTCAGGGCACGCACACTTTGCGGTTCTGTTTCCCGCCGCCCGACGAAAGCACATCTTCTGGCCGGTGGACTCGAAGGGCGAGCAGACCTGCCGGATGCCCGTCTTGCATTCGCCGGGCGCGGTGCAGCAGTCGCTGTCGTCGTTGCAGCGATGGGTGCAGTAGCCGTTCGGCACGCGGTCGAGGCAGAGGACCTCACCGCGGAGCGCACCACCGTCGGCGCCTCCGGCGACCTCGGGATAGCACTCGGCGGCCACCTTGCAGACCTGCCCGGTCTGCTCCGTGCCGCGCCCGCCATCGCTCGCCTCCGACGTGACCGTCGAATCGGAACCGCCGCATGCGAGGGCGACGACGCTCGCCGCCGCGCCGAGAACGAAGCCGCGTACGGAGGTTCGCGCGACGGCGCGCTTGGACCAGGCGGCCTTTCGTGCAAAAAGGGCCCGATAATGAGCTGGATCGACGACAAGGCGAAGGCCGAGCTGGCGCGCGTTCGCGAGGCCAAGGAGAAGCAGGTCTATCCGTACTTCCGCGAGTTCGAGACGGGCGGGCTGCACACGAGCATCGCCGGCCAGCCGATCATCAACTTCAGCTCGAACGACTACCTCGGCCTCACCAATCACCCGAAGGTGAAGGAGGCCGCCAAGAAGGCCGTCGACAAGTACGCGTGCGGCCTCTCGAGCTCGCGCGTCCAGGCGACGACCACGGAGCACGTCGAGCTCGAGGCGCGTCTCGCGAAGTGGTTCGGCTACGAGAAGTGCCTGATGTTCACGACGGGCTATCAGGCCATGCTCGGCACGCTGGTCTCGCTCGCCGACAAGGACACGACGCTCGTCCTCGACAGCTATAGCCATGCCTGCATCCTCGACGGAACCTTCCTTTCCGCCGGCATCCCGGGCCGCGCGCCCGAGGTCCGCTTCTTCAACCACAACTCGGCGAAGAGCCTCGAGCGCATCCTGAAGTCGCGCGAGCGGAAGAACGCGCTCGTCTGCGTCGAGGGCGTGTACTCGCTCGACGGCGACAAGGCGCACCTCGCCGAATTCGTCGACATCTGCGAGCGCTACGACGCCGTCCTCGTGGTCGACGATGCGCACGGCACCGGAACGCTCGGCGAGCGCGGCACCGGCATCCTCGAGGAGACGGCGCTCCGTGCGCGCGTCCCGGTCCTCGTCTCCACGTTCTCGAAGACGTTCGGCGGCATCGGCGGCCTCCTCCTCGGTAGCGAGGAGGTCGTCGACCTCGTGAAGCACAACGCGCGAAGCTTCCTCTTCAGCGCCTCGCTCCCCGTCCCCGTCGTCGCCGCGGCCGCCACCATCCTCGACATGCTCGAGGACGACGGGCCCGCGATGGTGCGCGAGCTCCACCAGAAGGCCGCCTACTTCCGCGGCAAGCTCAGCGAAGCAGGCTTCGACCTCGGCGCGAGCAACACGCACATCATGCCGGTCATGTGCCGCGAAGAGCGGAAGACGCTCTTCATGCACGTCGCCCTGCTCGAGTGCGGCGTTCTCATGGTCCCCATCACCTACCCGGCGGTGAAGCACGGGGAAGAGCGCCTCCGCGTGAACATCACGCGCGGGCACACGCAAGAGGACATGGACACGGCGCTCGAGCTCCTCAAGACGTACGGCGAAGCATTCTTCGTCCTCTCGGGCGAAGACATCGGCCCGATGGAGGCGTGAGGTCCGCGAGGCGCGTCGCGCGCGTGAGGCCGCGCGCCTGACGCGCGAGCGGGCTCCTCAGGAGCGGCTTCTCAGGAGGCCGAGGCGCCCTGGCCGTCGGCCTTCAGCTTCACGAGCGCCTTGGCGACGTCTTCGACCGTGGAGATGTCGCTCAGCACGTCGTTCGGGATCGTGACCGCGAAGCGGTCTTCGATGTCGGCGACGAGCTCCATGACGCCGAGGCTGTCGAGCCCGAGATCGTTCTGGATGTGGTCGTTCGGCCGGATCGCACGGTCGCCGTCGACGTGCTTCTTCAGGATCTCGGTCGTGATCTCGAGGGTCTCGTCGTAGCTCGCCATCGCGCAACCGAAGCTAGCACTCGATTTCTCGCAGGGCTATCGCCACGGGCGGGCGAGCATCTTCGCGGCACGTGCAGGATCCGGCGCCTCGTAGAGCGCGCGGATGACGGCGACGCCGTCCGCGCCCGAAGCCGCACATGATGCGACGCGGCTCTCGTCGACGCCGCCGAGCGCGAACACCCGCGTCCGGAGCCGCGCGGAGCCGTGACCGACGAGCGCGCGGGCGCGCACGAGGGCGTCCAAGCCGCGCGCGGGTCCCTTGCCGGGTGAAGCAAACACGGGGCTGACGAGCACGAGGTCGACGCGCGCCGCGATCGCCGTCGCGAGCTCCGCTTCGTCGTGCGCCGGTGCGGAGACGAGCGCGCCCCGACCGAGAAGCGCCCGCGCCTCGGCGGCGCGCTCGCCGAGGGGGCGCGAGTCTCCGCCGCGCGAAGGAAGATGAATCCCGTCCGCGCCGGTCGCGGCGGCAAGGGCGAGTCGGCCGTTCACGACGAAGCGGGCGCCGTGCGCACGCGTGACGCGACGGAGCTCGCGCGCGAGCGAAGCCACCGCTTCGTCTTCGGCTTCGCTCTCGTGATCCCGGAGCTGCACGAGCAACGCAGAGCCCAGCACAGCGGCGCAGCTCTCCGCGACCGCGACGGTCTCGCCGGGGCCGCGAGCGCGCTCGGTGACGAACGCGAGCACCGGCGCGCGTTCGCTCGCTTCGCTCACTTGCCTGCGTCGGAGGGCATGGCCGGCGCCGCGCCCGTCGCGGCGAGCTCTTCGCGGGCCGACGGGACGTGCCGGTTCGACGGATAGTGCTCGACGAGAAAGCGCAGCGTGTCCGTGGCCGCCTGCTCGTTGCCCTTGGCCCGGAAGTCTTGCGCCAGCGCGTACAGCGCGTCGCCGGCGCTGTCTTCGCGGCGGAGGTCGGGGTCGCGGCTCTTGCTGCACTGGAGCGGCGCGTTGCCGAGCGCGGCGACGAGCACGCCGGCCGTGATCGCGCGCACCATCATTCGATGAGCCCCGCCTCGGGGCTGGACGCGTTCGCGTAGCGGGAGCGCGGCATGCGGCCGGCGAGGCGTGCGCTCCGGCCGGCGCGTACCGCGTCGCGCATCGCAGAAGCCATGAGCACTGGGTCTTTCGCGTGCGCGATGGCGGTGTTCATGAGGACGCCGTCGCACCCGAGCTCCATCGCGACCGCGGCGTCGCTCGCGGTGCCCACGCCCGCGTCGACGATCACGGGCACCTTCGCGTGCTCGAGGATGATCGAGAGGTTGTGCGGATTGCGGATGCCGAGACCGCTGCCAATCGGCGCCGCGAGCGGCATGACCGCCGCACAACCGACGTCTTCCAGCTTGCGGCAGATGATCGGGTCGTCGATGCAGTACGGCAGGACGACGAAGCCTTCCTTCACGAGGATGCGCGCGGCTTCGAGCGTCTGCTCGTTGTCGGGGTACAGCGTCTTCGGGTCACCGATGACCTCGAGCTTCACGAGGTCCGCGATGCCGAGCTCGCGCGCGAGGCGTAGCGTGCGGACGGCTTCGTCGGCCGTGTAGCAGCCGGCCGTGTTCGGCAGGAGCGTCCACTTCGCGGCGTCGGTCGCCGCTCCCCCGCCGAGCGCGGCCCGGCGCGTGAGGAGGCCCATCAACGAGCCGCCGGAGCGATCCCCGAGGTCGACGCGGCGGAGCGCCACCGTCACGATCTCGGCGCCCGAAGCGTCGATCGCGCGCTCCGTTTCGCCGACGTCTTTGTACTTGCCCGTACCGACGATGAGGCGACTCGTGAAGCTGCGTCCCGCGATGACGAGCGCGTCGTTCATGGTCTCGCCGACTTAGCCGGGATGCGTGGTCGCGACAAGCGGCCCCTCGGAAGCCGCGGCGGGCACCTGCCTCGGGCTCCGCCGGTCGCGCGGCGCCCGCCACCTCCGATGAAGCCAGAGCCAGTCGGCGGGGCTCGACCTTACGAACGCGTCGAGCGCGCGCGTCGCGACGACGGCGCCTTCCGCCGGTGCCGGCGGCTCGTCCCAGGCCGCGAGCAGCGATACCGCGCTCACCGCGCCTCGGCGGCGCGCGCCGACGACGAGCACCGACGCACCCGCCGCGCGGGCGAGCGCGAACGGGGCGCGGTCGCACAGCGCGGGGGCGCCGAGGAAAGGAACCGTCGTTCCGTGGCGCGCCCGGTCCGGCACCTGGTCGATCATCATGGCGACGGCGCCGCCGCGCGCGAGCACGGCGCGGGCGCTCGCCGCCGCCCCATTCGGAGCGATCACCTGCAGGCCGAAGGTGGTGCGGAGCTGCGTGCAGAATGCATGCACCGGAGGCTGCGACACGGGCTTCGCGACGACGGCGAGGTCGCGCCCGTGCTGCGCGAGAAAAACGCGCGCGCGCGCCGCGACGAGCTCCCAATTCGCGGTGTGCGACGCCGCGAGGACCACGGGACCTCGCGCGACGGCCGCCTCGAGCGCAGAAACGAGCTCCGGCGCGAGCTCCACGCTCTCGAGCACGGCGTGCGCTCGTCTCGAAGGCCGCGCGCCGGAGAGCCAGAGGAGCTCGGTGAGGCCGGCGCCGAGCCTCGCGTACATCGCGCGCGCGCAGGCAGGCGCGCCTTCGACGCCCGCCCGCAGCATCGCCGCCTCGACGGCGCGGCGCCGGATGCGAAGAACGGAGCCCGCGAACCAACCGAGCGCGCGCCCGACCCTCGCGCACGCCGCGAACGGCAGAAGCGCGACGAGGGCGGAAAGCGCGCCGAGGAGCGCGGTCACGTCTCGCTCAGAGGAAGCCGGCGGGACGGCGCGCGGGGGCGCTGCCGCCTTCGACCGCGACCGCGAAGACGTCGGTCGCGGCGAGCGCGATCTGCTGCTTCGCGCTCTTCGCGTACACGAGCTCGCCGTCGAAGCGGACGTTCTCGATCTTCGGGAACGAGAGGCTCGCCCCATCGTGCGCGACGTGGAACGTCACGTTCGATCCTTCGGGCAGACCATGACCCTCTTTGTCCGACTTGGCCCCAGCGGTCTTGAGGATGCTTTCGATCTGCTCGCGCGTCATGGCTCTGTTCCTCCGCTCTGTGACTCCGTACCCGTTTAGCTTGCACGCGGCGGCGGCGGAAGGGTGTTTCGCCCGCCGCGCGTCGTCCGCACGTCGCGCGCGTCGACGGTGCTACCGTTCTCGGCGTGACCGCCGACAGTGACCGCTTTGCCACGAGACCGCCGCCGCCCGAGCCCGGAGGGCGTTCGCGCGAGGCCGACGCGAGCGGTGCCGCACCGCGGCCGGGCGAGGACGACATCGTCGTGCTCCGCGAGGTGAAGAAGGAGTTCAACGGCCAGCAGGTGCTTCGCGGCGTCGATTTCATCGCGCGCCGGAAGGAGACCACGGTCATCATCGGCGGCTCCGGCGCGGGCAAGACGACGCTTCTCCGCCTCATCGTCGCGCTCGACCGCCCCACGTCCGGGCAGATCCTCATCGACGGCGAAGACATCTCCAAGGTGTCGGAGCGGGAGCTCAACCGCGTCCGGAAGAAGTTCGGGATGGTGTACCAGTACGCCGCGCTTCTCGACTCGATCAGCGTGATGGAGAACGTCGCTTTCCCGCTCGTCGAGCACACGAAGCTGTCGAAGAAGGAGATTCGAGAGCGCGTGATGGAGAAGCTCGAGATCCTCGGGCTCGACCCGAAGGTCGTCGCGCCCAAGTTCCCGTCCGAGCTCTCGGGCGGCATGCGAAAGCGCGTCGGCCTCGCCCGCGCGCTCATGCTCGAGCCGCCGATTCTCGTCTACGACGAGCCGACCAGCGGTCTCGACCCGCTCACGAGCCGCATGGTGGACGACCTCATCGAGGAGATGCGCGAGCGCTTCGGTGTGACGAGCATCGTCATCTCGCACGACATCGCGAGCTGCTTCCGCATCGCGCACCAGGCGATCCTCCTCATCAAAGGCAAGGTCGAGGCCGCAGGGTCGCCGGATGCTCTTCTCGAGGGCGACAGCGAGGTGGCACGGGAGTTCATCCGAAACAGCGGCGTCGACGTCGCAGCGGTCGGACGCGTGACGGACCCGGCCCGGACGAGCGCAGCAAAATCCGGCTGAGCGGGCGCGTGCGCGTCGCCGCGCCCGGGCTATGCTGAAGGAAGATGCACCCCCTTCGTCCCTGGCCGGGTCCCATCGCGCCGCCGCCCACGAAGGACGTGAGAGCGGTCGCCGCGCTGGTGCTCGGCCTGCTGAGCATGACGTGCATGGGGTTCTTCGCCGGTATCCCGGCGATCGTCCTCGGCGCGATGGCGCGGAAGGACATCGACCGCGCGCAGGGGCTTCGAACGGGTAGCGGCATCGCGGCGGCGGGCGTCGTGACCGGCCTCTTCGGCACCGGCATCAGCCTCGTCGCGCTCGTCGCGCTGCTCGGAGGCGCCATCACGTCGATGGATCCGCCGGAGCCGCGAACCGCGTCGCCGGTCGTTCCCATCGCGGCCGGAACGCGCTCGTACGGTCCGCTCGACGTCGTCGACCTCGATGCGGAGAAGACGCTGAAGCCGCAGCTCGTCGACATCGCGCGTACGTCGGGCGGCCGCGGCCGCACGGTCATCTTGCAGACGTACGTGCGCTCGAGCCGCGAGTGCGCCGAGGTCGCTGCCGCCCTCCCCGACACGCGCATGCAGAAGGCGCTCGCGAACGTGACGCTCGTGCGCGTCGATATCGACGCGTTCGAGCAGGAGCTCAAGGCCATGCGCGTCGACACCGAGTCGGTGCCCTGGTTCTACAAGCTCGACGGTAGCGCGCGGCCGACCGACGCGATCAGCGCGGACGAGTGGGACGCGAACATCCCGGAGAACATGGCGCCCGTGCTCGCCGACTTCGCACGCGGGCTGCCGCGCACGCGCCGCACGCCCTCGCCGCTCGGCACCGCGCTCTGAGCGCGTTCCGCCGACGGCACGCGCGATGCTCGAGAGCCCGCAGAGTGGCCGCGCCATCGCGCGCGGCCATCTTCCGCGGAGGATGCCGTGCGCTCTCTCGTTCCTCTCTCTTCTCTTCGATTCGGTGCCCTCTTCACCCTGGCGGTGACCGCCGCGACCGCCGCATGCGGGACGCGGTCGGACGGCGGCGATGGCAACCCGGCGCAGGAGCCGCTGCCTGCGTCCACCGCGCCTGCCGCGGGCGATCCCGCCTCGCCGACGGGTGACGCGTCGCCTTCTGCGCCGGACGGTGGAGTGACCGATGCGGCGCCGACGTGCGCGGCGCCGCCGCCGCCCGCGCCTGCGACGCCCGCGGCCGACGTCGTCGTCACGGTGCAAGCCGATCGCGGCCCGAACGGCGCCGCAAAGCCGGTCGCCGTCGATCGGCGCCTCTACAGCATGAACGTCGCGGACTGGCAGCCGAACGACTACGTGCCGACGCCCGCGCCGACGTACCGGACGTACCTCGCCGCGCTCAAGCCCGGCGTCCTCCGATGGCCCGCCGGACATCGCTCGCAGGAGTACATCTGGACGCGCGGCGGCGAAGGCCAGCACGGCAACTGGACGCTCGAGCCCGCCCACGTCGATGCATTCATCGCCCTCTCGAAGGACGTGGGCGCCGACGCGATGATCGCCATCAACCTGAAGCGCGGAACGCCGGCCGCTGCGGCCGACCTCCTCAAGTACCTCAACGTCGACAAGAAGTATGGCGTGAAGTACCTGCAGCTCGGCAACGAGCCGGACCTCACCGACGGGATCATCCCCAGCCCCGAGGCCTACGCGGCGAAGCTCACGCAGTTCGTCGATGCGCTGAAGGCGATCGATCCGAACGTGCGCATCGTCGGCCCGGAGCTCCTCACGGGAGCGCACGTCGGAGGCATTCACGGGACGCGCGATTGGATGACGCCGATCCTCCAAGCGGTCGGCGGGCGCATCGACGGAGTCTCTTGGCATTACTACCCGCTCGACTCAGGACAGTCGAACCCGAGCTCCAGCGCGATTGTTTCCGTCCCTCACCTCTTCCAGGAGACGGCAGCCGATTGGCCGCCCGCCGGGATGGGGTTTGCCGACACCGTGATGCCGATGCTCGCCACGCTTAACGCCGCGCACGCGCCGAACGCGAAGGTCTGGATCACCGAGATCGCCGAGGATCCTGGCCCGCTCGCAGGACAAGGCATCTCCGAGATCGTTGCGGGAGCGCTCTGGACTGCCGACGTGCTCGGTCGCTACGCCGCGTACGGCCCCGGCGCGGTCTTCCGGTGGCTCTTCGCCGGCTCGGCCGAGCACGCGTATGGGATCCTCGATTCCGCGCGGCAACCGCGACCGGCGTACGGCGCCTACTGGATGTACGCGCGGCACTTCGGCTCCAAAATCGTCGACACGAAGACGACGAAGCTCACCGAGGTCGCCGCGCATGCCGCGCTCCGCGACGACGGCGCGCTCACCGTGATGCTCGTGAACAAGACCACGACGCCGAAGCGCGTGCGCGTGGACGCCAAGGCCTTCGCGCCGTGCACCGGCGGCTCGCTCACCTTCAGCGGCACCGACCACTACGCGACGACATTCACGATCGACGGCCAGCCGCTCACGACCGCGAACGTGATGACCGGGCTCGCGCCCGCGGCCATCGCGGCCGGAGACATGTTCGCCTTCGACGTGCCGCCGACCTCGATTCGTCTCGTCGTTTATCGCCCCTGACGGCGGGACCTGCGCGAGAGCCGGGCGGCGACGCGCTCGAGGTCGAAGAACGACACGAACGCGACGCCGCTCACGGGATAGAAGAAGCCGATCGCCATCGTCGCGACGATGCCGACGTGGAACGCCCACGCGAGCGCGGACCAGAGCCGGCCGGCGCGTGCGCCCACGAGCGAGATCGGCGCGCCGAGCTCGACGGCGAGCGTGTACACGGCGAGCGCCGCGCATAGCGAAGGGCGCGCGGCGAGCACGGGCGCGAGCGGTGATGCGAAGCTGCCGAGCTCGATTTTCCGGAGCGTGTCGAACGCGAGCCACTCGGCGAGAGGGCCGCCGGTCGCCCACGCCAGACCGCCGGTCCGGAGCTTCGCGATGCCGGCGACCACGTACGTGAGCACGGTGACGACCGACAGCGCCCGCAGCGTCCATCCCGCGCCGCGCTCCGCCTCCTCCGTAGAAGGTGCAGTCTGCACGCATCCGGGCGTGAGCGCGAGAACGCCGACGTGGAGAACGAGGAGGTTCTCGGAGTGGAGGATCTTCCCCCACGAGCTGCGGTACGTGGTCGTCCACAAGAGCGCGAGGAAGAACGCGGGGGCGACGACCGCGAGCCGCGTGCCGCGCACGAACGCGACGCCGAGCGCTACGGTGAGCGCCGCGATCGCCCACGTCGCCGCCGGCGGCAGCGGCGCACCGAGGACGCGAACGATGCCGACCGGTGCGAGCTCCGATGCGCCGAGGCGCGAGAGGTCGGCGAAGTAGCGGAAGCGGACGAGCACGTAGACGAGCGCGAACGCGCCGACGAGCACGCGCACGGCAGTGAGGCGTGCGACCGGTACGCGAGGACGAAGCCACTCGTCGATGCGCGCGGCCATGCTCATCGTGGCACCTCGCAGCGCGCCGTGATCGCGCGGCTCACTGGCGTGCGCGCTTCGGGTCCGGCGAAGTAGGCGTGCGTGTCGAAGACGCTCGTCGCGATCTCGATGGAGACCGCCTCGCGCGCAGCATCGGCGGCCGCCGCGCGCGCGACGCGAGCGCACAGCTCCTTCGCATCTCCGCGGGCGAGGATCGCCTGGGCGACCATCGGCTCCGGCGTCCCGAGCATCGCAGGCGGAGCCGGGGCTCGCGCCCCGCGGGCGTCGACGAGGGACGCGGTCGTGAGGACCACGACATGCCCCACGTCGGCGCGCGAGAACATCGGGTAGCTGGAGATCGGGAAGTCGTCCCAGCCCGGCGGTCGCGTGAGCGGGTACGAGACTGCGACGGCGAGCGCCGCGGTCGATACGAGCGCCCGGACGCGCGGGCTCATCACAGCGCCGCGGCGGCCTGCTCCATCGTCACGAACGAGTACCCGCTCGCCCGGAGCACGCCGACGACCTCGAGGAGCGCGTCACGCTTCGCTCGGTAGGCGACGCGCACGTCCGGCTGATGAGGCGTCAGCGCCTCGAGGCCGTCCGCAGCGGCCAGCACGTCGATGCCGTGGAGCTCGAGGTTCACGACCGGCTCGCCGACGCACATCTTCGCGAGGAGCCGCGCGCCCGTCCGCCCCGCGAGCGTCACCGACGTGCCGATGAACGGAAGCCGCGCGCCGCGCGTCACCTGCACCGGGATCTCGAGCAGCCCGTCGCCGCGCGTCCAGTACGGCCGCCCGATCCGATAGGGCCGCGTCGGCGCGAGGAGGACCTTCGGCGTGTCGACGATGGATCTGCTCGAACGGCCACGCAGCGCGATGCCGGCGATCGCCGCGGTCTTCGCGGCGTAGTACGGCGGGCACGGGAACACCGAAGCGTCGTACACGACGCCGAGCTCCCCGAGCACTTCGAACACCTCGTCGGTGATGGTGTACCCGGGCGCGCGGAACCCCACCGGACGCGCGCCGGTGGCCTCTTCGATGACGCGCGCGCCCTCGTCGATCTGCCGGCGGATCTCTTCGCGCCCGAGCCGCACGAGGTCGTAACGGTGGTCGAGCGAGTGGTTCGCGATCTCGTGGCCGTCGTCGTGCGCGCTGCGGAGGCCCTCGCGTGCATGCGACCGCGCGAGGTCTTTGCCGATCGCGAAGAGCGTGAGCGGAAAGCCCGCTTCCCGCGCGAGCTCGCGGAGGCGCTCGAGCGCGACGTCGTACACGAGGGTGGCCTCGCTGCCGGTCGGCGCAGCAAGGCCGTGAATCTCGAAATAGTTCGGGATCTCGTCGAGATCGACGCTGATCGACGCGAGCCGCACGCGCGGCACGCTAGCAGATCCGGCGGACTACTTCGCGGCGGTCGCGGTCGCGTCTTTCGGCTCGAGCGAGAGGTCGCCGATTCCGGTCTGGAACTGCACGCGGGCGACCATCTGCTTCTCTTGCAGGGACACGACGTCGACCGTGGCCTTGGAGAGCTTCTCGCTCACTTCCTGGAGCTTCTTCTCGAGATGCGCCATGAGCGGGCCGGCCGTCTTCACGGCCTTCAGCGTGACGAGCTGCGCATGGAGCTCGTCCATCCGCTGCCGGTACTCGCCCATCTGCTCGTGCGCGGTCTGGATCTGCTGCTCGATCTTCGTCATCTCGGCATGCAGCCTGAGGAGCTTCTCGATCTCCGCCTTGAGCGGACCCTCGACGACAGCGCTCGAGAGATAGGCGCGCACGAGCTCGAGACCGGCGGGGGTGCGGATGTCGGTCGAGCGGAAAACCGGCGTCGCCTCTTCGACGACCACGTCCGTCTTGCCGTTCGGCTCGAGCTCGATGCGGAAGAGATGCGCGCCCGCGAGATGCTCGGCCTCGGACGCCTTTCGACCCGCGAGCGGCGCCGCGCCGTCGGCCTTCGCGCCTTCCGGGGCCTTCGTCAGCTTGTAACCGGGAGCGACGGTGTGCCGGAGGTACAAGGTCGCGCGCTCGGGCAGCCGATTGTAGAGCGTGAAGGAAGCTTTCTTCGTGTGCTGGATCTGTGTCGAGAAGACGCCCCGCTGCACGGTCAGGATCTTCGCGATCTCGTCCCGCTCGTCGTTCTTCCGCTCGACGACGATCTGGCGATCGAGCGCGAAGGGCACGAACGCGACCGACTTCGCGGGGATGGGGTCGGCGAGGCCTTCACCGACGAACCGTCCTTCACCGAACACGCTCACCGGCCCGCTCTCGAGCGCGCTGTCGGTCGGATTCTTGAAGCGCACCGTCTTGAACGGGAACTGCGCGTTTCCGCGTGGGCTCTCCGGATCGTAGAGATAGACGACCTCCCCCTCGGTCTCGGAGCGGAGGATCGAGACCATCGCCGACGTGCCCTTCGCGACGGTCATCGCCGCCGTCGACTCGAAGTGCGAGGTGCCGATCGGCTCGCCGCTCGCGGCCTCGCGTGCGCTCACCGCCGCTCCGTCGCCGCCCGTCTGCTCCTTCGCCGCATCGGCCTTCTTGCCCGCGACGAGCGTGGCCGTCTGCGCCGGCGGCGCCGGAGGAGCCTCGACGACGCGTGCACCGCCTGCGCGACCCTGCTGCTCGCCCTTGCCGAGAGCGACGACCCTGCTCGCGTCGACGCCGTTGCGAACGAGCTGGTCGCGGAGCTTGTTCGCGCGCTCGAGCGACGCGGCGTTCTTGTCCTTGTCCCCCTGCGAGGCATAGCCCTCGACGACGATGGTGTTCTGCGAGTAGCGGAGGGACTCGGCCATCTGCTGGATCGGATCGCGAGGCGCGGCGGGGCGGGCGTCGTAGTTGCCCGACTTTCCCATCGGCGTGGGGCCCGGCTTGCCGAGCGATGCACGCCCGCCGCCGGCCGCTGCGCCGCGCGCGGCGGTGGACGTGGTGGGCGCACTCTCGGTGCGCCGACGTTCTTCGAGGTCGGCGTTCGCGAGCGCATCGTCCGTCACGTCGGCGACGACGCGGTGGAGGCCGGCCGGCCCCGCCTGTTGTCCGCCGTACGACGCGCCGCCCATCGGAGGAGCAACGGCGAAGAGGTCGTTCTCGTGGAGCGTTTCGCGCTGAACGAGCCGAAGTCCCTTCAGGTCGAAGCGGAAGGACATCGCCGAGCTCGCGCCGACGCCGAGCTTCACGTCGCGCCAGTCTTCGCCCGACGTGTTGTCGACGATCGCCCAGCCTTGCAGGTCCACCTTCCCGGTCTTGCCGACGACGACGCGGTAGCTCGGTTTCCACGAAGGCGCTTCGGTCACGTACGAGAGCCGCAGCTTGCGCGACGCGCCGGGCCGGCCGACGCCGACCTTCATGTCGATGAACCCGCCCGCGCCCGACGACGGATACGACACCGGCGCGGGCTCACCCGTGACGGCGTCGACGACGGTGAGCGACTTCAGAAAATCGTCGACCTTGTCTTGCGGTACGGCGAGGCGGAGAGAGTCGCCCTGCACCTCGGCGGTGCGCTCGAAGTACGCGACGCCGTTGCGGTAGACGACGACGCGCCCGAGCGTCGTCTCGCTCTTCACGTACGACGACGCGGGCGAGCCGCAGCCGACGGCCGCGAGCGCGAACGCACAAAGAAAGACCTTTCGCATGGACGTTCTCCCCTCGGGCCGCGATGGACCGCCGCCACGACGAACGCCTTGAACGCTCGAGCCTTACAGACGATCTGAAGATTCTTCCGCCTGGGCGAGGCCGCCCCGACCTCCGCGGCCGGACAAAACGAAACGAGGGAGACGCCTTCCGGCACCTCCCTCGTTCCTCGTCCGCGAGCGCCGCTCTCTACGAGCGTCGTGCTCGCGCGCCGGTCAGGCGCCGATGGTCTTCGCGACCTCTTCGGCCAGGTTCTCCACCTTCTTCTCGATGCCTTCGCCGAGGCCGAAGCGCACGAAGCCGGTGACCTTCACTTCACCGCCGAGCTTCTTGCCGAGCTCCTGGCGGATCTTGTCGATGGAGCCCGCGGGCGGGTCCCAGACGTTGTCCTGCCCGAGGAGCGTGACCTCGGTGTACCACTTGTTGACCTTGCCCTCGATGACCTGCGGCCAACGAGCCGCCGGCGGGCCCTTCTTCTGCTCGGCCGCCTTCTTCTCGGCGGCGAGCTCCTGCGGGCTCAGATCCGTCGCCTTCTCGAGCTCCGCGAGGCGCGCCGTCGCTTCGTCGAGATCCTTCTGCATCTGAGCCTGGAAGATCTCCTTCTGCTTGGCGAGCATCGCCTCGTCGATCTGCGCCTTCTCGACGACGACCGGGCTCATCGCCGCGATCTGCATCGAGACGTTCTCGATGAAGGCGGTGAAGTCCGGGTTCTTCGTCGCTTCGGCGGAGGGCGCCGAAACCGCGACGACGACGCCGACGCGACCGCCGACGTGCACGTAGGTGTGCACGACGCCGTTCGCGGGCGCTTCGACCGCGTCCCAGCGGCGGACGACGATGTTCTCACCGATGCGGCCGACCATCTCCTGGCGGATCGTGTCGACCGTCTTGTCGGAGCCCGGGTAGGTCTCGCCGCCGAGGTCCTTGCCCTTCGGCTGCGTCTGCGCGACCTCGAGGACGTTCTTCACGAAGCCCTTGAAGTCGTCGCCGCGCGCGACGAAGTCGGTCTGGCAGTTGACCTCGACGATGACGCCCTTCTTGCCATCGCTCGAGACCCAGGTCGCGACTTCACCTTCGGCGGCGACTTTGCCGGCGCGCGAGGCAGCCTTGACGATGCCCTTCTTGAGAATGACCTCGACGGCCTTCTCCATGTCGCCCTCGGCCTCGACGAGCGCGTTCTTGCAATCGGACATTCCGGCCGACGTGCGGTCGCGGAGCTCCTTGATCATTGCGGGAGTGATCGCTGCCATGTTCGTGTCCTTCGTAGATCCGTGGTGGAGCGGTCAGGAGGGCTGGTTCGCGCCGTCGGCCGGCTTGTCGGCGCCGTCGTTCGACGGAGCCGCTTCGGGCTGACGCGGGCCGCCGCGACCACGCGAGTACGAGACATCGGCCGACGGGCCACGGCGATGATCGCCGCCGTCCTCGCCGCGGTTCGTGAACTCCTTGCGGCGCTGCGCGCCTTCGACCACCGCATCGGCCACGCGCTGCGTGATGAGCTTGATCGAGCGGATCGCGTCGTCGTTGCCCGGGATCACGTAGTCGACCTGGTCCGGGTCGCAGTTCGTGTCCGTGATCGCGATGATCGGGATCTGGAGCTTCTTCGCCTCGCTCACCGCGATCTGCTCCATCGCGGGGTCGATGATGAAGACGGCGGCCGGGAGGGTGCCCATGTTCTTGAGGCCGCCGACGTACTTCTCGAAGCGCTCACGCTCCTTCTCGAGGCGCGAGACTTCCTTCTTCGGAAGCTGCAGGTACGTGCCGTCTTCCTTCATGCGCTCGAGCTGGCGCATGCGGTCGAGGCCCTGCTTGATCGTGCGGAAGTTCGTGAGCGTGCCGCCGAGCCAGCGGTTCACGACGTAGAAGGAGCCCGAACGCGTGGCCTCCTCCTGGACGATCTCCTGCGCCTGGCGCTTCGTGCCGACCATCAGGATGTTGCCGCCGCGAGAGACGGTCTCCTGGACGAAGTTGAACGCGCGCTGGAAGAGGCGCGCCGTCTGGTCGAGGTCGATGATGTGGATGCCGTTGCGCGCGCCGTAGATGAACGGGCGCATCTTCGGGTTCCAGCGCTTCGTCTGGTGACCGAAGTGGACACCGGCATCGAGGAGCGAGCGAAGCGGAAGGGGGAAATCGTTCTTGAGCTGCGGGACTTCGGACTGAGCCATGGTGCGCGCTTCCTTTCGGTTGTTCCTCCGCCCTCCTCCGCGGCCAGCAGCGCCTCACGCGTTCGCGAGAGGCCCTGCACCGGACCGGCGGTTTGCGCCGGAGAGCGTGTGGATTGGTCCCAAGGTGGTGACGGCTCGGAAGTGAGACGTCCCCGGCCGAGGGGAGCCGCGCATCCTAGTCGCGGCCGCCCTCACGTCAAGCGGTGTAGGCCTCGGGCGGCGCGGTTCTTGCGCTTCCCTCGCCGGCGTAGCGCAGCTTCGGCAGGTGCCGGCCTCCGTCCAAGTGCTGGAGCCAGCCCACGAGCTTCTCGCGCAGCTCGGCGCGGAGGTCGAAGAGCGCGCCCGAATCCGCGGCGGAGACGAGAATGCGGACTTGGAGCGTGCGCTCGTTCGCTTCCGTGACGTGCACCGCCTTCGTACGGCGGTCCCAGCGCGCATTGCCTTCCAGCAAACGGTCGAGCTCGGCGCGTACGGCGTCGATGGGGAGAGACCAGTCGGCGTAGAGCATGACGGTGCCGTGGAGCTCGGGCGACACCTTCGTCCAGTTCTGGAAGGGCTGCTCGAGGAAGCGCTTGATGGGCACGACGAGGCGGCGCTCGTCCCAGACCTTCACGACCACGTAGGTGAGCGTGATCTCCTCGATGGTGCCGAACTCGCCTTCCACGACGACCGAGTCGCCGATGCGGATCGGCTGCGTGGCGGAGAGCTGAATGCCGGCGAAGAGCGAGCCGATGGTCTGCTGCGCGGCGAGGCCGAGGACGACGCCCGCGATGCCGGCAGACGCGAGCAGTGAGACGCCCACGTTGCGCACGACGTCGAACTGCATGAGGAGGAGCGCGGTCGTGAGCACCGCGACGACCATGTTCGCGACGCGGTGGAGGACGCGCACCTGCGTACGTACGCCGCGCGAGCGGAGCGCAGCGTCCGGCGCGAGCGCGGCGTGGTGCATGGCGTTTCGTTCGACGACGTCGGCGATGACGCCGGAGGCGCGCGTCAGCATCCACGCGATGGCGATGACGAACATCGTTCCGGCGATGTGGACGACGATCTTCCGTACCGACGTGGGCAAGCCGAGGAGCTCGTCGAACGAGAAGAACGCGAGGAGACCGAAGAAGAGGCGCGCGGGTGAGCGGAGCGCGAGAACGAGCTCGTCGTCCCAGATCGCCTTCGTCTTCGCGACCAGACGCCGCGTGAGGATGCGAATGAGGAAGACGACGCCGCGGCCGACGATGACCGACAGCACGATGGAGAGCGCGAGGCCGACCCACTGCCACAGGGCGAGGCCGAGGAAGCGCGCGCGGAACGCCGGAGGGACGTGCGCATCGAGCGCAGGCGGGCCGACCTGCGCGTAGAGCTCCGGGACGCGCGCGAGGGTTCCCGGCGAGAAGACCCACCGCACCGGCTGCCCTTTCAGCTTCGTGAGCGTGATCGGCGCTTCGCCGTCGTCGAGGCGAACGCGGCCGACCTTCTCCAGATCGGCGCCGTCTTCCGGTTTGCCGTTGGGGTCGTCCGACAGCTCGTCGATGTCGAACCAGACCTTGTGCGTGAGGAGATAGTGCAGGCGCTGGGTGACGTCGACGCGAGCCTCGGGAACGGCGCCGCCCTCTCGGCCGTCGAGGACGCGGGAGGCGCGCTGCCAATCGTTGCGCGCCGCCGCATCGAGGAACGTGCTCACGGCGCGTCGCGGGGTGGAGATGTCGAAATCGTCCTCGGGCGCGGCGAGCACCGGCCGGACCGCGCAAAACAGAGTGCAGAGGAGCGCCGCGAGAGCGAGCGCGCGTCGGAAGAGAGGCATCGACATGCGGACGGGCGCATAGAGACGCCGCCGGCGCATCGTGCGCAACGTGGCATCCGGCCGCGCGGCTCACGCGTGATCCACCCGGACTCCGTAGTTCCCCCAAGACGTACGCGGGCTTGCGTCGCGGAGGAGACTGCGTCATAGCGCCGGCTCCTCCTCCTTCTCTGCCCTAACCCTTTTTCTCGAAAAGGAGCCTGACTTGAAGCGAGCCTATCTTCTGATCCTCGGCGCTCTCGTTGCCGCCTGCGGCAGCGACGGCGAACAGGGGCCGCCGGGCGATCCCGGCGCACCCGGACAGCCGGCGCCTCCGGGCTCTGGCGAGAGCGTGAGCCTCGTGACGCCGCGCTACGGCGTGCTCGCGCGCAAGGCGCAGATCACGATCGCGGTCGATTCGCTGAAGCTCGGCGCGAACCCGACCGTCAGCTTCGGCGACAACGGCGTGAAGATCACGTCGGTCAACGTGCTGAACGCCGCGGCGATCGTGGCGGATGTCGAGATCGCCGCCGACGCGAAGGTCGGTCCGCGTGACGTGACGGTGACCGACGGCGGCAAGACGATGGTGGCGACGGCCGCTTTCGAGGTCGTCCCCGCGCTGCAGACGAAGGTGAGCGGCGGAAAGGCGGAGCAGGGCGGCCTCGTCCGCCTCGACTTCGTGAACCGCGACCGCATCCCGCTCGTGCCCGACACGTTCCGCCTCATGTCGCGTGCGAAGGCCGGCGTTCCGACGGTGAGCCCGCTCGGTCGCGGCTACCTGACGGCGACGGACGGCCAGTTCATCCTCTTCGGCGACCCGCTCGCTCCGGCGGGTGCGCTCCAGCTCGAAGGCATCAACGATCCGGAAGATCCGGACAGCGCGACGTTCCTGACCGCGCCCGACGCGCTCACGGTCGCCGCGCGCGCGCCGAAGGCGGTCACGCCGGGCACGCCGCTCGCGGGCGAGGTGCTCGCCGGTGATCTCGCGACGGGCTTCTACAAGTTCGCCGCGCCGGCGAATGCGATCGTCGACATCCGCATCGCGAACCTCGGCACGAAGATCCTCCCGGTGCTGGACGCCATGCCGGCGGTCGGCACCATCGGCGCCGAGTACGACTACCGTGACGCGACGAACCGTCCGGGCAGCCTCGCCTATGTCGCCAGCGCGGCGTCGCCGAGCGAGTTCCTCGTCGTCTCCGACGGCGCGTTCAAGGGCGGGCCCGCGGCCGACTACAAGTACGACCTCACGGTCCGCACCGTGCCCGGCACCGTCACGCCGGAGAGCGCCACGGCGCATCCGGCGGCGACTCCGCAGGATCTCGGCACCCTTCCCGCGGCGAACGCGGCCACGCCGGCCGTGATCGTCAACGGCGAGATCATCACGGGCGACACCGCAGACGTCTACCGCGTCGATGCGGGCGGCACGTCCCGGATCCAGCTCGTCGGCATGACGGAAGAGAACCTCATCATCCGCTTCCACCCGACGAACCCGGCGTGCCCGTCGAACTCCTCGACGTCGCTCAACATCTCCGTTCGCGCCGACAACATCGAGTCGACTGCGAACGTGGGCGCCGGCTTCGTCTGCGTGCTGCCCAGGCAGGGCAGCAAGGGCAAGTACACCATCGCCGTGCGGAGGCTGCCGTGATCGCGCCCCGCCCCCTCACCAACGGCTTTTCTTCTCTTCATCGTCTCGGAGGAACTCTCATGGCAACGAAGCACTCGGTCCTCGCAATCGTCACGCTCTCGGCCCTCGTCGCGGCATGCTCCGGTGAAGACGGCGCGAAGGGCGAGCCCGGCGCGCCCGGCCAGAATGCCCCCGGCGCGACCGGCGCAGATGCGCAGGCGCGCTTCGTCGTCCCGAACAAGGGCGTCCTCGATCGCGAGATCGACGTGGTCGTGAGCGGCGCGGCCACGAAGTTCGATGCGAACACCGCCGTCGACTTCGGCGCCGGCATCACCGTCGTCTCGAAGAACCTGATCAGCCCGACGTCGATGTCGGTGAAGATCAAGATCGACAAGGGCGCCGCGCTCGGGCCGCGTGACGTCACCGTCGCCGGCCTCGTCGCTGCGAAGGCGTTCGACGTTCGTCCCGCCATCAACGTGAAGACGGTCGGCGCTGCCGAGCAAGGCGGCCTCGGCATCGTCGAGCTCGAGAACCTCGACGAGCGCGCGTTCGATGCGGGTCAGGGCGCCTTCCGCGTGAACGCCCCGGGCCTCGTGTACTTCGGAGGAGGCGTGAGCGGTCCGTTCGCCGCGCAGGGCCTCTTCCTCGTTCCGCCGCTCGCGACGCCGGCCAAGCTGCAGGTCGCAGGCGAGAACCTCAATGCCGACGGCACGCCGCGCCTCGCCTTCTGGAGCGCGCCCGAGGTCTTCTCGTTCGGCGCGCGCGCGCCGGGCGCGATCGCGTTCGGCACCCCGAAGAACAACGAAGCGTTCGGCGGCGTTGCTGGCTCGAAGCTGTACAAGTTCGCGACCCCCGCGAACGCGAACGCGATCCTCACGTTCAAGATGCACGTCGAGAAGGATGCCTCGCTGACGACGGTCCTCTGGAACGGGACGGCCAAGTCGCAGGCGGACATCATCGGCGTCCTCGAGGCGACGGAGGATTCGCTCTTCGGACCGGTTCCGAAGGAGCCGCCGTACGACCACTTCATCACGATCCCGGTCGTGTCCGGCGCCGCGCGCGATCACTACCTCTCCGTGATCGATCTCAGCGGCGCGCCCAACGCGAAGTTCAACCTCCTCCCGACGTCGGTGACGGCGACGGTGGTGGACGAGGCCGCGGGGGCGCACGACTCGCAGGCGACGGCGCAGGCGGTCACCATCGCGGCGGCGGGCCAGGGCACGCTGCTCCGCGGCGAGATCGTCGATGACACGAAGTTCGACTGGTACAAGTTCACGGTCGCCGAGGGCGAGGTCGTCGAGATCAGCCTCGACACCGCGGTCGAGGGCCAGGCGGGCGTGAACGACGGCACCGACTTCGTCGCCGTCACGAGCGGTGGCCCGGGCCTCTTCGGCACGACGGCGTCGACCGAGGCGCTCACCGCGGGCGAGCACTTCCTCGCGGTCGCGGCGGGCAAGGGCAAGTACACGCTGACGGTGCGCCGCGTGGCGCCGCCCGCGACGCCCTGATCGCGCGCAGAGCGTGACTTCGTGACGTGATGGGTCGGGTGACCTTCGCCGCATGCGCGGTGGGGGTCACCCGATTCGCGTTCAGGGGCGCGCGGCGTGGCTTGCGGCGCGGGCCCGTCGCTCGGCGCAGTCAAGCGCAGTCAAAGCTCGCAGAGAAGCTCACGCTCTGACCGCGCGGCGGGAGCGTCACACCCAGATCCCGACGCAGAAGAACCAACCCACCGCGAACCAGAGCGACGTCGCGACCGCCGCTCGTCTCCACGTAGGAGTCACGGCATACGCGGCGACCGCGCAGAGGCACAGCCCCGTCATCGGCATCAGAACGAGGACGGCGCCTGCCGCGAGGCTCCCGTCGAGCGCCGCAAGCCACCAGCCGGAGAAGGGGCCGAGCATCAGGCTGCCGAACAGGCGAACGCCCCCGCCGCGTGTCGTGAACGCAACGAGCGCGCTCGCACCGACGAGCGCGGCTTCGCACGCGGCGACCTGCAGCACCCAGCGCTTCCTCGACGCGGCGACCCTCACTTCGGGGTCGCGATGGCGATGCGATACACGTAGCCGCTCGCGTCGCTCGAGACGTACAGGGCGCCGTCCATCGGGGACACCGCCACACCGGCGGGGCGCGGTTTCTCCGCGTGCTCGCCGCTGCCCCAGCTCCACGCGCCGTCCTTCTCGCCGGCCGGGCTGCCGCCGCCGAAGATGGTCTCGAACGGGAACGTCGTCATCGTCGCCGTCGAGGTCGGCATCGGCGCGTTGCCCGCCGCGTCGAACGGGATGAACACGACCTTGTAGCCCGTTGCCGGGCTGCGGTTCCACGAGCCGTGCAGCGCGACGAACGCACCGCCGCGATACTTCTCCGGGAGCGCGCCCTTCGGCTGCGATTCGAAGAACGTGATGTCGAGCGGAGCCGAGTGCGCGGGCACGAACGTCGTGGGCTTCGCCGAGCTCGCGGCGCACCACGCTTCGTCGTGGATGATGTTCGGGAGCTGCGTTCCGGGCGGCACCACCTCGCCCGCTCCGCGGACGATGCGCTGCGCCGTGAAGCAGAACGGGTAGCCGTAGTTCTTGCCGGGCGCGATCTCCGCGACCTGCTCGCCCGGGTTGTCGTCGTGGACGTCCTTGCCCTCGAACGTCACGTTGTCCATGCCGTTCACGACCGCATAGATGCGCCCCGAGGCGGCGCGCGCGAACCCGTTCGCGTTGCGAAGGCCCATCGAGACGACCTCGCCCGCGAGCCATTGGAACGGCGTGCCGGGCGTGAAGTCGGCCAAGCGGAAGCGGCGAACGAGCGACCGCGCATCGTCGTACTGGTCGCCCTTCGGGCTGTCCATGTTCCCGGCCGAACCGGAATGCACGTACAGGAACCCGTCGAAGACGTGCACCGTGTGCTTCGAGTGGCCGCTCGAGGGCTGCCCGACGACGACGTCTTCCCCGCCCCCGCCGCTCTCCGCGTCGAGCGTCCACGCGAAGCGCTTCACGCCGCCCGCGCTGCCGGCGTAGAGGAAGCCGCCTGCTTCGTCGACGTGAACGTTGTTGCCGTTGCCGCCCGTGGTGGCCCATTCCGTGATCTCTGCATCGCGGTAGACGCCGTCGCCGTCTGCGTCGCGGAAGCGGTGGATCGTGCCGTCGTTCGACTGACCCCAGAGATCGCCGTTCGAAGCGAACGTGATCTGACGGAGGCCGCTCACGCCCGCGGCGACGACGCCGGCGCAGAGGCCTGGCGCAACCCAATGCTGCTCGTCCGGGATCGGGATCCCCTTGCACGTGCCGCGAGGCAAGAGCGGCGCGTCGGAGGCCGGCGCATCCACCGCGTCGGCGTCCGCGGGCGTCACGCCGCCTTCCGCCGCGCCTCCGCCCGCATCCTGCGCAGACGCGCTCCCGCTCGTGCTGCACGCCGCGAACGCGAGCGCGGAGGTCGTCAGAGCCGCGGCGGAACCGAGAGCAACGAGGATGGCGGCGCGCATCGAACCTGAAGCGTACTGCCCCCGGCGCGATGCGCCATGCGACGTCGCTCCTCAACCGCGATGCGCCGCGGCCCCGGACAACGAATCCTTGCCGCGCCGAAAGCCGTGGGCGATACCGGCGCTCGTCATGCGCCTCGCGCCCGCCGGTCCTCCCCGCCCCCGCTCGGTTTCGCTCGTCCTCTTCCCGGTCGCGATGGCGGCGCTCGCCATGCTCGCGGCGTGCAGCTCGAATCCGAAGATGCCGAAGGGCCCCGCGCCGGAATACGAGGACCCGCCCGCCCCCTCGTGGCTCGACGGCGGCGCCGACGCTTCACCCGCGTCGCCGCCCTCCATCGCCCCCGCTCCGGGCAGCGAGGCCGACGCGGGCACGATCTGATAGCGTTCGCGGCCACCATGGACCGAGGCGCCATCCGGCACGTCGCCGAGCTCGCCGAGCTCACGTTGACCGAAGAAGAAGAGCTCCGGATGACGGCCGAGGTCGGTCGCATCCTCGCGTACGTCGCCGAGCTCGACGCGATCGACACGACCGACGTGCCTCCCACCGCGCACGTCTCCGACGTGACGGCCGAGCGCTCCGGCGAGGGCTGGCGTGAAGATGCGCCCCGCCCGGGGCTCGCGCACGAGGACGCGCTCGCCGGCGCCGCACGTACCGACGAGGGCGGCTTCGCGGTCCCCGGCTTCGTGGAGTGACGATGGTGGCGACCGACATCCTGGACGGCGGGGCGGCAAGGCTCGCCGAGCGCGTGCGCGCAGGCGAAGTGAGCGCGATGGAAGTCGCCGACGCGACGCTCGCACGCATCCACGCCAAGAACTCCGAGGTGAACGCGTTCCTCACCGTCGCGGGCGAAGAAGACCTCCGCGCGCAAGCACGCGCCGTGGACGACAAACGCGCCCGCGGAGAGGCCCTCGGTCCGCTCGCCGGCGTCCCCATTGCGCTGAAAGATGCACTCTGCATGCGCGGCGTGCGCACGACGTGCGGGTCGAAGATGCTCGCGGAGTGGATCGCTCCCTACGACGCGACGGTCGTGGCGAAGCTCCGGGCCGCCGACGCGCTCCTCCCCGGCAAGACGAACATGGACGAGTTCGCGATGGGCTCGTCGAACGAGAGCTCCGCGTTCGGGCCCGCGAAGAACCCGGTCGACCCGACGCGCACGCCGGGCGGATCGTCCGGCGGTAGCGCGGTGGCCGTCGCGGCGCGCATGACGCCGGCCGCACTGGGCAGCGACACGGGAGGCTCGATCCGTCAGCCGGCGGCACACACCGGGTGCGTCGGGGTGAAGCCGACGTACGGCCGCGTCTCGCGCTACGGCCTCGTCGCGTTTGCTTCGAGCCTCGATCAAGTCGGGCCGTTCGCGAGCGACGTCCGCTCGGCGGCGCGCGTGCTCTCCGCCATCGCCGGCAAGGACGACCGCGACATGACGACGGTCACCGCCCCGGCCGAAGACTTCGAGGCGGCGTGCGGCCGGAGCCTCGAGGGCCTCCGCATCGGCGTCCCGGAGGAGTACTTCGCGGAGGGCCTCGACCCCGAGGTGGAGGCGAGCGTGCGCGCGGCGATCGCACGGCTCGAGGCCGACGGCTGCAGGATCACGAGCGTGCAGCTTGCACATACCCGTCACGCCGTCGCGACGTACTACGTGCTCGCGACCGCGGAGGCCTCGAGCAACCTCGCCCGGTTCGACGGCGTGCGCTACGGCCTGCGCGTGGAGCCCAGGAGCCGAGACGGCAAGAGCGCGCTCCGTGCGATGTACGGCGCGACACGCGACGCGGGCTTCGGCGCCGAGGTGAAGCGGCGCATCCTGCTCGGCACCTACGTGCTCTCGGCCGGCTACTACGACGCCTACTACCTCAAGGCGCAGAAGGTCCGCACGCTGATCCGCCGCGACTTCGAGCGCGCGTTCGGTGAGGTCGACGCGCTCGTCTGCCCGACGTCACCGACGCCGGCATTCCGCCTCGGCGAGAAGCTCGCGGACCCGCTCGCGATGTACCTCTCCGACGTCTACACGCTGCCGGCGAGCCTGGCGGGGCTCCCCGCGATGAGCGTTCCGTGCGCGCCGACGAAGGCAGGGCTCCCCGTCGGCCTCCAGATCATCGCGCCGCCGCTCCGCGAGAGCACGATGTTCACGCTCGCGTCCGCGTGGGAGAGCGCTTCGCGCTGAGGGAGCCCACGTCGATGCGCGTCGAGCGGCTCGGTTCCGAGCACATGGCAGGCTTTCGGGCGCTCTTCGAGGCGACCGGCTCCGGCTGCTTCTGCCGCTTCTGGCACCATCGCGGCACGAAGAACGAGTGGCTCGATCGGTGCGCACACCGCCCGGAAGAGAATCTCGCCGAGCAAGAGGCCGCAGTGTCCGCGCGCGATCCTTCCGGAGAAGGGCTCGTGGCGCTCGACGACGACGGACGCGTCGTCGGCTGGATGAAGGTCGCGCCGCGCGACGCGATGCCGAAGCTCACGAGCCTCCCCGTGTACCGGACCATCGCCGCGCATGCGGCCGGCGGCGCGGCGACGTGGTCGATCGGCTGCTTCCTCGTCCATCCCGAGCGCCGGCGCCACGGGGTCGCGCGCGCGCTCCTCACGGCGGCCGAAGCGCACGTTCTTGCGCAAGGCGGCGCCGTCCTCGAGGGCCATCCTCGCCGATCGAGCGCGCCGCTCTACGACGAAGAGGCGTGGCAGGGCCCGGAATCGATGTTCGTTGCCGCGGGGTTCGTCGAAGTGGCGGCGGACGAAGCGGCGGGCGGTGTTGCCCCGTATCCACTCTACCGAAAGGTGCTCGCGCCGCCGGTGACATGAGTTTCAGACCGAGCGCCGGCTCGGGTACACTGGGCGGCGGTGGATTCGAGCTTGCCCGTGCTCGTGACACGGCTGCCCGACAAGCGAGCGCTCGCGCGGCTCCTGCGGGCGGCGCTGCGTCACGAGGTGGCGCCCGTCGCGCTCATCGAGGCGCCGCGCCAGGGCACGCATACGCTCGATTTGCGGGTGAACGGGTCCCCGTCCGTGTCGCTGCTCGCCGAGCTCGCGGGCGCGCCGACGAATGGCCATTTCCCGCTCCGACTGAGGCCGCTCCACCGCGCCCAGGCTGCGGAGCTCTACGCGCTCCTCGAGGCCGAGCAGCTCGGCGGGACGGAGGCTCCGCGCACGCCGATTCGCGGCGGTGAGACGGCGCCGCTCTCCCCTCCTCCCGATACCATCGTCCCGTCGCGCACGCTCGCGATCGATCACGCGTCGGCGTCTGCGCCCATCGCGCGTGCGATGACGGGGGCCGCGCCTCCGCCGGTCGCGCTCTCCGCCCCACCGGCGAGCGCGAAAGGCAATCTCGATTGGGGCGCTTCTGCGGCCCCCGCGTCCGTCGACCCACGCAAGACGGCGCGCAGTCTCGAGTGGAGCCCGCCCACGGGCCGCACGCCCGCGCCGCGCCGGTGGGCTCCGGACACCGACACGAGCCCGTCGCACGCACCGGCGACGCCGCGCCTCGACGACGATCCGCGCCGAACGGCACGAAGCCCTTCGTGGGCTCCCCCTCCCGCCTCCGAGGTGGCCGCGCGGCAGGGCGCCGTTCCCGACGGACCCGGCGCCGACGACCTGTCGCTCAGCGTCAGCGTCGTGTTCGAGCCGGGCGCCGAGGAGTACGTACCCGAGAGCGACGGCCCGAGCCTCAGCGTCAGCGTCATCTTCGAGCCCGAGTCGCGCGGCGGAGCCTCTCGCTCGTCGCCGCCCGCCGTCGGCGAGCCGCCGATCTCCGACACGCAAGCGAGCGTCTCTCCGCTGACGCCGACGCTCGCGACCGACACGCCGCTCGACACGATGCACGAAGCGACGGAGGCCTCGGTCGGCGCGCCGGTGAAGCCGCCGATGATCGGCGAGCTCGGCGCGGACCCGTTCTTCGACGAGGCGCTCGCGAACCTGCCGATGGACCTGTCACTGGAGCCGCCGCACGACGCGATGCTCGCGCCGGAGGAGGATCCAACGCTCGCGCCCGAGACGACGAGCGACCCGTCCCTCGCCGATGAATCCGACGTGACGTCGCTCGACGACGAGCCGGCCGACGACGACGCGGACACGCTGATTCGGCTCCCGACCGCATCGCCCAGCAGCGCACCGGCGCGCGGGCGTTCCGCGCCCATCCCCGCCGCGGGCATGCCGCCCCCGCCCAGCGAGGACCTCACGCCGACCGACACGGCGATGCCGGCTCCGCGGCCGAAGCGGCAGACCACGGGCGCAGGACGGAAGAAGCGCACCTCGCGTCACGGCAAGGGCAAGAAGAAGACGCGTCATCCCGCCGACGCGGAGATGCCGAGCAGCGGCGGCGCGTTCGCGTCGGACGAGGTCGCAACCGGACGGCGGGCGAAGCCGGAAGACGAAACGGACCCGCTCCTCGGACGCAAGATCGCCGACGGCAAGTACACCATCGAGTCGCTCATCGGCAGCGGCGCCGCCGGCGCCGTGTACAAGGCGACGCATCGCGAGCTCCGGCGCACCGTCGCGATCAAGGTCCTTCACCCGCACTACCAGCACGACCCGCAGTTCATGAAGAGCTTCCGCGGCGAGGCGCTCGCCGCGAGCCAGCTCGATCATCCGAACGTCATGCGCGTGCTCGACTTCGGCCAGGAGCCGGACGGGCTCGTCTACATCGTGATGGAGTTCCTCTCCGGGAGGACGCTCCAGAGCCTCCTCGACGAGGAGCGAAGGCTGACGCCGGACCGCGCCGTCGAGATCATGATCCAGGTGTGCGCCGCGCTCAGCGTCGCCCACGACAACGGGATCATCCATCGCGACGTGAAGCCGGACAACATCATGCTCGTTCCGAGCCGGAACGACGAAGGCCGCACGTTCGAGCTCGTGAAGGTGTGCGACTTCGGGATCGCCGCGCTCCAGAACCAGCGCGTGCTCGACGACGACGAGCCGAGCCTCGCCGAGACCGTCATCGCCGGCACGCCCGAGTACATGTCGCCGGAGCAGGCGCGCGGCATCGAGATCGACGCGCGCTCCGACGTCTACGCGTGCGGAATGTGCCTCTACGAGCTCGTCACCGGACGGCCGCCGTTCCTCGGCGACAACGCCGCCGAGATCCTGATCAAGCAGCTCGAGGAAGCGCCGCGTCCCCCTTCGCAGCTCATCAAGGGTCTCGACTCGCTGCTCGAAGAGATCATCCTCCGCGCGATCCAGAAGGATCCGGCGAAGCGTCAGCAGTCGGCACGCGAGCTCCGCGTCGAGCTGAAAGAGATCATCGACCCCGCCGACGCGGGGACCGCGAACGACGACGACGAGCGGAGCATCGTCGAGAACGTGCCGGTGCTGGACGATCCGGCATCCGGCTTTCCCGGCTTCTTCATCGCGCTCGCCAGCGCCGTCCTCCGCTTCGGCCGCTTCGAGCGCGGGCACCCCGAGTCCGCGCAGGCCATGAAGGAGCTCGTGAAGAGCACCCGCGCGGCGCTCCGCGGCCGGCGAGAGATCACGATCGCACGGCGCGATTCGTCGAAGGCCGTGGGCTTCGCGGTGTTGACGGGGCACGCCGAGATCGCCGAGCTGAAGCGCCTCCTCGGCTCCCAGCTCTACGGCAGCTTCGGCTACCCATTCATCGATGCGCTCGTGAAGAAGGGGATCGCCGCGCTCACGCTCCGCGAGGGCATCCCCGATGCCGAGCTCCAATACATCATCGAGATGTTGCTCGGCCCGCATGCGGGTGACGACCTACGCAAAGAGCTTCTCGGCAAGCCGCTCCGGTTCGTCTCTGCGCTGTTCGCCGCGGACGTGGTCGGACGCGACCGGAAGCTCTCGTGGAAGGTCGGTCTCTCGGCGTCGCGCCTCGCCCGCGATCTCCGTGCGCTCTCGAGCGTGCGCGGCATCAGCCTGAAGAAGATGCGCGAGATTCGAGAAGACCTCGTGTCCGGCGTGGCCCATCTGCTCACGAAGGGCGACGAGGTCCGGCAGTTCCTCTTCAACGCCGATCTGATCGACGAAGCGGTCGCCAACCTCCGCGGTTTCTCCGGCTTTCATCTCGCGCCGCTGCTGTTCGATCGCCTGCCGAACGAGGCTTCCGCGGAGGCCGTCGGCCTGCTCCTCACCGATTTCGAGAAGGGCGAGCTCGATCGCAACGTGCTCCAGGGCTACCTGCGCGCGTTCGCGCAGCGCCTCCTCGGGGAGCGCTCGCCGAAGTCGGATGCCGCCGTCGCCGAGCTGTATCGCCGGCACATCGTCACCGACGAGGATCTCCCGCGTGACCTGAAGGAGCAGATCCGCGCGTCGTCCCTAGCCGAGGCGCTCATCCGCGAGCCCTCGCAGTTTCTCCGCACGCTCGATCTCGTCCAGGACCCGGACGACTACGGCCGCGAGATGGGCACGCTCGAGGCGGCGATGGCGGTGCTCGCGCGCCGGGCGGAGGCTGGGGCGCTTCTCGCGGCGGTCGGCGTGCTCGCGCGGCATGCGAAGGGCGGCGGACCCGGCGGCGGCGCGCGCGAGAACCACGCGCTCCGCGCGATGAAGTCGATCATCGACAAGCAGCGCCTCGTCCCGATTGCGAACGCGCTCCTCGTCGGACCTCCCCACCAGCGTGAAGCGGCGCGGCAGCTGCTCGTGCTCGCGGGAAGCGCCGGTGCGCATGCCCTCTTCATCGCGCGTGAGGCGCTCACCGATCCCGCGGCGCGGCCGCTCTTCGTGAAGACGTTCCGCGAGACGGGACCGGCGGGGTGGTCGCTGCTCTCGGCGGTGCTTCCGCGCATGGAGGTGCAGAACGACACCGACATCGCGTTCGTCGAAGACCTGCTGCGCACGATGCCCGACCGGCCGGACCCCGCGCTCGGCGAAGCGGTCTCGAAGTTCCTCGCGCATCCGCGTCTTCGTCCCGCGGCGCTCGCCGCGATCGCTCCGCTCTGGGGAGAGCGCGCGCGGAAGCCACTGCTCGATGCGCTCGAGTTCGCCGAGGAGCCGGCGCGCATCGTTGCCATCACCGAGCTCCGGCGGCTGCGCGGCATCGACGAACAAGTCCTGAGCGTCGTCGAGCGCTTCCTCACGATGAAGGGCAGCGCGAGCGAGGAGCTCCGCGCCGCGGCAGCTGCAGCCCTGCCCGACGTCGCCCCTGCCCTTCGGCCGCGTGCCGTCGCTCTCCTCGCGAAGGGCGTCGAGGGAAAGCGTGGCCTCGTCGCTCGTATCCGCGGTGACGGCGGCACGGACGAGAGCGTCATCGTCATCGAGTCGATGGCGCGCGCGCTCCTCCAGCTCGATCGCGCGGAAGGCATGCGCGCCGTGAAGGCGCGCCTCCAGCGGAGCGACGGCATCATGCGTGCGCGGCTCACCGCCGTGCTGCAGGCCGGCTGATCGTCCCCGGACGCTACTTCTTCGCGAGCGGCACGGACGTAAACGCCTGCCACCGCTCGGAGCGCAGCAGATCGCACGAGAGACCGCAGAAGATCGCGCGGTGAGTCTCTTCGCGCGTCGCGAACTTGCGCGATGCGCGGATCACGTCGCCGAGTGGAGTCGGTTGTTTGATGCGCTTGATGACCTGCTCCTCCGC
>Ga0164290_1000613_pt1 | contig 101905 bp, 94 predicted proteins | sample Micstemetagenome_FD_108782 | JGI IMG/M metagenome (GOLD analysis project Ga0164290, IMG submission 108782) | Contaminated culture microbial community from soil near Moab, Utah, USA - Microcoleus steenstrupii SON62 (Illumina Assembly) | ecosystem: Environmental > Terrestrial > Soil > Soil crust...
CCAGAACCGTCGATACCCTCTGGAACGCCATCGGCAGCGCAATCTCGTCCTTCGAACCAAACGAATGCGCCAACTACTTCGCGAACGCCGGATACAATATGACTAAACCGAATCCGCTCTAGCCCGCAAGCGCCTGTTTGCCGACCAGCTTTTCGCGCAGCATGCGCGAGATCGCGTCGATGACCGAGACCGTGACCAGGATCATGATCACGATGAAACAAACCTGGTCCCAGTCGTTGATGCGGATGCGGTCGGCAAGCGCAAGGCCGATGCCGCCCGCCCCCACCACGCCCAGCACGGTCGCCGAGCGCGTGTTGCTCTCGAGATAGTAGAGCACGCTGGAGACGAAGACCGGCAGCACTTGCGGGACGACCGCAAACCGCGTCTCGAGCACGGGGCTGGCCCCTGCCGCGCGCACGCCGTCGCCCTGCTCGCGCTCGACATTTTCGATGGCTTCGGAAAACAGTTTGGCGAGCGTGCCGACATCGGACAGCGCCAGCGCCATCACGCCCGCGAACGGCCCGAGCCCCACCGCGCTCACGAACACGAGCGCCCAGATCAGCGCATCGACGCCGCGCACGCCGTCGAGGCTGCGGCGCACGCCGAAATGGAAAAATCTGTTGGAAACGATGTTGCGCGCGGCCATGAATCCGAGCGGCACCGCCGCGATCGCCGCCAGCATCGTGCCCAAGATCGCCATCGCCAGCGTTTCGCCCATGCCGGCCAGGAAATACGAAAACCAGCCGCCATGGGTGGGCGGAAACAGAAATTGGAACAGCCAGCCGAGCTTGGCAAGACCGGCAAAAAAACGATCCCAGCCCATGCCGATCCACCAAAAACAATAGCCGACGAACGCCGCCACCGCCGCCCACGCCGCGACCTGGATCAGTTTGCCGCGTTTTTCGGCAGCATAGACCGAAGGATAGCGCACTTTGAGCGCCGCGATCTCGCTTTCGTGCGGCATCGCTGTTTCCATGCGGGGGGTCATGCGGTTCGGCCCATCAGTTTGGAGCGCAGCCGTTCGCACACCATGTCGGTGATCGCGACGGTCGCAATGATCATCAGCAGAATCGCCGAGATTTCCGTGTAGATGAACTGGCGCACGGCCAGCAGCAATTCTTCGCCGATGCCGCCTGCGCCGACGAACCCGAGCACGGCGGCCGAGCGCACGTTGATTTCGAAGCGCAGCAGCGCGTAGCTCGCAAAATTCGGCATTACTTGCGGCGACACGGCGTAGACCATCGTCTGCCACCACGACGCGCCCGCCGACTGCACGCCTTCGACCGACCGGATATCGACGTTTTCGTTCACTTCGGCGAACTGCTTGCCGAGCGCGCCCGCCGAGTGGATCGCGATCGCGAGCATGCCCGCAAACGCGCCGAGGCCGAACGCGAACACGAAGATCAGCGCATAGACAAGCTCCGGCACCGCGCGGCAAATTTCAAGCAGGCGCCGCGTGATCCACACCCCCGGGCGCGAGGCGTTGAGATTGCTCGACGCGTAGAAACAGCCGACATAGCCCGCAGCCGCCGCCAGCAAGGTTGCCAGCCCCGCGATCAGGATCGTTTCGAACAGAAGTTTGAGCCAGTGCGAAAAGCCCCAGTACCACTCCGCCAGATCGGCGCGAAAGGTTTCCAGGCGCAGCACGGGCACGGTGCGCCAGATATAGCCCCAAGCGCCCGGCAATCCTTCGATCAGATTGCGCGGGTTGACCTCGGCCATATAGACCGACAATCCCGTGCACACGACGAGCAACAGACCGCCCAGCCAGACCTGGCGCCGTTTGTCGCGGCGCTGGATCTGCCAGGCGGTTTCGAAGCGTTCGACCGCATCGAGCGTTGCAGGCGAGGCGGCCATCGTCGGATCAGGACGCGCGGCGCTGGGCTTGGTTGAACTTGATCATTTCGATGACCTGTTCGTAGAGCCCGTGCGACGCCGGCAGGAACCCTTTCGAGTTGTTGACGGTGATCTGCTTGAAGCCTTCGGGGTCGGCATTGACCATGTCGAGCATGGCCTTGCGCAGATCGTCGCGCATCGCTTGCGGCAGATCCTTGCGCACCACCCACGGGCTTTCCGGGATGTCGGGCGAGGTCCACACGACGCGCACCGAATCCTTCGGGATCAGGTTCTTGTCCCACATGCGCTGGAACACGCTGTCGGTCGCCGAGCGGTACCACACGAAGCCCGCATCGTACTGGCGATTGATGATTGCGAGCGGCACGTTGTCGTGGCTGCCGGCGAAGCCGGTGCGCGCGAAATACGTATTGGCGGGCGTGCCGGCCTTGGAGAGGAAAAAGTTGGGCGCCACGAACCCCGAGGCCGAATTGGGATCGACAAAGGCCAGCGTCTTGCCGCGCAGATCTTCGATCTTCTGGGCCGGGCTGTCGGCGCGCACGATGATGACCGAGCGATAGGCGGCAACGCCATTGATGTCGGTTTCGACGACGATCGGCTCGACATTGCCTTGCGTGACTTCGTACGCGCGCGCGTACGAGGCGGGTCCGTGGAACGCCATTTCGACGCGCTTGGCGCGCTGGGCTTCGATGATGCCGGCATAGTCGGTCGCCGTGAACAGGCGCACTTCCACGCCGAACTGCTTGGCCAGATAGGCTTGCAGCGCGGCATAGCGGCTCATCACCGTCTGCTGGTTTTCGGCCGGGATGACCGCCACATTGAGGACCGGGAACTGGGCGCGCCAGCTCGCCTGGGCTTTCGCGAGGGCGGGGGCGAACAGGGCTGCACCGGCAGCGCTCGCGATCAGTTGGCGGCGATCGAGTTTCATCGGGGTCTCCGGGTTCGGGGTTTTACTGGACGAGTTGTTTGGGCGCTTCGGCCGCGACCAGGCGCGAGAAACCGGCATCGGCCATGCCTTCGGCCGACACGTCGTCGCCGTAGATCGCGCGCACGGCCGCCGGGTCGAGCGCTTCCGGCAGGCCGTCGAACACGATCTTGCCCGCGCGCATGCCGACGATGCGCCGGCAGTAGCTGCGCGCGGCGTCCAGATCGTGCAGATTGACGACGACCGTGATGCCGTCGGCGCGGTTGATGCGGGCGAGCGTGTCCATCACCATGCGCGCGCTGCGCGGATCGAGCGAGGCGATCGGTTCGTCCGCCAGAATCAGCCGCGGCTGCTGGCTCAAGGCGCGCGCGATCGCCACGCGCTGCTGCTGGCCGCCCGACAGCGTGTCGGCGCGCTGCAGGGCAAGATCGGCGATATCGACGCGCTCCAGGCAGCGGATCGCGAGCGCGCGTTCGGCGGGCGTGAAGCGCATCAGCAGCGACGGCACCAGGCTGCGATAGGCCAAGCGCCCGACCAGCACGTTGGTGATGACGTCGAGCCGTTTGACCAGATTGAATTGCTGGAAGACCATCGCGCACTGCGCGCGCCATCGGCGCAGGGCAGCGCCCTTGAGGGTCGCAACGTCGATATCGCCCGCCAGAATGCGCCCCCCGGTGGGGTCGGCCAGGCGATTGACCATGCGCAGCAGCGTCGATTTTCCCGCCCCCGAACGCCCGATAACGCCGACCATCTCGCCGTCGGCAATGTCGAGATCGATGCCGTCCACGGCGGCGACGGTGCCGAATTTTTTGGTCAGTGCGGCGATACGCAGCATCGGCGGTTCCCCTTGCGCTGGACAGGGGATACGCGCCGTCGCGCGGTGCTTCGGTTACGGAGCCGCGAATTTTTCGCGGCAAAGACGCTTCAATTGGATGACGCCAATTTCAAGCCGCACGCGCGTCGTACACGCAAACGCCGCCCACGAAGGTTGCCGCGACGCGCGGGCGCGCGCCCGTCGGATCGACCAGGATAAAATCGGCGCGCTGGCCGTTCGCCAGCGTGCCGCGGTCGCCAAGCCCTGCCGCACGCGCGGGATTGTGCGACACGAGCGGCCAGAACTGCGCCAGCGCCTCGACATTTTCCGCCAAACGCCACGGCGCTTGCAGCAAGGCCGGATAGTAGTAGTCGGAGGCCAAGACGTCGCACAGGCCCGCCCGCACCAGCGATTCGGCAGATACGAGGGCAAGATGGCTGCCGCCGCGCACCACGTTGGGCGCCCCCATCATCACATGCTCGTCCGCGTCGCGCGCGGCCGTGGCGGTCTCGATCGTCGTGGGAAATTCGCAGATGCGGCAGCCCAGCGCCCGGAATTCGGCGCGAATCTGCGGCGACGAATCGTCGTGGCTGGCAAGCGCCAAGCCCGCTTTTTGCGCGGCCGCCGACAGACGCCGATTGGCCGCCGGAACGTCCGCCGCCTGCGCGCCGATTTTTTCCAGCAGATCGCCGAACGCGTCCGATGCCAGCCCCGTGCGGTCGACCAGCTTGCCGGGATAGCCTTTGGCGCGCGGCATGCGCAGCATAGCGGGCGTGTGGTCGTTGAACGCGAACAGCCGCACGCGGCCCGCTTCGATCCAGGCCAAGGCTTCGTCGAGCGCGTCCAAATTGTAGGTTTCCCAGCGCAGATGCAGATGCGTGTCGCAGGCGAGGTGCGGGCGCTGTTTTTCGAGCGCATCGACGAAGATGCGGGCGCGTGCCGTGCCGCGCAACCCCGGTTCCCACGACCAGGTCAGCGCATGGAACGCCGTCGTGATGCCGTTGGCGACGAGCTGGCGGTCGGTATCGGCGAGCGCCAGATCTTCGGGGAAAAACACGCCGGGCCGCGGCATCAATTGGCGCTCGAACGCGTCGCCATGCAGATCGACGATGCCGGGCAGCGCGATCAGCCCCGTGGCATCGAAATCGCGCGCACCCGGCGCAGGTGCGGCAAGAAACGCGCCCTCGGTGCCGAGTTCGGCCGCATCGACAAGCCCCTGCGGCAGCAGGGCACGGGCATTGACGATACGCCAGGGTTTCATGGGCGCCAGGGTTTCATGGGCGTGGGTCCAGAAGATGGTGCCCCGGGTCGGACTTGAACCAACATGTCCTTGCGGACAACAGATTTTGAGTCTGCCGCGTCTACCGTTTCGCCACCGGGGCACCGGGCCGAATGGAGGCGCGATCATAGGGGCGAAATCGGCGCGGTCAACCCCTTGGTGGCGGCGCGCCGAACGCCTAAACTTGGCGCCATGGATCGATCCCTTGCGGGCTTTGTGGCGCTGGCTGCGGCCGCCACGCTTGGCAGCGCCCTTGCCTTCCAGCATTGGGGCGGCTTGGCGCCTTGCGAACTTTGCTACTGGCAGCGCTACCCCTATTGGGGTGCCATTCCGCTGGCGATGCTGGGCGCCGTTTTGCGCGGGCCGGCCGCTGCTTTGTGCCTGGCGGGTGCCGCCTTGTGCTTGGCAGCGACGGCGGGTATCGGCGCCTTCCATGTGGGCGTCGAGCTCAAATGGTGGCAGGGCACGGCCGCGTGCGGCAGCCAGCTTGGCCCCGCCGCCAGCCTCGAAGAATTGCGCGCCCGCTTGCTGGCAGCCCCGATCGTGCGCTGCGATTCCCCGGCCTGGACCCTGTTCGGTCTGTCGATGGCGGCCTATAATATGCTGATCGCGACGGGGCTTGCCGCACTGGCAGGCTTTGCAGCTTGGAAGGCCGCACGATGAACCATGCGCGCAATATGGGCCTGCCCGGCGAACCGGCCGGGGCCAAACTGATCGACCGTATTTTGCGCGTGGACCTTGCGGGCGAATACGGCGCCGTGCGGATCTACGAAGGCCAGTTGGCGGTGCTGGGCCGCGACAGCGAAGCGGGTGCCGCCATCGTCCATATGGCCCGCCAGGAACGCCGCCATCTCGAAACCTTCGAAAAACTGGTGCCGGCACGGCGCGCGCGCCCGACCTTGCTGCAGCCTTTGTGGCATGTGGCGGGCTACGCGCTGGGTGCCGCGACCGCGATGCTTGGCCCCAAAGCCGCGATGGCCTGCACGGTCGCGGTCGAAGAAGTGATCGACGAGCATTACCGCGAGCAGATCGCGTCCTTGCCCGACGACGAGGGCGCGCTCAAAGCCACGCTCGAGGAATTCCGGCGCGAGGAAGTCGAGCACCGGGACGAAGCGCTGACGCGCGGCGCCGCCGACGCGCCGGGCTTCGAGGCGCTGCAGGCGGCGATCAAGTTGGGTTCGCGCGCCGCGATCTGGCTGTCCTCGCGCGTCTGATATTCTGCAAAAATTTAGCTCTGCAAATATTTAGCGGGGCTGCCGCGATTTTGCCATGCTTGGCTGGGCATAGTGCGCGCCATGTGCAAAGCCTGCCCCGCGCCCGACGAACCGACCTTGGCCGAGCTGATCGCCGATCCGCTCGTGCATGCGGTGATGGCGCGCGACCGCGTGTCGCTGGCCGAACTGGTCGGGGTGCTGCGCGAAGCGCAGCGGCGGCTGGCGCCGGCGGAACCCGCCTAGATCGGCTCGAGCTCGGCGTCCCAATAGAGAAAATCGCGCCAGCTTTCGTGCAGATAGTTGGGCGGAAAAGCGCGGCCGTTTTCCTGCAGCGCGGCCGAACTCGGCTGCACCGGCTTGTGGCGCGGAAACATTTTGGCTTCGGCAGGCAGGCGGCTGCCCTTGGCAAGATTGCAGCACGAACAGGCCGTGACGACGTTCTCCCACGTCGTGCGCCCGCCGCGCGAGCGCGGCACGACATGGTCGAAGGTAAGCTCGGGCGCGGCAAACGCGTCGCTGCAATACTGGCATTCGAAGCGGTCGCGCAGAAAGACGTTGAAGCGCGTGAAGGCCGGGCGGCGCGCCGCCGGCACGTATTCTTTGAGCGAGATCACCGACGGCAGGCGGAAGGCCTGGCTGGGCGAGCGCACCACGCGGTCGTATTCGGAAACGACATTGACGCGATCCTGGAAGACCGCCTTGATCGCGTCCTGCCAGCACCAGATCGACAGCGGAAAATACGACAGCGGGCGGAAATCGGCATTGAGCACGAGGGCGGGGCACGCTTCGGCGCGCGATTGCGGCGCGCCCAATTCGGCGAAGGGCACGCGGCGCGGATCCAGCGGAGCCGGATCCAGTCTTTGCGCCAAAACCCCGAAAGTTTCGCCGTCCACGCCTGCCCCTCCGCTCACCGCTTCGAGAATCGACGCCCGTCTAGCCTCTCTTTGATAGGCGATCTTGCCTTCAAACGCAATGCGTTGGCCGGTTACAGCGGCATGACATTTCAGGCCGTCGCGACGGTGCCAAGGCGCGCAGCCAGAAACGCCGCACCCGCCTGCAGGCCGGCCTCGTCGATCGAATGCGGCAAACTCGGACACGCCAAAGTTTCGACCGCAAGCCCGGCATCGCCCAAGGCACCGGCCGCTTCGGCCATGCGTTCGAACGGCACGATCGGATCGTCGGTGCCGTGCACGAGCAGCACGGGCGGACGCGATTTGGCGGCGGCGGCAAAATTCGCCGCATCGACAAGCGCGCCCGAATAGCCGACCACGCCCGCCACGGCGACCGCGCGGCGCGGCGCCACATAGAGCGACATCATCGTGCCCTGGCTGAACCCGACCAGCGCCAAGCGCTCGGGCGGCAGATCGAAACGCTGCAGTTCGGCATCGATAAACCCGTCGAGGATGGGGGCGGCCGCCGCCACGCCCGCCACCACGCGCGCGGGCGTGCGATCGAGCAGGCTGAACCATTGCCGACCGTAGGGCGCCATGTCGCACGGGAAGGGCGCGTGCGGCGAGACGAACGCCGTATGCGGCAAAAGCCGCGCCCAGTAGGGCGCGAGCGAGATCAGATCGTTGCCGTCGGCGCCAAGCCCGTGCAGCAGCACCACCAGCGAGCGCGGTTTGCCGCCGGCCTGCGGCGCCACGCGCGGCCCGTCGAGTTCGAAAAACGCCATCGCCCGTCCCCCTGTTCGCTGTCGATTCCCTAGCCTGCGGGCATGCTAAAGTCGAGACCGATGCTTGCCACACGCTTTGCGCCCTCGCCGACCGGCTATCTGCATAGCGGCCACGCTTTTTCCGCGCTGTTCGCCGAACGGCTGGCGCGCCGGGCGCAGGGCCGGTTCGTTTTGCGCATCGAGGATATCGATGCGGGCCGCTGCCGCCCCGAATTCGCCGACGCGATTTTCGAGGATCTGGCGTGGCTCGGCCTCGGCTTCGAAACGCCGGTGCGCCGGCAATCGCGCCATATGGCGGATTACCGCCAGGCGCTCGACCGGCTCGATGCGATGGGCGTGCTCTACAAATGTTTTTGCACGCGCGCCGACATCAGGCGCGAAATCGAAGCGGCGGGTGCCGCACCGCACGACGGCGAAGCGCTCTATCCCGGCACCTGCCGCCATCGCGGCGCCAACGAAAGCGGGGCGCTGGCCGCAACGGGCGTGCCCTACGCGCTGCGCTTGGACGTTGCGGCCGCGTGCCGAATCGCAGGGCCGCTCGACTGGCACGACCGCGAGGCGGGCCTGCAGACCGCGCGGCCCGAATTGCTGGGCGACGCGGTGCTCGCGCGCAAAGACGTGCCCGCGAGCTACCATCTGTGCGTCGTGCTCGACGACCATTTGCAGCGGATTACGCTCGTGACGCGCGGCCAGGATCTGTTCGCCGCCACGCACCTGCACCGATTGCTGCAAAAACTGCTCGGCCTCGATACGCCAGACTATTGCCACCATCGATTGCTGGCGGACGCGACCGGCGCCCGGCTCGCCAAACGCGCGGGCGCACCAAGCCTGCGCGATCTGCGGGCCCAGGGGAAAACGCCCGCCGCTTTGATCGCCGAGCTTGGTTTTTAGATAATTTGACTTTTGCTAAAATTTTTGCTAAATTGATATTTGGAGGATCAAGCCATGACGGATCTTTTCATCATCTTGACCATCTATACGTTGCTTGCGTTCCTATTGGACGGGGCCGTACATCTGCTTGAAAAGCTGTATGGCTGGGCCGGGCGAGTCGAGGAACGCTGGCGCCACCCGACGCCCTAAACGGCCGAAATAGGTTACAGCAGGTGTCGGCAGGCGACGTTCGCAACCAATTTTTATTTGTTTTAAAACAACCGTCTAGACCAATTAGGCGACCAGGTTACGGAAATTTTTTGGTCGCCTATTGGGCGCCGGTCGCCGCCCGCCGGACAAGCGTTATGTTGGTTCTTCACACTGTCAAACAGCACCGCAAGGATTTGACCTCGCTTAAGACAATTGTCGTAAAATTCCGGCGCAAGTCAAGGTGTTTATGCGTTGCCGTAGGCCAATTTGACCAGCGTTTGCAGCGTCGCGCGGACGCGCTGCCAGTCGGCGTCGCTGGCAAGCGGCAGCCCGGCAAAACTGGCGCTCGAATCGCTGCGCAGGGCCAGCGTGTGCAAGGCGGCCAGCAGCACGGCATTGATGGCGGGCGCATCGACGCCGGGGGGGGCTGCGCGCCCGCGCAGCAATTTGGCAAGCCAGACGCGGAACTGGGCCGAGCGCGCGGCTTCGAGTTTGAGGGCGGCGGGACTGCGCTCCGCCATTTCCCACAATATGGCTTGGCGCAGCATTTTGCTGGCGCGCAGACGCTCGGCATAGGCGTCGAACAGATGGACGGCGATCTGGGCATAGGTCGCGCGCTCGGAAATTTCGGGCACCGGCCCGAACCAGAACGCCACGTCTTGCGCGAGCGCGTCTAGCACGCCGTCGATGCCGCCAAAATACCGGTAGACGAGCTGCTTGTCGGTGCCGGCCCGGGCGGCAAGTTTGTTGACGCCGAGCGCCTGGAAGCCTTCGTCGGCGACGAGCGCGCGGGCCGCGTCGAGCAGCAGGGCTTGCGTTTTTTCGCGGTCGCGCGGCCGCGGCGGGATTTTGGCGGCGGATTTTTTCAAGCAGGGTTCCTGGTGCAATCGACGAGCGCAGCATAGCGGTCTTTGCGGAATCCCGCTTCCCATTTCGCGTCGAAATTGGCCGCCAGTCGGATCTCGGCGACGCTGCCGGTCGGGGTCGGCGCAAACCTTATCGTCTCGAACCACCAGCCATAGCCTTGCAGTTTGTAGACCGCCTCGTTTTGCGCGCCAAAATAGTAAAGCTGCGAGAAGGGCAGCAGCCGCGCCCGATGCTCGAAGCAGCGCGCGAAATCCGCGTAGGGCGCGGCGCTCGCCAGCGTTTCGAGGCGCGCCGATGCGGCGAAATTCTCGTACCCCTCGATGCCGACGCGCGCGCCGCCGCAGGCGCCGAGGCTGGCCGCCACGGCGAGGACTGCAAATTTCCGGCGCGCGCTCATTTGCCGCCCGCGACTTGGCGGTAAAGTTCGGCCGCGTGCAGTTCGAGCGCCGATTTGGCGTGGCCAAGCTGGGTGTAGTATTCGAACAGCCCGCCTTTGAACGGATTCGCATTGGTGTGCAGGCTGAGCGCCGCGAGGCGCTTGCCGCTCTGGGAATCCGCAACGTCGCTTTCGCTGCTGGCGCCGCCGTTGGAGACGGGTCCGACCAGCGGGGTGGCGATGTAGTTGAGCGTTGCGTCCGCGCGATCGACGCCCGTGATGGCCAGTCGCACGCGCATCACGCCCGGACCCGGCCGGCCGGCCAGGCGAAAGCCCTGCGCGAACGCTTTTTCCACGGCCGCTTTGAAATGCTGGCGCAACGCCGCAATTTCCGCCGCATCGACCCGCTCGCTTTTGGCGCCGGGCATGAAGGCGACCTCGTCGACCATGAACGCGTCGTAGCGGCCGGGCGCCGTCGGCGCCCGATAGACAAGCGCGCCTGTCGGGTCGGCCGCCATACCGCTGTAGTCGCGCAAAAATCCGCTGCGCGTCGTTTCCTGGCCCGCACACGCGCCCAGCGCCAAGGCCAGCGTTGCCGCAAAAATTGTTGCCGTTTTCATCGATTGTCCTTGTGTCGAAAGCTGTTGTCACCGTACAGTGATTTATGTAGTCACCATACGGTGATATCGCAAGCGAAAAAACCCGGATGCTCGGCAAAGCGTTGTTCGAACAGTGGGATTTGTGAGTCGACGCGCCGCGCCGATGCGCTCCGGCAAGGCGTTTCAAAAAAATCGTCCTCTTGGCGCGGGATTGGCCTTATCTTCGGGCGTCCGTTTCCCGTCGCCAAGCGAGACCCCCCATGTCCGATCCCGCCAATTCCCTGCCCCCGGAAGCATCCGCGCCGCCCGCCTTCGACGTGCCGGAAGGCATGATCTATATCGGGTCGAATTCGGTCGCGCGCTGGTTCGTCGAGCTTGGCTTCAGCGAAGGCAAGCCGTGCTTGCTGGCGCGCCAAGTGTTCATCGACGCGCCCAAAAACCAGTCGGCGATCACGCGCCAATTGGCGGCCGGGCGGATTTTCTTTTCGCTGAAGCAGCTCGAATTGCTGATGCCGATCCGCCACCATATGGACGTCAATCTGCCGGACTACGAGCGCGTGCGCATCGCCGCACACCTGGGCAAAAGCTGAAAACCGCGCTGAAACGGCTGGCGGTGGGACTGGCCCTGCTGCTGGCGGGGCCGTTCGCCGTTTTTGTATCTGGCAAAACGATGGGCCAGGATTGGCGCACGGCCAGCCGCGCCAGCATGGGCACGGCGCCGCTTGCGATCGATGCCCCGCAGGCGATCGTGCATGTCTATGGCGCGCGGGCACTTGGCTGGCGCGGCATCTTTGGCGTGCATAGCTGGATCGCCGTCAAGCCGACCGACGCGCCCGAATGGACGCGCTACGAACTGATCGGCTGGCGCGCGCTGCGCGGCGGCGACGGTCTGGTCGTCAGCGACGGCCCGCCCGACCGGCGCTGGTTCGGCGCCGTGCCGGAGCTCTATGCCGAACTGCAAGGCCCCGGCACCGATGCGGTCATCCAGCGCATCGTGGCGGCGGCCGAGGCCTATCCCTACCGGTACCGCTACACGCTGTGGCCGGGGCCCAATTCGAACACGTTCACCGCGATGGCGGCGCGCGCCGCGCCCGAGCTGAAGCTCGATCTGCCGCCGACCGCGATCGGCAAAGACTATTTGGGCAGCGACGTGTTCGCGGCGGCCGCCACGAGCGGCACGGGCGTGCAGGTGTCGTTGTGGGGGTTGCTGGGTGTTACGGCCGCGAGCGAAGAAGGGCTCGAAGTGAATATTGCGGGCCTGACCTTCGGGCTCGATCCGCTGGGCCTGGCGGTGAAACTGCCGGGCATCGGGCGCGTGGGCGCCGCGCGCGACACGCAAAGGACGGCCGAATAGCGGTCGCGATCTACGCGCGCAACGCGGCCAGCAGCGCGTTCAGCAATTTGATGCCGTGCGGCGTTGCCGCCAGACCCGTTTTCGTCCGCCGCAAAAATCCGTCCCGCAGCATGCGTGCCACGCGCTCGGGCGCCAGCGCGTCCGGGCTTTCGAGGGCGGCACCCGTCACGCGCTCGAACCTGGCGGCATCGATGCCCTCGATCAGACGAAACCCCATCATCAGCGCTTCGTCGATCCGCGTCGCGCGATCGAGCTTGGTTTGCTCGGCTGTCGCGTGGCCGCGGGCGGCCATTTGTGCCAGCCAGGTTTCGGGCGCCTTGGCCTGGCGCGTGGCGTGGCGCTCGCCGTCGATCGCGATGCGCCCGTGCGCGCCCGGCCCCACGCCGACATAATCCTCGTAGCGCCAATAGACCAGATTGTGGCGCGACTCCTGGCCGGGCTTGGCGTAGTTCGAAACCTCGTAGGCCGGCAGGCCCGCATCGGCGAGCATCGCGTTGGTGGTGTCGTAGAGCTGCTCTTGCACGTCTTCGTCGGGCAGCTTGTGTTCCCCGCGCGCGAACAGCGTTTGAAACTGCGTGCCCTCTTCGATCGTCAATTGGTAGAGCGACAGATGCGGTGGCTGCAGCGCCAATGCGCGCGCGAGCTCCGCCCGCCAATCGGACACGGTTTGGCCCGGCCGCGCATAGATAAGATCGAACGAGAAACGCTGGAACAAGGCCGCCGCATGGTCGATGGCGCGGCGTGCTTCGCGCACATCGTGGCCGCGCCCGAGGAACTTCAACGCCGCATCGTCGAGCGCTTGCACGCCGATCGACAGCCGGTTGATGCCCGCTGCCTTGAATGCGGCGAAGTGCGCGGCTTCCGACGAGTTCGGATTGGCTTCGAGCGTGATTTCGGGCTCGGCCGCGATTTTCCAGCGCGCCGCGATCCGGCCCAGCACCGCTTCGACCAGACGCGGTTCCATCAAGGACGGCGTACCGCCGCCAAAAAACACCGACGTGACGGTCTTGCCCGGCGTCAATGCCGAAAAATGGTCGATCTCGCGCAGCAGCGCTTCTTTCCAGGCATCGGCGTCGATCGTGTCGCGCACATGGCTGTTGAAATCGCAGTACGGGCATTTGGATTTGCAGAACGGCCAATGGACATAGACGGCAAAGCTCATGCGCGAACCAGGCACGCGGTTTTGAATTTTTCGAACGCGACGGCGCGATGGCTGATTTTGTGTTTTTGCGCCGGGTCCATCTCGCCGAACGTCACGTCGTGGCCGTCGGGCACGAACATCGGGTCGTAGCCGAAACCGCTTGTGCCGCGCGGCGGCCAGACGAGCGCGCCCGCAACTTCGCCGCGAAATATTTCCAGGTGTCCGTCGGGCCAGGCGAGTGCCAGCACGGCGACAAAATGCGCGCGCCGGTCGGCCGCCTTGTCGCCGCCGGTGTCGAGTGCTGCTTCGACCATGCGCATCGCGCGCATCCAGTCGCGTTTGGGGCCGGCCCAATTGGCGGTGTAGACGCCCGGATCGCCGTCGAGCGCGTCCACGCACAGCCCGCTATCGTCGGCCAACGCCGGAAGCCCCGTGGCGGCGCAGGCATGGCGCGCTTTGAGTTCGGCGTTCGCTTCGAAGCTGGTGCCGGTTTCGTCGGGCTCGGCGACGCCAAGCGCGCCCGCCGATTCGCACGCCAGCCCGAAGGGTCGCAGCAATTCGGCGATTTCGACCAGTTTGCCTTTGTTGTGCGTGGCGATGACGAGTTTGCCGCCCGCCAATTTGCGCGACGCTACAGCGTCCATTTCGCGATCGCCTGTTTTTGCAGCGCCACCAATTCGCCCACGCCCTTGCGCGCGAGGGCGAGCATGGCGAGAAGCTGGGCTTCGTCGAACGGGTCGCGTTCGGCCGTGCCCTGCACTTCGACGAGCTTGCCCGAGCCGGTCATCACGAAATTCGCGTCGACCTCGCACGCCGAGTCCTCGGCATAGTCGAGATCGAGCACGCTGCTGGCGTTCGAAATGCCGCACGAGATCGCCGCGACATGGTCGCGGATCGGCAGGCTTTTGAGGCCCTTGGCCTTGACCAGCGGAAAAATCGCCTGATGCAGGGCAACCCACGCGCCCGTGATGGCGGCGGTGCGTGTACCTCCATCGGCCTGCAGCACGTCGGCGTCGATTTTGACTTGGCGTTCGCCCAATACGCCCATGTCGCACACCGAGCGCAACGCGCGCCCGATCAGGCGCTGGATTTCCTGCGTGCGGCCCGATTGTTTGCCGCGCGCGGCTTCGCGGTCGGTGCGCGTGTGGGTCGAACGCGGCAGCATGCCGTATTCGGCCGTCACCCACCCCTGGCCCGAATTGCGCAAAAACGGCGGCACTTTTTCTTCGAGCGAGGCCGTGACCAGCACATGCGTATCGCCGAAGCGCACGAGGCACGAGCCCTCGGCATGTTTGGCGAAGCCGGGCTCCAGACTGACGGCACGCATTTGATCGGCAGACCGGCCCGAAGGACGCATGGGGATTCTCTTTTCTGGGTTGGGAGGCGACGCGAGGGCGGGACCATAGGCGGATGTGGCGCAAACGCGCAAGCGGCGCTATTTCGATTGCGCTGCGTCGCGCAACAGTCGGGCCAGCATGTGGCGGACATCGTCCTGCCCGCCGAAAAAGACCGCCTGTACGACGATTCGTCGGCTTTCTTGGTCGATCTTGAACCAATAGGTCGCGCGATCGATCGCGATCGAGCGGATGCCAGGGAAAACGTCGTCGCCGAACCCCGCATAGGTTTCGACCAAATGGTCGAAGATCAAATCGATGTCGCGCGTGCCCGCGTCCGAGAACTCAACCGCGAAGCGCATGTTCGCGGCGTTTGCGGGCCGCCAGTTTCCGGATATGCGCGTCCATCTTCGCGCCCGAAATCGTCTCGCTGCCCTGCCGCTGGGCGAGCAGCAGCTTGAGCGCCGCGCGGTCCTGCATCTCGTCTTCCATCTGCTGCCGCAGAAAATCGACGCCCTGCTGCAAGACCGCATCGATGCTCGCGAAGCGTCCGGTCTCGACCAAATTCGTGGCAAACGAATGTTGCGCGTCGGACAGCGAAATCGAAAATTTGACGGCCATATCGGAGCCCTCGCGTGGATCAAGCAGAAAAATACTATCCGCTTCCGGCAGCGTCAATTTGACACCTGCCGCCGCCCGTGACTAGCTTTGCGCCATGTCGCGCTCGCCCATCGTGCCGTTCGACCGCAAAGCGGTTCCTGCCGCCGCCGAGCCCGTGCGCGAACGCCTCAAAACCGCCGTCGAGGCCATGGACGAGCGCTCGCGCGACGTGTTCCGGCGCATCGTCGAGGCCTATGTCGAGACGGGCGAGCCCGTCGGCAGCCGCACGCTGTCGCGCCAGTTGGCCGATCCGCTGTCCTCGGCCACCATCCGCAACGTCATGGCCGATCTGCAGGATCTGGGGCTGCTCTATTCGCCGCATGTCTCGGCCGGGCGCCTGCCGACCGATCTGGGCTTGCGACTGTTCGTCGATGGCTTGCTCGAGGTCGGCCGGCTGTCGAGCGACGAGCGCGAAAAAATCGAGGCCCAGTGCGCGGCCGGCGGGCGTTCGGTCAACCAGGTGCTCGAACAGGCCAGCACCTTGCTGGCCGGCCTCGGGCGCGGGGCGGGGCTTGTCATCGCGCCCAAGAGCGACGCGCCGCTCAAGCATGTCGAGTTCGTGCCGCTGGGGCCCGGGCGCTCGCTGGTCGTGCTCGTCACCGAACAGGGGCTGGTCGAAAACCGCGTGATCGAAACGCCGCTGGGTCTGACGCCGCAGCAGCTGATCCAGGCGTCGAATTTTCTGTCGGCGCATCTGACCGGGCGCACGCTGGTCGAAGCGCGGGCCGATATTCTGCGCCGCCTCGAGGAATCGCGCGCCGAACTCGACCAGCTCTCGCAAAAGGTCGTCGAGCAGGGGCTGGCCGTGTGGTCGGCGCCCGAAGGCGGCAAGGCGCGCGAGGGCTATCTGATCGTGCGCGGCCAGGCCAAGCTGTTGGCCGACGTGCATGCGATGGAGGATTTGGAGCGCATCCGCCGCCTGTTCGAAGCCCTGGAGCAGCACGAATCGATGGCGCGCATTCTGGAACAGGCGCAAACCGCCGACGGCGTGCAGATTTTCATCGGCGCGCAGAACGAATTGTTCGGCCTGTCGGGCTGCACCACCATCGTGGCCCCCTATCGCGATTCGAGCGAGCGCATCGTGGGCGCGATCGGCGTGGTGGGGCCCACGCGCCTCAATTACGCGCGCATCATCCCGATGGTCGACTATACCGCGCGCGTGATCGGCCGCCTGGTCGGCTGAAAACGTCCCTTGCTTTCCGGCTGAGATTCGCCCAAATCCGGGCTGCGTTTGTTGTTTCAGCGAGAGCCTGCCGATGACCGATCCAGCACCCGAAAATCCCACCACGCCCTCCGTCGAAATCCCGGCCGACCTGTTCGAGGGCGCGCCCGATCCGCTGGCTGAAGCGCTGGCAAAAGCGGCCGGTCTCGAAGCCGAGATGGCCAAGACCAAGGAAATGGCGCTGCGCGCCATGGCCGACGCCGAAAACATGCGCAAACGCGCCGAACGCGAAATCGTCGAGCGCGAAAAATACGCGGTTTCCGGGTTCGCGAAGGCGCTGCTGGCAGTTGCCGACAATCTGCGCCGGGCGCTCGACAGCGTGTCGGGCGAGGCGCGCGCCGCCGACCCCGGCCTCGAACGCCTGGCAGTCGGCGTGGAAATGACCGAGCGCGAATTGCTGCAGGCGTTCGAAAAATTCGGCGTCGTGCGCGTCGATCTTGCGGGCAAACCCTTCGATCCCGCGATCGCCCAGGCGGTCGCCCAGGTCGAATCGCCGACGCATGCGCCCGGCACAGTCGTGCAAGTGTTCCAGCCCGGCTACACGATCCAAGGCCGCCTGCTGCGCGAAGCGATGGTCACGGTCGCCAAAGGCGCCCCGCCCGCACCTTCGGTCGGCATCGATACGCTGGCCTGAAAACGGCGCGCGCAAAAGCGCAAACGCCCCCCTTGCGCAAACGCCCCCCCTTGCTCAAACGCCCTTGGCGCCGAACGCATGCGTTCGACGCCAAGGGCAGAGCACAAGAGCCGCCGGCGCAGGCGCGCGCGGGCGGTCAGACGGTCTTGGCGAAGGCAGCCTTGCCGGAACCGTCGATCGCTTCGTAGGCCTTGCTGACAACGCGCGGCACCAACGCAGGCGCCGTTTCGGCGACCGGCGCGCCCGCATCGGGCCCGAAAATGCGCGCGATCCGCGTTTGGTAACGCGGGTCGATAATGTCGATGAAAGGCTCGAAACTGCCTTCGACATAGCCCGACTTGGCGGCGAGCTGGCGCGACCCGTTCAGCGCGATCTGGTCTTGCACCGGTTTGGCGCGCGACTTTTGGGCGTCCCCGGCGGCATCGCGCGCCTGGGATTTGGCCTGATCGGCAAACGGATAGCTTTCGGCCCGCGAACCGCGCTGGCCGGAAGCAAACGAAGGCGAACGGCTTTCGCCTGCGGCGGAGTAGCCGACAGGCGGCAATGGCGGCGCTGCGCCGACATTCGGTACTGCAGACATGACACGACCTCGTTTCTCGAAGCCTTCGACGCGGGTCTTCTGCCGGCGTCGGAACAATTCCTGTCGGGCACCTCCGTTCTCCCGAACGGACCGTAAAAAGCGCCAAACCGGAATTCCTCATCCTCTTTTTACGATATGTAAATCTAATTGTCAAGCGCACCAATGGCGGCGCCGACAAACAATTCCGCCCAAGCGGCTTTGGCAGTTGCGCGCCCGGGTGCGCCTGCCTATATGCCTTGCGAAGCGTAGGGTCTTTGGCCCCGCGCAGCGTTCAAACCAAAACCACCGGGGTTCGCGTCGATGCCTTCGAGGGTCGGACACGGATCGCCTGAGAGCGAGGATGTGATGAGCAAAGTTATCGGCATCGACCTTGGCACCACGAATTCGTGCGTCGCCGTGATGGAAGGCAGCACCCCGAAAGTCATCCCGAACGCCGAAGGGGCGAACACCACGCCTTCGATCGTCGCGTTTGCGGAATCGGGCGAGCGCCTGGTGGGCCAGCCCGCCAAACGCCAGTCGGTCACCAATTCGGCCGACACGTTCTATGCGATCAAGCGCCTGATCGGCCGCCGCTTCGAAGACCCGATGGTCACGAAGGACAAGGGTCTGGTGCCCTACGACATCGTCAAGGCCGACAACGGCGACGCGTGGGTCAATTCCAAGGGCAAGAAATATTCGCCCTCGCAGATTTCGGCCTTCACGCTGATGAAGATGAAGGAAACGGCCGAGGCGTATCTGGGCGAAACGGTCACGCAGGCCGTCATCACCGTGCCCGCCTATTTCAACGACAGCCAGCGCCAGGCCACGAAGGACGCGGGCAAGATCGCGGGCCTCGAGGTGCTGCGCATCATCAACGAGCCGACGGCGGCCGCCCTCGCCTACGGCCTGGAGAAGAAAAAGGCCGGCACGATCGCGGTCTACGACCTTGGCGGCGGCACGTTCGACGTGTCGGTGCTGGAAATCGGCGACGGCGTGTTCGAGGTCAAATCGACCAACGGCGACACGTTCCTGGGCGGCGAAGATTTCGACAAGGAAATCATCGACTATCTGGCGACCGAGTTCAAAAAGGAGCAGGGCATCGATCTGCGCGGCGACCGGCTGGCGCTGCAGCGCCTGAAGGAAGCGGCCGAAAAAGCCAAGATCGAGCTGTCGTCGGCGGTGCAGACGGAAGTCAACCTGCCGTTCATCACGGCCGACGCGACGGGGCCCAAGCACCTCAACATCAAGATCACGCGCGCGAAGCTCGAAAGCCTGGTCGATGCGCTGATCCAGCGCACGATCGAGCCGTGCCGCGCGGCGCTGAAAGACGCCGGCCTCAAAGCCAGCGAGATCGACGAAGTGGTGCTGGTCGGCGGCATGACGCGCATGCCCAAAGTCATCGAAGCGGTGAAGCAGTTCTTCGGGCGCGAGCCGCATCGCGGCGTCAATCCCGACGAAGTGGTCGCGATCGGCGCCGCCATCCAGGCGGGCGTGCTGAAGGGCGACGTCAAGGACGTGCTGCTGCTCGACGTGACGCCACTGTCGCTCGGCATCGAAACCTTGGGCGGCGTGTTCACGCGCCTGATCGACCGCAACACCACGATCCCGACGCGCAAAAGCCAGACCTTCTCGACCGCCGAGGACAGCCAGTCGGCCGTGACCATCCGCGTGTTCCAGGGCGAGCGCGAAATGGCCGCCGACAACAAGATGCTGGGCCAGTTCGATCTGGTCGGCCTGCCGCCCGCCCGGCGCGGCGTGCCGCAGATCGAAGTCACGTTCGACATCGACGCCAACGGCATCGTGCAAGTGTCGGCCAAGGACAAGGGCACGGGCAAGGAGCAGCAGATCCGCATCCAGGCCTCGGGCGGCCTGTCGGACGCCGAGATCAACAAGATGGTCAAGGACGCCGAAGCCAACGCGGCCGAAGACAAGAAGCGCCGCGAACTGGTCGAGGCCCGCAACCATGCCGAAAGCCTGGTCCAGGACACCGAAAAGAACGTCGCGGACTATGGCGACAAGATCGACGCCGCCGACAAAGCCGCGATCCAGACCGCCATCGACAATCTGAAGGCGACCAAGGACAGCCAGGACGCGGACGAGATCAAGGCCAAGACCGAAGCGCTGATGCAGGCGGCCATGAAACTGGGCGAGGCGATGTACAAGGCCGAGCAGGCGGCGGGTGCGGCCGATCCGGCGGCGGCGGCCGCCGGTCCCGGCGCGCAAGCCCCGGGCGGCGACGGCAAAGCCGCCAAGGACGAAAAGGTCGTCGACGCGACGTTCGAAGATCTTTCGGACAAAACGAAGAAGGGCTAAGGCCCGGCCCTTCGGGTCCGAACGGAGAATCGTGGCGTGGCGAAAGCGGATTTCTACGAATTGTTGGGCGTGGCCAAAGGGGCGTCGGCGGACGACCTCAAGAAGGCCTATCGCAAACTGGCGATGCAGTTCCACCCGGACAAAAATCCGGGCGACAAAAAGGCCGAAGCCAAGTTCAAGGAAATCAGCGAAGCCTACGAGATCCTGAAAGACGAACAGAAGCGCGCGGCCTACGACCGCTTCGGCCATGCGGCCTTCGAAAACGGCGGCGGCGGCGGACGCCCCGGCGGCTTCGAAGGCGGCATGGGGGGCGCTGGCGGCTTTGCCGATATTTTCGACGAGATGTTCGGCGAATTCATGGGCGGGGCGCGGCGCGGCGGCGGTCCGCAGCGCGGCGCCGATCTGCGCTACAACCTGGAGATCAGTCTCGAGGACGCCTATCACGGCAAACAGGCGACCGTGCGCGTCGCCTCGATGCATAGCTGCGAAACTTGCAACGGATCGGGCGCGGAATCGGGTTCCAAACCCGTCACCTGCCCGACCTGCCGCGGCCAGGGCAAGGTGCGCGCCCAGCAGGGATTTTTCACGATCGAGCGCAGCTGCCACCAATGCGGCGGCGCGGGCCAGATCATCGAAAAACCCTGCAAGACCTGCCAGGGCCAGGGCCGCACGCGCAAGGAGCGCACGCTGTCGGTCAACATCCCGGCGGGCGTCGAGGACGGCACGCGCATTCGCCTGGCGGGCGAAGGCGAGGCCGGCATGCGCGGCTCGCCGCAAGGCGACCTCTATCTGTTTTTGTCGATCAAACAGCACAAATTGTTCCACCGCGAGGCGGCCGACATCTATTGCCGCGTGCCGATCCCGATGACGACGGCGTCGCTGGGCGGGGCCATCGAGGTGCCGACGGTCGATGGCGGGCGCGCCAAGGTGACGATCCCGGCGGGCGCCCAGACCGGCCAGCAATTCCGCCTGAAGGGCAAGGGCATGAGCGTGCTGCGCAGCCAGGCGCGCGGCGACATGTTCATCGAGGCGATGGTCGAAACGCCGGTGAACCTGACGAAACGCCAGCAGGAATTGCTGCGCGAGTTCGAAGGCAGCGGCGGCGGCGGCAAAAGCCACAGCCCGGAAAGCGCCAGCTTCTTCGCCAAGGTGAAGGAATTGTGGGACGATCTGCGGAATTGAAAACTCGTCAAACCTATTGACATTTGTTTTGACAATCGAACGACTCGGCTTGAATTTATTTCGTAATTTCAATATAGTGAATGGATAAAGACATGGACAAAAATGAAGACATACGAGCAGACGCATCCGTGGCTTAAATTTGCCGTCGATTTGACGCGGGCGCGGCCCCAGCTCTGGCTTGCCCTGGGCGAGGCGCAATCCAAATGCGCGCATGTGGCGGGCACGCCGTTGGCCCCCGAACTCGCCAAAGAATTGCACGCCGTCTATCTGGCCAAAGGATTGATGGCCACGACCGCGATCGAGGGCAACACGCTTTCCGAAGAACAGGTACGCCAGCGCGTCGAGGGCAACCTCAAATTGCCGTCGTCGCTCGAATATCAGGGTCGCGAGATCGACAATGTCTTGGCTGCCGTCAATTTGGTCGGCAAACAGGTTCTGGAGACCGGCGAAAGCGACATTCGGGTCGGCGACCTGTACGAATTCAATCGCCTGGTTCTCGAAGGCCTTGCGCTCGAGGACGGCGCGGTCCCGGGCGAGATACCGACCTTCAATGTGACGGTCGGGCGCTATCGCGGCGCGCCGCGCCAAGACTGCGCGTACTTGCTCGAACGGCTCTGCGCGTGGCTCAACAGCGACACGTTTGCGCCGACGCCCGGAAACGAGGTCGTCTACGCGATCGTCAAATCGGTTCTGGCCCATCTCTATTTTGCCTGGATCCATCCGTTCGGCGACGGCAACGGACGCACGGCAAGACTGCTCGAATTCAAGATTTTGCTGGCAGCCGGCGTGCCTTCGGCGTCCGCCCATTTGCTCAGCAACCACTACAACGCGACGCGCGCACGCTACTATCGCGAACTCGATCTGGCGTCGCGATCGGGCGGCGACGTCCTGCCGTTCCTCGAATATGCCGTGACGGGGTTCGTCGAAGCGCTGCGCACGCAGATCGAACAAATTCGCCAGCAGCAATGGCGGGACAGCTGGACGAACTTCGTCCACGATTTCTTTCGCGACGAACCGGCAAAATCGGCCCGCCGCCAGCGCGATTTGCTGCTCGATCTCTCGGATCAGCCAGCCCCGGTCCCCCGCGGCAAACTGCTCGGCATTTCCGCACGCGTCGCGACGTCGTATGCGGGCCTTTCGGATCGCACTTTGGCGCGCGACCTTTTGGAGCTAACCGAGAACGACCTTGTCGAACTGTCGCCCGACGGCTATGTCGCGCGCCGCAGCCTGATTCTCGCATTCCTGCCCAAACGCGTCGGCTGACCCTTACGTCCCCAGCGCGCGGCGAACGGCGGCGGGTTCTTTGGCGATGACCGTCAGATAGGCGCGCGCGGCCGGATCGGGGCGGCGACGCTTTTGCTCCCACGCGCGCAACGCGGAAATGTCGAGCAGATAGCGCGCGGCAAATTCGCGCTGCGTGAGGCCGAAGACGCGGCGCACGGCGGCGACATCGACGTCGTCGGGCACGCGGACCGTGTCGGTGCGAAGCTCGAGCTCGCCGCGCGCCCAGGCGGCAATGTCGCGCATCCCGGCGATCAATTGCCTGCCAAGCGCGCTATGTCGCGGCTTTCTCGTACTCTTCGACAAAATGGCGGAGGAGCGATTTGTCGCGGGCCGTGAGGTCCTGTTTTTCGTTTTTTGCGTAGACATAGAGAAAAGCCAGCAGCCCCCTCTCGTTTCGATAGAAATAGACGACCCGCGCGCCGCCGCGCCGTCCGCGACTGCCAAGCGCGATTCGCGCCTTGCGGCATCCGCCGGTTTGCGCAATCACGGGCCAACGGGTCGGGTCCGCAGCGATCGCCATTTCGATATCCGCCAACTCGCCTGGCGAAAAAAGCTTTTTCGCCGCGCGTTCGAAATTGCGCGACCGTACCCGCCGGACATTCGCTTTGTAAGACATTGTCGTACCCGTGTCAACATATCTTCGGGTGCAGCGTACCGCAAATCGCCGGCAACGCGAACGCCGATGGTCAGGCGCTGCGCCGCAGCGTCACGCGCGCGCGCGTGCCCTTGGGCGGATTGTCGGCAAGATCGACCGTGGCGCCCATCGCGCGCGCCAGCTTCAAACAGATCGCCAGCCCCAGCCCGACGCCCGACTCGCCGTCGCCCGCCACGCGCTGGCCCGCCTGGTAGAACGGCAAAAACACTTTTTCGCGCTCGGCCGCCGCGATGCCGGGTCCGCGATCCGTCACCGAAATCGAGACGAGATTGCCGTCGCTCTCGGCGTCGATCGTGACGGTCTCGCCGGGCGGGGAGAATTTGAAGGCGTTTTCCGCGAGATTCGCCACGATGCGGCCCAGCGCGATCGCGTTGCCCGTCACGCGCGGCGCTTTGGCCAGACCGTCGCCGAACGCCAGATGCACGCGCCGCCGTTCGGCCGACGCCTGCAGCATGCTGGAAATTTCGCCGACCAAATCGGTCAGCGACAGCGGCACCGTGTCCAGACGGACATCGCCGTCGTTCTGGCGCGACATTTCGAGCACGTCGTCGACGATGCGTTTGAGCCACGTCGCCGAGCTCAGAATGGCGCCCACATACGTCGTCGCGCGCACCGGCAGGACCCCTGCGATGCCGAGCTTGAGGGCTTCGGAATAGCCCACCACGGCATTGAGCGGCGTGCGCAGCTCGTGGCTCATGTTCGCAAAGAAGCGGTCTTTGGCGCCGGCCGCTTCGTGGGCGAGCTGGGTTTGCGTTGCCGCTGCCGCCAGCGCCGCCTCCAGCGCCCGCGTGCGCTCGGCGACCGCCGTCTCGAGCATGCGCTGGCGTTCGCCCAGCACCCGCAAGACGACCACGACCAGCAGCACGACCAAAAATCCGCCCGCCAGCGCCGCCAGCGGCGCATAGCGCTGCACGAGCGGCAATTCGGCGCGATGTTCGACGCGAATCTCCCACAGCCGGCCCAGAATCTGCGCGGTTTGCGCGCGCACGCCGTCGGGCATGGCACCTGCGGGCAAGGCCGGGCCCGCGACCGCCAGCAGATCTTGCGCCGGCGCCGGCGCGCCGGGCGCGCCCGTATCGCGCACGATCACGCGCGAATTCGGGAACTGCGCCGCCAGCAACGGGCCGATCAATTGGCTGGGCGACAGCCCCATCGCGACGAGGCCGCGCGGCTCGCCGCCCGCATAGATCGGCAGCACCGCCAGCACGCTGCGCAAGCCCGATTGGGCATCCTGGGACAGCACGACGGGGGCGGACGCGATCGGAGCGCGCGTCGCGATCGCGCGCTCGCCCGCCGCGCGCCGCTCCGCATTGGACCACAAATCGAATCCCGGCACGCGCGCATTGCCCGCGATCGGATAGACGAAGAACGCCGGATACAGCGTGTCGCGCGCGCCCGGCGGCTGGATTTCGAAGGCGGGATAGCCAAGCGCCGCACGCCCGGGATCGGCGGCCGCGCGCGCGTGCAGCCCGGCCTCCTCGCCGCCCGCCACGCGCGGCGCGTAGGCGATCGCGCGCAGGCTGGGATAGCGCGCGGCCAGCCCCATCGTATCGAACAATGTCTGGTAGCCGCGCGCATCGGCGATATCGGCGGCGCCAAGCACGGCGGCGACGGCGCGCTGCACCTGGGCCACCGTCGCCATTTCGCTTTCCACCAGCGCCACGATCCGCGCCGCAACCGCGTCGGTTTCGCTGCGCACCAGCGCGTCGTTGAAGCGGATCAGCACGAGGCACCCCGCCAGCGCCGCCAAAACGCCGATCGCGCCGACCAGCGGCGCAAAACCGGGCGTTGCACGTGCGATGCGGTCGGACAGGCGCTGGATCAAGCGACGGACCCTCTAGCGTTGAAAAACGCCCCCTCTTTATCCGCGCGAAGGGTTTTTAAATCGTTAATTTTTGCGGACATAATTCGGCGCGCCGCAAGGCCGCCATTTTCGCGCGGACGCGCAAGCCCCCTTCGTGCTATCCAAACGCCCGATGGCATTGGCTTTCCTGCATCTGGCGCGGCCCAAACACTGGGTCAAAAACGCATTTGTCGCCGCGCCGCTGTTTTTTACGCCCGAGGCGCTGGGCGGCGCCAATATGGCGGCGATTCTGGTCGCGGTGCTGGCTTTCAGCCTGGCAGCGTCGGCGATCTACGCTTTCAACGACTATTGCGACCGCGAAGCCGACCGGCTGCATCCGGTCAAGCGCGCGCGGCCGATCGCGTCGGGGGCGGTGCGGCCTGGCGCCGCTTTGGCGTTTGCAGCGCTGCTGGTCGCGGGGGCGGCCGGGCTTGCCAGCCTGCTGCCGGCACCGTTCGGCCAGACGCTTGCGATCTATCTCGCGCTCAATCTGGCCTATTCGTGGCGCTTGAAGCATGTCAGCCTGCTCGACGTGCTGGTGGTCGCCGCCGGGTTCGTGCTGCGCGTGGAAGCGGGCGCGTTCGCCATCGGCGTGATGCCGAGCGTGTGGATCGTGGCGTGCACGGGCTTGCTGGCGCTGTTCCTGGCGCTGGCCAAGCGGCGCGACGATCTGACGTCGGACATGGACGCCGCCCATCGCAAGGCGCTGGCGGGCTACAATCTGCGCTTCGTCGATACCGCGATCGCGGTCGTGCTGGGGGCGCTGGCCGTCAGCTACATTCTCTACACCGCCGACCAGGCAGTTATCCGGCGCTACGGCACCGACCGGCTCTATTTGACGGCGCCCTTCGTGCTCGCGGGCCTGCTGCGCTATCTGCAAATCGCGCTGGTCGAGGAACGCGCGGGCTCGCCGACGGATATCGCGCTTTCCGACCGGTTCGTGATCGTTTGCGTGCTGGGCTGGATCGCCGTCTTCGGCTATTTGATCTACGCATGAGCGTGCGCTGGAAAGAGACGAACCTGTCGGGCTGGGGTCGGATAGGCCCCGCAGAAATGCGCGCCGCCCGGCCCGAACGCCAAAGCGAACTCGACGCCGCCTTGGCGGCAGCCGGCCCGCAGGTCGTGGCGCGGGGTGCGGGCAAAACCTATGGCGATGCCGCCCAGCGCGCCGACGGTGCGGCCGTGCTGGTCGGGCGGCTCGACCGGCTGCTGTCGTTCGATGCGCCCAGCGGAATTTTGGAGTGCGAAGCGGGCGTCACGTTCCGCACGCTCGTGGACGTGTTCGCGCCGCGCGGGTTCGTGCCGCCGGTGTCGCCGGGCACGGCCTTTGCGACCGTGGGCGGGGCGATCGCGGCCGACGTGCACGGCAAGAACCACGACAAACACGGATCGTTCGGCGACCATGTGGCGTGGATCGATCTGCTGTGCGCGGACAGCGAAACGCGCCGCGTGTCGGCCACGCAAAACGCCGCCTTGTTCGCGGCCACCATCGGCGGCATGGGCTTGACCGGCATCGTGCGGCGCGCGGGATTTCGCCTGTTGCCGGGCACCGGGCATGTCGCGGTCGAGACGCAGCGCATCGACGATCTGGACATGTTTTTTGCGGCCTTCGAAGACGCGCGCGCCAAGGCCACCTTCAGCGTCGGCTGGATCGACGCGCTGGCAAGCGGGCGCAAGCTGGGGCGCGGCGTGTTCGAAACGGCCGAATTTGCGCCTGCAGAACCGATTCCCCCGCGCAAAAACGCGCTGCCGATCCCGTTCGATTTTCCGAACATCGCGCTGTCGCGCGCGACCATCGGCGCGTTCAACGAACTTTACTGGCGCCGCGCGCCCGAAAGCAAACGCAGCGCCGTCAAACCGCTCGACGCGTTTTTCTATCCGCTCGACCGGCTCGACAACTGGAACCGGCTTTACGGCAAGCGCGGCTTCTACCAGTTCCAGTCGGTCGTGCCCGACGACGGCGCGTTTGCCGCCACCAAAAAAATGCTCGAGACCGTCGCGGCAACCGGCCACGCCTCGTTCCTCGCCGTGCTCAAAACCTTGGGCGGCGAGGGGCGCGGCCTCCTGTCGTTCCCGATGCGCGGCGTGACCTTGGCGCTCGACATTCCCAACGCGCCGGGTGCCGTCGAACTGATGGGCGATCTTGAAGCCATCGCCCGCGATGCGGGCGGGCGCATCTATTTGGCCAAGGACGCGCTGCAATCGGCCGAAACGTTCCGCGCGGGCTATCCGCGCTTGTGCGAATTCGAAGCGGTCGTGCGCCAGATCGATCCTGCCGGGCGCTTCCGCTCCGACCTCGCGCGGCGGTTGGAGATCGCGCCATGAGCGCGGCGTGGCTGGTGCTGGGCGCAAGTTCGGCGATCGCGCGCGCCTTTGCCCGCAAGGTTGCGGCGCAAGGCGCCAGCGTGCTGCTGGTCGCGCGCGACCGCAGCGACGGCGAAATCGCCGCGCGCGATTTGGCGCTGCGGGGTGCGGCGCGCGTCGCCGCCATCGGCTTCGACGGCGATGTCGTGGCGCAATTCAAGGCGTTCGCGGGCGCCGATATGCCCAACGTGTTTCTGGCGTTCGGCGGCATGCCGGGCCAAGCCGAAATCGATGCCGATCCGGCCGCCTTGGCGCAAACGCTGGCGACCAATTTTACGGACGCCGTGCGCCTGCTGCACCCTTTGATGGCGTTCCTGGAAGAAAAGCCGGGCGGCGCGATCGTGGCGCTGGGCTCGGTTGCGGGCGATCGCGGACGGCTCAAAAACTACGTCTACGGCGCGGCCAAAGCGGGCTTGCATACCTATCTGCAGGGGCTGCGCGCGCGCGGCGTGCGCAGCGGCGTGCAGGTCGTGACGGTCAAGCCCGGCTTCGTCGATACCGCCATGACCTGGGGCTTGCCGGGTCTGTTTCTGGTCGCGAGCCCCGAGGCGATCGCGTCGGCCTGCGTTGCGGCCGTGGCCCAAAAGCGCGACACGATCTACGCGCCGTTTTTCTGGTGGGGCATCATGGCGATTATCCGGCATATTCCGGAACGGATTTTCAAAAAACTGAATATCTGAGCGGGGCGAAAACGATGTCGGTCAAGATTGGCGTGGTGGGCGTTGCCGGGCGCATGGGCCAGATGCTGGTGCGCGAAATCGTTTCGACCGGCGGCACGTCCTTCGGCGGCGGCACCGAAAACCCGAGCGGTCCGTTTGTCGGCCGCGACGCGGGCGAGGTTTCCGGCATCGGCGCCTTGCAATCCAAGATCGCCGGCGATCCAAGCGCGCTGTTTTCGGCCTGCGATGCGGTGATCGATTTTAGCATGCCCGGCGCCACGCGCGCGCATGCGGCGCTGGCAGGCGCGACCGGCAAAGCCCTGGTCGTCGGCACCACGGGTTTGGGGCCAGACGACCAGGCGGCGCTGGCGGCGGCGGCAAAAACCTGCGCCATCGTGCAGGCGGCGAATTTTTCGCTGGGCGTGAACCTTGCGTTCGCGCTGGTCGAAGACGCCGCGCGCCGTTTGGGCCCCGACTACGACATCGAGATTTTCGAAGCCCACCACAAACACAAAGTCGACGCGCCGTCGGGCACGGCGCTGGCGCTGGGGCGCGCGGCGGCCGCAGGGCGCGGGCTCGATTTCGAGCGCGACACGATCCGCAGCCGCGACGGCCATACGGGGGCGCGCCCCGCCGGGCCGATCGGGTTTTCGGTGGCGCGCGGCGGCTCGGAGATCGGCGAGCACACGGTCATGTTCTTGGCCGACGGCGAGCGCCTGGAAATCGCGCACAAGGCGCAAGGCCGCCAAGTCTATTCCAAAGGCGCCGTGCGCGCGGCGATCTGGGCCGCGCGACAGAAGCCCGGCCTCTATTCGATGCGCGACGTGCTCGGGCTCTGACGCCACGCCGCCAGTGCCGCACGCAACGTGTCGGCGAGGTCGGCCTGCGCTTGCACGCCCAAAAACGCGCCGACGGTCGTCGCTTTGCCGTGGCTGCGCAGCATCACGCGTTCGCCCGCGGCCACGCTGAGCCAATAGGGCTCGAGCGTTTGGGTCCGTTTGCGGCCCCAGGGGTCGATGCGCTGGATTTCCAGCCGGTCAGCGAACAGCCGGATGCGCTCGCACGCGCGCGCGCCCGCATAGTTCGTTTTGAACGCAAGCCAAACCAGCAGCACGTCGAGCCCCAGAAACGGGACGACCGGCCACGCCCCCATCGACACGAAAACGATGCCGGCCGCGAAGCTGGCCATGCAAAGCGCCAGCATCACGGCCACGAACCCGCGCGGCGGCAAGGAGCGGTGCGGTTTCAGCAACAGATCGAGCTGCGGCGTTTCCATGGGCGAGCCAGCATAGCGCAGCGCGCTTGACCTTGTCCGGCACAAAGTCTATCGCCCTCGCCCATGAAGCCCGACGCGATCCGCGAATTCTATGCCCGCCTGTCCGCGCGCAACCCCGAGCCGCGGACCGAGCTCGAATGGGGCAATCCCTACCAGCTCGTGGTGGCGGTGGCCCTGTCGGCGCAGGCAACCGATGTGGGCGTCAACAAAGCGACGCGCGCCTTGTTCGCCAAGGTCGAAACGCCGGCCCAGATGCTGGAACTGGGGCACGACGCATTGGTTGCGCATGTCAAAACCATCGGCCTGTTCAACACCAAGGCCAAAAACCTCATGGCGGCGGCCGAAATCCTCGTGCGCGAACATGGCGGCGAGGTCCCGCGCAGTCGCGAGGCGCTGGAGGCGTTGCCGGGCGTCGGGCGCAAGACGGCGAACGTGGTGCTGAACGTGGCGTTCGGCGAACCGACGATCGCGGTCGACACGCATATTTTTCGCGTCGGCAACCGCACGGGTTTGGCCAAAGGCAAAACGCCGCGCGCGGTCGAAGACAAGCTCGAAAAACGCACGCCCGACGACTTCAAACGCCACGCGCACCATTGGCTGATCCTGCACGGGCGCTATGTGTGCAAGGCGCGCAAGCCCGAATGCTGGCGCTGCAATGTCGCCGAACTTTGCGCGTTCAAAAAGAAAACGCCGGCGCCCTAACTGCTTTTGTCGGCCGTCAGGCTCGCCAGGCACGGATCGGGCGGCACCGGGCGGCCGCCCTGGCGCGCGCGCGCATCGACATGCGCCACGCGCTGGCCCAGCAGATTGTCGCGATAGAGAAACGCCTCGAAATAGCACTCGGCCGTCTGGTAGCGCCAGACTTCGGCCGGACCGTCGCGGCGCACGAAGGCCGCAGGCCCCAGGCGCGCGACCAGCGCCTCGCGGCCGATGCCGACGAGCGCGCGCGCCCCCGTTGCCGCCGGGACCGCCGCGATCGCGACATTGGCATCGGCGACCGGCGGCGGCAAAGCGGCGGCACGCGCCGGTTGCAGATCGGCAGAAGGCGGCGCACCCGCTATGGGTGCGGCAGGCGCGCTTGCGCAAGCGGCCGCAGCGACGGCCAGGGCCGCCACGGCAAACGCCCTCGCGCAGCGGCGCGCCGTCGCGCGCCGACCGGCAGGCATCGGATCAGCCGCCCGCAGCGGCTTCGGGCGATACGAGCTTGCTGGCATCGACCTGCACTTCGCCCGCCAGCTGGCCGCCTTCTTCGATTTCGATGCGCCCGTAGCGCACCGTGCCCGAAACCTTGCCCGACGCGCGGATCCACAGTTTCTGGCGCACCGTCAGCGTGCCTTCGAACGTGCCCGCGATTTCGGCGTTTTCGATTTCGGCCATGCCCTTGAAGACGCCGCTTTCGGCGATCTCGACAAAGCGGCTTTCCGACAGCGAGGCTTCGACGCGCCCCTCGACGATCAGCCGTTCGCAGCTGGTGATCTGGCCCGAGAGCACGATTTCGCGCCCGACAATCAGCTTGCGGCCTTCGACCGCATCGGCGCGCGCGGGCGCAGCGGCAGGCTTGGGGACGGCCGGGGCCATCGGCGCTGCCGTGGCGCGCGCAAGCGCGCCGGGCGAGGGCGGGTTGGGGCGCGGGAACGGGCGCGCGCTGACCGGTTCGGCTTCCGCTTCGGCGGCAATTTGGGGCGTTTCGGGCATTTGCGTCTTCACCTCTTCGGCTTCGTCTTTTTTGCGACGGAACATAGGTCCGGTTCCTTCCTGCGTTCGGCCTAGTCTAGGCCCAAACCTTGCGAATCCTCGGATTTGCCCACTCTACCCCCGAACCCCGGTTTCTGTCCCGACTCGCAGCCAAGATTCGACCAGATGCACGCTTGCCGCGACCGCAATCACCGGAACCGCAAGATTGACGAGCGGCACCAGCGAGAGCCCGGCAAACACGGCCCCTGCCTGCCAGGCCTGGCCGCGATGCCGGCGCCATGCCGCTTTGACGGCGCCCGGCGGCAGCCGGCGCGCCAGACACAGGCTGGCGTATTCGTAGGCCAGCAGGAAGCCGTTCACGGCCAAAAACAGCGCGATATTCAGCCCCGGAATCAAATAGAGCGGCAACACCGCAAGATTGAGCGCCAGCGCCAGCACCAGCACCCGCACGCCCGTGCCGATATCGCCGGCAAGCGAGCGTGCCAGCGGTGCGGGGTTGTGCGGATAGTGGCGCGCATCGACGGCGGCGGCGACCGCGTCCAAAAACAGCCCCAAAAACGCCGCGACGAACGCGGGAAACAGCACGATCGTCAGCGCAAAAACCGCGATGCCGCCCAAGGCCCCGATCGTCGTATCGAGCCAGCCAATGGCAAAAAACGACGTGTGCAAAAGCGCATAGCCAAGCCCGATCCACAGCGCCGCGCTGGTCGCAAGCCCCAGCGCAAGGCTTTTGAGCAAGGGCGCGCGCAAGCGAGGATCGCCCACTTGGCCAAGCGCCAAAACCAGCGCACCGACGATCGTCATTTCAACTCCTATGGCGTTTGCTTGCGGGGGCAAGGGCGGCGGCGACGGCGTCTTGCGTGCGGCGCGCCAGACCCGCTTGGTCCGCGTAAATCTTCCAGTTCGCGGCGATGCTGCGAACCCGGTCGATCGCCCGCGACAGGGACGCCTGCGACAGACCGACATCTTTGCCGACCAGCAGCAAGTCGGCGATTTGCGGGTCTTTTGCCGCATGCCCGACGATCAGGGCATGCTCGCCGTTCGAACCGGCCGACAGCACGACATCGTAAGCGGGCGCCAAGCGCCAGGCACCGGTCGCATCCATGACAAAAGAGTGGTTCTTGGGATGGTCGTCTTTGTTTTTGGCGAGGACGTTGAAACACATCCGGCGGAACATTTCTTCGACCTGGCGTTTGTCGCGGGTCAGCAAATGCACGGCCTTGTGGGCCTCGCGATAGCCGATCGTCGGCGCCCTGAAATCGCATTCCAGCAGCCCTGCGAGCGTATGGACATGCAGGCGCTGCGCGCCGCGCCGGTCGAAGCGCTTGGTTGCAAAATAGCCGCGGCGTTTGGGGACCAGCAGCCGCGTCTGCGGAACGTCGATGCCCGCGTCGCGCATCATCAGCGAATAGGCGTATTCGATGCGCCCGATCGCGGGATCGTCCGTGTGCGAGGGGAACTTGACCAGCCACGCCTCGGCATCGCGCGCGGGCTGCGCCGAACACGCGCCGTCGGGCGATATCCAGATCGCCGCCTTCGGGCGTGCGCCGCCCGAGTTTGCGGCCAGCAGACGCAACCGCTCGTCGGACTTGCTGGTTTTGTCCTCGAGAATGCGGATGGCCTCGGCGGCGATTCGGTCGAGATCGATGGCGGCCGCCGGTTTTTCGCCCGCATCGATTTCCGGATGGTACGTCAACGCGCCCATGCCGCGCGTGCCGACGCGCGCCAGCCGCTCGACCGGCGTGACGGATTGCGGGTCGATGCCCGCCTTGCGAAACACGCGATCCGCCAGCAAACGGCCCCACCCGTCCGGCAGACTGTCGGCAAACAGGCCATGCAGGCCGTCGAACGGCAAGGCAGGCCCCGGCAACGGATTTGTGCCGACCGGCTTGAAGCGAAACGGCGACAGATTCAGCCGCGCGATCGGAAAAGCCGCATCGCACTCGAAAATCGCGCGACCGCCATGGAAGGCAAGCCTGCCGACAATGGCGGGCGTCGGCCCCAGCGCCAAGCGCACCTGCACGATCGCGGCGCGTTTCATGCCCGCCCGCGCTTGCGGGTCGCGCGGCTTTGCAGCGCGTCGATTGACGGCGTTGCGGGCGCTTGGAACAGGCGGAAAAAATCGTCCTCGGCCGCGAGCGCCACGGCAATATCGACCAACGATTTCAGCGATATCGCGCCGGTCCGCTCGAAACGGACGATCGAGCCCTCCGCGACGCCCGAGCGCTTGGCAAGGCTCGCGCGCGACAGATTCAAGCGCAGGCGCTGAAGGCGCGCGGCGCTGGCGACCGCGCGGCAAATATCGGGCGTCGAATAGAGATTCATAATCGCGCATATATAGCATTTTATCTTGAAAAATGCCAATAATCGATATCATAATCCCTTTTATTCTGACGGATTGGCCTTCCTGAAACGGAAATTGCAGTGGCTGGCGCCGCCGGCCAAGGTTTGCGTGCGATCGAGATGGATGCCGCGCGCGGCATAGGCGACAAAATCGAGGCCGCAAATATTCGGCAGGATTTCTTTGTCGCCGTGGCGCTGGGCAAATTTGCAAAAGCCGCAGGCTTTGTAGTCGATGCCGAATTCGAAATCGTCGCCGGGGCCGGGTGCGACGAAATCGTAGACAAAATCGTCCGGGAACGCGTCGCGGTGGCTTTTGGAAACGCTTTTGGCGGCTTGCGCGCGGATCGCCGCCTGGTTTTCGGCCGACAGAAATTGGCGCCCGGCGGCAAGGCGCTGCGCCTCGGGGGCGGCCAGCAATTGCGCTTCGAAAGTTTCGCGTTCGATGTCGCCGATCATGGAAATTGCCACGCCCTGCCGATGGAGCACGCGGCCGATCGCCACAAAGCCGATCAGGCGCATGAAAAAATCGCTCATGCGGCTGGCATCGCCGCCGACATAGGGCGTTTGGGCGAGCACGATGTCGAATTCGGCCATGACTTGCCCGCGGATCGCCGCGAGGTCGGCAAGAGGCGTTTTTTCGCGCAGCAGCGGCATCGCCAGGTCCAACCGCTGGCGCATGGCGGCCACCATGGCGTCGCGATGCTGTTCGTAATACGGGTGGATTGTCGTTTCCATGGCGCTCCCAACCTGCCTCGAAAGGGCAAAAAACGGCTTTTGGGCCGGTATATAGCCCGCATCGGCCAAGCCAACGGCCCGATCGGCAAACGCGCGCTTGTGCGGCGCAGCAAGGATGGGTATTTTCCGCGCGCCATTGCAAGCCTGCTGTTTTGCGATTCGGCCCGGAGCTTCTATGTCCAACGCGAAATTCGATGTGCTGGGCATCGGCAATGCCATTGTCGATGTCATTGCCCGTGCCGACGATGCCCTGCTGGCGCAAAACGCGCTCGAAAAGGGCGCGATGACCCTGATCGACGAAACCCGCGCCGACGCGCTGTATGCGCTGATGGGGCCGGGGCGCGAATCCTCGGGCGGGTCGGCGGGCAACACGATCGCGGGCATTTCCAGCCTTGGCGGCGCGGCCGCCTATATCGGCCAAATCCGCGACGACCAGCTTGGCGCCATTTTCCGCCACGATATTCGCGCCTTGGGCGTCGCGTTCGATACCGCCAGCGCCACCAGCGGGCCGGCCACTGCGCGCTGCCTGATCTTCGTCACCCCCGACGCGCAGCGCACGATGCAGACCTATTTGGGCGCTTGCGTCGATCTGGGGCCGGCACAGATCGACCCCGCGACCGTCGAAGCCGCCAAGGTCACGTATCTCGAAGGCTATTTGTGGGACAAGCCCGCCGCCAAGGACGCGTTCCGCAAGGCGGTCGAGCTTGCGCACAAGGCCGGGCGCAAAGTCTCGCTGACCTTGTCCGACTCGTTCTGCGTCGGGCGCCACCGCGCCGAATTCCGCGACCTGGTCGACAACCATGTCGATATCCTGTTTGCCAACGAGCACGAAATCGTCTCGCTCTACGAGGTCGGGAGCTTCGACGAGGTGCTGCCCTTTCTGCGTTCCAAGAAAGACCGCGTCGCGGCGCTGACGCGCTCGGAAAAAGGCTCGGTCGTGGTGGGCAACGGCGAAGTGCATGCGGTGCCCGCGGTCGCGGGCGTCAAGGTCGTCGACACGACCGGCGCGGGCGATCTGTACGCCGCCGGCTTTTTGCACGCGATCACGACCGGCAAGGCGCTTGGCGTTGCCGCGCGCCTGGGCGCCCTGTGCGCCGCCGAAATCATCTCGCACTACGGTGCGCGCCCCGAAACCTCGCTGAAGGAATTGGCTGCCAAGCAACTGGCGGTCTGAAAAACATGGAACTGCGCAACCTCGCCATCATCGCCCATGTCGACCACGGCAAAACCACGCTGGTCGACCAATTGCTGAAACAGTCGGGCACGTTCCGCGCCAACGAGAAAGTCGCCGAACGCGCGATGGACTCCAACGATCTGGAGCGCGAGCGCGGCATCACCATCCTTGCCAAATGCACGTCGGTCGTCTGGAAGGACGTGCGCCTCAACATCGTCGACACGCCCGGCCACGCCGATTTCGGCGGCGAGGTCGAGCGCATCATGTCGATGGTCGACGGCGTGGTCGTGCTGGTGGACGCCGCCGAAGGCGCCATGCCGCAGACCAAGTTCGTGACCATGAAGGCGCTGGCGCGGGGCTTGCGCCCCATCGTGGTCATCAACAAGGTCGACCGCTCCGACGCGCGCTCGACCGAGGTGCTCAACGAAGTGTTCGACCTGTTCGCGGCACTCGGCGCCGACGACGACCAGCTCGATTTCCCGACGCTGTTCGCCTCGGGCCGCAACGGCTGGGCGGCCGAATCGCTCGAAGCGCCGCGCGAAAATCTGAACCCGCTGTTCGATCTTATCGTCCGCCACGTGAAACCGCCCAAGGCCGACACGTCGGGGCCGTTCCGCATGCTGGCCACGACACTCGAATACGACCCCTATGTCGGGCGCATTCTGACGGGGCGCATTTTTTCGGGCGTCGCCAAGACCAACATGGCGATCAAATCCCTGTCGCGCGAAGGCAAGGTGCTCGAGGAGGGCCGCTTGACGCGCCTCCTGTCGTTCCGCGGGCTCGAGCGCGTGCCGACCGACCAGGCGGAAGCGGGCGATATCGTGGCGATCGCGGGCCTGACCTCCACGACCGTCGCCGACACGCTGTGCCAGATCGACGTGACCGAACCGATCCCGTCGCTGCCCATCGACCCGCCCACGCTCGGCATGACCTTCTCGGTCAACGATTCGCCGCTTGCGGGCCGCGAGGGCACCAAGGTCACGAGCCGCATGATCCGCGACCGGCTGTTCCGCGAGGCGGAAGGCAACGTTGCCATCCATGTGCGCGAAAGCGATTCGGGCGAAGCCTACGAAGTGGCCGGGCGCGGCGAATTGCAGCTCGGCGTGCTGATCGAAACGATGCGCCGCGAAGGCTTCGAACTTTCGGTCGGCCGCCCGCGCGTGCTGCTGAAGACCGACGACGACGGCAACCGCCTGGAGCCGATCGAAGAAGTGCAGGTCGACGTCGATGAGAACTATGCGGGCGTAGTCGTCGAAGCGCTCGGCAAGCGGCGCGGCGAGATGACCGACATGCGCCCGTCCGGCGGCGCCAAGGTGCGCGTGACCTTCCACGTGCCCTCGCGCGGCCTCATCGGCTACCACGGCCAGTTTCTGTCCGATACGCGCGGCACGGGCATCATGAACAAGATTTTCCATTCCTACGCGCCGTGGAAGGGCCCGATCGACGGCCGCCACACGGGCGTGCTGATTTCCAACGCCGACGGCATGGCCGTGACCTACGCGCTGTGGAATCTCGAGGATCGCGGGCCCATGATGATCAATCCGGGCGTGCCGGTGTACGAAGGCATGATCATCGGCGAGCACACGCGCGACAACGATCTGGAAGTGAACCCGCTGAAGGCGAAGAAACTGACCAACGTGCGCGCGTCGGGCAAGGACGAGGCGGTGGTGCTGCAGACGCCCAAGATCCTCACGCTCGAACAGGCGATCGCCTACATCAACGACGACGAGCTGGTCGAAGTGACGCCCAAATCGATCCGCCTGCGTAAGAAGCTGCTCGACCCCAACGCGCGCAAACGCGCCGAGAAGACCGCCGAAGCGGTGTAGAAAACCGCGCACGGCCGCGAAAAATCCGGTAGATTTTGGGGCCCAGTATATCGGGCGTTTTGGCCAGCAAGCGGGCAGCGCACGCAATGGGCATCCTCGATGTCAGCCAGGTTCCGCCGCCCGAAACGGCCGATCGGCGGGTGCATGCGCTCTATGCCTATTGGGCGCAGCGGCGCGGCACGCGCCGCTTCCCTGCGCGCAGCGATATCGACCCCGTCGACATTCCCCGGCTGCTGGCCAATCTGACGCTCGTCGAAATACGCGCGCAAGCGCCGCGCTTCGTCTATCGCGTGTCGGGCGGCGAAGTCGACCGCATGCTCAAGCGCGATCTCACGGGATTGGCCGTCGGAACCGGCGTCAAGGAGTCGGAGCTTGCGCGCGTGCTGGCGCGCTACGAACGGGTGGCGCTGGAGGGCGTCGCGCTGTTCCATTGCGACCGGCTGCAGGAGACGGCGAACGACCATACCGAGATCGAGCGCCTGATGCTGCCGCTGGGACGCCGCGACGACTGCGTCGATCGGATATTGTCGATCGTCGTGCCGGTCGCCGCGCGGTAGGGCGGCAAGGCCGGCGCGGCGGAGCGCCGGAAAACGCTATCACCATTGACAATCTTAGAAAAATACGATTCTATCGACTCGGAGGCTTTGTGGGGCGCAAGCGCTGCATTGCCTTTTTTATTTTTCCTGCTTGGTACGCAGGTCCGAAATATGCGCAAAACTCCATACGTCGAACGTTTCGCCGTTGCGCGAGCGACTGCTTTTTTGGCGCAGCTTTAAAACGAGGTCGCCAAATTCGGCCAACTCCGGACGGGCCGGTTTTTCGAGACCTTTGAAACGAACGCCCCACGAGATCGTATAGGCCACGATATCCGCCAGCTGAATGCCGGTCGTGAGGTCGCTGTGCACGAAGAACGGTTCCGGGACAATCCGACGAGCGCGCGCGCGTCCGGTGAGCAGGTCTCTGAAATATCTGTGCGACTGGTCCACCAAGATGTGGCTGCGCGACTTCTCGAGTTCGTCGAAGACAATAATGCCCATCGAGCCGTCCGAGCCGTCTTCGAGATAGTTGAAAAAGCGCTCGAACAGATATCCATAGTCTTTGCGCAGCCCGTCAGAGGTGGTTTTCGGAGCATCGACATCGACGATGCTTGCAAAGGCAGCGCAGCGGAATTTGGCGCATAGCGACAATGCGGCGCGGACATAATCGAGCTTCGCCAATGCGAGTGCCTTCAAATGCTTCGCCGTCGCTCTATCGCCATGCTCGAGCGCGAATCGGGCCAACTCGGAGCGCTGCAACGGGTCGAAGGCGGGGCTCAATTCGGCATGGCGGAACACCTTCGTCGTCAGCAGTTTGCTGCCCTTCAGTTCCGCCGATCCCTTCGAATAGCGCACACCGAAAAGGCGGATTTCGGCATCGTGCAGAGCTGAAACGAGATCCCAGAGCACTCGGTCGTCGATCGCGAGCCCCGCAAGTACTTCGTAGGGGGACGCCTTTCGGTCATGCCCGCTTTCGTCGACAAACAGAAGATACGACATGCAATCTTAGTACACTGGAAAAAACGTCCAAGCAATGACCCGGGGCACAGGACGCGTCGGCGGCGACGTATGGAAAGGCCAGTCGCCCCCTCACCGCTTCCCGAAATCCAGCACGCTCGCGATCATGTCGATCGTGCGGCCGTCGGCGGCGAAGGGCAGCAGCAGCACTTCGTAGCGCCAATAGCGCGCATGCAGCTCCAGTTCGCGCTGCAGGACGAGCGGCGCGCGGTCGGCCACGACGCCGCCCAGGGTCCGGCGCATGATCGCGCCGAATTCCGGCTGCGGATGGGCGCCGAGCGAAAGGCCGGTCAAATCGGGTCCGAAAAACGCGACGGCCTGCGAGGCGTCCAAACGCACGCGAATGTCGCCGCCCGGCAGAACGTCGTAGAGCGACACGAAACCGAGCGCCCAGGGAAATTCCACCGGGTCGATATCCGCGCGGCCCGGCAGCGATCCGCCGCGCCGTTTGCCGGCCCAATAGCCGTGGAAGCGCTGCAAGCGCGGGCTTTGGATGGCGGCTGGATCGAAATTCGTCATCGGCGCTCTTCGCGTGGCGGTTTTCGTCCCCTAGACTTGAGGCATGAACCCGATTCGCAAAAGCTGCAACACATGAATGTATCGGCACCCCAAGCGCCCGGCTGGCGCGACGCGGCCGCCGTCTATGCGCGCCCGCGCCTGGTGGCGGTCCTGTTCATGGGGTTCTCCTCGGGCCTGCCGCTGCCGCTGACCTTCGGCACGCTGTCGTTCTGGCTGGCGGAGTCGGGCGTCAGCCGCACGACGATCGGCATTCTGGCGCTCGTCGGCACGGCCTATTCGCTGAAATTTCTGTGGGCGCCGCTGATCGACCGGCTGGCGCTGGGCGCCTTCACGGCGCGTTTCGGGCGGCGGCGGTCGTGGGCGCTGGCGATCCAGGCGCTGCTCGCGGGCGCGATCTTCGCGCTCGGATTCACCGATCCGCGCGTCGATCCCTGGCCGACCGCCGCCGTCGCGGTCGCCATCGCGTTTTTGTCGGCAAGCCAGGATATCGTCGTCGACGCGTTTCGCATCGAAATCCTCAAGCCCGAGGAACAGGGGGCGGGGGCGGCCGCCACGCAATGGGGCTACCGTTTCGGGCTGATGGCGTCGTCGGCGGGCGCTTTGTTCGCGGCCGAATATGCCGGCTGGGGTTTTGCTTTCGCCGTCATGGCCGGTTTGATGGCGGTGGGCGCCGTCACGGTGTGGCTGACGGGCGAACCGCCGCTGCCCGCCGAAGCCGCACAACCGCTGGCCGGCGACACGCGCGCGCAAAAGCTGAAATCCTGGATCGGCAGCGCGGTCGTGCGGCCGTTCGGCGAATTCATGACAAGACCCGCCTGGGCGACCATTCTGGTTTTTGTCGTGCTCTACAAATTCGGCGACGCGCTGGCGGGCGTCATGGCCAACCCGTTCTACGTGGCGATGGGCTTCAGCCGGCCGGAGGTCGCCACCATCTCCAAGGTCTACGGCGTGTTCACGACGCTGGCGGGCGTGGCGGCGGGCGGGGCCATCGTCGCGCGCTACGGGCTCTATCCGTCGCTGTTCTATTGCGGCATCGCGCAGTGCCTGTCGAATCTCATGTACGTGCTGCAGGCCGCCGTCGGCTACGACGTGGCGCTGCTGACCCTGACGATCAGCGTCGAGAATTTCACCGGCGGCATGGGCTCGGCGGCGTTCGTCGCCTATCTCTCGGGGCTGTGCAACGTCGCCTTCACGGCGACGCAGTATGCGCTGCTCTCGTCGCTGGCGGCGGTCGGGCGCACGACGCTGGCAGCGTCGGGCGGCTGGCTGTCGGTGCAGCTCGATTGGGTGTGGTTTTTTGCCGCCACATCGCTGGCGGCCTTGCCGGGCCTGCTGATGGTGCTGTGGCTGATGCGCCGCTTTCCCGGGCGCAATTTGCCTCAGCCGGGTGCTGGCGCCCCGATTGACGATTGAAGGGCGGCCACGACCGCGTCCAACGGAATCGCGTCCATCGTGTGGCCGCCAAAATCCTGGGCGCGCAGCACGGTCGATCGTTTGGCATCGGGCGCGAATTTGGCGGGATCGGTCGGACCGAACAGCGACACGAGCGCGCGATCGCCGGCCGCCAGCATGTGCCCTGCGCCCGCATCGTTGGCAAGCGAGGCCGTCAGGCGCTGGGCGAGCGCGATCGTCACCAGCGGCGACGGTTTTTCGAGTCCTTGCAGCGGCAGCAGCGCGCCCGGGACGGCCTTCGCCGCCGCGATCCAATCCTGCTCGTCGGGGCCCAGCAGAAAGACCGGCACGATGCCCGGCAGGGCTTGCGCCGCTGCCGCGAATTTTTCGAACGGCCAGCATTTGGCACGGTTGCCCGCCCCCGGCGCGAACCCGACATAGACAGGACCCGACGGCAGCAAGCGCGCCGCCAGCGCCTGCAGTTCGGCCGGCAGCGCCAGTGCTGCGACCGCAATGTCGGGATCGCCGCCCGCCGCTTCGATCAAGTGCAGCAATTGGCTGTGCATCGAGCGCGGCTTTTGGGCGGTCTTGGGCCGCCGGTCGGACAGCAAAAAACCCGCTGCCCCCGACACGAACCGGCTGTGGCGAACGCGGCGCACGGCAAGGCTGGTCGAAAAGCGGCGCTGCGTATCGATCACCAGATCGAAGCTGCGCCCGGCCAGCGGACGCCCGACAATGTCGAAAAGCCTTGAACCAAACCCGGCATGTTCGATCGTTTCGTCGATCAGGCCCGCGACCAGCGGACGCAGGCTGCCGGCATAGACGCTGGGCCCCTTGCCCGCACACCACACGATCCGGGCGGCGGGCCAATTGGCGCGCACGCGGCGCGCAAAAGGCAGCTTCATCAAGCCGTCGCCGACCAAGTCGAGCCCGACATAGATCAAAATCGTTTCAGGTGCCATTTGTCACAAATCGGGGCGCGGCGTTGCTCGGGGCGACGCCCGCACCCGGCTCGGTCGGGCCGGTGCTGGCGCGCAATCTGCTCGATGCGGGTTTCGCAGGCCCGATCGTGCCGGTCAATCCGAAATATCCGGCGATCCGGGGCCGGGTGGCGCGTACTCCCGGACGATGCGAAAAGCCGCGCGAAAACCGCAAGATGGCCGCGCTTTGCGACAGTTCGGGCGTGGCGGTCGAAGCGTTTCCCGACCGGGTCGATACGCGGCATGCCGCCCGCGAACCGGCCAAGCGGGGCGCGGGCGCAATAGCCGCTTGCGTTCAACCTATTACAAATTATATCACTGTCGGCTCCAAGGGCCGATGGCGGCCGGACACGTCTTCCTCTCGACAACGGAACCAAAAACTTGTTCGCACTCGATCCCATCATGATTTCGGGCCGCGAGGTCCTGCCGGTCGTCGAAGGCGGCAAGGGCGTGTCGGTGTCGAACGGCGAAAGCTCGGGGGCGTGGGCGGCAGCGGGCGGCGTCGGCACGTTTTCGGGCGTCAATGCCGACCATCTGGATGCCGACGGCGCGGTCGTGCGCCAGATCTATCGCGGCAAGACGCGGCGCGAACGCCACGACGAGCTGATCGCCTATGCGGTCAAAGGCGCGCTCCACCAGGCGCGCGTGGCGCGCGACATGTCGGGCGAGCAGGGCCGCGTGCACATGAACATCCTGTGGGAGATGGGCGGCGCCGAACCGATCCTGGAAGCCGTTCTCGACCAGTCGAAGGGCCTCATCCATGGCGTGACGTGCGGGGCCGGCATGCCCTACAAGATCGCCGAAATCTGCGCCAAATACGGCGCCTACTACTATCCGATCGTGTCGTCGGCGCGCGCCTTTCGCGCCTTGTGGAAGCGCGCCTACCACAAATTTTCCGACTTGCTGGGCGGCGTGGTCTACGAAGATCCGTGGCTGGCGGGCGGGCATAATGGCCTTTCCAACGCCGAAGACCCGCGCAAGCCCGAGCCGCCGCTGCCGCGCGTGATCGAACTGCGCCGGCAGATGCGCGAATTCGGTCTCGACCGCGTGCCGATCTTCATGGCCGGGGGGGTCTGGCGGCTCGACGAATGGACGGACTTCATCGGCAATCCCGACGTGGGGCCGTGCGCCTTCCAGTTCGGCACGCGCCCGCTGCTGACCCAGGAAAGCCCGATCTCGGACGCGTGGAAGCAGCGCCTGCTGACGCTCAAATCGGGCGACATTCTGCTGCACAAGTTTTCGCCCACGGGCTTCTATTCGTCGGCCGTGCGCAACCCGTTTTTGAACGAGCTCGAAGCGCGCTCGGCCCGCCAGGTCGCCTACCAGATGCATCCCGTGGGCGAGCACGACCAGCCCTTCCCGGTGGGGGCGCGCGGGCGCATCGTGTATCTCTCGGCACAGGACAGGCTGTCGGCCGAAGGCTGGGTCAAAGCGGGCTATACCGAAGCGTTGCGCACGCCCGAATTCACGCTGATCTTCGTCGATCCGGCGCGCAGCGAGGAGATCCATCGCGACCAGGTGAACTGCATGGGGTGCCTGTCGGCCTGCGCCTTTTCCAACTGGCAGCAGAACGACGCGGGCACGACCGGCAAAAAGGCCGACCCGCGCAGCTTCTGCATCCAGAAGACGCTGCAGGACATCAGCCACGGCGCGGACGTGGAAGCCCAGCTGATGTTCGCGGGCCACAACGCCTACAGGTTCGCATCCGACTCCTACTACCGGAACGGGTTCATCCCGAACGTCCGCCAGCTGGTCGAACGCATCGCGACCGGGCAGTAGCGCGCGGCCCGGCAAGGAGGCACGAATGTCCGACTACATGGCCGATGCCGCCGCCGACTGGGTTATCCTTAAGTCGCCGCAGGCCACGCAACTGCACGTCCAGAAGCTGCTGTTTTTTTTCGAAGGCTGGCATCTCGCCTTGGCGGACTCGCCGCTGTTCGAGGAGAACGTCTATGCCTGGAAAAACGGGCCTGTGCTGAAAAGCATCTGGCACCGTTTCAAGAATTTCGAAGCCGATCCCATCCCGGCGGCGACCGTCCGCACGAACCCTGCCAACATCCTGTCCGACGGCATCCAGAATCTGTTCGGGCAGATTTTCGCAAAATACGGCGGCGAAAATCCGGGCGCGCTGGTCGGCCTCACGCACATGGAAGGCACGCCGTGGCAAACCGTGCGCAAAAAGGCGGGGATTCGCCGCGGCGCGCAGAGCGACATCGCGATCCCCAAAAAACTGATCAAAGACCACTTCAAGGCCGAACTGGCGCGCGCATCGGCGCCGCGATCGCTCGCGTTCGGCAAACGCGTTGCGGCGGAGTTTGCGGCCCTGCAGAACTGACAGGCGCGGCGCGATGGGATCGCACGTCCTCGTTTGCCCGAAACAGATTCGCGATTTCGTCGCAACGCGCGAACGCGACTTTCCGGGCCTGCAGGCGAGCTTTGCGCGCGCGCTTGCCGAAATCGAAAAGGCGGATTTTGGCTGGTCCAGAACGAGCCAGCGCGCGGAAGTCAAATACGTCCCCGTCGGCGAAATCGGCGTCTATTCGGTCATCGTGGTGCTGAAGCTCGTATCGACCGGCCACGCAAGCGTGGTGGGCGTCGGCTTCCCGCAAATCGACAAGCCGCAGAAATTCGAACTTCGCGTCGCGCCCTAGATTTTGACCGCGAGAATCGCTTCGATTTCGACCGTGATGCCGCGCGGCAGGCTGCCCATGCCCACGGCCGAGCGCGCGTGGCGGCCCGCATCGCCGAAAATCTCGACGAACAGATCCGAACAGCCGTTGACCACTTCCGGCTGCTGCCCGAAGCCCGGCACCGCATTCACCATGCCCAGCAGCTTCACCACGAAATCCACACGGTCGAGCGACCCCAGCGCCTGGCGCGCCGTGGCAAGCAATCCAAGCCCGACCAGCCTTGCATCCTGGCGGGCCCGTTCGAGCGAAACGTCGCCGCCGACAAGCCCGACACGCAGCGCGCCGTCGGCTTCGCGCGGTCCCTGCCCCGACAAATAGAGCGTGTTGGCATGCAGGCGGAACGGCACGTAGTTGCCCGAAGGCTTGGCAGGTGCCGGCAAAACGATGCCCAGCTGCGTCAGTTTCGCTTCGGCCGACATGGCGACTCCTGGGGTTCGGTTTTGCATTTTGCGAATCGAAAACGCGAATCGAGAAAGCGGGCGTACGAGTTGACGCAACGCCCGCGACCCGCGAAGATGCGCGGTTTGCGGGCCGTTGTCGAAGAAAGCGCCGAATCTCATGAAGCGTCGCGCCTTGCTCAAGCATATCGGGATCGGGATCGGCGCTGCAAGCCTTGCCGCGCCCGCGCTGCATGCGCAGGCGCCGGGCGCCTTCCAGCTTGCGGTGATGCCCAATGTCAGCGCGCGCATCATTTTGACCAACTATCGGCCGATGCGCGAATATCTGGCGGGCCAGCTGGGGCGCGCGGTCGAAATCGTGACGGCTGCGGATCTGCGCGAATTCTATATGCGCACGCTGGCGGGCGCCTACGATCTGGTTTTCATCGCCGCCAATCTTGCGCGCGTCGCCGAGCTCGACGCCCGGTTCGAATTGCTGGGCGGCTTCGAGCCGCCGATCCCGGCTTTGTTCGTTTCGCGTCGCGACGCGCCGATGGACACGCCCGACGCGTTGCGCGGCAAGGCGCTGGCGCTCGCCAATCCGCAGTCGCTGGTGGCGCTGATGGCCAAAGCCACGCTCGCGTCGGGCGGGCTGCGCGCGGAAACCGACTACCGCGCGGTGTGGGCGCGCAACGAAGACAGCCTGGGCCAGCTGCTTCTGTCGGGCGAAGCGCCGCTGGCGGCGATGAGCCTGGGCGAGTTTCGCGCCCTGCGCGAGGATCTGCGCCAGGCGCTGGCGTTTCGCGAATTCGTCAAGGTGCCGAATTTCTTCGCGCTCGCCGGCAAGCCGATGGCGCCGGCCGAATCCGCGCGCCTGCGCGCCCTGCTCTACTCGTTTTCCGATACCGAGCTTGGCCGGGAATTCCAGACACTTTCGGGCGTGCAGCGCATCCGCGCCGTCCCGCAAAGCGACCTCGACGCGATCGCGGCCGCGCTCGCCGACACGCGCGCGGCGCTGCGCTGAGCGACACGGGAAAGAAACGACCGGCCATGTGGCTTGCCCGCATCCCCTTTCGCCTCAAACTTTTTGCCGTCGGCGCGTTCGTGCTGCTGGCCCTGACGGGGCTGTTTGCGGCCATGCAGGCCTCGCTGATCGAAACCGCGCTGACGCGCCAGATGGTCGCGCGCGCCGACGCCGAGCGGCCGCTGTTCCGCGCGGTGCTCACGAATCTGCTGGCCGAGCGCGACTACGCGACCATCGACGCGATCCTGCAGGAGAGCGCGTCTTCGAACGGCTACGCGCATATGGCGCTGATCGACGCTCGCGGCGAAACCGTGTCGTGCATCGGGTGGGAGCCCGCGCTGCACGGCATTCCCCGCCAGTCGCCGAACCCGATTGCGGGCCCCGACGGCACGCCGCGTTTGCCCTTCGAAATCAAGATCGAATATGCGGGCCAGACGCTGGGCACGCTCTATTACGGCGTCTCGACCGAACCGATCGACGCGGCGCGCGCCGACGTGCTGCGCCGCGCGGCCGCGATCGCGGCCGTGGGCCTGGTCGTGGGCTTGCTGCTGATGGAATGGCTGCACACGCTGCTGATGCGCCCGCTCGCGCGCCTGCGCGTGGCCAGCGACCGGGTGCGGCGCGGCGATTTTGCGGTCGACCCGGAGCCGGTCGGCAACGACGACATCGCGCGCCTGGGCGAAAGTTTCCGCGCGATGGCGCAGGAAATCGCGGGCCGCATCCGCGCCCTGGAGGCAAGCGAAGCGACCCAGCGCCAGTTGCTGGCCGACGCGACGCTGCGCGAAACGCTGCTGGCGGACGCGCGCGACCGCGCGGAGGCGGCGGCCAGCGCCAAAGCGCGGTTCCTTGCGACCATGAGCCACGAAATCCGCACGCCCCTCAACGGCGTGATCGGCCTGTCGAGCGTGCTGCTCGAAACCGATCTGAATGCCGAGCAGCGCCGCCTGATGCAGCTCGTGCAGGGCTCGGGCGAACAGCTTTTGGGCGTCGTCAACGACGTGCTCGACTATTCGCGTCTCGATGCCAACCGCGCGCCGCTGGAGACGGCGCCGCTCGATCCCGGGCGCGTGACGCGCGATGCGGTAGCCGCCTTCCAGTCGCGCGCGGACGCCAAGAAGCTGACCTTGACGTGCTGGATCGACGCCGACGTGCCCGCCCTCGTCGCGGGCGATGCGCAGCGTTTGCGCCAGATCCTCGACAATCTGATCGGCAACGCCGTCAAGTTCACGCTGGCGGGCGCGATCGACGTGCGGCTCGCGCAAACGGCGGGCGGCGCGCTCGAATGGGCGGTCCAGGATACCGGCATCGGCATCCCGCCCAACCGCATCGGCGATCTGTTCCAGGATTTCACCCAGGTCGACAGCTCGACCACGCGGCGCTTCGGCGGGTCGGGCTTGGGCCTGGCGATCTCGCGGCGGCTGGCGCGCCTGATGGGCGGCGATATCGCGGCCGAATCGGCCTTCGGGCGCGGCTCGATCTTCCGCTTGCGCGTGTCGCTGGCGGCGGCGGCGGCACCGCCCGCGTCGCCGGTACCGACAACCAACGCCCAGATCGTGCCGCTGGCGGCGTTGCGCGGGGCCGCGATGCGCGTGCTGGTCGTCGAAGACAATGCGGTCAATCGCATCGTTGTCGAAAAATTGCTCGAAAATCTCGGCTACGCTGCGGTCTTTGCGGAAAGCGGCGCCGATGCCATCGAAAAAGCGTCGCGCGACCCGTTCGACGCGATTTTGCTGGATATCCATTTGCCCGATATCGACGGGCTTGCCGTCTTCAAACAGATCCGGGCGGGCACCGGACCCAACGGGAAAACGCCGATTTTTGCGGTTACTGCCAACGCGTTGGCGGGCGACCGCGAATCCTACCTGGCCCTTGGCATGAGCGGCTATTTGCCCAAGCCCGTAAACCCGACGGCCTTGGCCGCTTTGTTGGCGGTCGCAAGAAACCGCGCGCCCGCCGCCGAAAGCCGCGCCAACTAGCAGCGCCCCCGTTTCGCTGCAAAGTTTCGCTGGCAAGTTTCGCTGGCAAATTTTGCTCCGACCATTAATATAACTGTTGGTTTGGATTTGGGTTTTCGACCCGATTTACGCTGATCGGAACCGATGCCGCAGGACTCGCCCGTCAGACGGTCTCTGGAGACACGGCGCAACGCAGTCCGGCGCAAAACGCGCTGGGGCCGACGGCGGCGCGCGGCATTTGCTATGGGTCTCGCCGCGAGCCTGCCTTTTGCCGGACCGGCACTTGCCCAGACCCTGCCCCAGGGCGGCAACGTGGTCGGCGGCTCCGGCACGATCCAGCAGACCGCCGCCAATCAACTGACGATCACCCAAGCGACGCAGAATCTGGCGATCAACTGGAACAGTTTTTCGATCGGCGCCGCGAATGTCGTACGCTTCGTGCAGCCGAATACGAGCGCGGTCGCGCTCAATCGCGTGCTGAACGGCGACCCGTCGCAAATCTATGGGCAGATCCAGGCCAACGGCCAGGTCGTGATCATGAGCCCGAACGGCATCGTGTTCGGCCCCAACAGCCGCGTGGACGTGAACGCGCTGGTCGCCACCACCGCGAATATCAGCACCGCCGATTTCATGGCCGGCAAATTGCTGTTCGACCAGGCATCGAGCGACGCCAATGCGCGCGTGGTCAATCAGGGCGTGATCACGGTCGCGCAGGGCGGTTTCGCCGTGCTGGCGGCGGCAGGCGTTGCCAACGAAGGCCGCATTCTGGCGAACGGCGGCACGGTGGTGCTGGGCGGCACCAAGACCTTTGCCATCGATTTCCACGGCGACGGTCTGCTGAAATTCGCCGCGACCGGCACGGTCGACCAAAAACCTGCGGGCGCCGACGCGCTGGTCGAAAACGCGGGCAGCATCGAGGCCAATGGCGGACGCGTGCTGATGACGGCGCGCGCCGCGCGCAGCGTGCTCGACAACGTGATCAACACGTCGGGCATCGTCGTCGCCAAGAGCGCGCAGCTCGTCAATGGCGAGATCGTGATCGACGGCGGCGATGCGGGCATCGTGCATGTGGCGGGCACGCTCGACGCGTCGGGTGCGGCGGCGGGCGAGCGCGGCGGCACGGTCAAGGTTCTGGGCGAAAAAGTCGGCCTGTTCGAAAATGCGCGCATCGACGCGTCGGGCGATGCGGGCGGCGGCACGGTGTTGGTCGGCGGCAACTACCAGGGCAACGGCCCCGAGGCCAACGCGCAGTATCTCTATATGGACGCGCGCGCGGTGATCGACGCCAGCAGCGCCGCGGGCGACGGCGGGCGCGTGATTTTGTGGTCGGACCTCGCCACGCGCAATGCCGGGCATATCGACGTGGGCGGCGCGCGCGACGGCGGTTTTGTCGAAGTCTCGTCGAAGGGTTTCCTCGATTTTCGCGGCACCGTGAATTTGCGCGGCCTTGCGGGCCGGGCGGGCAATCTGCTGCTCGACCCGACGGACATCACCATCACGTCGGGCGCCAGCAGCGGCGACATGGCGGCCGGATCGCCCTTCGCGGGGTCCAACGCCACCTCCAATCTCGATGTCGCCGTGCTGAATGCCGCGCTCACCGGCGGCACGGTGACGGTCACGACCGCCTCGGCGGGTGCCGGCACCGGCAATATCGACATTACGGCCGGCATCGTGAACGCGGCCAACAATACCACGCTCGTGCTGCGCGCGGACGGCGCCATCACGATCGGGTCCGGCGGTTCGATCAACAGTGGCGGCTATCTGCTGAACGTGTCGCTGCGGGCGGCGGGAAACATGTCGGTCGGCGGTTCGGGCATCAATACGCTGGGCGGATATATTACAACCGAAAGTACGGGCGGCGGCGGCCAGGCCGGCGGCAATTTCACCAGCACCGCGAACATCAATGCGGGTGGCGGCAACGTGACGCTCGCGCATGCGGGCACGATCGCCATCGGCGGCACGCTCAACAGCTCGGGCCTCGTGTCGGTCAATGCGGGCGGCGCCACCACGCAAACCGCCGCGATCACGGGCAGCGGCGCGCTTGCGGTCGGCGGCACGGGCGCTGTGACGCTGACACATGCGAGCAACGCGTTCGGCAGCATCGCGCTGGCCCGTACCGGCACGACGAGCAATGTGGCGCTGCTGACCTCGATCACGCCCACCCTGCAGACATCGACGCTCGGCACCGGGAATTTTTCGCTGACCGGCGTGGGCTTCACGCAGTCGGGTGCGATCACGCAAGATGCCGGCGGCGGGGCTATGACGATCGACGGCGGGTCCGGCAACGTCACGCTCAGCCAAGCCAATAGCTTCACCGGTGCGGTGGACGTCTCCGGTAGCGTCGTCACGGTTTCGGCCGCACAGAGTGCAGCGGGGGCCGGTTCGCTGTCGCTGGTTGCGACGACGAAGGTTGTCGTGAATGCCGACCTCACGACGGCCGGCGGCAACATCACGCTGTGGGGCAATGCGCCGGGCGGCACGCCGGGCGGCAGCCCGAGTTCCGGTCTGAATATCGGCGTCAATCTCCAGCGCACGAGCGCGCCGTCGGTGACGGTCGATGCGGGCGGCGGCAATATTTCGATCGCGGGTGGGGGCGGTGACGGCGGCACCTACAGCCACGGCGTTCTGATCGACGGCGTTGTCGTCCAGACCTCCGGCACCGGCGCCATCGCCATTGCGGGCAAGGGCGGTGCATCGGGTGCCGGCGCCGAGCAAGTCGGCGTCTACATCAACGGCGACACGGCGCTCAGCTCCGTGTATTCGCCCGGCACGGCGCTGACATCGGGCAGCGGCGGCATATCGATCGTCGGCGACGGCGCCGCCACAGGGTCCGGCGGCTCCAATTTCGGCGTGCGCATCGTGCGCGCGACATTGACCGCGACGGGCGGCGGCATCGCGGCGGTCGGAACGGGCGGTGCCGGCGCGAGCAGTGCATCGATCGAGGTCGCCGGCGCCAGCCTGCTGGCCACCGGTGCGGGCGGCCCGGTATCGCTGCAAGGGCAAACCCCGATCGGGACGGGAACCGGCATTTTGCTGCGCAACAGCTACGACGGCGCCGCCACGACGGTCGAGATCGGCGGCGCATCGTTCCTCGGCAACGTCGTACTGCAAGCCGACACGCTGGCCAACTCGGCCACGACGCTTTCGATCAGCCGCCAAAGCGGTTCCGGCAGCGTGACGTTCCGCACCGAGACGGACGCAACGACGATCGGCGCGGCCGGCGGCGGCGGCACGCTGCAAGTGACCAGCGCCATCCTCAACGCCGTTTCGGGGTTCGCCACGCAAATCGTCGGCTCGGCGACGCAAACGGGCGCCATCAATATCGGCGGGACGACCGGCCTCACCGGCTCCGCCCTCGGCCGCAACACGTCGATCCTTTCCGCGACGGCGACCGTGGCGCTGGCGAGCGACGGCAATCCGCTGGCGCTGGGCGGGTACACGCTGAGCGTCGCCGGCGACGGCATCGTCGGGCAAAACGGCGGCATCACGGGCGGCGGGACGCTCGAGCTTGCGGGCTCGGGCAACGTCACGCTCACAAGCATCAATAACGGGTTCGCGAGCCTGCTTCTCGCCAGGACCGGTGCGGGCAGCACGACCGTTTCGACCACCGCAGGATTGACCGCGAGCGGCACCTGGGGCACCGGCAACTTCAGCGCGACGGCCGACAGCGTCACGCTCGGCGGCGCCCTGTCGTCGACCGGCGGCGCACTGGATCTGTTCGCCGCGCGCTTCGTCACGATCGGGAACAATATCGACACGACTGGCGGCAACATCGCGATTGCCGCCAATGTCGGGGGTGCTGGCGGCGGTGCGGATTTCGCGGGCGTGTTCGTCAATGGCGCCACGGTCGAGTCGCGCGGCGGGAATATCGATATCACCGGCAGGGGCAGCGCTTCGGGCACCACGGTCTCCGGCCAGCACGGAATCTTTCTGTACAACGGCGGCATCGTGCGCAGCTATACCGGCGTCGGCGACGGCACGAACGGCACCGTCACGCTGACGGGCACCGGCGGCAGTTTTGCGGGCACCGGGAACGGCGGCGTCGCGCTGATCGGCGGCGGCAGCCTGGTCGCGTCGCTCGACGGCAATATCGCCATCAACGGAACCGGCGGCACGGGCGGTGCCGGCAATTCGGGCCTGTATCTGGGCGGCGGCGTCGTCCGTACCGACGGTGCTGGCAGCATCGCTGTGACCGCGACGGGCGCCAACGGCGACAGCTCGCGCGGCATCGCCGTGACCGGCAGCGGCACCGGCGCTTCGGGCGCCATCGAAACGACGGGTACCGGCAGCATCAACCTGACCGGCACGGGCGGTGCGACCGGCATCGCCAATTCCGGCGTCTTTTTGTATGCCACCGGCACCGATTACGGCGTCGTCCGCGCAACCGGCACGGGCAACGTGACCGTCATCGGCGCGGGCGGGGCGGCCAACCAGATCAACCAATTCGGCATCATCGTCGAGGCCGCAGGCTCGGTCATCTCGACCGCGTCGGGCAATTTGTATCTGGACGGAACGGCCGGCGGCGGGTCGGCTTCGGGCATTCTGATCCAAGCGGGCGGCGCCTTGGCGACGACCGGCGGCAATCTCTTCGCGACCGGCGCGGCAGGCGCAGGTGCCGGGATCGCGATCGACGCGGCGAGCGTCTCGACGGCAGGCGCGGGCAATCTCACCCTCGACGGCACGAGCGGCGTCCTCGGGCTCTCGGGGCTCAACAATGCCAGCATCGCGACCGGCACCGGCACTTTGCTGCTCGTCTCCAGCCTCGATATTTTTCTCGACGCGGCGGTGCTGACGACGGGCGGCGCCCTCGACGCGACCGCGACGGGCGTCATCGCGCTCGCCAATTTTTCGAATTCGATCGGCGGCACCACGACGGTGACGGCCACGGGATCCCTCGCCAATCTGTATTTCCGCAATACGTCGGCGAACCGCGACCTTGCCGTCACGGCGACGGGCGCGCTCGAACTTGTCGATTTGGAAGTGACGGGCAATCTGACCGCGTCGGCCGCAGGCCCGCTTTCGGTCGCCGAGTCGTTCATCATGGCGGCGGGCAAAAACGTCGCGCTGACCGCGACGGGGGCCGCGGCCGCCATCGACATTTCGCACAATGTCACGCTGTCGAACGGAGATTTCAGCGCGATTTCGGCGCGCAGCATCGTCGCGACTGCGAACGTCGCGACGAACGGCGGCAATATCCTGATGTACGCCAATGCGCCGGGCGGCGACGTGAATACGGGCGTCGCGACCGGCGCTTTCCACGGCGTCGCCATCGACGGCGCCGTCGCCGTCAATGCCGGCGGCGGCAACATCGATATTCGCGGCCGCTCGGGCGATTCGGGCACGTTCCACGGCGTGACGGTCCGCAACGGGGCGGGCGTGCTCACCTCGGGCGTCGGCACCGTCAACATCGCGGGCCATGGCGGCACGTCGGCGACGGGCGGCACCACCGGCGTCGAGTTCTACGCGGGCGGTGCCTATGCCCAGACGCAGAACGGCGCGTTGGCCGTGACCGGCACCGGCGGCACCGGCGGCGGCAACAATTCGGGCGTGGCGCTGGCCACCGGCGAAATCCGCGCGACGGGGACGGGTACGGTCGACGTCACTGGCACCGGCGGGGCGGGCGGCAGCGTGGGCGTGAGCGTGCAGGGCGGCGGCGCGACCCGCATCGCCGCCGTCGACGGCGATCTGACGGTCGTGGGCACCGGCGGTACCGGCAACGGCGGCGGCGTCGAAAGCTGGGGCGTCAATGTCGCGGGCCAAGCCGGGCAAGGGACCATCGAGTCCATGGGCCTCGGCGACGTCTTCGTGACCGGCACCGCAGGCGGCACCAGCGCCAACGGGCGCTACGGCGTGATCCTTGGCGGCGGCGGCGACATCCTCGCTCTCAGCGGTTCGGCCGGAACGCTGAGCGTTCTCGGCACCGGCGGTACTGGAACGGGCACCGGCAACCACGGCATCTATCTGACCGGCAGCGGTGCGGCGATTTCGGCGAACGGTTTCAACGTGTCGCTGAACGGCACGGGCGGCGCGACGGCGACGAATTCGCACGGCATCCAGCTCCATGACGGCGCGGTCGTGGCCGCGACGACGGGCGCGGTCGCGCTGCTCGCCACGGCCGCCAGCGGGACGGGCATCGTCGGCTCCGGGACCGGATGGACCGTGGGCGGCGCTGCAGCCAGCGGCGCCATCGATCTGGTCGCCGATACGATGTCGTTGGGCGCCACGGGCGCCGTGCTGCGCTCGACCGGCGCGATCGCGCTGGCGCCGCAGACCGGCGGCACCACGATCGGCCTTGGCGCCGGGTCGGGCACGCTGCAGCTTGCGGATTTGAGTTTCGTCCAGGCCGCAACGCTGAATGTCGGCAGCGCCACGGCGGGCGCGATCGACGCAAGCGGGGTGACGATCGCCAACGGCACCGATCTGAGCCTGCGCGGCGACGCGATCGCGCTGTCGGGCAATGTTTCGGTGGGCACCGCGAATTTGCTGAGCCTGACGGCGGTTTCGGGCGGCGTCACGCAGCTTGCGGCCTCCAATATTTCGGCGGGCAGCCTGGTGCTGCGCGGCCAAGGCACTTTCACGCTGGCGCGCGACGGATCGCTCTACAACAATGTCGAATATGTCGCGGCCGACGTGACCGGCAGTCTGGCGCTGCGCACGAGTTTCGGCTCGGGCCAGGCGCAGATTCAAAACGAAACCGATTCGTTCGGCACCGTGAACGGCATCGCGGCAACGAATCTGGCCTGGACCACGACCGGCAGCTTCTCGCAAGCGGCGGGCGCCACCATTGTGGTGCCCGGATCGGTTGCCATCGCCGCCGGCACCGGCACGGTGACGCTCGCCGCTGCGGGCAACGACGTCGACGGCAGCCTGTCGATCTCGGCGGCGTCCAACGTCGCTTTCCGCAACAACGGTGCGACGCTGCTTGGCAATATCGCGGCCGGTTCGGGCAGCGTCGCGATCGAGGCCGATACCGGCAGCATCCTGCAAGATACCGGCGCCACGATCGTCGGCGGGGCTGGCAGTTTCTCGGCGACGGCAGGCTCGATCAATCTTTTCAATGTCGGCAACCTGCTGACATCGGTTGCCCTGGGTGCGGGCGGCGGCGGGTCGGCCGATTTCCGCAACGCGCAGGGCTTCGCGCTGGGCGCATCGAACGTGTCCGCCGGCCTTACCCTGCAGGCCGATGCGGGCGGCATAACCCAAACGGGCACCGTTACGACCGGCGGCAAGTTCGATCTGACGGCGGTCGGCGGGATCGCCGTGCAAAGCGCCACCGTGGGCGGCGCGTTCCGCGCGCTGTCGAGTGCGGGCGCGCTCACGCAAACGACGGGCAGCATCGCCTTCACGGGAACTGGCGCCACCTACGCGGCCGCGACGGGCGGCGTGACGCTCAATACAACCGGCAATACGCTGCTGACCGGCCTTATTTCGGGCGGCGTTTTGAACCTGTCGGTCACCGGCGGCAACCTGACCCAGGCCGCGAATATCGTCACGTCCGGCGCCACCACGCTGACCGTGGGCAATGCCTACCAGATGACGCTGACGGACTCGTCGAACGTGTTCGGCAGCACCGTCACGCTGGCGGGCCAGGGCGGCGCGCTGGCGGGCGGCGTTTCGGGCGCGCTGCTTGCGTCCAACGCGGGCTTCACTTTCAACGGCAATGCGGTGCCGACGACCGCGGCCTCGACGGCGCCCGTGACCGGCGGCGGCGGAACCAGCGTGTCGTCGGCAATTTCGTCGGTCGCACCGGTCGAAGCGCTGGTCAGCACGCCCGCCTTCTCCGCCGCCTTGACGCAGGCGATTTCGGCCGTGCTGTCCTCGGCGGTGGCGAGCCTGACGGGTGCCGGGCCCGCAGCGGCGGGCGACGGCACGAATGCCGACGGCAGCCCGGCAACGCCGGTCGTCGTGTCGGTGGCCGGTGCGGCTCCTGCGGCCGGTGCGCCCGGCGCGCCGGCGGCGGGCGGCGCATCCGGCGCGCCCGCGCCGACCATCGCGGTCAGCGGCGGCGGCACGGTAACGCCCGCGACGGCCGTGCGCACGGGTGCGGGCACGCCGATCGGGGTTTCGGTGGTCTTCCCGGGCCTGTCGGTCAATCCGGCACCGGGCGTCACGGGCGCGCGCGCGGTCATTCGCGGCCCGATCAACTGAAAATCGGCTACGGCGTCCCGACCGCGGGCCGATGGCATTCGGCATCGTGGCCCGGCGCCAATTGCGCGACCGGCGGCATCGTCGTGCGGCACAGATCGTCGGCCAGCCGGCAGCGCGGCGCAAAGGCGCAGCCCGCGGGCATGCGCGAGAGATCGGGCGGCGCCCCGCCGATCGCTTCCAGCCTTGTCCCGCGCATGGCGCCGTGCACCGTCGACGACAGCAACCCTTGCGGGTAGGGGTGCGCGGTCGCGCGGATGACGTCGCGCGCCGACCCGCGCTCGACGATGCGGCCCCCGTACATGACCGCCATGCGGTCGGAAACTTCGACCGCCACGCCCACATCGTGCGTGACGAAGATCACGGCCATGCCGAATTCTTTCTGCAGCTCGCGCAGCAGCAGCAGAATCTGGATCTGCACGGTGGCGTCGAGCGCGGTGGTCGGCTCGTCCGCCAGCAGCAATTGCGGCTTGCAGGCGAGCGCCAGGGCGATCATCGCGCGCTGGCGCATGCCGCCCGACATTTCGTGCGGATAGGCGTCCAGGCGCCGCTTGGGCGACGGGATGCGCACGCGTTCCAGCATGTCGAGCGCGCGTTTGCGGCCCGCCTCCCGGTCGACATTTTCGTGGCGCATCACGGCCTCGGCGATCTGGTCACCGACCGTGAAGACCGGATCGAAGGCCAGCATCGGCTCCTGGAAAATCATCGACACCACGCCGCCGCGATACCGGCGCAGCGCGCGCTCGTCCATCGCCAGAACGTCGTGGCCCGCGACCGCGACTTTGCCCGACAGCGTCGTGCGCCGCTCGGGCAGCAGGCGCAGCAGCGCCTTGAGCGTGACCGACTTGCCCGAACCCGATTCGCCGAGCAGCCCCAGAACTTCGCCGGGCGCCAACGAAAAATCCACGCCATTGACCGCGTGCACCGTGCGGTCGATCGATCTGAACAGCACGCGCAGATTTTCGACCTTGACGAGCGGCTCGCTCATGCGGCGGCTCCCGCTTTGCTGTGGCCGGAGCCCGCGACCGACATATGGCAGGCGACTTCGTGGCGCGCATCTTCGCCCGCGGTCGCAAGTTCGGGAACCTTGCTCTGACAAACCGCCTCGGCGAGCGGGCAGCGCGTGTGGAAACGGCAGCCGGGCGGCGGATTGATCGGGTTGGGCGGATCGCCCGCCAGCGGGGCTTCCTGGGTGCGCGCGTCCGGGTCCATCGAGGGCATCGCCGACAGCAGCGCCTTCGTGTAGGGGTGGCGCGGATTGCCGTAGATCGCCTCGACCGGGCCGATTTCGGCGACGCGCCCCAGATACATCACCATCACGCGGTCCGACATGTAGCGCACGACATTGAGATCGTGGCTGATGAACACGTAGGTCAGGCCAAGATCGGCCTTGAGGTCCTGCAGCAGATTGAGGACCTGGGCTTCGACCGATTTGTCGAGCGCCGACACCGCTTCGTCGAGAATGACGAGGCGCGGGCGCAGCGCCAGCGCGCGCGCGATATTCACGCGCTGGCGCTGGCCGCCGGACAATTCGTGCGGATAGCGGCGCACGAACAGATTGGGATCGAGGCCGACCTGCTTCAGCAACTCGCGCGCGCGCGCTTTCGCCTCGACCGCGCCGAGCCCGTGCACTTTGGGCGCGAACGAGATCGAGTCCTCGATCGTCAGACGCGGATTGAGCGAGGCGAAACTGTCCTGGAACACCATCTGCACGTGGCGGCGCATTTCGCGCAGGCTGAGCCCGTCCTGCGAGCCCACTTTGAGCCCGTCATAGAGCACTTCGCCGGTGTCGGGCTCCAGCAGCCGCACGAGCAGACGCGCGGTCGTGGATTTGCCGCAGCCCGACTCGCCGACGATGCCGAGCGTCTCGCCCTTGGCGACCTCGAAATCGATGCCGTCCACGGCTTGGACGACCGCCGTCGTGCGGTTGAACAGCCCGCCTTTGATCGGAAAATGTTTGACGAGTCCCTTGATCGACAGCAAGGGCTGCGCGGGGCCGCCGATATCGCCGATCTGCGCGGTCTCGCTCACAGTTTCACGTCCATGGCCGAGCGCAGCCCGTCCGAAAACAGATTGAAACAGATCGAGGTCGCGAAGATCATGGCGCCCGGCAAGGCGGCCACCATCGGCTGCACGTAGATCGCCGTGCGCAGCGTGTTCAGCATCAGGCCCCATTCCGCCTCGGGCGGTTTGGTGCCGAGCCCCAGGAACGACAGGCCCGAGGCCAGAATCATCGACACCGACACGAGGCCCGTCGCGTAGACGAAGACCGGGCCCAGCACGTTGCCCAGGATATGGACGCGGATGATCGTAAGGGCGCCGGCGCCGCTGGCGCGCGCGGCATCGACAAAATCGAGATTGCGCACCTGGGTCGTCACGCTCTCGGCGACGCGCGCGATGGGCGGGATGAAGACGACCGTCAGCGAGACGATCGAATTGAAGATGCCCGCACCCAAAGCGCCCGAAATCGCGATGGCGAGCAGCACCGAGGGGAAGGCGTAGAACACGTCGATCGTGCGCATGATCGCCATGTTGGTCTTGCCGCCGACATAGCCCGCCACGACGCCCAGAAACGTGCCGATCAGAAACGCGTTGAGCACGGGCACCAGACCCATGAACAGCGACAGCCGCCCGCCATAGATCAGGCGCGTGAGCATGTCGCGCCCGAGCTCGTCGGTGCCGAGCGGATAGCCTTCGGTGCCGATGGGCCTGAGGCGGCGAATCATCGAGCCGCGATAGGGGTCGCCCGGCGCGATCAGCGGCGCGAAGATCGCCGCCAGCACGATGATCGCCAGCACCGCCAGGCACGCCATCGCGACCTTGTCGCGCGCCAGGCGCCGCAGCACGCTCGCCCAATAGCCGCGCGAGACGACGGGAACGGCGCTGGCTTCGGCGGTCGCGGCGGCGCTTGCCATTTCAGCCTCGCTTGATGCGCGGATCGAGCCAGGTTTGCACCAGATCGACCAGCAGGTTGAGCGTCACGAAAAACATCGCGAGCACCAGAATATTGCCCTGCAGCAGCGGCAGATCGCGCTGCAGGATCGCGTTGCCGAGCAGGAAACCCGACCCCGGCCACGCGAACACGGTTTCGATCAGGATCGAGCCGCCCAGCAGATAGCCAAGCTGCAGGCCCATAACGGCCAGGCCCGTGGGCGCCGCGTTTTTGAGGATGTGCAGGAAGATGCCGCGTTCGGAAAGGCCCTTGGCGCGCAGCGCTTCGACGAATTCCTGCGACAGAATGTCGGATACCAGCGCACGCACCGAGCGCGCGACAATGCCAAGCGGAATGACCGACATGGTCAATGCGGGCAAAATCAGATGGCGCATATGCGCCCAGTCCCAGACCCAATCGGCCGACCCGCCGGGACCCGCCCCGGTCGCGGGCAGCCAATTGAGCTGCACCGAAAAGACGATGACCAGCACCATGCCGAGCCAGTAATGCGGCACCGAAATGCCCGCGACCGCCAAGGCGCTGGACGCGCGGTCGATCCAGGTGCCGCGATAATAGCCCGCAACGAACCCCAGCACGGCGCCGACGACGAAGCCGAACGCGGCGGCGAACACCGCAAGCATGAACGTGTTGCCGATCGCGCGCCAGACTTCGGCGGCAACCGGGCGGCCCGTGGCGATCGAGAACCCAAGATCGCCCTGGAGCGCCCGCCAGATCCACAAGCCGAACTGCACGGGCAACGGCTTGTCGAATCCGTAGGCGGCGCGCAGCTGTTCCTGCATCTCCTGGGACGCGTCGGCGGGCAGCACCGAGACCAGCGGATCGCCCGGCGCGATATGCACGAGCCCGAAACACACCAGGCTGACGCCAAGCGCGATCGGGATCGCGTAGAAAATTCGTTTGAGCAGGTATTCGAGCATCTTTTGGAAACGGGAGCGCGCCGTTTTTTGGCGCGCCCCCGATCCGCTCCTAGTTCATCGTCATCGGCGAGAAGTCGACGAACCAGCTTTGCGGCGGCACGAAGCCGCGCACGCGCGGGCTCATCGCGCGCGGACCCACGTCGTGCGCGACCCACAAGAACACCGTCTCGTCGACGATGCGCTTGTGGAGCGCTGCCAGCGCCGCGTCGCGTGCGGCCGCATCGAACGTCGTGCGCGCGGCGGCGACCAGGCGGTCGAATTCGGGGTCGTTGACGAAACCCCAATTGTTCGACGTCGGCGGCGCCATCTTGCTGTCGACGAAACGCACGAACGCGAAGAACGGATCCATCGCCGCGAAGGTGATGTTGACGGCGTGCGCGCCGCGCGCCGTCGGGTCCTTCGCGCCGATGCGCCAGTTGGTGAACAGCGTGTTCCACTCGATCACGTCGAGTTCGACGTCGAAGAAACATTCGCGCAGCGCCTGCTGCAGGAACTCGTTCATCGGCAGCGGCAGCATCTGGCCCGAGCCCGAGGCGGAGACCTGGATTTTCACCTTGAGCGGACGCTGCGCCGAATGGCCGGCCGCCGCCATCATGCGGCGCGCCTCGTCGGGGCGGTAGCCGATCTTGAAATCGGGGTTGCCCCACCAGGGATGGCCCGGCGGCACCGAACCCACCGCTTCGGCCATCAACCCGTTCAAGAGCTGCTTCATGTCGGTGCGGTTGACGCACAGATTGGCCGCCTGGCGCACGCGCTTGTCGAGCCAGGGCGAGCCCTCGACGAACGAGAACTGCCACGGCCACACATGCGGCTGCTGGTTGGCGAAAAGCTGGAAGCCGCGGCTGCGGATCTGCGGCACCGCGTCGGGCGCCGGGGCTTCGGCCCAGTCGACCTGGCCCGACAGCAGGGCTGCCGTGCGCGCATTGGCGTCCGGGATCGGCAGCAGCACCATGCGGTCGATCTTGGGGATGCGCGCGGCGTTCCAATAGGCGTCGTTCTTGGCAAGTTCGAGGCGTTCGCGCGGCACGAGGCGCACGAACTTCCACGGACCCGTACCCGACGCGTCGGCCGCAAACGCGGTCCACGCGGCAGCCGCGCGCGCGGGCGCTTCGGTCACGCTGGCGGGCACGGCGGCAAGTTTCGCCGCCCAATGCGCGGGGCTGGCCATGAACAGGTTGGTCAAATTGATCGGCAGGAACGAGTCGGGCTCGCTGGTGGTAAGCTCGACCGTCAGATCGTCGATTTTGCGCGCGGAGCGCAGCGTGGGCATGCGGCTGGCGGTGACGCCCACTTGGCTCGCATCGAAATGCGGCGCTTCGCGGTCGAGCACTTTGCGCACGTTCCAGACGACGGAGTCGGCGTTGAAAGCGCTGCCGTCGTGGAATTTGACGTTCGGGCGCAGCTTGAACACCCACTTGGTCCTGTCGGCGGCATCGACCGCCCATTCGGTGGCGAGCCCCGGGATCACCACCGATGGCTTGTCGGCGCTGGAAAGATCCCACGAAGTCAGCCCGTCATACATGGTCAGGCCCGTGAACCGGTTGCCTTCGAAACCCTGGTCGGGCTGGCCCAGCGTGCGCGGAATATCGGCGGCGGTCATGGCGATGCGCAGCGTGGTCTGCGCGTCGGCCGGGGCGGCAGCGGCCAGCAGACCGAGGCCCAGGGCAGCCGCAAGCAAGGTTTTGGTTTTCATGGGGAACTCCAGCGGAAGAGTGAACCGCAGAAAGGTTGCAACGCGAGTGCCACCGTGGCGCCGCCGCGAATCCCGGCCTAATATCGCTGTATCCAATCGATGCCGCTCAAAAACTAGGCAGTTTTCATGCGTTTGCTTCTGATCAATCCGAACAGCTCGCGCGAAATCACCAAACTGGTGCTGGAAAGCGCGCAAGCCTGCGCGTCGCCCGGCACGCTGTTCGAGCCGGTCACGGCGCGGTTTGGCCCGGCCTATATCGGCACGCGCGCGGCGGCGGCGATTGCGGGCCATGCCGGCATCGACGCTTTTGCCGCCGCCTTCCGGCCCGAGCATGACGGCGTGCTGCTCGCCTGTTTCGGCGATCCGGGCATCGAGGCGCTGCGCGAGCTTTCGCCGGTACCCGCGATCGGCATGGCGGAGGCGGCGATGCTGGAAGCGCTGGATCTCGGCACGCGCGTGGGCATCCTGACCGGCGGCGAACGGTGGGTCCCGATGCTGACCGAATTCGTCGCGACGCTGGGCCTGTCGGCGAAATTGGCGGGCGTGCGCGCGGTCGCCGCCACGGGCGCCGAGATTGCGGCCCACCCCGATCGCGCGATCGGCGAACTTGCCGCCGCCGCCAACGCGTCGATCGACCGGGACGGCGCCGACATCGTGATTCTCGGCGGTGCGGGTTTGGCGGGTTTGGTGCCGCGCGTGCAGCCGTTCGTGCGCGGCAGGCTGCTGGGCTCGCTCGAGGCGAGCGTGGCCAGGCTCGAACGCATGGTGCGGGCGCCCAAGCCCGCCTTCGCGCCCGCCCCCGCTGTGCCCAGCATCGGGCTGGCGCCCGAATTGGCAGCCCTTATTTCGCGTCGAGCGCCGTGACGGCGTCCCAGTCGGCGGGCAGCGCCGAGCGATCCATCGCGGCCAGGCGCTCGGCAAAAACCTTGGCGACCGGATCGTCTGGCGAGGCCGCAGCCAATTCGCGCGCCTTTTCGAAGTCGCGCGCGCGATAGGCCGCAAGCGCGCGCGCAAACGCGTCGGCGCGCGTTTTTTGGTCGGCGGCGAGCGTCGCGGCAAGCCCCAGCGGTTCCAGGATCGTCACCGGTGCGGCGCGCCCCTTGACGCGGATGCGGTCGAGTTCGCGCCAGGCAAACGGATCGTCGGGAATCGCCGCGCGCACGCTGTCGGCGCACAGGATCGTCGAGCCGTAGAATTTGTTCGCGCCCTCCAGGCGCGCGGCAAGATTGACCGCGTCGCCCATCGCCGTATAGTTGAATCGCTTGCTCGAGCCGATATTGCCGACCAGGGCCGTGCCGGTATTGAGACCGATCCGCGCCTTGAGCGTGTGGCCCAAAAACGGTTTTTCGGCCGCGCCGTTCATCGCATCGAGCTTGGCCGCGCACGCCAGCGCCGCTTGCGTGGCGCGGCGCGCGTGCGCCGCATCGTCGAGGGGCGCGCCGAACACCGCGACGATCGCGTCGCCGATATATTTGTCGACGAAGCCGCCTTCGGCTTCCACGATGTCGGTCATCGCCGACAGATACGCGTTCATCACCTGCACAAGCTGCTGCGGTGCCAGCCCTTCCGACAGCGCCGTAAACCCGGCAACGTCGGAGAACATGACGGTGACAACGCGCTCTTCGCCGCCCAATGTCGGCGGCGTTTGCGCGTTGACCAAGCGGTCGACCATCGCGGGCGCCAGATACAGGCTGAAGCTCTTGCGCAACAGACGCTTGTCTTTGTCCGAGACCGCAAAGCGGTAGCCCACAAGGCCCGCCCCCGCGACTGCTGCCGCGATCAGCGCCGTCAAAAACGGCCAGACGAGCGCCATCTGCAAGGCCGCGACGCTTGCCCCTGCCCACGCGATGCCCAGGCCCAAAAATGCCGCAGCCGCCAGCGATGCCGGCAAACCTAGCGCCGCGAACGCGGTCGCGGCGAGCAGCAGCGCGGCCGCGGCGCCCTCGCCCAAACGGCCAAGTTCGAACAAGCCGCCGCCGCGCATCAGATTGTTGGCGAAGCTCGCATGGATAAAGACGCCGGGGATGGCGTCGCGCACCGCGCCTTCGCGCACGATGTCGCTTCGCGCAGGCAGCGCGCAGCGCGGCCCGAACGCCGCACCCTCGGGCCCCGCCATGTAGCGGCGCGAGGTGAGCTTGCGGTCTTCGACATCGAGCACCGTGCCGACAAAAACGATTTTGTCCTTGAAGTGTTTGGCGAAAAATTCGCCGTCGCCCTTCGCGGCGCAGGCGCGCAGATCGGCCAGCGAAAAGGCCGGAATGTCGGCGCCGCCGCCGACAAAATCGATCGGCATCGCGTTGGCGGCCGAACCCGGCAGGCGCCGCGCGCCCAGCCACACGCCGTCGGCGCGCTTTTCCGCCGGCTGTCCAAGGGCGCGCGACGCGACCTCGAGCCCCAGCGAGGTTTCAAGCCTGGTCCCGCCGCCGTCGACGACGTCGAAGAACAGCGGCGCGCGCCGGATCGCCTCGTCGGGATCGCGAAACAGGTTGGTCGCGCGGATATTGGCATCGTGCCCGACCGCAAAACTTTGGCCCTGGAACGGCCGGATCGGCGACGCGCCATGCTGCACCTTGCCCAGGACCAGGCGCCCTTCGCCGGCGCCGCGACGCAGACTGCGCAGGAAATCGCGGTCGAATCCGGGCAGGAAACGCTCGACCGAGGTCGGAAAAATCACGTCGAACGCGACGATTTTCGCGCCCGCGTCCAACGCGGCAGCGAGAACGGGCGCCAATTCGCGCGTCCACAACACTTGCGGCGTTTCGCCGAACGGCGGCGTGCGGTAGGTTTCTTCGTCGAGCGCGATCACGACGCTCGGCGAATCCGCCGCGCGATAGGCGGGACCGAAAGCCGCGTGGCGAAGCGCAAACGCAAGATCGAGCGATACGCCGCGCAGACCGTCGACGAGCGGCGAGGCGACCGCCGCCGCCCCCAAAACGACCGCAACGGCCCAAGCGATCCGATCCCGCTTGGAAAACGCCATCAGAGGCGCAGCAGGCGGCTCAGCACGGGCATTTGGCCCGCCTTGGCTTCGCTGTCGACCTTGAACACCACTTCGCGGGCGCCGACGGATATTCGGTAGAGCCCGCCTGCCGCGAGCGCGCGGTCGGTTTTGGCAAGGTCGAAGAAACTACCGCGCATGAGCATGTGCGCAGGCACGTCGAGCGTGACGGGCGCTTCGGCCCGGTCGAGGCGCGCGATCGTGACCTGGCCGCCGCCTTTGACGTCGAGCACCGGCGACAGGCCATAGATCGTTTGCGACGGCTGCGGCGTTGCTGCCGCCTGGTTCGCTCGCGGGGGTGCCCGGAACACCATCACGCCGGACTTGGCCGCCTGGTCGGCCGTGAGCTGCATTTTTGCGCCAGCGCACGCGACCTTCTCGCGCCGCACGGTGCCGCCAGCGACCGTCGATTGTTCGGCGCCGACCGTGACCGTTCCGCCCCTGATCGTCTCGCGCCAGCACGAGCGCAGATAGCCGAGCGTCAGTTCGTCATTGGCGCCGAGTTTCAAAACGCGGCCCAACTCCAGATAGTCCATGAAATCGACGTCGAGTTTGCCCCTGGCGTCCTCGACGATCGCCACGGGATCGGCGGCGAACGCGGGCGCCGCCAAGAACGCAAACAGCAGCACGAATCTGGAACGCATCGCCGACCTCCACTCTCGAATCTAGCTTGTGCCGACCAGCTTGTCTGTGACGCCCGTCACTGGACCTGGGCCGCGCTGCGCGCAGAACCGCCGCCGTCGCCGACCAGGCTGAACGGCGCCCAGAAGATCGGGTGGCTGTAGGCGAACACGCTCCGGCGGGTCGCGGGATCGACGAATCCCGGCCCGTCCAGCAATCCCGCCATCGCCTGCTGCAAGGCGGCGGCGCGCGCGAGGTTGGGGTCGCGCGCCTGGCGGGCGAACAGGTCGGTCGTGAGCGCGCGCGCGCTGGTGGTTTCGACCGGCCAGTTCGAGACCAGCAGGGCGCGCGTACCGGCGTAGAAAAAGGCCCGCCCGAGGCCCGAAACCGCTTCGGCTCCCGCCCCGTCGCCGGTCGCCGTGTTGCAGGCCGACAGCACGACCCAGTCGGCATTGAGCTTCAGGCCCAGCACTTCGTCGAGCGTCAGCAAGCCGTCGCCGTCGATATCGGCAACATTGGGGGCCGACAGCGCCAAGGCGGGCTGCAGCAGACCGTTGAGGTCGCCGGGCACCAGCCCGTGCGTGGCGAACATCACCACGCGGCGATTCGACAGGTCCTGGGTTTTGACGTTGCGCTCGTTGGCAGCCGCGCCCAGGAACAGGTCGCCGGGCGCGGCATCGAGGGCGAGGGCAATGCCGCGCACCTCGTCGGCCGTGTCGGGCAGGCGCGGCAAGGCGCCAAGTTCGGCGCTCTCGATGCCGCCGGTCGCAGGGGCGGAGCGGCGCACGAGCGGACGGCCGCGCGTGGTCAGGCTTGCCACCTGCTGGGCAGCCTGTTCGGTCTTCGCTTCGGCCATCTGTTCGGCGCTGAACCAGGGATCGCCGAAGCCGATGAACGCGCGCCGATTGGCGGGCGCTGCGGGCAGGCTGCGCAGCGTGGCAAGCGAGGCGACCGACGGCAATTGCGTGATCGCCGCCTTGCGGATCAGGAACGGCACGTTCTTGTAGGCCGAGAACAAGGCTTCGCCGTCGCGCTCGGCCGCAAGCTGCGCGGGTGCCGTGACGAGCACGCCGAACGGCAGTTGGCCCAGCGTATCGTGCGGCACGATCAGCAGCGAATTGGCGTTTGCGAATCCGGCCTCGACGGGCTTCAGCAGTTCGTCGTAGAGCCGATGGGCAAGCGCCACGTCGAAGGCCGGTATGTCGCCGAGCGACGCCGCGTTGGGATCGAGCGATTTGCGCAGGCTGGAAACCGTTTCGCCGATCGCGGCCCTGCCCCGGTCGACCGCCGCGAACGCGACGGCGCCCGCTTGCGGCACCGCCCACACGAAACTTTGGTTCTGCCCGACATAGGTCGCGATCAAGGCTTCGCCGGGGCGCAAGCTGCGGCGCGTCTGCTCGACCGTCGCGGGGCGCGGATCGATCAGGTTGGCGTAGTCGGGAAAGCGGCGCTCGATTTCCTGGCGAATGGCCGCGCGCGCGCCGCGCAAACTGTCGATCTGCGTGCGCAGCGCGCGCACGGCCGCATCGTCGCGCTCGGGCGCCGCCAGCACGTTCGTGAGCAGCCCTTGCAAGGCGCCAAGCTGTTTTTGCGTGTCCTGCTCCTGGCGCACGAACTCGGCCAAGGCCGGATCGGACGCGGCCGCACGCGCCGAGGATTGCGCCAGCGCGCGCTGCACGCCCTGGCCGCGAATGGCATCGGCAATACGGAACGAGTCGTCCGCGGCGCCCGCCCGGTTGGAGCGCGCCAGCGCCGCCATCATGCCTTCGAAGACGAGACGCAATTGCCCGTCGCGGATCGCCGAGCCGCCTTCTTCGTCGTCGGGCTGCCGCGAACTTTGCAGCAGGATCGGCGCCGCCGCGTCGAAGGCTTCGAGCGCGCCCGCAACGTCGCCTGCGCGCACGCGCACCGCGCCGCGCAGGCCGTTGGCCATGGCCGTGTCCCAATGGCGCTCGCCGAGCGTCGCCAGGCGCCGCCGGTAGAGCGCTTCGAAAACGCGGCCCGCTTCGGCCGTTTGGCCCGTGCGCAGCGCGACCGTGCCCCAATTGGGGTTCGCATCGAAGAAGCGCGCCATCAGTTCGGGCTGCGCTTGGATGCGCGCGCGCAGCTCGGCGTAGGTTTGCGCGGCACCGGGCGCATCGCCGCGCAGCGACTGGGCGCGCGCGGTCGCGGCCAAGGCGGCCGCATGGTTGCCCGAGCTCGGGTCGAATTTCATCGCGTCGAGCGACTCCGACACCACGCGCGCAAGGCGCTCGGCTTCGGCCGGGCGGCCCTGCTCCATCAGAATGTCGCCCAGCAGCAGCACCGCTTGCAGCGTTTCCGGCGCGTAGCGGCCGTTGCGCGCGAGCCGCGCCAGCAAAATGCCGCGCGCTTCGACCTCGGCCTCGAGCAGGCGGTTCTGGCGCAGCAAAGCACGCGCAAGTTCGCTGCGCAGGCCCAAGGCGCCGCTGCTGAACGACCACGGCGGCAGACTGGCTTGGCGCACGATCGCGTCTTCGTCGGCGACGATGCGGGCGTTGGAGACGAGCGCCAGACGGAACTGGCGCTCGGCTTCGGCAAACTGTCCGGTATCGAGCGCGATGCCGCCGCGCGCGCGCGCCACGAACGTCTGCGCGTTCCAGACGATCCATTGCGGGATGCGCGACTGCAGTTGCAGCTCGGTCAGCCCGCTTTCCATGGCCGGCAAGGTCGCGCGGGCCGTTTCCAAATCGCCAAGACGGCGCGAGAAGTCGACGACAAACGATTGCGACGCCGTTCGAATGCCCGGCGAAGGCGCGGCGGCGACGGCTGCGCGCGCCATTTCGCGGGCAACCCGAAAATTGCCTGCGTGCGCTTCGGCGATGAACAATTGCTGCGAATATCGGCTCAGCAGAAAGCCCGAAACGCCCGCCGCCGTCCCAAGACGGACCGCTTCGCGCGCATCGGCGAGGCGCTGATGGGAGCGACCGAGCTCGGTCGCGGCACTTGCGCGCGCGTTGAAAAACGCGGCGAGATCGGCTTGCGCCATATTGGCTGCAGGCTGCGCTTCCGCGCTCGCGACCGCGGCTGCGACTTTAACGGGATCGGGTTTCTGCTGGTCGAGGATCGCCGCAATGTCCGAGATCGTGCGCGGCGGCGGGCGGAAACTCTGGCCCTGGAAATCCGCCGTGATCTGGCGCGCCTGCTGCAGACTGACGGCGGGTTTGCCGTCGGGCGTGCAGCCATTCAGAAGCGATAGGGCCGCGAACGCCATCGCGACGCGCAAACGAGAATTCATCGCAGGTTCCCTCCCAAATGCCGAACGACCGGATACTACATCGAATCGGCGGTATTCGGGAGGGGGCAGCCCTCAGCGCGACATAAAGACCGACGAGAAATCCTGGAACCAGTTTTGCGCCTGCACGAAGCCCTGCACGCGCGCGGTCATGGCGCGCGGATTGACGTCGTGCGTGACCATCAGGAACAGGGCCTCGTCGACGTATTTTTCGTGGATCGTCTGCAGCACTTTGGCTTGCGCGGCCGGATCGAACGTGTTGCGCACCTGTTCGAACAGCGCGTCCATCGCGGGATCGCTGTAGAGCCCCCAATTGGTGCCGGCCGGGGGATGCAGCGTGCTTTGCAGATGGCGGATCAGGCCCGTGAACGGATCCTGAATGAAGTAGGTGTAGTTCATGCCCGTAGCGCCGCGCGAACTCTCGTGCCTGGCGCCCGCCCGCCAGATATTGATCAGCGTGTTCCAGTCGACCACTTCGAAGGTGATGTCGATGCCGATTTCGGCCAGGTTCTGCTGGACATATTCGTTCATCGGCAGCGGCTGCATCTGGCCCGAGCCCGAGGGCGCGATCAGAATCTTGGTGGCAAGTTTGCGCGCGGGCCCGTAGCCCGCTTCGGCCATCAGCTTGCGCGCTTCGGCCAGATCGCGGCGCAGCTTGAATTTGGGCGAACCGAACCATTGATGGCCGGGCGGGAAGAAGCCCTGCGCCGGGATCGCCATGCCGCCCAGCAATTCCTTGATGCCGTCGCGGTCGATCGCGAGGTTCGCCGCCTGGCGGATGCGAACGTCGTTCCACGGGCTGCCTTCCGCACGGCTGAGATGCCAGGTCCAGTTGTGCGGGTAGGCGTTGGTGACGATCTTCATGCCGGCCTGGCGCAGCGAGGCGAGCGCGTCGGGCGACGGCGCTTCGATCCAATCGACCTGGCCCGAACGCAAGGCGGCGGTGCGGGCACTTGCCTCGGGCAGCGGAATCAGCACCAGACGCTCGAGCTTCGGCACGCGCGTTTTGTCCCAATACGCGGCATTGGGCACGAGTTCGGCGCGCTCGCGCGGCACGAAATTGGCGAGCTTCCACGGGCCCGTGCCCGACGGCTGGCGCGCGAACGCTTCCCAGCTTTTGCCGACCTTGTCCCACTGCGCCGGGCTCGAGAACATGATCCAGGCGATCTGGTAGGGCAGCGTGGCGTCGGGCGTGCGCGTGACGATTTCGAGCGTCAGCGCGTCGACCGCGCGCGTGCTGGCGACGGCCGGAATGCGGCTGCGCCCTTGCGCCGACTGGCGCGGATCGAATTGCGGCGCTTGGCTGTTCAGCAGCTTTTCGAAATTCCACACGGCCGCAGCCGCGTCGAAATCCGAACCGTCGTGGAATTTCACGCCCGGGCGGATCTTGAACGTCCATTTGGTCCGGTCGGCGGCATCGACCGACCAGTCGGTCGCCAGGCCCGGCACCAAGCCCGACGGCTGGTCGGATTTGGACAAGTCCCAATTGATCAGCGCGTCGTAGACCGTATAGCCCAAGAAGCGCATGCCTTCGCCGCCCTGGTCGGTCTGGCCGGTGGTCAGCGGAATGTCGGAGGCCGTCATGCCGATGCGCAACGTGCCTTGCGCGTGGGCATGGGTTGCCGCACCGAGCGCCATTGCGCCCGCCACGAGCGCCAAATATCGAAGTTTCATGGGACCCCCTGTTCGATTGAGGGTCCGTAGCAGCAATTTTGGTGCCGACCCTAGCGGTGGCGCGGATCGAGCGCGTCGCGCAGGCCGTCGCCGAGCAGATTGAACGCCAGCACGACCAGAAAAATCGCCGCCCCCGGAAACAGCGCCATCCAGGGCGCTTGCGTCAAAAAACGCTGGGCGTTGTTGAGCATCGAGCCCCAGCTGGGGGCCGGCGGCTGCTGGCCGAGCCCCAAAAACGACAGACTCGCCTCGGCGATGATCGCGGCGGCGATGGCGAGCGTGGCCTGCACCATGATGGGGGGCAGGATGTTGGGCAGCAGATGCACGCCGGCAATGCGCCAGTGCGGATTGCCGACGGCGCGCGCGGCCTCGACATAGTCGTCGACCTTGGCGTTGAGCGTGGCGCCGCGCGTCAGGCGCACGAAGGCCGGCGTCGCCGAGATGCCGATCGCGATCATCGCGTTTGTCAGGCTCGGCCCCAAAAAGGCGGCCAGCGCGATCGCCAGGATCAAAAACGGGCAGGCCAGCATCGCATCGGTCACGCGGCTGATGACGGTATCGATCCAGCCGCCGACATAGCCCGCCAGCAGCCCGAGCGGCAATCCGACCGCGATCGAAATCGACACCGAAATCACGCCAGCCGACAGCGAGGCGCGCGCGCCGTAGATTACGCGCGACAGCAGATCGCGGCCGTTTTCGTCGGTGCCGAACCAATAGGCGGCGCTCGGCGCCTTGCGGATGGCGCCCCAGTTCGTCGCGATCGGATCGAACGGCACGATCAGCGGGGCCAGCACGGCAAGCGCCGCAAACAGCAGCACCACGACCAGCCCAAAGACGGCCGCAGGCCGGCGCAGCAAGCGGCGCAGCGCGCGGCGGCCCGGGCTTTCGACGGCGATATCGCTCATTGCTGGCGCAGCCGCGGATTGACGAGGAAATAGGCGATGTCGGCCAGCAGATTGAACAGAACATAGGCCGTGGCGGTGACGAGCACGACGCCCTGCACCACCAGATAGTCGCGGTTGAACACCGCATCGACGACAAGTTTGCCGAACCCCGGAATGGTAAAGACCTGCTCGGTCAGGACCGCGCCCGAAAACAGCGCGCCTAGTTCGAGCGCGCCCAGCGTCACCACCGGGATCAGGGCGTTGCGCAGCGCATGTTTGTTGACGACGACGCGTTCGGACAGGCCCTTGGCGCGCGCGGTGCGCACGTAATCCTGGTTCAGCGCCTGCAGCATGGCCGCGCGCGTATGGCGCATGAACACGGCGGCGATCGAATTGCCGAGCACGAAGGCCGGCATGATCGTGGTCGCGAGGCTCTGGCGCCAATCTTCGAACGGGCTGACATAGCCCGAGGGCGGCAGCCAGCCCAGTTCCACCGACACGACCAGAATAAGCATGATGCCGAGCCAGAAATTCGGCGTCGACAGCCCCCACAGCGAAATCGCGTTGGCGGCATAGTCCCAGCCCGAGTCCTTGCGCACGGCCGACAGGATGCCCATCGGAATGCCGATCAGGCACGCGATGACGAAGGCCATCGCGCCCAATTGCAGCGTGACGGGCAGCTTGTCGAGCACCAGATCGCGCACCGGCAGGCCGATGCGCATCGACTGGCCGAAATCGCCCTGCAGCACGCCGCCGATCCAGCGCAGATACTGCACATGGATCGGCTGGTCGAGCCCGTAGGCGGCGCGAATCTCCGCGATCGCCTGCGCATCCGCTTCCTCGCCCGCCAGAACCGTCGCGGGATCGCCCGGCAGCAAAAGCTGCAGGCCGAACACGAGCATCGAGACGACGAACAGAGTCGGCACGATGCTCGTCAGCCGGCGGGCGAGGAAGGCGAACATGCTAGTTGGCCGCCAGACGCACGCCTTGCAGGCGCACGAGCGCGTCGGGCACCGGCACGAACCCCGTCACGCGCTGGCCGTGCCCGATGAAGTTCGTGCGGTGCCACATATAGATCAGCGGCCGGTCGCTCGCCGTGATCGTCGAAATCTTTTCGAGCACCGCCATGCGCTGGGCTTGATCGGCGATCGTGCGCTGCTGGTCCATCAGCGCGTCGATCTCGGGGTTGTTGTACTTGCCGTAATTCTGCGGCCCGTCTTTGGTGATGAAGACGTAGAGATTGCCGTCGGGATCGGGACGGCCGCTCCAGGCCAGGATATACGCCTCGAACTCGCCGCGCTCGGCCGCGTTGAGCGAGCTTGCGAACTCCATCACGTTGATGCGCACGTCGAAGCCCGCTTCCTTGGTCATCGCCTGGACGATTTCGGCGACCTGGCGCAGATCGGGATTGGGCGGCGAGGTCAGGTTGACCACGATGGGCGTGCGCACGCCCGATTGCGCGACCAACGCCTTGGCGCGGTCGAGATTGCGCGTCGAGGGTTTGAGGTTCTTGTTGTGGAAGGGGCTGGCGGGCGGCACGGCCTGGGCCGTAGGCGTGTACTGGCCTTCGTAGACCACCTGGTTGATGACCGCGCGGTCGATGGCAAGGTCGAACGCCTCGCGCAGACGCTTGTCCGAGCCGAGGGGCGACTTGGCGCGCTCGCCGTTGCCGACATTGAACGTGATGCCCTGGTAGCCGAGTTCGGCCACGGGCACCACGCGCAGGCGCGCGTTGCGCTTGGCGGCGGCAAGGTCGGTCGGCTGCATGCGTTCGATCAGATCGAGCGCGCCCGCCTGCAGATTGGCAAACCGCACCGAGCTGTCGGGGATCGGCTGGTAGACCACGCGATCGACATGCACGTTGGCGACGTTCCAGTATTGCGGGAATTTTTCGAGCACGATGCGGTCCTGCGCGATGCGCTCGACGAAGCGGAACGGACCCGCACACACCGGCCTCGTGCCGAATTGGTCGCCTGCCGCCGCCACGGCCTTGGGGCTCAAAATCATGCCGGCACGGTCGGTGAGCTGGGCCACCAGCGGCGCAAACGCGGTCGATAGCGTCAAGCGCACGGTCAAGGGGTCGACGACCGAAATCGTCTGCACGACCGAGATTTCGGCGCGCCGGCCCGAGCGCGGCGCGTTCAGATGCCGGTCGAGGCTGAAGCGCACCGCTTCGGCGTCCATCTTCTCGCCGTCGTGGAACGTGACGCCGTCGCGCAGCTTGACGGTCAGCGTTTTGCCCGCATCGCTCCACTCGAAACCGGTCGCCAGTTGCGGCACGATTTTGAGGTCCTTGTCGATGTCGAACAGCTTGTCGCACAGCCCCATGAACACGATGCGGCCCACGAACGTGCGCGCGAACGTGGGATCGAGAATGTCGGGATCTTCGGCCAGGCCGATGCGCAGCGTGGTCGGGGTTTGGGCGTGCGCCGTCCCCGTCAGCAGGCCGATGGCGGCGAGGGCCGCCAGCAGGGTTTTGAATTTGGGCATGGGTTGTCCTCCTCTAGACGAAACGGCTTTGCAGATGTTCGAGCCGCGCTTGGGCGGCGTTGGATGCGGGTTCGGCCAACGCGGCGAAGGGCGGAATGTCGCGCCAAAAATGGCACGCGACCGAATGGCCCGGGGCGATCGCTTCGAGCGCCGGCGTGTCGGCGCGGCAGCGCGCCTGCGCGTGCGCGCAGCGCGTGTGGAAATGGCAGCCGGGCGGCGGATCGATCGGGCTCGGCACGTCGCCGTCGAGCAGGATTTTCTGGCGCACGAGCCCAGGATCGGGGACCGGGATCGCCGCCAGCAACGCCTGCGTGTAGGGATGGCGCGGCGTGTCGTAGAGCGATTTTTTGCCGGCGGTTTCGACGATGCGGCCCAGATACATGACGGCGACCCGGTCGGCCGCGTGTTTGACGACCGCAAGATCGTGCGCGATCAGCACCAGCGCCAAACCGAAGCGCGCCTGCAGGTCTTTGAGCAGGTTCAGCACCTGCGCCTGCACCGAGACGTCGAGCGCCGAGACGGGTTCGTCGCCGACGATCAGTTTGGGGCCGGCCGCAAGGGCGCGCGCGATGCCGATGCGCTGGCGCTGGCCGCCCGAAAATTCGTGCGGATAGCGCCGGTCGTGTTCGGGCCGCAACCCCACCAGCGCCAGCAGCTCGCGCACTTTGTCGGCGCGCGCGGCGCCGTTCGCCAGACCGTGCAGCATCAAGGGTTCGCCGACGATCTGGCCCACGGTCATGCGCGGATTGAGCGAGGCGTAGGGGTCCTGGAAGACGATCTGCAGATGGCGGCGCGCCTTGCGCATTTCGGCGTCGCTGTAGCGCGTGATCTCGGCGCCGTCGAATTCGATGTCGCCCGACGTCGGTTCGATCAACCGCAGCAGCAGCCGTCCGACGGTCGATTTGCCGCAGCCGCTTTCCCCGACCAGGCCCAGCGTTTCGCCGGCCGCGACCGCGAGCGACACGCCGTCCACCGCCTTCACATACCCGGTCGTGCGGCCGAACAGGCCTTTGCGGACCGGGAAATGCTTGACCAGATTGTGCGCGGCCAGCAACGGCGCCGTCATGCCGCCCTCGCTTCGAGCGGCGCCATCCAGCACGCGACGCCGTGCCCGTCGGCCAGCGTGCGCATCGGCGGCTCGGCCTCGCGGCATTGGGCTTGCGCGAACGGGCAGCGTTCGGCAAAGCGGCAGCCCGGCGGCAATTTGGCAAGGCTCGGCACCGTGCCGTCGATGGTCGCCAGCCGCTCGCGCGCGCGATGCAGCTGCGGGATCGCGCCCAGCAGGCCGATCGTGTAGGGATGCTGCGGCCACGCGAACAGGCGGGCGACCGGCGCTTTTTCGACGATCTTGCCCGCATACATCACGACCACGTCGTGCGCGAGTTCCGCGATCACGCCAAGATCGTGCGTGATCAGCACGATGGCCGTGCCCGTTTCGTCGCGCAGACGGCGCAGCAGGTCCAGGATTTGCGCCTGGATCGTCACGTCGAGCGCCGTGGTCGGTTCGTCGGCAATCAGCAATTTGGGATCGCACGCCAGCGCCATCGCGATCATCGCGCGCTGGCGCATGCCGCCCGACAGCTTGTGCGGATATTCGTCGAAGCGCGTTTCGGGCGCCGGGATGCGCACGCGGCGCAGCATGTCGATCGCGTGCGCTTTGGCGGCATCCGCATCGAGCCTACGATGGCGTACGATGCCTTCGACCAATTGGTTGCCGATCGTGAAAGCGGGATTGAGGCTCGTCATCGGCTCCTGGAAAATCATCGCCATGTCGGCGCCGCGCAAGGCCCGCAGCGCGTCGTCGCCGAGCCCGACCAGGTTCCGGCCGCGAAAGCGGATGGCGCCGCCCGCGATGCGGCCCGCCGGTTTGGCAAGCAGCCCCATGATTGAGAGCGACGTGACCGACTTGCCGCAGCCGCTCTCGCCCACGATGCCGAGCGTGCGGCCCTCGGCCACCTCGAACGACACGCCGTCCACGGCGCGAAATTCGCCCGCGTCGGTGTCGAATACGGTCTTGAGGCCCTCGACCTCCAGCAGTGCCGTCATTTGACGCCGGCCGCCGCCATCGCCGCGTCGATTTTGGCGCGGTCGTAGATGCCCGCGATATTGTCGCGCGAGGCCAGAAACTGGCGGTAGATCGCGTAGCGCTCCTTGCTTTTCTCCAGCAGGCGGCGCAGCTCGACCAGCGGAAATTCGTGGTCGTCCACGCGGATGTCGAGCAGCGGATACTCGTCGTTTTTGTGGATGCGCAAGGCGGCCGACTGGCGCCCGCGCTTGTCGCCGCCGACCGCGTCGCCCGCATCCAGCGCCGAAACGAATCTTTCCGCCAGCGGCAAACCGCGGTTGAGCGCGAAGGCTTCGGCGGTCGCCTCGATCACGTGTTTGCCCGCCAGCATGTTGCCCGCGACCGAGAAATCTTCGAACGTCAGATGCCCGGCCCAGTCGATACAGCCCGATCCCGTGTGCGCGGCGAATTCGCCGGCCGCATCCATCAGATGCACCTGGCGCATCTCGCGCCCGGCATCGCGCGCCAGCACGGCCGCCAGCGCTTCTTTGGCGCCGATGCCGCGCTCCATCAGCGCGATGCCGTCGATGCCGTGATAGGGATTGAGCATCGCTTGCGTGGCGACGGCCCCCGCACCCGGCTTGACATAGAGGCACAAAGCGCCGACCGCAAAAAATCGCGTCGCGACGGCGATGCCGAATTCGCCGGTTGTGCGGTCGTGCGCGACTACGGACCACGTCATCGGACCCTCGCTGTTGCCCCTGTATCAAGACGGCGCTTCGAAGAGGCGCTTTGTATGCAACACTAGGGCCAGACGTCGCAAATTGCGAATCATGCCAGCGTGAACGCCTCGTGGACGGCGCTTTTGACGCCCCCGCCCATCACCGGCCCGCCGCCCGCGACATAGATCGCATCGCCGATCGCAACCGCGCCCATGCCGTGGCGCGGCGTTGCCATCGGCGCGTAGGAGAGCCATTTGTCGGTGCCGGGGTCGTAGGCTTCGTTCTGGCCGTAGACGCGGTTCGAACCCTCGCCGCCCATGCAGAAAATCTGGCCGCGATAGAGCGTGGCGCCGTGCCCCGAGCGCGCGGTCGGGAACGGATTGCGCATGCGCCAGGCATCTTCCTTGGCATCGTAGGTGTGGTGCAGATGCGAGTTCGTGTAAAAAGTATTCACGCGCCCGCCGATCACATGGACAAGCCCGCCCGTCGCCACGATGCCGATATGGTCGCGCGCGGTCGGCAACGGCGCGGCGCTGCTCCATTTGTCGGTCTTGGGATCGTAGACGACATGCTGGCCGCGCGAGAGGCGCGCCTCGGACGTATTTCCGTCGGCGCCGCCCACGGCGTGGATGCGCCCTTCGTAGGACACGCACCCCATGGCCCCCATGGGTGCGGGCAGGGGTGCAATCTTCGACCAGCGATCGCCCTCCGCGCCGTAGACAAAACATTCGGCATGCGGGCGGCGATTCTGTTCGATGAAGCCGCCAAACGCGTAGAGCCGCCCGTCATGCGACGCGACGCCCACATGGTTGGCGCCCAGCGGCAGATCGGCCAATTGGAGCCACGTGTTCGTCGCGGCGTCGTAGGCATGGTGGTAGGGCTTGTCGACGCGCTGCTCGGCATAGCCGCCGACCACATGCAGCCGGCCCTTGTATTCGGCCGCCCACGCCATTTCGGTGCGCGGCAAGGGCAGCGGCGTGCGCTCCATCCAGCGCCCCTGCTGGGGCGCTTTGGGCGCGCTCGATTCGAACACGCGCTGCTCGGCTGCGATCGCGGGCACCTCGATGCGGCCGGGCTGGTTCAGGCGTTCGAACATCGGCCCGTGGCCGGCATGCTGGGCCAGCGCGGGGCTTGCGAACAGCGCAACGCCGCCGCCGACAACGAAGCGGCGGGAAATCCGACGGGGGGTCATTCGGGGCTCTCCTTTTAGGACGATTCGCGCGACAATTTATTGACCATGGCGAAGGCAAAAGTCTCGAACCCGACCACCGACAGCAAAAACGCGCCCGGACCGCCGATGACGTTTTCGCGGAACCAATTGTCGAGCCCGCCCGGCGGATGCGTATGGTTGGGGTTCCAGGGGCTCGGCGTATCCGACAAAATCGCCAAGCCGTTGATCGTGATGCCGGCCGCGACGGCGCGGTCGCGCCCGATTTCGGCGGGCAAGCCGTTGGTGTTGGTGCCGTCGCCCGAAATATCGATCGTGCGGCGGTCGGACGGGAACGGGCAGCGCTCGAATTCGCGCATCGCGTAGCCGATCGCGTCGCCGATCGCGGTCGAGGCGGCAAACGGGCGCGGCCGCAACAGCAATTGGCCCGCAAACCCTTCGGCGGTTTCCTGGCCGTCGATCACGGTCCAATCGACGAGCGTGGTTTGCTGGCTCGGGCTCGACCATTCGCAATAGCCGAGCGCCATGCGTTTGAGGCGCCCGCCGGTCATGGCGCGCACGACGCGCGGATCGGCGATGGCGGCGGCATAGCCTTCGCGCTGCAACTGGAAGCGCGCATCGTTGATGCTGCGCGACACGTCCGCCGCCAGCATCAACTGCAAATCGACGGCGGGACCTGCGGCCATCGCGGGTCGCTTCGACAGGGTGCCCAGTGCGGCACTTGCCCCCAACCCAGCCAAAACCGCGCGGCGTCCGGCGTTTGCGACCATGCCGCTTACGATGCACGAAGGATGCCGCGACGGCAAGCCCGCGTCGGCGCTCAGCGCGGCGCGAGCCAGATTTCGGCGAGGTCCTGGCCGACGAAGGACGAGGGCGTTACCGTGTAGCCGCGTACGGTCGCGTTCATCGCCACGATGCGGCGCGCCCAATAGAGCGGCACCGTGTAGGCGCGCGAAAGCATCGTTTCCTCCAGCGCACGCACCGCTTCGCGCCGCGCCGCCGGATCGAGCGCCGCGCTCTGGCGGTCGTAAAGCGCGTCGATATCCGCATCGCGCGCGCGCGCGATGTTGGCCGGATTGCGCGCCAGCGACAGGAACGGCAGGAACTGCAGCGACGGCTCGTCGACGAAATCCTGGATCGCGTCGACGACCATGTCGAAATTGCCGCTGGCGCGCGCCGCGAAGAAAGGCTGGTTTTCGAGCGGTTCGTTGCGCACCGTGACGCCGATCTGGCGCCACTGGTCGGCCAGAAACAGACCGAGCGCCGTATAGAGCGGCCGGTTGGTCAGCGCGAGCGAAAGGTTGCTCTGCCCGGCTTCGGCGAGCAAGCGTCGCGCCTGGGCACGCGCCGCCGCCATGTCGCGCGAATAGCCGGGCAGCTTTTCAAGCTCGACGGGGGAGCGCGCGAAGCCCGAACCGGGGCGCTGGAAACCGCCCACGCCCGAAAAAAACGTCAGGCGCGCCATCGGCTCGGCCCCGGCCCACCGGTCGATCGCGAGCGACAGCGCAAGACGCACGCGCGGGTCGGAAATTTTTTCGCTGTTGAAAGCGAGCATCAGCATGCCGGGCTGGTCGGCTTCGACGACGCGCATCTGGTCGCCGCGCGTGGCCATCACGCGGTCGCGTTCGGGCGGTGCCAGACCGCGAAAATCGACCATCGTCTGGCCGCCCGCCAACGCGTTGACCAGGGCCGGACCGCCGATGGAGATGGCGCGAAACCCGTCGAGATAGGGCAGGCCCGGGCGGTGGTAGGCATCGTAGCGCTGGCCGCGCCACTCGCTGCCCGCCACGTGCTCGGCAAACCGGAACGGTCCGCTGCCCATCACGTGCCGGGCCGGATAGGACGGATTTTCCGCGAGCAGTTTCGCCGAATAGATGCAGTTCCACGGGCTCGCGAAATAGACCGGCATCGCGGCGTTGGGTTTCGAGAGCCGGAATTCGACCGTGCGCGCGTCGGGTGCGGCGATGGCGGCAATGTCGGCGAGCTGGGCGCGGCGCGGCGAGACGACCCCCTGCGGGGGATCCTTGATGCGTTCGTAGCTGGCTTTGACGTCGCCAGCGGTCAGCGACGTTCCGTCGTGGAAGCGCACGCCGTCGCGCAGCGCGAACCGGTAAAGCAGGCCGTCGGCGCTTGCCTGCCAGCTTTCCGCCAGATCGCCGACGATTTGCGGATAGGCGTTCGGATCGATGCGCAGCAACGTCGAATAATGCGGCGCCACGCGGTGCTGCACGGCCGCATTGACCGAGGCGTGGCAATCGTAGGTTTCGGGCTCGCCGGTGACGGAATAGATCAAGGTGCCGCCGCGCACGGCGGTTTGGGGCGGCGTTTGCGCGCCGGCGGCGGCGCACAGCGCGGGCGCGAGTACGGCGACAGCGAGCAGATTCCGGAAATCGGCCATGGCGAGGATCCTTCTGTTGCCGCCGTCACGCATCGGCGTCGGCGGGCGGCGGAAGCGGCGGGAAATGCATCAGCAGCAACTCGGCGGCGGTCGCGGTTTCGAGGCGGCACTGCATGCGCTGGCCGACGCGAAAGGCGGTTCCTTGCGGCCAATCCTTGCCATCGGCCTGCAGCGTGCCCGCGACGACATAGCCCAGCATCTCGGCGTCGCCGCTCTCGACGATCGTCGAACCCTCGCTCAGGCGCAGCATTTCGAGCCGCAAGCCGCGTTCGGAAAAGGCGCCCAGAAACTTTCGCGCGACCGCCGCGTTCGACGCGTCGCGCCGCCACACGAACGCGGCCGGGTCCATCAGCACCGGCGCTTCGTAGCGCGGCGCCGGATAGACGAGCGGAACGCCGTTGACGCGCTCCCAGATCGCCTCGTAGCCGTCCTGGTTCCGGCGCCCGGCGCCGTCGGCGCGCTTGAACACGCCGTCGGCAAACGCCCCGTGCCGTTTGAGGTCGGCGAAACCGTCGTCGAGCTGGCGGTAGCTCATGAATCCCTGGCCCGACGCGCCGCCGAACTGCACGACCATCGCCACCTGGTCCGCGATGCGCTGCGGGCCGTAGGGCGTTCCTTCGGGAAAATAGCCGATCTGCCCGGCTTTGACGTCCTGGTCGGGCCCGAAATTGATCGCGCCCTCCAGACAGAAGCGGATTTGCTCGAAATTGTGGCGGTGGCGGGGCGTGCTGTAGGCGCCGCGCGTCGCCACAAGCGAGAATTCGTAGTTGCCCGGCGTCCCTTCGGCGCCCAGGAACAGGCGCTTGAAGCGGATATCGCCGTCGCGGTGGCCGGACACGCGCTCCCATTGGACGCAGTTCGAATCGACAAATTCCACTGCGGCGTTTCCTCGCACAAAATTGTAGGACAATTTTGTCGGATAATCGCATTGCTTGCCCCGCCGGTCAAGGCCGTTGCACAGTGGCGCCATGGCCGTTTCGCAGAAGCCCGACGTGGTCGCCTCGATCGTCGCGCACGTGCACCGGGCGCTTGCCGAGGGCCGCCTGGCGCCGGGCCAGCGCCTGGTCGAATCCGAACTCACGGCGACTCTTGGATCCAGCCGCGGGCCGGTGCGCGAGGCGCTCGGGCGTTTGGCGGCGGAGGGCACGGTCACGATCGAGCGGCACAAGGGTGCTTCGATCCGCAAACTGACGCGCGCCGACGTGGTCGCCTTGTACGACGTGCGCGAAATGCTGGAAGGGCTGGCCGCGCGCCTTGCCGCGGAGCGCGCGCCGAAATCGGCACGCCGGGCGATCGCGACGGCGCTTGCCGGCGCATCGGCAGCGGCGCGCGCGCGCGACGTGACGCGCTACGCAGCCGCCAACTCGGCTTTCCATGTCGCGATCCTGGACGCCGCCGCGCACCCGATTTTGCCCGGCCTCGTCGCGCGCCTGCGCTTGCCGGTGCTGCGCGTGCAGTTTCGCGTGCTGTTGCAGACCGATACGATCGCGGCGTCGCAGCGCGACCATGCCCGCATCGCCGCCGCTATCGATGCCAGCGACGGCGCCAAAGCCGAAGCGGCGATGCGCCGGCATATCGCGCGCTCCGCCGCCGTCGTGGCCGACCTGCCGGACGGCGTGTTCGGCTGATCAGCCTTCGACTTCGACCAGATGCGCGCGCTCGAAGCCGTTGAAGCCGGTGCGCAGCACCGCACCATACGCGCCAAGCTGGCCGAGTTCGATCCAGTCGCCTTCCCGCACGTCGTCGGGCAGCACGAAGGGGCCCTTCATGTGGTCGGCCGAATCGCAGGTCGGTCCGTAGAAATCGAACGCGGCGACGCCCGCATCCGTCGCGCGCAGCAGGCGCGCGGGATAGCGCAAACCCGGCACGCCCGCATCGGCGAGCGCGCCGTAGACGCCGTCGTTGATATAGAGCGTCCGGCCGCGACGCGCTTGCACCTGCACCACCAGCGAACCGCCCGCTGCCACCAGGGCGCGGCCCGGCTCCGCCCACAGCGCGCACGCTGCAAGCGCCTGGCATTTGCCGTGCGCTTCCTTGATCGCGTCGAAGAACGCGTCGATCGGCGGCACGTCCTGGCCCGGATACGCGACCGGAAAGCCGCCGCCGACATCGAGAATTTCGACGCCGACGCCCGCTTGCACCGCCAGCGCTTCGGCATGCGCGATCGCGCGCGCGAACGCGCCCGGTTCCGCGTTCTGCGAGCCGACATGGAACGAGATGCCGAGCTTGCGCGCATAGGGGCGCGCCAGGCGCAGCAAATCGACCGCATCTTCGGCCGAGGCGCCGAACTTGCCCGAAAGATCGTGCAAGGCTTTGCCCGCAGGCGGCGCCACGCGCACGATCAGATCGAGCGTGCCGGGCTTGGCGCACGTTTCCGCGCGCAGCTTGTCGAATTCGGCCGCCGAATCGAGCACGAAGCGGCGCACCGCGTGGCGGCCATAGGCCTCGCGGATCGCCGGGCGGGCGCGCACCGGGTGCATATAGGCGATCGTCGCCGCGCGCCCGAACATCGAGCGGACCAGCGCGATTTCGGCGGGCGACGCGCAATCGAAGCCGCGCACGCCGCCCGCCCACAAGGCGCGCAGTACGCGCGGATCGGCATTGCACTTGACGGCGTACAGCGTTTCGCCCGGAAATCCCGCGACAAACTGCGCGGCCGTGCGCGCCAGCGTTTCCGGGCGGATCGCATGCACGGGTTCGTGCGGGCGCAGTTCATCGACGATCGCATCGAGCGGACGCAAGATCGGCGTTTCGGGCATCCGGGCCAGGGCGGCAACGGATTTGCGCAGCGGCGTTTGTGCCATCGGTCATCCTCGGCGACAAAAGCGAGCGCGAAAAGACGACGGAACGGCGATGCGTCTGGGATCGGGGGTTTGGCCCCGAGGTCCATGGCAGTCGAAATCCCGGTTCCTTTCGCGACCGCACCGGCCCTGACGGCCGGCTCATCGGAAAGGACGCGTGACGTCGTTGCTTGACCTCGAGCGCTGGGATCGGAAGCCGCTTCGGTTGGAAACGAAGGGCCGCCTTAGCGCGTTGCCTCGCGGGCCTGGGGCACGTGCGATTTGCGTCTGCGCCGATACATAATCCAACGCGCCCGAAATGCAAGCGACAATTTCGGCCGCGCGCTATTTTTTCGCGCCGACGAGCGCCAGGTATTCCCACACGATCGTCGCCGCCGCGAGCGCCGTGATCCCGCCATGGTCGTAGGCGGGCGCCACTTCCATCGCATCCATGCCGACAAACGCGACGTCGCCGAGTGCGCGCAAGATCGCCTGCGCCTGCCATGTCGCAAGGCCGCCGACCTCCGGCGTGCCGGTGCCCGGCGCGAACGCCGGGTCGAGCGCGTCGATATCGAACGAGAGATAGGCGGGCGCCGTTCCCACGACGCGCTTGATCGTGTCGGCGACAAAAGCGGGACCGTTGGCGTGCACGCTTTGCGCGTCGAGGATGGTCGCCCCTTGCGCCAGCGTCCAGTCCCACACGTCGCGCGCGACCGGGCTGCGAATGCCGATCTGCACCATGCGTTTGGGATCGACGAGGCGTTCTTCGATCGCGCGGTAGAAAACCGAACCGTGGCCCAACGCCTGGCCGAACGTCGTCGGCCACGTATCGACATGCGCGTCGAAATGCACGAGCCCGACGGGCGCGCCCAAACGTTTGACGAGCGCGCGCAGCAGCGCCAGCGTGGCGCCGTGGTCGCCGCCAAGGGCCAGCAAATGCGCAAGGCCCGCTGCCTGCGCTTCGATCAAAGCGTAGCTCGCGGCGATGTCGCCAAGGGCGATGTCGAAATCGCCGATATCGGCAAGGTCGAGGGCGGCGGGCTCCACCCAATGCACCGGATGGTCGCCGTCGCACAGCATGCGGCTGGCCGCGCGGATCGCTGCCGGACCCTCGCGCGCGCCCGCCCGGTTCGAGGTCCCCAGATCGAGCGGCACGCCCGCAATGCAAAAGCGCGCCGATCGTTTGCAATTTGCGATTCCCAAGAACATCGGTCCCATCGCAAAGGTCGGTTTTGTGGCCATGGCCGTCTTTCCTGCATTCGGTTTTGTGCGCGACCTTGGCACGCTGTCGGATTGTCCCTATCTATGGAGAAGATGTCCATTCCCGAAGAGCAGCCCGTCGCCGTTTCGCCCGCTGCGCCGTCGGCGCGCACAGGTTTGCGCGCGCGTCTGCACGCATGGTGGGAGGGCTACGAATTCGTGCCCCCGCCCAAGCCGCCCGAACCGCCCCAGGCATCGATCGCGACCGTCGAGGCGCCGCCGCCCAAAGATTTTTGGGGACCCGAGCGCATTCTGGTCGGGCAGATGATTTGGGGCGACGGTTTCACGTTTCCGGGCGGCGGCGCGTTTGCCGCCGACCTTGCACAGGCTTTGGTTGTCAACCGAAACTCGCTCGTGATGGATATCGGCTGCGGCCTGGGCGGCGGCACGCGCACGATCGTCGAGCGCTACGGATCGAAAGCGTACGGCTTCGATCTGTCGCCGGAGCTGGCGCGCGCGGGCGACGCGCTGTCGGCGAAGGCGGGGCTCGATCTGCGCGCCCCCATCGCGCATTTCGACATCGAGGCGCCGGGCTGGGAGCGCGGGCAGTTCGATGCGGCCTTGCTGCGCAATGTGGTGTCGATCGTGACGGACAAGGTCGCGCTGGTACGCCGCATCGCGGAATCGCTCAAACGCGCGGGCCGTCTGGTGCTGATCGACTGGGCGCTTGCGGAAGACGAACGCCAGGGTGCCGCCTTCGGCGCCTATATCGAAGGCGAACCGCGCCCGCCCTATCTGGGCACGGTCGGCCAGTTGACCTATCTGGTGGAGACGGCGGGCTTCACGGTGCGCACGACCGAGGACTACACCGAAAAATTCGCGCCCATCGTGCTCGAAGGCTGGCGGCGAATCGAATCGCTAGTCGGCCAAGGCACGCTGAAACCGGCCGAGGGCCAAGCGCTGCTGAACGAGGCGCAGCTTTGGTCGCGCCGCATCGGCGCAATGAAAGCGGGCGAACTCGCCATCGCGCGCATCGAGGCGCATAAAAAAGCGTAGACAGGCAGAAAAGTTCTTGAAAAGTTCTGCAGTCATCCTTTAAATTCGTACGAGCTTTTTGGCGACAGAAAAGAGTGTCGATGCGGTCTTTCATTTCGATTTTCTCGGGCGCCGGCGGTCTCGATCTGGGTCTCGAGCAAGCAGGCTGGGACTGCCTTTATGCGTGCGACAGCGACGAAGCTGCCGTCGCCACTTTGCGCGCCAATGTCGGCCGACGGCTGCAGCCGGATCGAACCGCATTTTCGGGCTCGCTGGTCGAGCAGGCCGACGTCGCGTCGCTGTCGGGCGCGCGCGTGCTGGCGCAAATCGGCCGCCGCGCGGGGCAGGTCGAGCTTTTGGCCGGCGGCCCGCCCTGCCAATCTTGGAGCAGTGCGGGGCTTCAGCGCGGCTTCGGGGACCCGCGCGGCCAGCTGATGGACCATTACATCCGATTGGCAAAAGAACTCGGCACGCGATGGTTGTTGTTGGAGAATGTGCGCGGCTTGCTGACGGCGCGCGGGCCGCAGGGCAAACCCGGCGAGGCGCTGGCGTCGATCCGCCGTCGGCTTCTGCACGAAGCCGGGTTCCAGACGCATGCGGCGCTTCTGAACGCGGCCGATTACGGCGTGCCGCAGCGCCGCGTGCGGCTTTTTCTGGTCGGCTATCGCGACGGCGACGCGCCGACATTTCCCGCACCCACGCATGCCGATCCGGCCAAGTCGCGCGCGCTTGCCGCGTGGCGGCGCTTGGGCGATTGCATCGGCGAACTTCCGGCTCCCATGCCGAGCGAGATCGTGCGGCCGACCGGCGAACTTGCGCTCGAGCTTTCGGCGCTCGCACCCGGATCCGGCGTGCGCAGCCCCGGCAAAACCGAAACGACCCGGCCCGGCGGCCATTGGGGCTACAAACAAGGCGCGTTTGTCGCCGATCTGGCGCGCCCGGCGCGAACGGTGACGGCCAATTCCCAGCAGGACTGGATTCGCGATCCGCAGCTTGGGTTGCGCAAGCTTTCGATCCGCGAATGCGCGGCGCTGCAATCCTTTCCGTCGGACTGGGTTTTTGTCGGGTCGAATGCCGACCGGCGTCGCCTGATCGGCAACGCCGTGCCGCCCGGTCTTGCACGCGCGATCGGCAGCGCCTTGCTGGCCCTGCCGAAAAACCGGACTGGCGCGTCGCAGCACGCGCCGACGGAGCCGCTGCCGCTGTCGGCCGACCTTGCGGCCGCCATTCGCTACACCGAGCGCGAAGAAGCGCGCAACGGCGCCTCGCGTCGATTGGCGCCGGCAAAACGGCGCATTCGCCCGGCCAAAGAGGACGAGACGCTTCCGGCATGACGGCGCTGCGGTCTGGGCGCGCGCCTGCCAGGCGGCAGAGGAATCCGTGGCGCAAACCCTCGCGGCAACGCGCAACTTGGCCGACATTTGCGGCGCATTGGTACAGTCCGCACGCCATCTGCGCGTGCTGCGCAGCCTGATGGCGCCGCCGATCAGCCAGGACCAGTACGCGCTTGCGACGGGCGCCTACAGCAAATCGGCAGAGAACGCAGGCAGCGGTTTGGCGCCCGAAAAAGCGTCGGCTCTGGCGGCGGATTTTGCGGTCCGGCGCGACCGGGCCGTAACCGCTTGGCTCGACCGGCGCAGCGGGCCGACACAAACCGAGTTGGCGCTCGCGGCGGCGCGCGCGGTCGCGATTCTCGCGCAACAGGCATTTGCGACAAACGCGCGCACTGTCCTGGCCGACAAACAGGAGCTCGACGCGATCGAACTGCTGGTCGCGCGCGGCTGGCGCGAAGTCAAAAATCCGAAGATCGAACAGCCAAGCGATCTCGCGGAAAAATGTTTTGCCCGCAAGGCGCGGATCCGGGCGGGCGCTGCGGCCCAGGAGGTCGATATCGCCTGCCGTCTGAAAGGCGCCTATTTGCTCGCCCTGGAATGCAAAGTGACGAACGACCGGACGAATTCGACCAAACGCGTCAACGATATCGTCAAGAAGGCGAATATCTGGAAGGCCGAGTTCGGCGCGCGGGTAAAAACCGCGGCGTTGCTTCAAGGCGTGATCAAGCCCGCCGACGTCGACCGCTTGACCGCCGCCGACGTCGCGGTTTTCTGGTCGCACGATCTGGCCGCGTTCGGCGCCTGGATCGACGGGCAGGCTTGAGCGCCGCCTACCGGTCCGAGACGATTTTGACGCGGCTGCCCGGCGCCAGCGCGTCGCCGGGTTTGAGGGCGTTGAGGAGCTGGAACCGCTCGAGTTCGAAACCGTCGGCGGTCGCCATGCGCCGCGCGAAGGCTTCCTGGGTGTCGCCCGCGCGCACCGGCACGGTGCGGATGCGCAAAGGCTGGGCCGCCTGCGCTTCGGCCTCGCTCAGCACGCGGAACGAATAGGTCGTGCGGCGAAATTCCTCGTCGAATTGGGCTGCGGCCTGGGTGGGTGCCGCCAGCACAAGACGGTAGAACGCGCCGTCGGGATGCTGGATCGCCACGAGCCGCACGTCGGTCGTGCCGTTCTGGCCGCGCACGCGCGCGGGCGCCGTCGCGGCCGGCAGCCCGTTGATCTGGATCGTCTCGACATTCTGCAGATTGGCGCCGCGCGCCCACACGCCCACCAGAAATTCGCGCGGGCTGCGCGCGGCTTGCGTGCGCACGGCATCGAGCTTCAGAGACGCGCCGTTGGGGCCGCGCGCCGTGACCGCGTCGGTCGCGTTGCTGATGCGGAATCCCTTGGGCGCGTCGAAGCGGATGCGCAAGGCCGGATGCACGAAGCTGGTGCCGCGCACGAAACCCGATTCGCGGTCGCCCATGAAGGCCATGCCGTCGATCGCGTCGTAATATTCCGCGACGCCGACGCGCGCATTGGGGGCGACGACCAGCCCTTGCGCCTTGGCGGCTTCGAGCGCTGCGACAACGCGGTCGGCCGTGCGCGGATGCGACTGCATCAGGCTGAATTCTTCGGCCGATTCGGGCGAGCGGCCCAGCAGCTTGGCCGTAAAGCGGGTCTCCTCGCCAAGCTTGGCCAGCATGTCGGCGGCTTCGCGCGGGTCGTAGCCGTCGCTCGCCATATAGCGCACGCCAAGCTTGTCGGCCTCGAATTCCTGCTCGCGCGAGAAACCGGCGAGCCACACGCCGGCCCCCGCCCCGGTCGCCTGGGCCGCGAGGTTCCCGACATCGCCCGAGCCCGTCAGCACCGCAACGCCGACGCCCAGAATCTGGGTGAAAATATTGGCCGCCTGGCCGCGGCTGATGCGCTCGGCCGTGTGGCGCGCGGTAACGTGGCCGATTTCGTGGCCCAGCACCGAGGCAAGCTCGGCCTCGCTGCCCATCAGCCCCATCAGGCCGCGCGAGATATAGATGTACCCGCCGGGCAAGGCGAAGGCGTTCGACACGTCGCTGTTGAGCACGGTGAACGTGAAAGGCTGCCCCGCCAGCTCGCTGCGCTGGGCCAGACGCGCGCCGATGCGCTGGACATAGGCTTTGACGCGCGGATTGTTGTACTCGCCGCCGAACTGTTCGAGCACTTTGGGGTGCTCCTCGCGGCCGATGCGGGTTTCTTCCTCGGCGCTGACGAAGGCCGTGAACTGGCTGCGCCCGCTCGCCTGGTTTTGCGCGCAGCCCGCCAGGGGCCCGAGCGCCAACGCGACCGCCAGCAGGAGGATGGCTCTTTTCATGGCCTCAAATCTTGCGCGCCGCGCCGGGCGGGTCAAGGCTGGGTTGGCGAGGGCCGGGGCGGCTCTTGACGTCGGGTGCGGCCGCACGCGAAATTGGCGCGATGGATTCCGCGCCCCGTACCGATCTCTATCCGCCGATCGAGCCCTATGGCCAGGGCCTGCTCGAACTCGATGCGCGCCACCGCATGTATTGGGAACAGTCGGGCAATCCGACCGGTCCGGCGGTGGTGTTTTTGCACGGCGGGCCGGGTGCGGGGGCGACGCCCGCCCATCGCCGGTTTTTCGACCCGCTGCATTACCGCATCGTCGTGTTCGACCAGCGGGGTGCGGGCCGCTCGCTGCCGCATGGCGAGACGGAAGACAACACCACGCCGCTGCTGGTCGCCGACATGGAATTGCTGCGCCTGCATCTGGGCATCGACACGTGGCACGTTTTCGGCGGTTCGTGGGGCTCGACGCTGGCGCTGGCCTATGCCGAGGCGCATCCCGCGCGCGTGCGCTCGCTGACGCTGCGCGGCATCTTTTTGTGCCGCAAGCTCGAGATCGACTGGTTTTTGTACGGCATGCGCCATGTCTTTCCCGAAGCGTGGCGCCGCTTTGCGGGCCATCTGCCGACTGCGGAACAGGGCGACCTGCTCGCCAATTACTGGAAGCGGCTGGCCGACCCGGACCCGGGCGTGCATCTGCCCGCCGCGCGCGCCTGGAGCGCCTACGAAGGCGCGTGCTCGACGCTGATGCCGAGCCCCGATACGGTCGCGGCCTTTTCCGAAGACCGCATGGCGCTGGGGCTCGCGCGGATCGAAGCGCATTATTTCCGCAACGATATTTTTCTGCCCGAAAATGCGCTGCTGGAGAATGTCGGCCGCATCCGCCACATCCCCGCCACGATCGTGCAAGGGCGCTACGACATGGTGTGCCCGATCGTCACGGCCGACGCGCTGGCAGCCGCATGGCCGCAAGCGCGCTACCATGTGGTGCCCGATGCGGGACATTCGGCGATGGAACCCGGGATCCGCAGCCAGTTGGTTGCGGCGATGGAACGAGCCAAGCGGCTCTAGAAAAGGACAAGCCTGTGAGCGAGGCGGATACGCCAGCCCGGCGCCAGCGCGACTACGCCGTCATCGGCGCGGTCGGGCTCGTGCATTCGACAAGCCATGTGTTCCAATTCTGCCTGCCGCCGATGTTTCCGCTGCTGCAGGACGAATTCGGCATGGGCTTTGCCGCCCTCGGCGCGGTGGTGTCGGCATTCTATCTGGCATCGGGTTTGGGCCAGGCGTTTGTCGGCATCTTCGTCGATCGCTGGGGCGGGCGGCGCGTGCTGGCGCTGGGCATGGCGCTGCTTGCGGGATCTATTTTGGCGCTCGCGTTTGCGCCCGCTTTCTGGATGTTTTTGCCGCTGGCGGTGCTGGCGGGTCTCGGCAATTCGGTGTTCCACCCGGCCGATTTTGCCATCCTGGCCGCGCGCGTGCATCCCAGCCGCACGGGCCGCGCCTTTTCGATCCATGCGTTCGGCGGCACGCTTGGCTATGTCGTTTCGCCGCTGCTGCTTTCGGCGCTCGGCTTCTGGCTCGGCTGGCGCACGGCGCTGTTCGTGGCGGGCGTCTACGGGCTTGCGCAGGCCGCGTTCGTCTATCTTGCCAGCGATCTTTTGGGCGAAGGCGTGCCGGGATCGGTCGCCAAAGAAGGCCCGCGCGAAGTGGCGGCGGCCTTCGGCAAGCTGCTGGTCATGCCAGCGATGTTGGCGGCCTTTATCTATCTGACGATGACGGCGATGTCGGGGGCCGGCGTGCAGACTTTTGCGGCAGCCAGCCTGTCGGCGATCCACGGCATCGAGTTTCGCGCCGCGACGATGGCGGTCACGCTCTATTTGGTCGGCAACGCGCTTGGCATTTTGGGCGGCGGATTTTTGGCCGATTCGAGCGACCGGCACGACCGCATTGCGGCGGGCGGCTTGATCGGCGCCGCCTTGCTGATGGCGAGCGCTGTCGCCTTTTCGCCGGGCTTCGGGACGGTGCTGGCGCTGTTTGCCGCGTCGGGTTTTGCGGTCGGGCTTACCTCGGCCTCGCGCGACCAGCTGGTCAAGAAACTGGCGCCGCCGGGCGCCACGGGGCGCACGTTCGGGCTGGTCTATTCGGGCTTCGATATCGGCTCGATGATAGCGCCCCTGGCGCTGGGCTGGTTTCTCGACCGTGGCTGGCCGGAGGGCACGCTCTACGCGGTGGCCGTTTCGTTTGCCGCGACAGTGCTGGCAATCCGGATCGTGGATTCCCTGGCGCGCAGCAGCTATGCTGCGCGCGCGCATGCGTCCCCGTAGCTCAGCAGGATAGAGCAGCAGTTTCCTAAACTGCGGGTCGGAGGTTCGATTCCTCTCGGGGACGCCATTTATCGCGACGTTTTGTCCCGGGTTTCGCGGGCTCGGGCCAGCGCCAGCGGAGCGGCGCTGGCCGGATGTTCGCGCCTCGTCAGCCCGCAGCAGGCGGGCGGATCGTCAGCGCTTTGGTGTTGTCGCGGATCAGCGCGATGTTGCGTTTGGCGTCCTCGAAAGCCGGATCGATCGCCAGCGCTTTCGAGAATTGGTCGAGGGCGGCCGGGAAATTGCCGCGCCGCATTTCGACCACGCCCAGATTGTTGATCGCCGAGACGAATCGCGGATTCTGCGCCAACGCTTTCAGATAGAATTTTTGCGCCATGTCCAGATCGCCCTGGGCGAAATGGACATTGCCAAGATTGTTGGTCGCATCGACCAGGGCGGGATCCAGGCGCGCGGCCTTCTGGAACGCCGCTTTGGCGGCTTCCAGCCGGCCTTGCGCCATCTGCACGGTGCCCAGATTGTTGAGCGCCTGCGGGAAATCGCGCTGCAGCTTCAGCGCCTTTCGGTAATGGTCGAGCGCCTTCTGGGGATCGCCCGACAGGCGCCACGCTTCGCCCAGATTGTTGTGCAGATTGGCCGAGCGCACGCCCTTGGCATGGATCTTTTCGAACAGTTCGACCGCCAGATACGGCACGTTGTTTTTGAGCGCGATCAGGCCGAGCATTTCGGTGGCCTGCACGTTGTCGCGGTCGGATTGCAGGATGGCGAGGCACTGGCTCTGCGCCTCGACATAGCGCCCGGCATCCAGATTCCGGGCGGCCGTCTGCAGCAGCGTGGCGATGGTGGCGCTCATGGCGGGTCCTGTTTGGCGACAAGGCTGCGCCAGTTTTCGGCCGGCGACAAGGCTTTGGCGCTGCCGTCGGACGCTTCGAGGCCGAGCCCGCCATAGCGCCAGAGTTTTTCCCAGGCATCGGGGCTGGCGAGCGCGTCGCTGGCGATGCGGTTGCGCAGTTTCGTCTCAAGATACTTGGGCATCAGGCGCATATAGGCCAGCACGACAACGAGCGTTGCGGCCCCTGCGACCGGCAGCGGCGCCAAAAACAGCAGCGCCAGCACAAAGGCCACCGCGACGGCCAGCACCTGGTTCGAATCCGTTTGGCGCGAGACCGGACTGTCCGGATGGTCGAGTTTTTTGACATCTAGAACGAGCCGGATCTGGCCCGCTTGCAGGGACGCCGCCAAAACGCCGAGCAGCGCGCGATCGTCGTCGGCCGCGGTTCGGGCGACGGGGCGCGCGGGCGGCGAAGCGGCGATCGGCTCGACCAGAGCGCCGGGGGCCACGGCAAATCGCGGATCGTCGGGGCGCAATGCGCGCGCTTTGGCGAGTTGGGCGGCCGCTTGGTCGAGCGCGCCGGTTTGCGCCTTCAGGCGCGCGAGATTGTAGATCGCGTCGAGATAGTCGGGTTTGAGGGCGAGCGCTTTTTCGAGCCGCTGTTCGGCGAGCGCGTAGTTGCCGACGGCTTTTTCGACGATCGCGGCATTGTTGTAGGCGGCAAAACAGCCGGGATCGAGCGCGATCGCGTGCGCAAGATCGCGGCGCGCGCGATCGTAGTCTTTGGCCAGCCGATAGGCTTCGGCGCGCACGAGCAGATATTCGAGGCAGTCGGGCAGCAGGATCAGCGCGCGCGTGGCGGCATCGAGCGCCGCTTCGCCGTTGCCGACGCAAAGTTGCGCGATCGCCAGATGCTGGAAGGCTTCGTGATGCAGCGGATCGCGGGCAACGAGCGCGCCGAGCCCCGCGATGGCGCCCGCATAGTCGCCGCGATCGAGGGATGCGACCGCCTGGCGGTACAAAGCTGCGTCTTGGATTTCGGGCATGAAAAAGGGGCAGCCTTGCGGCTGCCCCTGGTCTTTCAAGCCGGGCTGCGCTTAGAAGTTCTGGCGCAGACGGGCAACGAAGGTGTGCGAGATGAAGGCGGTGCGCTTTTCGCCGTCGTAATTGCCCGACAGGTCCAGCCCGCCGGTCAGGCGCAGCGTGGCGCCCGCACCGTAGGTGAAGGCGGTCTTCGACAGCTCCTTGCCGTCGACCGTGAAGGTCGAGGCCGGCGTGGTGACGAAGCTGTTGGTCGACGAGGGCGTCGACGAACCGAAATCCTGCTGGATGCCCAAGCGCGCTTCGGGCAGCAGACGGTAGCCGCCCTGCAGCGCGTAGTTGCCCGTGAAGCGCCCGCCGACACCGGCCGTGGTGCTGTTGAGGTTCTTCTGCGTGACCCGCAAGGCGCCGACGCCGCTTTCCGAATAGTCGTCCTGACGCAGCGTGGTGTATTGCAGGAACCCGTTGGGCGTGACCGTCCAATTCGGATTGACCGTGACCGAATAGCCCGAACCGACGCGGCCCGTGAGCTGGTTGCCGTGCCAACTGCCGGTCACGTTGCCGCCGCCGGCTGCCGCCGTGCTGCGCTTGCTTTCGTAGCCGTGGCGCGTGTACGCCGCGAGACCTTCGAGATACCACTGGTTCGAAATGTCGTAGTTCGTGTAGAGGCCGCCCGAATAGGAGTCGATGTCGGTGCGCGAACCGTCGATATTCTTGGGCGTCGAGTCGCTGGCCGAGAAGCTGCCAAAGACGCCGAGCAGGAACTTGTCGGTGATCTGCGAGTCGAGGCCGGCCGCGGCACCCAGCGTGCGGCCGTCATAGCCGACAAAGCCCGACTGCGCGCTCTTGTTCGCGAGCGAACCGAAGGCCTGGAACCAAGCGCCGGTCGGACGGCCGCCGATACCGGCCGAGAAGCCCGTTTCAGCCGTCTCGCCGCCCGCATTGGCCGTGCGCACCGCGTTGGTGCGGGACGTTACCGGACCCGCGACGGCCGTACCGGCCGATTGCGATGCCGCCGCTGCCGCACCGCCGCCCGTCTGGTCGGGCTTCAGCGATTCGACCGCCGCAGCGAGCGCCGTGCCGCTCAAGGTTTGGACGCGCTGCAGGATGGTCGCAACGTCCGACCCGGCCGGGGCCGAGCTGGAAGCCGAGTTGAGGGCCGCACCCAGCGACGCCGAGCCCGGCGTCGAGGTGGCGCCTGCAATCGCCGTCGTATAGCCGCCCGAGACCGTGGTGATCGTGATGTTGGCGCCATTGCGCGTGAAGGTCAGGAACGAGGTATTCGCCGTGGTGAAGTTGACGAGCGCGCCCGTCATGTTGATGTTGGTCGTGTTGATCACCAGCGAGCTGCCCGAGGCCAGCGTGACCTGCGACATATCGACCGCAACGCGGAAGCTGGTGTTTGCCGTCAACGCTGTGTTGGCGACAAGGCCGGTCTGGTTGTTGGTCGTGCTGGTCGGAATGAAGGTCAACACGCCGGTCGAAGCGAGGCCGTTGGCGGTCGCCGCGACGTTCAACGTGACCGTGGCGCCACGGATATTCAAGTTGCCTGCCGACGTGAAGGCGGTGCTCGCGAGGATCGTCGCGTTCGACGAAATGTTTGTCGTGGTTCCCGACGCCAGATTCACCGTCAAAGCCGAGATGTTGCCGCCCGGGTTGAAGGTCCCCGAGGAAACGTTCAACAGCAACAATTCGGTACCCGCCGCACCAATATGCGTCGAGGTCGTCGAGTTGCCCGAGATCCGCAACGTACCGGTGCCGTTGGTGGCCGTGGTGATCGCGCCCGTATGGTTTGCCGACAAATTCAAAGTGGCATTGGAACCGAAATTGGTCGCACCCGTTATCGCCCCGGCTGCATTGACCGTGTGGCCGCCGGCGACATTGATGTTCGTGGAGAAGATCGCGCCCGAGACGTTGGTGGTGCCGGCTTCCGTGAAGTTCAAGTTGGCAAGGACCAAACCGCTTGCGCCGATCGTCGAAACCGTTACCGTGCCGCCGTTGGAGATATTGAGCGTGCCGGTGTTGGTTACGTTGGTCGCGACCGCGCCCAGCGATGCGTTGATCGTATTATTTGCATTCACGGTACCGGCGCCGAGGAAGTTGATGCCCGACGTCAGGGTCGCGTTGGAGATATTGGCCGTGCCAGCAACGTTCAAGGTCGTCGCGTTCAAAGTGCCGGTACCGTTGGCCGCCAGCACGCCGCTCGCGCCAACAATGATGCGCGTCGCCGTAATGTTGGCGTTGTTGGCCAAGGTATTGAGGGTGCCGTTGGCGACGTTCACCGTGGCCAGACCCGTCGAAGCGTTGTTGCCAACCGAAGATGCCGCGCCCAACGTCGTCGCATTGCCGCTGTTGATGCGCAGCTCGCCGGTCCCCGTTGAACCCGCAACTGAGCCGTTGATCGTACCGGCAGCGCCCGTGATGATCAAGGTCGAGTTCGCGAGAAGTGTGGTTGTGTTGACGTTATAGAGACCGGTGGCAGCGAAGTTCTGGGTCAAAGAGGCATTGGCGGCAAGATTGATCGCCGTGACAGACGTGTTGGTGGTATTCAACGTGACGACGCCGCTCGAACCAACCGCAATCAGCCCAAGGCGCGTACCGGACACGCCGATATCGGTAGCAATAATTGTCTGGGTGGCGTTGAGACGCAACGACCCGTTTCCGCCCGACGCCGCCGCGATGTTGCCAGCGGTGATGTTGCCACCAAGCGTAATGTTGCCGTTGACCCCGATGGTCAGGTTCGTCGTGACGTTGGCCGTGCCCGTCAGGTTCAGCGTGCCGTTGATCGTCGAGTTGTTGACAAAAATGCTGCCGTTCACGGTGGCGACATTGTTGGTTGCGTTGGTCTGGTTGAAATGCAGTAGACGCTCGCCGTTCGCACCCACATTGCCCGTGATCGTAACGTTGCCCGATAGGTTAACTACGCCGACCGTGTTGTTGGTGAGGTTGGTCGTGATGTTGCCGGTGATGTTGCCGCCGCTGGCGTTCAAAGTCAGGTTGGCGCTGGCCATATTGATGTTGCCGCCAATCGTGCCCGACGTGTTCAAGACTGCGTTTTCAAGCGCAGCTGCCGGCACGTACGAAAAGGCAAAACCCGACGTATTCGAGTTCGAGACGTTGGCCGCACTCCCCAAAGTGATACCAACACCCGCCGATTGGTTGCCCGTCACCGCGATCGTGGCGCCGCCCGTGCCGTTGTTTGTAATCGTCGAATTGATGCTCAGCGTCGCGTTCGGCGCGGAGAGCGCGATCGCAGACGCGTTTGCGGCAGTAATATTGTAGAGGTTCGTGATCGTGACGTTCTGGCCCGTCGTGCCGTTGATGTTCAACGCGACGTTCGTGCCGTTTGCAACGATCGAAGCGGCTGTGCCGTTACCCAGCGTCTGGGTTCCCTCGGTCGTGAAGGCGACCGGGTTTGTCGCACCCGTTTGGCTGGTGTTGTTCGAAGCGCCGGTCAAGTTGACCTGCGCGAGCGCTTGCTTGCTCAGCGACACCGTCCAACCAGTCGATACGCCGCTCGTCGCGTCGTAGGTCGGGACCACCGCGATCGGGGCTACCACCAGGATGGCTGCCACCGACACACCGCCCATCAGCAGCTTCGTGCGGGTCATTTCCGGGCGAGCGAAGTTGCTTTTATTGGCTTGAAGCATTGGATTTCGGTCCTTTTTCTTCGTCAAGACGGCGCGGTTTGGAGCAAACCCTATTAGGGCTTTTCCTTATGTTGCCGTTTGTAGCGGTGCTTTCAGGCGCCTCGCAAGTGCAAAATTCAACCGATAGGGTGTTTTTTTCATTTGTGGCGCCGATGCCACAGTTACCGCATTCTGCAAAAATTTCGTAAATTGAACTGAAACAATAACTTAGACTGAAACAGCCGCGATTCGCCCAAAAAATCATCCCCAGCCGCATCTGCCGAGCGGGTTCGGATACCGCAAAAATCGCCAAAGACGCGGCCTCGCACAAAATTTCGCAAATCCGCAATATCATATTGTATTTCAATGATCTTACAAGTATCTGCGTCGGGTTCTCTTGTGCAGTTCAGGCGGGCCCCAGCAAAATGCGCGATTTTCTGCAGGCATTGGGCGTCGGCGCGATCGACGAGATCGAGATTCTCGATATCGGCGCGCTGTCGGAAGGCACCGACCGGTACCAGGCGCTGATCGATCGCGGCCGGGCGCGCGTGACTGGGTTCGAGCCCAACCCCGAGGAATATGCGCGCCTGGCCAAGCGCGGGCACCCGTACGCGTATATTCCGAAATTTCTGGGCGACGGAAAGCCGCACACGCTGCATATCGCGCGCTATCCCGGCTGCTCGTCGCTGTTCGCGCCCGATCCGGCGGTCATCGACATGTTCACGTTCATCGGCGCCAGCGAGCCCGGGGATAATTTTTACATAACCCGCACCGAGCCGGTGGAAACCGCCAGGCTCGACGACATTGCCGGGCTGCCGCGGCCCGACTATGTCAAGATCGACGTACAGGGCGCCGAGCTGATGGTGTTGGAAAACGGCATCGAGACGCTGCGCCAAACCACGGTGCTGGAAACCGAGGTCGAGTTTCTGCCGCTCTACAAAGGCCAGCCGCTGTTCGCCGAGATCCAGCTTTTCATGCAGTCGCAAGGTTTCATGCTGCACAAGCTGATCGAAGTGGCGGGGCGCAACTACCGGCCGATCAATTCGCCCAACCCCGTCGAGCCGATCAGCCAGATTCTGTGGGCCGACGCCGTGTTCGTGCGCGACGTGCGCACGCTCGACGGCTGGAGCGAAACCCAGCTGCTGAAAGCCGCCACGGTGCTGCACGAGGTCTATCTGTCGTACGATCTGGTCAATCGGCTGCTGATGGAGATCGACAACCGGCGCCAGGCGGGCCCGGTCCTGTCGACGCGCTATCTGGGGTTGCTGCAGGCCCAGACGACCTTGCCCAATCTCTATCTCACCCAGCGCCTGAGCCCGTGACAGCGCCTCAATCGATATAGATGGGCGCCCTTGTGCCGTCGCGCGCCAGGTCTTCGTGGTGCTCGATCAGATGTTCGATCGCCTTGGCGAAATAGGGCGCCACATGCTCGCCCTCGCCGAACACGTCGCGCTCGAAATTGATCGCCGCCACGCGTTTTGTAAGTTCTTCCCGATATTCGGCATCCTCGATCAGGCGCAGCGCCTTGGCGATGTAGTCTTCGTCGTTGCTGGCGATCATTTCGTGGAAACCGAGCTTGCGCAGCAAATGCGCGGCGTACTGGTTGAAGCTGCGCGTGCCTTCGTAGGCGACGACGGGGATGCCCAGATACAGCGGATCGACGACGGTGTTGAGGCCGCCGAACGGGAACGCGTCCAGGCACAGATGCGCCTTCTCGAACCGCTCCATGTAGTCGCCCGTGACCATCGGCGGGTGGATGACGACGCGATCGGGACCCAGAATTTCGTGGATCGCCATCACATAGGGCGTCAGGCCGTTGCGGCGCAGGCCGCCGCCCGGCGAGAAATGGAACACGACGTTTTTCTTCGAACGGTCGCTGATTTTCTTGAGCACGCGCAGAATGTCGGCATTCGTCTTGGGCGCCGACCACGGGCAGAAAACGACGACCGGCTCGGCCGGTTTTTCGGGATATTGGCGCGGCCATTCGATTTTGTTGGGCGTGGCGCCGCGCCCGGGGATCAGCACCAGGCGCTCGGAATAGTTGCGCCGGGCGCGCTCTTCGGTTTCCACGTCGCGCCCGCTCAGGAAATAGTCGATCTTGGAGCCGAACGTGCTGACCGGGTGTCCGCACGCCATGATCTGGATCGGCGCCAGGCGCTGGTTGGCCAGGATCACGCTGGAGGCAGACATGCCGACATCGGGATAGAACGCGACCATAGCACCTATATTGTAGACCGCGTTGGTATCGATCACGCCGTTGACGATGGCAACGTCGATGCGCTCGTCGAACAGGTCCATGTCGACGTCCTTGATGCCGTCGAGCACCACCAGCGTCATCTTGTATTTGCCCTTGAGGGCTTTGGCGAATTTCGAAATCGTGCGGTAGACCGCGTGCGCGGGGTACCAGAACGAGGTGACCACCGCGATGCGGTCGCGCTGCAGCTTGGGCGACTGGGGCATATCCTGCGGGCTTTCGCGCTGGATGATGCGGTTGATCGTGCGTTTGACGTGCGCTTCGGCATCCGGGGCCGCGTAGGTCACCATGAAATACGCATGGTTCAGCTCGGGCGTGGCGAGCTTCACTTGCGTGTCCAAATGGCGGAAATGCTCGCGCAGATTTTCGAGCGCCACGGGCGAGGCAAGTTTGCCGAAATCGTCGCCCACGAACGCGAAATACCAGATCGACGCCATATGCAGATTGGTCGCCATGATCTGGTCGCGGTTGATCGCAACCTTGCTGCGCGCCGAATAGAGCGTGAGCACCTTGACGATATTGTCGGGGTAGCGCAGCACGATCTTGAGCGCGGGATCGGTCGTGCCGAAGGACGAAAAATACGCGATGTTCGAAATCGTCTCGTTCTGGCGGATGAAGGCTTCGGAAAATTTTTCCGGAATTTTGTAGTCGGAATGGCAGAAGCAGAACATCAGCGTCTGCGTGAAAATATCGGCATAGTGGCGGTGCTGTTCGTTGTGCAGGTCGAAATCGAACTGCGACAGGCTGACGAGGCCGTCGAGCAGATACTGCGACAGCGCGTCCCATTGCTGCGCCTGCAGCATTTCGATGCATTTGGAGGACGAGAACTCGACCTGCTGGGCGGGTGCCGGCACCTCGGCGGCGGCGGCCGGCGCTTCGTTTTGGGTCTGCACGTCGTTTGCCATGGCAAGCCTCGTCGCTCCAGCGCGCGCTTGCGAGGCCGATGCGATCCCGGCTATCGTTTTGGCACGCTTGGCGCTGTGATGCACTTTGGGGGGAAAATGTTCAACAATTATCTGAAATGGCCAGCGTTTTTGCCGGCGTTTGCGCTGGTCCTGGCGCTTGGCGGCAGTGCGTGGGCCCAGCAACAGCGCCCGCCCGCTGCCGGGCCCGGACGCCCGCCCGCCCCCGCCGCCGACCAAGGGCCAAACATGCGCGAGCAGCCCTTTCAGGATTGGAAGCTGCGCTGCGTGCGCGCGCAAGCCAACCAGCCTGAACAATGCGTCGTGTTCAGCGAATTGCTGACCACCGACACGGGCCAACGCATCATCAATTTTGCCGTCGTCGTCGTGCCGGGCCAGCCCGCACCGATCGGCACCTTGACGTTGCCGCTCGGGCTGTTTTTGCCCGCCGGGATCCAGATCGCCGTCGACGGCCAGAATCCGCTCGCAGCGCAGCTGACGACGTGCGTCGCCGAAGGCTGCCAGGTCAGCCTCAATCTCGACTCCGGCATCCTGCCGCGCCTGCAGGCGGGCCGGCAGACCAACGTCACCTTCGTCGAAAACACGAACGAGCGACGCGCGCTCACGATCAATCTGTCGCTCGCGGGCTTCACGCCCGCTTTGGCCGCGTTGCGGCGCTAGCGGTGCGTGTATTTTTTGCCCTCTTCGGCGCGCTGGCGCTGGCCGGGTGCCAGTCGGCGCTGTTTGCCGACGGGCGCGGGGCGTCGGACAAACGCGCGGCCGAAGCCGGCTTCGCGCGCCAGACGCTGCGGGCGGGCAGTTTCGACCTGCTGAGCTATGCGCGCTTGGCGCCGGGCGCGGAGGAACTTGCCGTCTATATCGAAAGCGACGGGCGCGCCTGGATCAACCGCACCACGCGCTCGAGCGACCCCACGCCGATCGAGCCGCTTGTGCTGCGCCTGGCCGCCAGCGACCGCGCGGCGGGGTCGGTCGCGTATCTGGGGCGCGCCTGCCAGTTTCTCGAACCCGACGCGTTGCGCCGCTGTTCGGACCGCTACTGGACCTCCGCGCGTTTTGCCGAGGAAGTCGTCGCCTCGGCCGATGCGGCCATTTCGGCCCTCAAAACCCAGGCGCGCGCCCAAAAAATCCGGCTGGTCGGCTATTCGGGCGGCGGCACGCTGGCCATGCTCGTCGCGGCAAGGCGCAGCGACGTGGCCGAAATCGTCACCGTCGTCGCCCCGCTCGACCATGCCGCATGGACGCGCGCGCTGGAGGTGAGCCCGCTTGCAGGCTCCCTCAATCCCGCTTCCTATCTGGCGCCGCTGTCGCGCATTCGCCAGCGCCATTTTGTCGGCGGGCGCGATACCGTGGTGCCGCCCGCCTTGGCGCAAAACTTCGTGCGGCGCCTGGCGGCGGGCGCCGATGCGCGCGTGCTGCCGGTCGACGGCTATTCGCACACATGCTGCTGGGACGAAGATTGGCCGCGGCATTTGGCCGCCGCCAAAGTGCCTTAGGACCCGGCCGCATGTCTTTTTCGCCGTCCGCGCTGCTTGCCCGGCTGCAGCGCCGGTTCCAGCTTTTGCCGACCGATCTGGCGGCGTCGCTGCTGATGCTGCTGGCGATGGTGGTCTTCACGGCGACCGGCGTGCTGGTGCGCATGGCCGCCGAGTCGATGGTGATTTTCCAGATTCTGTTTTTGCGCCAGATCGTGACGATCGCGCTGATGTCGCCGCTGTTCTGGCGCCACCGCAGCCAAATCCTGCATCCGCAAGGCTTGCGTCTGCACCTGTTTCGCGGGTTCGCCGCCGTCGGCGCCATGACGTGCGGCAATGCGGCCGTCATCTATATTCCGTTTGCCGACGTGACCGCGATCCAGATGTCGGAAGTGCTGTTCATCACCGCCTTGGCCGCGATTTTTCTGGGCGAGAAAGTCGGCTGGCGGCGCTGGACGGCCACCTTGGTGGGGTTCGCGGGCGTCGGCGTGATGCTGCAGCCGTTTTCCGGCCCCATCGAAATCTTCGCGGTGCTGGCGCTGGTGGGCTCCGTGTTCGGCGCCCTGTCGGTCGCAACGCTGCGCTTCGGGTCGCGCCTGGACACGACCGAGACCGTGATCTTTTTCCAAAGCATCGTCGTGCTGGTCTGCATGGCGCCGCTGGCGTGGTGGTTTTGGGTTCCGCCGACGCCGCGCGGGCTGCTGGTCGTGCTCGCCATGGGATTCATGCTGGCGGCGGGCACGCTGCTGTTCACCAACGCGTTTCGCAGCGGCAAAGCGTCGTCGATCGCGCCGCTGCAGTATCTGCGCCTGCTGATGATGGCGGGCGTGGGCTATTGGCTGTACGGCGAAACGCCGAGCTTGGCTACGATCGTGGGATCGGCGCTGATCGTGGGGGCTGCGATCTACACGCTGCACCGCAACGCCGTGCGCCAATCGCCGATCCCCGCCGCCGCCCGGCCCGACGGGCCAGGATAAAAGGCGGTCAGAACTCCTCGTCCCAATCGGCGTCGCGCGCGGGCGCTTTTTTGGCGGGCGGCGCTTTGGGTGCGGCGGGTTTGGGTGCAGGTACGGGCGCGGGTGCCGCTCCGCCATCGGCGCGGAAGCTCGACACCACATCGACCAGCTGGCCCGCTTGGTCGGCGAGCGACGCGGCCGACGCCGAGCTTTGTTCGACCAGCGCCGCATTTTGCTGCGTGGCCGCGTCCAGATCGCCCAGCGCCTTGTTGATCTCGGCGATGCTGCGCGCCTGCTCGCGGCTGCCCGCCGCAATCTCCGGCGCGATGTCGGCCACTTTGCGCACGATCTCGATGATCGTGCCCAGCGCCTCGCCCGCCGCCCCCGCAAGCTGCACGCCCTGGCCCACTTCGCGCGTGCTCTCCGCGATCAGATCGCGGATCTGCTGCGAGGCCTGGCGC